>Ga0070741_10006204_pt1 | contig 25892 bp, 21 predicted proteins | sample Coa_R1_4_FD_66440 | JGI IMG/M metagenome (GOLD analysis project Ga0070741, IMG submission 66440) | Surface soil microbial communities from Centralia Pennsylvania, which are recovering from an underground coalmine fire - Coalmine... | ecosystem: Environmental > Terrestrial > Soil > Unclassified ... | reverse complement strand
AGAAGCAGATCCGCGACAACACGACGCCACGCCACGTGCCCGCGAAAATCCTGCAAGTCACGGACATTCCGCGCACGATCTCGGGCAAGATCACCGAGCTCGCCGTGCGCGAGGCGATCCACGGGCGGCCCGTCAAGAACACCGATGCATTGGCCAACCCGCAGGCGCTCGAGCAGTTCCGAAACCGCGCGGAATTGACTGCTTAGCCCCGTTGCGGGATTCGTCCTTCGCGTGCGTATCCACGGTCGCTCGACGCGACCCGGCAACCGCATTTCCGGTGCCTCAGTGCTAAGTCGCGTGGGCGGCCCTGGACCCAGACACCGGGCTAGTCTGCGTGCCGGTGGAAATCCTGCGGCTGTTCACGGCGACGACGCTGATTTCCGCGCTGATCACTGTACGCAGCGGCCGTGCTGCTGATCAACGGACTCATGCTGTACCGGACGTCGTGGCCCATTTTCCCTTAGCATATCCATTTCGCCCAGCGGTCGTCCGCGACCTGGCCTCTCGACCGTAGTGATGAAAATGGACATTAACGAGTTCCGGCCGTTGGCCCTCAACGACTTGAAAAGACCGTGCGCGTCGATGCGCGAGGAATTGCTGGCCGCGTTCGCGCGCGTGCTCGATCGGGGCTGGTTCGTGCAAGGACCCGAGCTCGAGGCGTTCGAACGCGAATTCGCCGCGTATTGCGGCGCGAAGAACGCGGTCGGCGTGGCCAACGGCACCGACGCGATCGAGCTCGCGCTGCGCGCCTTGGGCATCGGTCCGGGCGACGAAGTCATCGTCGCGCCGAACGCGGGCATGTATACGACGACGGCGCTCGTTGCGATCGGCGCGGTCCCCGTTTATGCCGACGTCGAAGAACGGCATCTCAATCTCGATCCGGCCGCCGCGGACGCGGCCGTGACGCCGCGCACGCGTGCGATCGTCGCGACCCACCTGTATGGACGCATGGCGAACGTCGAGGCGCTGCGTGAGGTGTGCTCGCGGCGCGGGCTCGTGCTGCTCGAAGATTGTGCGCAAGCCCACGGCGCCCGCCACGCCGGCAAACGAGCAGGAACGTTCGGCGATGCGGCGGCGTTCAGCTTCTATCCGACGAAAAACCTCGGCGCGCTCGGCGACGCCGGCATGATCGTCTGCGGCAACGACGAAACGGCTGCGCGGCTGCGGCGGCTGCGTCAATACGGCTGGGATGCCAAGTATCACAGCATCGAGGCGTCGGCGCGCAACAGCCGCCTCGACGAACTGCAAGCGGCCGTGCTGCGCGAACAGCTGCCGCTGCTCGACGCACGCAATGCGCGCCGCCGCCAGATCGCCGAACGCTATGCGCACGTGCGCCATCCGGCGATCACCGCCCCCGATGCCGGCGGCGACGACTACGTCGCGCATCTTTACGTCGTGCGCACGCCGCAGCGCGACGCGCTGCGCACGCATCTGAAATCGTTCGGCATCGCGAGCGACGTCCACTATCCGATCCTCGACTGCGATCAGCCCGCGTTGCGCGGCCGCGTCGAGCGAGCGGCCTTGCCGATCGCCACGCGCGCCTGCAATGAAGTGCTGTCGCTGCCGTGCTTTCCCGAGCTCGAAGACGCCGAAGTCGAACGCGTTTGCGAAGCGCTCGCCTGCTGGGAGCCGGCGTGAACTCGCTCGTGATTCCCGTTTACCGCAACGAAGGCTCGGTGCCGGCCTTGCTCGACGCGATGCGCGCGCTTGCGCAACGGGTCGCAGGTCTCGAAGTCGTATTCGTCGTCGACGGCAGTCCGGACCGCAGCTATGCGTGCCTGCGCGAGGCGCTGCCCGAGTTGCCGTTCCCGACGCAATTGATCGCGCATTCGCGCAACTTCGGCTCGTTCGCGGCGATCCGCACCGGCCTCGCGGCCGCGCGCGGCGAGCGCTTCGCAACGATGGCGGCGGACCTGCAGGAACCGATCGAGCTCGCCGAGGAATTGTTCGCGCGCCTCGCACGCGACGAAGCCGACGTGCTCGTCGGCACGCGCGACGGCCGCGCCGATCCTCTCGGCAGCCGCATCGGCTCGGCGACGTTCTGGTGGTTGTATCGCCACCTCATCAATGCCGAGATTCCGCCGGGCGGCGTGGACGTGTTCGCGTGCAACCGCACGTTCCGCGATCAACTGCTCGCGCTCGAAGAACAGCACAGCTCGCTGATCGGACTCTTGTTCTGGGTCGGGTTCCGGCGCGGCACGGTGAGCTACACGCGACGCGAGCGCCAGCACGGACGCAGCGCGTGGACGTTCCGGCGCAAGCTCAAGTACATGATGGACAGCGTGTTCGCGTTTTCCGATCTGCCGATCCGGCTGCTGCTCGTCGCCGGCACGCTCGGGCTCGTCGTCGCGGTGCTGCTCGGATTCATCGTGCTCGGTCTGCGCATGCGCGGCGGCGTCGCGGTGCCGGGTTATGCCGCGACGATGATCACGATCGTGTTCTTCGGCGGTCTCAACGCGTTCGGCCTGGGCCTCCTCGGCGCCTATCTCTGGCGCGCATTCGCCAACACGCAGCGGCGGCCGCTCGCGATCGTCATGCGCAGCGAATCCTTCGCCGGCCAGGAAACTTCCGGGAGTTCCGCACGATGAACGTCTTCGTCCACGAGCTCGGACGCTGCGAGAGCGCCCACGTCGGCGCGGGTACGCGCGTCTGGGCCTATGCGCACGTGCTGCCGGGCGCGAAGATCGGCGCGGACTGCAATATCTGCGATCACGTATTCATCGAGAACGACGTCGTCGTCGGCGATCGCGTCACGGTGAAATGCGGCGTGCAGCTCTGGGACGGTCTGCGCATCGAAGACGACGTATTCATCGGCCCAAACGCGACGTTCACGAACGATCGCTTCCCGCGCAGCAAGCGTTACCCGGAAAAATTCCTCGCGACGCACGTCGAGAGCGGCGCCTCGATCGGCGCCAACGCGACGATCCTGCCGGGCTTGCGCATCGGCCGCCACGCGATGGTCGGCGCGGGCGCGGTGGTCACGCGCTCGGTGCCGCCGCACGCGATCGTGGTCGGCAATCCTGCACGCATCGTCGGTTACGTCGACGGCGCGCCGCAGCGCGCCGAGCCCGAGTCGGTCGCGTTTCCGGCCGAGCCGGGCGCGGTGCCGACCGCCGTCGCAGGCGTGACGCTGCACCGGCTCAAACACGTGAAGGACCTGCGCGGCAGCTTGAGCGTGGGCGAATTCGCGCGCGACATCCCGTTCGCGGTGAAGCGCTATTTCCTCGTCTACGAGGTGCCGAGTGCGGAAACTCGCGGCGAGCATGCGCACCGCGCCTGCCATCAATTCCTGATGTGCGTGCACGGACGCTGCGCGGTCGTCGCCGACGACGGCGCGCGGCGCCAGGAATTCGTGCTCGACCGACCCGATCTCGGCGTCCATCTGCCGCCGCTCGTCTGGGGCACGCAATACAAGTACACGCCCGACGCCGTGCTCCTCGTGTTCGCCTCGGAACACTACGATGCGGCCGACTACGTGCGCAGCTACGACGAGTTCCTGACGCTCGCCCGCGGCCGCGCATGAGCACCGGCATCCGCGGCGAAGCGCTGCGCTTTCTGCTCGCCGGTGCTCTGAACACCGCGGCGACGTACGCGGTCTATCTCGTCCTGCTGCGCGTCGCCGACTACACGCTTGCGTACACGATGGCCTATGTCGCCGGCATCGTGCTCGCCTATGCGCTCAACACGGCGTTCGTGTTCCGCGTGCGGCGATCGCTGCGTGGATTCGCGGCGTTTCCGCTCGTCTACGTCGCGCAATACGTCGCCGGCGCGCTCGTGCTAAATCTCGCCGTGCGCGTCTTAGGCGTGCGCCAGGAGCTCGCCCTGCTCGCGAGCATCGCGGTCACGGTGCCGCTCACGTTCGTGCTGAGCCGTTTCGTGCTCAAGCCCCGCATCGCACCCTCGGGAGGCCCTCATGGCTGAGGCCAAGCATTCGCTGCGGGATCTCGCGGTCCTTCTCGTCGTCTGGGCCGTGGCCGCGGCGTATTTCGTCTGCAACCTCGGACATGCGCAGCTCGTCGTCCGCATCGAGACGGACGCTGCGGACCTCGCGCAGGTCTTCCACTCGCCCAATCTGATGTGGAACGAGCTCGAGTCCAAGAAGACAGCGCTCGAGCCCGGCCGCAACGACGTCGCGTTCGCGTTGCCGGGCCTGCTGGCCGGCCCTGTCGTGCGCTTCGATCCGGGTCGCCGCCCGACGACGTACCGGCTGTCGGCGATGCGCTGGGTGTTCGGCAACAGCAGCTTGCCGATCGCGCCGGAGAGCGTCGTCAACATGCGGCCGGACGCGAGCTCGCTGACGCGCGACGGCGACGATCTCGTGCTGACGGCACGCGACGACGATCCGCAGGTCGGAGTGCCGACGCCGGGTCTGCGGCAGCGAGCGCTGCTCCCGCTCGCGCTCGCGGCCCTCGCGCTCGCGTTCGTCGTCGCGGCTTGGCGGCGCCGCGTCGCGCCGCCGAAAATCGCCGGCGCGCTGTTGGCGCTTTGTGCACTTTTATACGCGGGTGCGTGCGTGACGATCGGGCCGCATCTGCCGATGCACGACGACTGGCGTTACCTGCTTCCCGGAGATTGCAACATCGTCGACGGAGGCTGGGCGTGGCTCGGCATCGTCGGCAACGACACCTATTTCCTCACCAACCAGCTGCTGGACTTCGCGGTCCTGAAACTCTCTCATGTGGATTTCGGCTGGATGCGCGGCGTGGCGGTCGTCCTGCTGCTGCTTCAGCTCGCCATGGTGTACGCGATCGTGACGAGGGCTGCGCGCACGGCTCCGGCGGTCGCCGCGGTGGCGGCGATGCTCGGCATCTGGTCGCTCGCCGAAGGCGCCTATTGGTCCACGACCGGAATCGCCTACCAGCAGGCGCTGCCGACGATGTTCGGCAGCTGCATGCTGCTCCAGCTCATCGACCGTGACGGCGTGCTGCGTGCGCCACGCTCGGTGGCGGCGATGCTGCTCTGCTGCGCGGCATCGGGGCTCGCCTACATCTCGGGCGGACCGCTCATCGCCTCGCTTGGTGCGGCGCTCGTGCTCGCGACCTATGCGCGTGACGCGGCGCCGAGACGCAGCGGCATGTGGCTCGCTGCAGCCGGCGTGCTGCTGCTCGTGCTGCAAGTCGTGCTGGTATGGCGGCGACAGGGTTCGCTGCTCGAGCACAATCACCACTCGGAATCGGTGTACCCGACGGATTGGCGCTTCTGGTACTTCTATTTCGCTCTGTTCGGCCGCGCGCTCGGCTACGGCGGCGTTTCGTTCGGCCTCGACGTGTTCTTCGGCGCGATCGTGCTCACGCCGGCCGTGGTCCTCGGAATCGAGCGGTTGCTGCCGCGGCGCCAGGCCGACGGCGCGCCGGCCGCGTGGACGATGCTCGCGCTCTATGCCGGCCTCGGCTGTGCGAGCTATGCGGCGATGGTCGCGTTCGGCCGCGCCGGTTTCGCGAGCGCGGACGTGGCCCCGGCGATCGTCACCACGATGGGCAAGGGACGTTTCCACTTCTGGCCGATCGCGGCCATGCTGCCCTACGTCTGGCTCGGCTGGGCGGCCGTGATCGCGCGGCTGCGCGCCGGCCGGGCGCTCGTCGGTGGCGCCGTTGCGCTGCTCATGCTGTCGCCGAAATCGGTGTGGCTGCTTGATCAAGTAGGCGTGTTGCGCGAGCTCAGCCAGACCGCGCGCGAAGGCGCGCGCTGCATCGTCGCGCATCTGCCCGACGCGGAGGCGCAGCGGCCGGTCGTCTGCACCGTGATCACTTCGGCGCCGGTGAATTTGGGCCCGACATTGCTCCATCTGCGCGCGGAAGGCGCACACGTGTACACCGACATCCTCGACGCCGCGGACGTGCGTCCATGAACGGCGTGCGACCGCCGCTGCGCGAAGCGCCGGCCGCCGCCGGCGCGTGGTGGCGTCCGGAGCTCGGATACCTGCTCGCGATCTTCGCCGTCTGCTATTTTTTCAGATTTTCCACATTTACACTGTCGATCGACGACGAGTTCGGCGCCCTGCGCGACTCGCCCGACGTATGGATGATCCAGGGCCGCTGGGGCATCTACCTGCTCGAGCGTTTCGTCGTGAGCCAGCAGGTATTGCCGTTCTTTCCGCTGTTCGTCTTCGGGTGCTGCGTATGCTTCTCGTACCCGCAGCTGCTTGCGGCGTTCGGCGTGCCGCGCCTGCGCTTCGTGCACTACGCGGCATTTCCGCTGTACGCGGCGTTTCCGATCTGGACCTTCGCGCTCTCGTTCCTTTCGAACACGCTCGGTTTCGGCCTCGGCTTGCTGGCTGCGGCTTGCGCGGTCGCGCGCTTCGCGTCGCTCGCGGTCGGCGTTTCGCAAACGATGCGGCCCGGGACGAAGCGATCCCCGGCACGCGATTTCGCGGCCGCGTGCGGCTTCGGTGCGATGGCGCTCGGCTTGTATCAAAGCTTCTTGTTCTGGATCGCAGCGCTCGGGCTCGCCGTGATCGTCGTGCACGCCATCCACGAGGACGCACCCTGGCGCCGCACGTTGACGCGCTGCATCGTCCTCGGTGCCGTGGTGATCGGGGCGATCGTCGTCTACGAGGGAGTGGAGATCGGCATGCTGCACGCGCTCGGCCTCGGACGCGAGCGCTATGTGGGCAATTTCCTCAACCTGCCGGCGCTGCTTCACGACCCTGTGCACGTGCTCGCGCTCGCCGCGCTGAATGCCGCCTACGTTTACGGCGGCGGCATCCATGCCTTCGGAGCGCCTGCGTATGCCTATGGGCTCGTCGTGCTCGCGGGACTCGCGGCCGTCGCGACTTGGCCTGGGGTGGCCGCGTCGCGGCGTTGCCTTGCCGCGCTGCTCTGCGTGGCAGTGCTTGCGCTGCCGTTCACCCTGCACGTCGCCGCCGGCGGCGACCTGCCCGGGCGCACGCTGCTCGCCGCGCCCGCGATCATGGCCGTGTTCGCGCTCCTCGGCATGACCTCGCCGCGGCCGCGGCTCGCGAAATTCGCGTCGGCCATGGCCGCCGTCGCCGTGCTGCAGACACTCTATGTCGACAACCTGCTGCAGACCGCTAACGAGTTCGCGCGCAAGCACGACGAGGCGCTCGCGGCGGCGCTCTATGCGCGCATCGTCGAGGTCGACCGCGGCGTCGATGCCGCCCATCCGCCGATGATCGACGTCTGGGGCGGCGAGCCGTTCGATTCCGTGTATCCGCGCCCGCTGCCCGGCACCGCAGGCTATTCGTTCTTCGAGTGGGACGGCGGCAATATCTATCGCATCGTGAACTATATGCATCTGCTCGGCTACCCGCTGTTCAGGATTCCGAGCCTTCCGGAGCGTCATCGCAACGACGCGGCGTTCGCAGCGATGCCGGTGTGGCCGAACCCCGATTCGGTGCGCGCCGCGAATGGCATGGTCCTGATCAAGCTCGGCGCCGCTCCGGGCTTCCGCTGATGCCGGCCGTCGGCCGGCCGTGTGCGCAAGTCGTGCAAGAACGTCGCGGAACGCCCGGCGGCCTTGCGCTTTTCCCCGCGCCGCCTATGCTCTGGGCAAGAGTGAGCATCTGGAGAACTGCCATGGGCAGACGTCATCTTGCTTCCATGGCGCTGTGGGCCGTTGCTGTGTTCGGCTGCACGACGGCGCACGCTACGATCACGGTCACCGCACCGCCCGCGGGGTCGACCACCGTCGCCGCGGGCGACGACTATGCGACCCAAGTCATCGGCGACGCCTGGGACATGAGCAACCCCCAGGACATCGATACCGACGAATCGGCCCAGTTCAATGCGCAATCGTTCTCGGGCGGTCTGTTCACGGCGACCTATGCCACGACAGGCTGCAACAGCGGTTTCTATCCGCTGTTCATGGGCTACGGCACGCAAACCGTAGCGATCGCGCGCGGACCGCTCTATCCGGTCGACACTTCGCACTACCGCTACTTCACGGCCAAGTTCAAGGCGACGGGGACCAACGCGTCACTAAACAACATCCTGTTTTTCTTTCAGGACGGCGATAGCCGCGTGAACAACACCTATGGTGCGTCGACGTTCAAATCGGCCAATGGCAATCAGTGGGAGATTCTGACCTGGGACCTCGACACTGAGTTCTCGACGGGCACGCCCTACAAGCCGTGGACCAGCCTGCCGCACGTGCAGGGCATCGAGTTCGTCCCCTGCAATTCGGCGACGGGCGGCGGCCTGCAGGTCGATTGGATCCGGCTCACCGCAGCGCCGTCCGCCGCCCAGATGTACACCGTGATGTGGTCGGATACGGGCGGCAATACGAGCTACACGATCAGCGCCGCCGACGCGGATGGCGCGACCTATATTTTCACGAATTCAGCCAGCGGCACCTCGTATTCCGCGGATCTCTCGCGCCTCGCGCCCGGCGACTATCACATCACCGTGGCCGGCAATACGAGCGGCACGGCGACGAGCGCAGGCGTCCTGCACGTCAACGCGCCGCCGCAAGTCGCCGTGACGGCGCCGAGCCAACGCGGCGAGCAGTCGCTGAGCTATGCCGTGCAGCAACAGGGCGGTCAATGGGCCGTACCGATGTCTGCCGCCGACTTCAAAACGCTCGTCAACTTCAAGAGCGTAGGCGGGTCCTACTTCACGAACGCCACCTGCGGTTCGGGCTCGTTTTGCGGAGTGCCGACGAACGCCGACCCCGAGTTCATCATGAACACGACGGGTCATACCATCGACGCAAGCTACTATCGTTCGGCGTGCTTCACGCTCGAAGTCTACGCGCCGCGCAACGTCGGCACAGGATCGATCGCGCGGCTGCTGTGGGGCGTCAGCGCATCCGCCGTCTCGACGACGACCGACATCGTGCTCGGAACCGGTCTCGTCGAATACTGCATGCCGGATCTCGCCGATTCGACCGCCGTGCCGCTCGTCTCCGGTTCGCCGCAGCCGTGGGCGGGCAATCTCGGGTACTTCCGCATGGACCCCGACGAGATCACGCCGGCCGCCGTGTGCAGCAACGCAAGCCCGCCGCAGAGCTGCTTCGTGCGCCTCGACTCGGTGATCCTCTCGCCGTTCGCCAGTGCGAACCCGGGCTACACGTTCAAATGGACGTTCAGCGATGCCGAAAGCGCATCCGCTAACGTGGATATCTACCTCGATCCCGACAAGATTCCGGGCAACGGCAACGAAGTCCTCATCGGCACCACGACGGCGAGCAGCGGCAACAACCAGTTCGTCTGGGGCGGCTCGGGCAGCGTCAACTACGGCAAGTACTACGCGCTGTTGGTGACCGACGACGGCACGAACTCGGTATCGCAATACAGCGGCGGACCGATCATCGTCGGCCCGAGCGACGGCATCTTCCGCAACGGTTTCGATTGATCAAAGCGCCAGCAGGGCGCGAGCCTCTGCGTCCGGTGGAGCGAGAGAGCGAAATCCGCCGGCGAGGCGTGCGTTTTTGCCATTGCCGTGCGTTTTACGATTCGAAATGCCGCAAGTGCGCATCCGGAGGGGCCATGTCGACCCGCTACCGCGAACCTTGCCGCCTTCGCGCTCTTTCATGACGCCTTGGGCCACGTTCCTACGTATGTAGTGGGATCAAGTATCATGAGCCCCGCGCGGCGGACCGGCGGCGTACGGGATCGCGAAATCTGAGGAAAAGTACATCCTGCCATGGCCAACCAGCGACACGTGGGCGCCGTTTCGGTCGCTCCTCCAGTTTCAGCGGCATGCCCGCCGGCGGCGCAACCGGGGCTTGCGAGCGGTACTTCGGTGCAGGCGCCGACCGCCTCGGCGATACTCGTGCTCGGCATGCACCGTTCGGGGACGTCTGCGCTCGCACGCGTGCTCGGGCTCATGGGTGCCTACATCGGCGAGCCGGAAGTCCTGCTGCCGAGCGACCCCGACGACAACCCGACCGGTTACTGGGAACGCGCCGAGATCAACGCGCTGCACGACCGTTTCCTCGAGAGCCACGGCTGGAGATGGGATCGCGTCGCCGGGTTCGAGGCGCACCAGCTCGAATCCGAAGCGGCTCGCGTGCTCGCGGCCGGCATCGGGGCTGCGGTGTCGAATCTCGCCGCGCATGGACGGCCGTGGCTCATCAAGGACCCTCGCCTGTGCCTTACGCTGCCGCATTGGCAGGAACAGCTGCGCGCGCCGGCGTGCGTGGTGGTCGTGCGCGATCCACGCGAAATCGCCGCCTCGATGCATAGCGGGCCGCGCGGCGAGCTTACCTCGCCGTACGTGCTCGCGCTCTGGGAAAAATACCTCGGCAGCTCCCTCTCGGCGCTGCGCGGCCGGCGCGCGGTCTTCGTGTCCTATGCGGCGTTTCTCGAAGATCCGCCAGCGCAATGCGAGCGCTTGCTGCGCGCGCTTGCCGATCTCGGCGTGGGAGGGCTGCGCGCGCCGGCGGCGACGGAGCTCGCCGAATTCCTCGACGCTCGGCTGCGACGCAGTGCCCCGCAATCGCACGTGAACCTCACGCCTGCGCAAACGGCGTTGTACGCGTGGCTCGATGCGCAGAGCCGCAGCTCCGGAACCGTAGCCGTGAACGGGTTTCCCGAAAACGGCGGCGTGGACGCGGCACTCGCCGAGTTCGAATCCGCGTTCCGCTATCACCGCGAGCTCGGGCATGGCGAGGCGATGGTCGAGACCGGCGCGCGGCTGGCGAAGATCGAATCGATGCTCCACGATCAAGCGCGCGTACGCGAGGATCTCGAGCGCGAACGCCAGCAGGGCGAGGCTGCCCGGCACGCGCTAGCACGCGAGCGCGAGCGCAGCGAAACGCTCGCGCATCAAGTCCACCAAATCGACGCGAGGCTCGCCACCGCTATGCGGGATGGCGAGCACCACCGGGTGCGCGCCGATGCCGCACAGCAGCATGCGGAGGCTCTGCAACAGCACATCGACGCCCTGCAGAACCATGCGGACGCTCTGCAGCACCTCACGGGCACACTGCGGCAGCACGTCGCGGATCTGCAGGCGAGCATCGGCGACCTCAAGCGTTCGTGGTCCTGGCGCCTGTCCGCACCGCTGCGCGCGCTCGTACGCGTGCTGCAATGGCCACTATCGGCCAAGACCGAACAGCACCTGCACCGCTGGTATTACGGCCTGCCGGGCGTCGACGCGACGCGCAAGCGCGCCCTGGTCGTCTGGCTGCACCGGCACGCTGCGTGGCTCACGCGCCGCACCCTGTCGTATCAGCTGCATGCCCGTTCGGAAGCCGCAACCGCGCCCGCGCCGCCCGGCACCGCCGTGGCCAGGCGCATGGATGAAGCGCGTGCCGCAGCGATTCTCGCCGGCCTCGCGGAACCGGTCCGCATTTCGATCGTCATGCCCGTCTACAACGTCGAACGGCGCTGGCTTCTGGCGGCGGTCGAATCGGTGCGCCGGCAGTTCTATCCGCATTGGGAGCTTTGCATCGCCGACGATGCCTCGAGCTCGAAGGAAACGCTCACCGCGCTGGCGGAGATTGCGAAATTCGGCGATCCGCGCATCAAGCTGACTCGCCTGCCCAAGAATCTCGGCATTGCCGGCGCCTCGAATGCGGCGCTCGCGCTCGCCACGGGCGAGTTCGTAGGCCTGCTCGACAACGACGACGAGCTCACGCGCGATGCGCTGCTCGAGGCGGCCTCGACGATCGCCGCGGAAAATGCGGACGTCTTGTACTCCGACGAAGACAAGCTCGACGCGGACGGCCAGCATGTCGAGCCGCATTTCAAGCCCGATTTCAACGGCGACTATTTCTTCTCGATCAACTACGTTTGCCATTTCGCCGTGCTGCGGCGCTCGCTGATCGAACGCATCGGCGGTTTCCGCACCGGCTTCGACGGTGCGCAGGATTACGATCTGCTGCTGCGTGCGACCGAAGCGGGCGAGCGCGTCGCCCACATCCCGAAAGTGCTGTATCACTGGCGCAAAACCGCGAGCTCCACGGCCACGGCGAGCCAAGCCAAGCCGAAAAGCTGGGCCGCGGGCGAGCGCGCGCTCGCCGAGTCGGTCGCGCGCCGCGGCATCGACGCGGACGTCGTGGCGGGACCGTATCCGAACACCTACCGTGTGCGGCGGCGGATCAAGGGTTCGCCGCTCGTGAGCATGCTCGTGCCGTTCCGCGACAAACCCGAGCTGCTGGCGACGTGCGTTCGCTCGATCCTCGCCAAAACGGAATATACGAATTTCGAGATCCTCGGCATCGACAACGGCAGCACCGAAGCGCCGACGCACGAGCTCATGCGCGAACTCGAAAAGCAGGATCCGCGCGTGCGCTTCGTGCGACACGACGTGCCGTTCAACTATTCGGCGATCAATAATTTCGCTGCACGCCAAGCGCGCGGCGAGCACTTGCTGCTGCTCAACAACGACACCGAGGCGATCGCGCCGGAGTGGTTGCGCGCGATGCTCGAGCATTCGCAGCGGCCCGAAGTGGGCGTGGTCGGAGCCAAGCTTCTGTATCCCGACCGACGGATCCAGCATGCGGGAGTCATCGTCGGCATCGGCGGCGTGGCCGGCCATGCGCACCTCATGGAGCTCGCCGACGGGCCGGGCTATTTCGCGCGCGCGCAACTGGCGCAGGATTTGAGCGCGGTCACGTTCGCCTGCGCGATGACGCGGCGGACGGTCTTCGAAGAGCTCGGCGGCCTCAACGAAACCGAGCTCGCCATCGCGTTCAACGACATCGACTACTGCCTGCGCGCGCGCGAAGCGGGATATCTCGTCGTCTACACACCGTTCGCCGAGCTCTATCATCACGAATCGCGCACGCGCGGGTACGAGGACAATCCCGAGAAACAAGCGCGCTTCTTCCGCGAGATCAGCTACATGCAGCAACGGCATCGCGCGGTCCTCGATCGCGGCGACCCGTACTACAACCCGAATCTGCGCCTCGACACGAACGATTTCAGCGCCAAACCCGGCTACGTCGAAGCGCTGCCCGTCTGACACGCGGCCGATGCTCGCCGTCCTCGTCATCAACCACGGCACCGCGGGGGCGACGCTCACGTGCTTGCGGGCCTTGCTCGCCGAGCTTGGCGATGGCGCGCGTGCGTTCGTGCTCGACAACGGCTCCGGCGGGGACGACGCCGCCACCCTCGGCGCGTTCGCCGCCCTGCACCCCGAACGCATCCGCTTCGAGGTGAGCGCGGCGAACCTGGGTTTCGCGGCCGGCATGAATCGGCTGCTGCGCCTGGCTTTCGCGAACAAAGCGATCGATCGCGTGCTGCTGCTGAACAGCGATGCGGAACCGACGCCGGGTCTGATCCGCGCGATGGAAGCGCGGCTCGACCCGGCCTCGCGCATCGAGCTCGTCGCTGCGCGCATGCTCGCGCCGAAAAGTGGAAATGTGGACAGCCTCGGCATCGCGCTGTTCCGCTCGACGCTCGCGTCCAACCGCAAGCGCGAGGACGAAACCCTGCTCGGGCCGAGCGGCGGCTGCGCGCTGATCACGCGGCGCGTGTTCGAGCACCTCGAGGCAGCGCACGGAGAATGGTTCGACGAGACGTTCTTCTGCTACGCGGAGGATACCGACCTCGCCGTGCGTGCGCGCTGGCTCGGCTACCGACCGGCCTTCGCGGGCGACGCGGTGGTGTTCCACGCAGGATCGCTGTCGTCGGGCGGTCCCGACAACGATTTCGTTCTCTATCACGGCATCCGCAATTCACTGTGGTGGCTCGTCAAGGACGCACCCGCGGGCTGGCTGCTGCGCTCGCTGCCGTATTTCCTGCTGCTGCACGGCGGCATCTGTTTGCGGCATCTGCGACGCGGCCGGCTCCGCGTGCTCTGGCGCCTGTACCGCGATGCGCTCGCCGGGCTGCCTGCGATGTGGCGCAAGCGCCGGCGCATCCGCGCAACGCGCTGCGTGCCCGCGCGCGAGTTCGCCTCCTGGGTCGAGCCGCATTTCTACGAGCGGGACTACGTCCGCCGCGCGTGGCGCGAACTTTGGCGGGGAACGTGATCGAACTCAGCCCGACAGAAAGTCGCGCAAGCTGCGCGTGCGTTCGCAGCATTCGCCGTAGAAAACTTCGTCGTAGTGCACATCGACCGGCAAGGTCTTCGTCCAGGCGAGTGCGGTCGTCGCGGTTTCGTTGACGCGCGACATGCGATAGGGGGCGAGCCCGAAGAGCTCGGTCACTTCGTCGGCGAACGCCTGCAGCCGGTCGTGGCGGAGAATCAGGCAGCGACGCGCGCGCTCCAGCGCGAGGTCGAGATGCGCGCGCGTAATCGCGCCGAACGGCAGCGTCTTGACGTCACCGCAAAAATGCCGCACGAGCGGGTTGTCGAGGAAGTTCTCCGCCGGCGTGCGTTCGAAATTGAGGTACGATTCCACGAGCTCGCGCGGCGGACGTATCGTCGCCACGATGCGCGGCTCCCCGCGGCAGATGTCGCTCGCGAACGCGTAGTCGAAATGTCCGAACAGGAGCTCCCGCGATCGCGCGAGCTCGCGATATGTCGTGCGCGCCTCGGGCACACTGACGCCGGGACGTTCACCATAGACGAGCAACGCCGGCAGCGTGGAGAACGCGTAATCGACGAAATGGCGCAGGGCCGTTCCCGCGGTCTTGGGGATGTGCATGAAGCAGAGCGGCCCGCCGGCTCCGGGCGGCTTCAACAGCTGGCTCGTGTAGAACCGGCGGACGTGCGCAACGCGCCCGCCGACGCGCACCTCCAGCGTGAGTATGCGCGACGTGCGGGCCGTGTGCTCGCGATCGAGGATCAGCGACCAACCGATCACGGATTTGCGCGGCATCGCCCGCGCGGCGTCGCTGCGCTCGTGAAACTCGACCGACAGCGGCACGCCGTCGGCGAGGAACGCGATGTCGGACGGCGCCAATGGCCGCTCGGTGGCGATCCAGCCGCCGCAGCGCTGGCCGAGATTTGCGATCAGAAACCCGGCCGGCAGATCGATGTGTACGTGTATACCCATGCGCCGGGCGGCGCGTTCAAGCGAGCGCCGCGTCGAGTTCGGCGCGCAAATCGGCGACATCCTCGACGCCGACCGACAGCCGGATCAAGCCGTCGCCGATGCCGAGCCGCTTGCGGTTCGCCGGCGGCACCGAGGCGTGCGTCATGATTGCCGGATGCTCGATGAGGCTTTCCACGCCGCCCAGCGATTCGGCCAGCGCGAATAATTCGCAGCGTTCGAGCGTCTTGCGCGCCTTGCGCAGGCCGCCCTTGACCTCGACCGAGATGATCCCGCCCGGCCCATCCATCTGGCGCTTGGCGAGCGCGTGTTGGGGATGCGATTTCAAGCCGGGATAGATCACGCGGGCGACGGCCGGGTGCCGCTCGAGCCAGCGCGCGATCTCGAGCGCGTTCTCGCAGTGCGCGCGCATGCGCAGGTGCAGCGTCTTCAAGCCGCGCATGGCGAGGAACGCGTCGAACGGCCCGGCGACGGCGCCGACGGAATTTTGCAGAAAGTACATTTTTTCGACGAGCTCCGCGTCGTCGCCCGCGACGACCACGCCACCGACCATGTCCGAATGGCCGTTCAGGTATTTCGTCGCCGAATGCAGAACGAGGTGCGCGCCGTGCTCGAGCGGGCGCTGCAGGATCGGCGAGCAGAACGTATTGTCGACGACGAGCAGAAGTCCGTGCTTGCGCGCGAACGCGCCGAGCTTGGCCAGGTCGACGACCTTGAGCATCGGGTTCGTCGGCGTCTCAGCCCAGATCATGCGCGTGTTCGGCTTGAGCGCCGCCTTGAGCGCCGCACCGTCGTTGAGATCGAGGAACGTGAAATCGAGCCCGGCGCTGCGCCGGCGCACGCGTTCGAACAGGCGGTACGAGCCGCCGTAGAGATCGTCCATCGCGATCACGTGGCTGCCCGAGTCGAGCAGATCGAGCACGGTCGCAGCGGCCGCAAGGCCGGAGGCGAATGCATAACCGGCCTTGCCGCCCTCGAGCGCAGCGACGCATTTCTCGTACGCGATGCGCGTCGGATTCTGCGTGCGGCTGTACTCGTAGCCCTTGTGCACGCCGGGGCTCGCTTGGACGTACGTGGAAGTCGCATAGATCGGCACCATGATGGCGCCGGTGGACGGGTCCGGGCTTTGGCCGGCGTGGATGGCGCGCGTGCCGAGACCGAGTCGTTGTTGCGGATCGTTCTTCTTCATTGACGTTTAGCACTCAAGGCAAATGCGGGTCCGTTCGGCTGGTCGGTCTGTTCAAAACCGATGCTGACGTCGAAGCCGCGAAAGGCGAGGAAATCGAGGATAGTCCGGCGTGAAAGCCAGCGGCTGTGCGATTCCGGGCCGCCGCAGAACCCGGACCAGTCGAGCGCCGCATTGTAAGCTTGTTGCGCGAAGCGGTATTCGAAACCTTCGTATTCGCCGATCTGCGGCTCGGAGAATTTTTTCGCCAATTCGCTGTTCGAGGCGACGCTCTGCTCGTCGTAGTAGTGCGTCCAGATGAAGAGCCGGTCCGCGCTTTTGCATATGAGATCCAGCAGTTCCATCGGCTGCTGCATGTGATACAGCACTCCGCTCGCGAAGACCAGGTCGAACTTGGTCTTGTTGTCACGCAGAAATGCGACGAAATCGCCGAGCAGCAGGTTCGCGCGCTCGAGGCCAAGCAGGTGTTTCACGCAAAGGCACTTCAAGAACGCACGCGAATTGGCTTCGATCGACGTTATCGAGCGCGCCCCACGCTGCTGCAGCATGAACGTATGGCCGCATTCGAGAGGACCGAGCTCCAGCACGTTGGCATTGGCGAAGCCGCCCAATTGACGTTCCGCCCAGATAACGCGGGCGTCTTCGAACAGCTTTGCGAATCCGGGCCGGGTGACCAACCCCAGATCCTCCGGCAATTTCGACGACCATTCCCCGTCAAACAGATCCATGACATTTTGATCGGCCGGCGCCTTCATCACATAGTGAGCGAGAATATCCATCGGTCCCCCCCGGGTCATTTGACCGCACCTGCTGCGTTGACCCAACGGAACGGAACGCTCACCTTCCTTGGCGGCGCTACCAATGCGTTTGGTCAGCCGACGATCATTATCGCATGCATTGTTTACGTAGCCCGCTACTGCACGCGCCGGCGCAGATAATTGAGCAGATCGATGCGCGTGATGAGGCCCAGGAACTTCTCGCCGTCCATGACGATGGCCACGTGCCCGGCTTCGAACACGGGCAGCAGCGACTCGATCGGCGATTTCACGTCGAGGATTTGCAACCGGCTCACCATCGCCGTCGAAACGGGGTCGCGGAACCGCGCCTCGTCGCCGTAGACGTGGAGCAGCACGTCGGATTCGTCGACGATGCCGACGATGCGATCGCCGTCCATGACCGGCAGCTGCGACACGTCGTAGAGCTTCATGCGCTGGTAAGCCGTCGTGAGCGGCTCGGCCGGACCGACGACCACGGTGTCGCGCTGCGAGTACGGGCGCAGGATCAGATCGCGCAAGTCTCCATAGTGCCGGCGCTCGAGGAAGCCGTTGTCGAGCATCCAGTAGTCGTTGTACATCTTCGACAAGTACTTGTTGCCGGTGTCGCAGACGAACACGAGCACGCGCTTGGGCGTCGTTTGCTCGCGGCAATATTTGAGCGCGGCCGCGAGCAGGGTGCCGGTCGAGGAGCCGCCGAGGATGCCTTCCTTCGCGAGCAGCTCGCGGCCGGCGAGAAAGCTCTCCTTATCGGTGATCGCGTAAGCCTTCTTCACGCGCGAGAAATCGGAGATTCCCGGCAGGAAATCCTCGCCGATGCCCTCGACCATCCACGATGCCGATTTCGTCGACAGCGTGCCCTCGTTGATGAACTGGGCGAGGATGCTGCCGACCGGATCGGCGAGCACGAGCTCGACGTTCGGCGCGGCGCTCGCGAAATGCCGCGACAGGCCGGTCATGGTGCCCGAGGAGCCGCAGCCGAACACGATCGCATCGAGGCGCCCATCCATTTGGGCGAGGATCTCGGGCCCCGTGCCGTGCTCGTGCGCGTACGGGTTGTCGGGATTGCCGAACTGGTTGATGAAATAGGCGCCCGGGGTCGTGCGGGCGATCTCGGCCGCGAGATCCTGGTAGTACTGCGGGTGGCCCTTGGCGACGTCCGAACGCGTGAGCACCACTTCGGCGCCCATCGCCTTGAGATTGAAGATCTTCTCGCGACTCATCTTGTCGGGAACGACGAGGATGAGCCGATAGCCCTTCTGCTGCGCGACGAGCGCCAGGCCGATGCCCGTGTTGCCGGCGGTGCCCTCGACGAGCGTATCGCCAGGCTTGATCTTGCCGGCGCGCTCAGCGCCCTCGATCATCGACAAGCCGATGCGGTCCTTGATCGAGCCGCCCGGATTGGCGCTCTCGAGCTTGAAGAAAAGTTCGCAATTTCCACAATCGAGACGCTGCGCTTTCACGATCGGCGTGTTGCCGATCAGTTCGAGCACGCTTTGATGGATCGCCATGCAGGTTCCCCGGGCGCGCGGGCTGCCGCCCGGCGACGACTCAACGGTATGCGGCGGCCCGCCGCGTCAGTGTCGGGCGGCAATGATACCCGAAGGGGACGGCCGCTGCGCCGCTGCGGCCTTAGGCGCCGGCGCGCCGAACGCGTAGCCGGCGCGCGCTGATTCGATTGGCGGGGTCAGTGGGTCGTGGAGGTGCGATATCGTTCCCAGAGATACGTGAGCTTGTCCTTGGCGCGGAGCTTTTCCTTCTTCATGTTGTGCAGCGTCGTGTCGTCCAAGGGCAGCACGCCGAGTTCCGCGTCGCGCACCTTGCTGTCGAGCTCCTGGTGGCGCTGATACAGGCTGCGGAACTCCGCATCGCTCTTGATCAAAACTTCGACGTCTTTCTGCTGGTTCTCGAACATCAGCCGACCTCCTCTTTTGCGCAGGGGCGAACGCGCGGCCGCGCATCCCGGCAGCGGCGCGGGTTCGCTGAAGCTTGGGTGGGGATGGGTGAACCCGGCGGCGCGACCGCTCGCGCCGCCCACCGGTGTGGTGAGACAGGCGCCTGTTCGTTCACGATCGCTGCGATCATAGGGCTCGCTGTGGCGCCGCGGGGATGGCTCGAAGCTTCCGCGGCACGTTCGACCCTACTCCTTCGGTTTCGGCCGTGCAACCGCTTTTTTTCAGAATTATTAAGTAACTGATTTCAGGCAACTATTAAGACGTTCCGAGCCGTTCAGTGGTCTTCGAGGATGACGTCCACGCGACGGTTCTTGGCACGCCCTTCTTCGCTGTCGTTCGAAGCAACGGGACGGCTCGCGCCCATGCCGATGCTCGTGATTCGCGAAGGCGCCACACCGGCCGCGATGAGTGCGTCACGCACCGAATCGGCGCGTTTTTGCGACAGCAACTGATTCGCATTCGGATTGCCGCGCGAATCGGTGTGGCCTTCGATGCGGATCGGCTTGCTGCGATCCTGGTTCACGAAACCGACGAGCTTGCCGAGGCTCGCCTTGGCTTCGGGCCGCAGCGCCGCCTGTCCGGGCGCGAAGGCGATATCGTCGAGCGTCATCTGCATGCCTTCCGCGCCGCGCGTCGGCCGCAGGTTTTGCAAGCGTCCGCGCAGATCCGCGGCGGCGGCCTCGGCGAGTTCGGCTTCTTTGCGTGCGAGCTCGGCTTCCTTGGCCTGCGCGTCGGCGATGCGCTTGGTCTGCGCCGCCTGCGCACGCGCAGCTTCGGCAGCCTGTGCGTCCTGTTCGCTCTGCGCACGCGCAGCTTCGGCCTCGGCGCGCAAACGCTCGGCCTCCTCGGCCTGGGCGAGGCTTTGTATGCGCTGCTTCTCGGCCTCGAGCCTGGCCTGCTCGGCGTCGCGGCGGCTCGCTTCCACGAGCATGCGATCGTGCTCGTGATCGAGCGCCTCGAGACGGTGTTCTTGATCGGCGGCTTGCGCCGCCGCATAGGCGATGTCGACGCGGCGCTCGGCCATGTAGAGCCGGTACGCGCGCATCTGCTTGCCGCCGCTGTCGTTCGCGAGCGCCTGCACGGCCTGCTCGGCGAGCGCGCGTTCGGCGGGCGCGAGGTTCCCCAGCACCGGATCGGCCTCGAGCTCGTTCAGGCTCGCGCGCAGGCGCTCGTAGTCGAGATCGTGCTTGGCCGCGTGCGCGGCGGTTACGGCGCCCGCGGCAAGCAGGCCGAGTGCTACCCAATGTGCCGCGCGCGTCATGGTTGGCTCGTCTCCGTGGCGGTGGCCGGGTTGTTCGCGAGGTCCTGGCGCAGTTGCGCGTTCTCGCGCGTGCGGGCTTCGACTTTCTCGCGCGCCTTGCCGAGCCGCGCCTTGACGGCAGCGAGCTCGCTGTTCACGCGCGCCTCGTCGGCGAACTGCTGCGCTGCGGCGTAATCGTGCTTGTCGGCCGTCGCGCGTGCCTGGCTCAGCCGTTCCTCGGCGTTGCGCAGTTCGAGTGGCGCGTAAGTTGCTGCTCCTGCGTTGCGGGCCGCGTCGAGCGCGCGCGCCGCATCGTCTATGCCCAGCGGAGGCGGTTTGGTGGGTCCGCAACCGGCGGTTACGAGCAGCACTATGACGAGCGCTCGATGGATTTTTCGCCGATTTGGTGTCATAAACGTCACGTCGCAACAGGGGTGGAAAGAAGGCGACGCTATTGTGGGAAAGCCGGCCGCGCAAGGCAATGGCCCGACCACCGTCGCAGCGCCGGAATTCCGGAAAAAAAAAAAGCGTCGCCGTTCGCGACGGCGCGATCGAGCAGCAGAGGCAATCATGGACATCGGCTATTTTCTCAAACTGATGACCGAAAAAGGCGCGTCGGACATGTTTCTCACGACGGGCGCGCCGGTGAACATCAAAGTGGAAGGCAAGCTCTACCCGCTCGGCAACACGGGTCTGCCGGGCGGCATGGTCAAGAAGATCGCGTATTCGCTCATGGACGAAGGTCAGGTGCCGCAATTCGAGCGCGATCTCGAGCTCAATCTGGCGATCGCGGTCAAGGACGCGGGCCGCTTCCGCATCAACGTGTTCAAACAGCGCGGCGAAGTCGGCATGGTGATCCGCGCCATCAAGAGCGACATCCCGTCGATCGAGCAGTTGCGCTTGCCGGTCCTGTTCAAGGAGCTGATCATGGAGCCGCGCGGCCTCGTGCTGCTCGTCGGCGCCACGGGATCGGGCAAGTCGACGACGCTCGCCTCGATGATCGACCATCGCAACTCGAACGTTTCAGGTCACATTCTGACCATCGAGGACCCGATCGAATACCTGCACCGGCACAAGAAGTCGGTCGTGAACCAGCGCGAAGTGGGCCTCGACACGCGCAGCTACCACGAGGCGCTCAAGAATGCGATGCGCGAAGCGCCCGACGTCATCATGATCGGCGAGATCCGCGACACCGAGACCATGGAGGCGGCGATCGCGTTCTCGGAAACCGGTCACCTGTGCCTGGCGACGCTGCACTCGAACAACGCCGACCAGACGCTCGAGCGCATCCTCAACTTCTTCCCCGAGTCGGCGCACCGCAACATCCTCATGAATCTCGCGCTGAACCTGCGCGCGGTCATCAGCCAGCGCCTCGTGATCGGCAAGGACGGCCGCCGCATGCCGGCGGCCGAAGTCCTGCTCAACACGCCGTTGATCCGCGACATGATCCGCCGCGGCCAAATCCACGAGATCAAGGATGCGATGGACCGCAGCCTCCAGGAAGGCATGCAGACCTTCGATCAGGCGCTCTTCACGCTTTACAAGGAAGGCAAGATCGAGCTCGAGGAAGCGCTCAGCAAGGCCGATTCGCGCGACGGCCTCGCGCTCAAGGTCCGCCTTGCCGAAGGCGGCGACGCTCCCGTGCACGATCCTTTCGACGCCGCGACGTTCTGACGAGAGGGAGTGGGGAGTCGGGATTCGGGATTCGGGATTCGTAAAAGCACCAGCTCGACGCAACTCAATCCCCAATCCCCAATCCCGATTCCCAAACTACCGCGGCGCGTCGGGCTGATTTTCCGGCTTCGCACGTTCGAACGCGTCGAGCTTCATGCATTCTTCGGCGATGCGGCTGATGTGCGGGAACGGGCTCAAGTCGAGCGACCAGCGCCGCGCGTTGTAGACCTGCGGAGCGAGGCAGATGTCGGCGAGCGTGGGTTCGTCGCCTTCGCAAAACAACCCGGTCGAGGGATTGTCGGCAAGCAGCGACTCGAACGCCGCGAAGCCTTCGCGCATCCAGTGCTGCGTCCAGCGATCGCGCTCCACTTGCGGCGCATTGAACTCGCGTTCGAGATATTGCATGACCCGCAGGTTGTTGAGCGGGTGTATGTCGCAGGCGACGATCTGCGCGAGACCCCGCACGCGCGCGCGCTCGCGCGCCGTCGCGGGCAGCAACTTGCGCTCGCCGTCGTAGGCTTCGTCGAGATACTCGATGATGGCCATCGACTGGCGGATCACGCGCTCGCCGTCGACGAGCACGGGGACGAGCCCTTGCGGGTTCACGCGGCGGAAGATCGCGCTGTGCTGCGCGCCGCCGTTGTCGGTCAGGTGCGTCGGCAGGATGTCGTAGACGAGGCCCTTGAGATTGAGGGCGATACGCACGCGGAACGCGGCACTCGAGCGCCAGTAGCTGTAGAGCTTCAAGCCTTCATTCGGCATTCCGATCTCTCCCCGCCTGCTGCTCGGCAGCCGCCAGGGTGCCTAAGTGCCCGGTAAAAATCAAAGCCCGGCGCAACATGCGGGCGTCACGCCGCAGCGGGCGGCCTGATGACCTGCTCGATCGCGCCGAAGATGCTACGACCTTCGCGATCGAACATCTCGATGCGCACCGTGTCGCCGAACGAGAGGAACGGCGTGCTCGGCTTGCCTGCCGCAAGTGTCTCGAGCGTGCGGCGTTCGGCGAGGCACGAAGCGCCGCGGCTTTCGTCTTGGTTCGCGATCGTGCCGGAGCCGACGATCGTGCCTGCACCGAGCGGCCGCGTTTTCGCCGCGTGCGCGACGAGCTCGGCGAAGCTGAACTGCATGTCTTCGCCCGCTTCTGGCGCGCCGAACCACTCGCCGTTGATGTGCGTGACGAGCGGCAAGTGCACTTTGTCGCCCTGCCAGGCGGCACCGAGCTCGTCGGGCGTCACGAACACGGGCGACAAGGCCGAGCGCGGCTTCGACTGCAGGAAACCGAAGCCCTTCGCGAGCTCGTTCGGGATCAGATTGCGCAGGCTCACGTCGTTGACGAGGCCGATGAGCTGGATGTGCGCCGCCGCGTCGGCCGGCGTCACGGCCATCGGAACGTCGTCGGTGACGACGACGATTTCGGCTTCGAGATCGATGCCGTAATCCTGGCTCGTCACGACGACCGGATCGCGCGGGCCGTAGAAGCCCGCGCTCACGGCCTGGTACATGAGCGGATCGGTGTAGAAGCTCGCCGGCACCTCGGCCCCGCGCGCACGGCGCACGCGCTCGACGTGCGGCAAATACGCGCTGCCATCGACGAATTCGTAGGCGCGCGGCAAGGGCGCGGCGAGCGCGGCCGGATCGAGCGCGAACACCGCCTCGCCGTTGATCGTGTCGGCATGGCTCGCGTTCAGGAGCTCGTAGATGCGGGCGAGCCGCGGCGCTGCGTTGCTCCAGTCTTCGAGCGCCGCCTGCAACGTAGCGGCCACGTCGCTCGCGCGCACGGCCTTGGCGAGATCGCGACTGACGACGACGAGCGTGCCGTCGCGGCCACCCTCTTTCAATGATCCGAGTTTCACCGTGACTCCTTGGAGAATTTCGATGGCACGTTCGTGTGGGAGTGAGCCGCAACCGCCGCTGCGGCGACCGTGTCGAAATGCCGATTCCAGAAAAAGCTTACCAACTGCACGTATTGATACCAAATGACGCAAGCGAGTACCGGCCCGAGCACTGCGACCCCTCCGAAACGCAGATACACGCACCAGCCGCCGATTACGTGCGTACGCACCCGCGCACGTGCGCCAGGCAGCGGCCAGCGTCCTGCGCGCAGCACGCGCCACGAGACCAGCGTAATCCACGCCGCAGCGCCAAGACCGAACAACACCGGGACGAGCAGCGCGACGCTCGCGTGATCGGCCCAACGCGCCGAACCGAGAACCGGATCGGTCGCCATGAGTCGATGGAGCGCCGCCGAACGTTCGGCCAACCACGGTTCCCAAAGCGACGTCTTGAACGCCGCAAGCAGTGCCACGGCCGCTATGCCGATGCCTACGGTGCGCAGCCTGGCGCCCGGGGACCTCGGCGTCGGCTCGATGACTTCTCCTGTCCGGCACCCGGCGAAGATATCGCGCGTGAAAATCGACGTCATGCCGGCTTCGCCGCTGGCTTGCGCAAGCGCGCGGTCAGGTTCGGGTCGAGCGGCAGACGGCTGCCGAAATAGAGCTTGCCGTAGGCCTTCTCGATGCGATCGCGCCGGAACTGGCGCCAGCGGTGCTTGAGCACGGTCCAGGCATCGCGACGCGCCGGCACGCGTGCGGCATTGCCGACGCGCACGAGCTCGAGTCCCGTCATGATCGCGAGCTGCTCGATGCTCGTCGCGGAGAGCGCCGTCTGATGCGTGAGGTCACCGTGCTGGTGCACGCGGCCGAATGGGCTCTGGCCGTTCGGAAAGCGTGCGATCAAGAGACCGCCGGGCACGAGCAATGCCGCGATCTGGCGCAGATTCGCGACGAGCGCGGCCTTGTCCCAGTGCTCGAGCACATCGAATGCTGCGACGAGGTCGAACTGCCGGCCTTGCGCGACGAGCGCCTCGAGTGCGGGCGGATGCGCGTCGAAACCCTTCGCGCGCGCAAGCGCGACCACGTCCGCGTCGATCTCGGTGCCCGAAATATTCGCACCCTGCGCCTTCGCCCACGCGAGAAATCCGCCGTCGCCGAAGCCGATCTCGAGAACGCGGCGACCCTCGAGCGCGATGCCGTCGAGCTCGGCGGCGTAATAGCGCGCCTGGCGCTCGCCGACCGCGAATTCGCCGCGCCAGTCCTTCCACGCCGCATACGCGTCGTAAAGGCGGCCGCCGTCCCCGCTCGCGTCGTTCACGGCCGCGACCGTCAAGCCGGCGCGGAAAAATGCTTGCGCAGGCCTTTCCAGCACTCGTGGTAATCGCGCTGCAATTGCGGCGATTCGAGCGCCTGCCTGGTCGGACGGATCACGAGGCGCGTCTCGAACATGAAGGCCATCGTGTCGACGATGTGATTGGGGCGCGTCGTGTCGGCCGCGCTCGCCTTGTCGAAGCTCGCCGCATCCGGCCCGTGGCCGCTCATGCAATTGTGCAGGCTCGCGCCGCCCGGCACGAAGCCGCCCGCTTTCGCATCGTAAGCGCCGTGGACGAGGCCCATGAATTCGCTGGCGACATTGCGATGGAACCACGGCGGCCGGAACGTGTGCTCGGCCACGAGCCAGCGCGGCGGGAAGATGACGAAATCGAGGTTCGCCACGCCGGGCGTATCCGACGGCGACGTCAGCACGGTGAAGATCGACGGATCGGGATGGTCGTAGCTGATCGAACCGATCGTGTTGAAGCGGCGCAGATCGTATTTGTACGGCGCGTAGTTGCCGTGCCAGGCGACGACGTCGAGCGGCGAATGACCGATGCGTGCCGACCACAGCCGCCCCTGGAATTTGGCGACGAGCTCGAAGTCGCCTTCGACGTCCTCGTAGGCCGCGACGGGCGCGAGGAAGTCGCGCGCGTTCGCCAGCCCGTTGGAGCCGATCGGGCCGAGCTCCGGCAGGCGCAGATGGGTGCCGAAATTCTCGGCGACGTAGCCGCGCGCCGTGCCGTCCGGCAGCTCGACGCGGAACCGCACCCCGCGCGGCACCACCGCGATCTCCTGCGGCTCGACGTCGATGCGGCCGAGCTCGGTGGCGAGGCGCAAGCGGCCAAGCTGCGGCACGATCACGAGCTCCGCATCGGCATCGTAGAAGAAGCGGCCCTGCATCGACCGGTTGGCCGCGTAGACATGGATGCCGCAGCCGGACTGCACGGCGGGACTGCCGTTGCCGGCCATCGCGACGAGGCCGTCGACGAAATCGGTCGGCGCCGCGGGCAGCGGCAACGGATCCCAGCGCAACTGGTTCGGCGGCGCGGGCACCTCGTCGAACGCATT
>Ga0070741_10006203_pt1 | contig 25902 bp, 26 predicted proteins | sample Coa_R1_4_FD_66440 | JGI IMG/M metagenome (GOLD analysis project Ga0070741, IMG submission 66440) | Surface soil microbial communities from Centralia Pennsylvania, which are recovering from an underground coalmine fire - Coalmine... | ecosystem: Environmental > Terrestrial > Soil > Unclassified ... | reverse complement strand
CTCGGATGCAGGAAATACTGGTTCGTCGACGAGTTCGTGTCGTTGCCGTCGGTGACGATCTGCGAGTTGCCCGCGGCGGGATTCGCCAGCGCGAGCCCGCCCGGGTTCGTTGCGGAATTGTATACACCGCCGCGCGAGTTCGCGTACGTCGTATATCGCGTCGTGTCGTGCGGCACGAGCATGTTCCAAGAATCGTTGCCGCCGGCGAGATAGACGCAGACGAGCGCTTTGTAGCCGGTCAGCGAGGCCGTGCTCGCGAGCGCGGTGCCCATCATGCGCAGCTGCGGGATCAAGGCCGAAGCGCCGCCGGAGCAAGCGAGGCAAGCGACTTTGCGGAGGAAATCGCGACGGGAGTTGCGGTTGTGGCTCATGGCGGGTTCCTCAGCGCTGCGTGGCGTATTCGGGCGACAGCATGGTCAGGTAGATCGCGGACCACGCCATCTCGGACGGCGACGTTCCGCCGCCGGCGAGCTCGGTCAGAAGCGTCGTGAGCGTGCTCTGCATCGATGCCGACATCGAGCCGTACAGCATGTTCGCGTTGATCGTGGCGACCATCGCTGCGGGATTCGCCGAATTCGCCGTCAATGAACTCAGATCGATGAGCGGACGATCGATCGGCGGGTTGGTCATGCCCTGATAGGCGCCTTCCGTGAAGCCGTAATACGTATTCGCGGTGGTGTAGGTCGTCGATTCGTTCGTGATCTGGAATTCGGGCGAGTAGAGGCCGGCGTCGGCGAACGGGCCCGGCTGCTGGTAGTCCGGCAGATAGAAGTTGAACACGGTCGGCGATTCGAGCGGCGCCTGACCGAAATTGCCGGCGAAACCGTTGTTGCCGATCATCTTCACTTCGTCGTACGCATCGGCGATGGGCGCCTTGGCGTTGAACGCACGCCACATCGCGGTCAGCCGCAACACGGGTTCGCGCAGCTTGCCGTACGAGTCGCCGCTCGCGAGCGGCGGCGGATTGCGCGCTTCGGTGTCGAGCAGGATCGCCTTGACGACATCGCCCAAGTCGTTGCCGGCCGTGTCGAACACGGTCGCCACGCGCTGGATGTATTGCGGCGAGGGGTTGCTCGTGACGAAGCGCTGTATCAACTGCCTCGAGATGAACGGCGCGACGTTTTGATGCGCGGTGAGGATATCGAGCTCGTCGCTGACGTCCTGCGTGCACGTCTGCCCGGACGGGATCTGCTGGTTCGACAGCACGACCTTGGGATCGCCCGCGCCGATCGTGCCGTTGTCGCCGGTCAGATCGTGGCGCGTCTGATCGTGATTGTGCGCAGGGTCGTACCAGAGCGGCGGCGCGAGCTCGGTGCCCCAGCACGCCATCGGCGCATAACGCGCGGCGTAGCTCAGGCCGCCGCCGAAGAAGTTCACGCCCGTATAGTTCGGCGGACCGCTGCCGGTCGGCGCATCGCTGTACGTGAAGCCCGTGAACACCTTCGCGGTGTGGGTGATCACGCTTTGGTCGTAGGTCGGGATCGTGCTCGACGGATCGCCCGGGGTCGTGAGCACGGGCGAGAAATCCATATTGCGCATGATGAGACCGATCGAGAAGAGCTGCATGACTTCGCGCGCGTAGTTCTCGTCCGGACTCGTCGTGGTGCCGGGCTTGAGGTTGTGGTACGTGTTGAGGTACTGGCCCATCATCGGGTGATAGGTCACGTCCTGGAGCAGCTGTCGATAGCTGCCGAACGCATCGCGCGCGAGCATGTCCTGGTAATCCGTCATCTCGACGTAGAACCCGTTGAGCGCGCTGCTCGCGTCGGAGATCACGAAGATCTGGCTCAGCGCATAGGCCATGCGCTGGCGCAACTGATCCGGCGCGTAGGTGGCCTGCCAGAACCAGCGATTCAACCGTTGCGACTGGCCCACGTTTTGCCCGCCGCCCGTGCGCTTCGTCACCACGTCCTCGACCGTCGGTTCGCCGATCGTCGCCGGTTTCGCCAGCTCTTCTTCGATCCACTCGCCGAAGCCTTGCGCCATCAGATAATTGATGTCGGCCTGGGTCGGGCCGAACGTCGCCTGCGTGAGGAATCTCGCCGCATCGTTCGCGCTCGCCGGCGCGTCCGGCGGTATATCGAACGTTCCCTTGAACACGTGATCGTGCACCGTCGCCTGCGCCGCAGACGCGCACAACAATCCGAACGCAAGAACCACGCACCGGTCTTTCATGGAAGAACCCTCGCTAGCCGCCCGCATCGCCAGGTCCGTCGGGCCGGAGCGCGAGCCTAACGCTGCTTCGCCGACCCCGCTGTGACGAACGCCCGGAATGTAAGTTTCCGTTGCGATTGAGGGCAACGCGAAATTGGACGATCGGTTGACAGTGCCGATGCGCGGTCGCGCAAAACTGGGACGTGGGCGACGAAATCTCGGCGCACGCGCGCTGTCGGAACGCGCCGACGCGGTGCTTGCGAGCCGTCGCGAAACTGCGTTGCGTCAGTGCCGAGGCATTCCGCCGGGCGGCATGCCGCCGCCCATACCCTTCATCGCCGCGCCCATCTGGCGCATGAGGCCCTTGATGCCGCCCGAGGAGAGCTTCGACATCATCTTTTCCATCTGCATGTACTGCTTGAGCAGGCGATTGACGTCGGCCGGCTGCGTGCCCGAGCCGCGCGCGACGCGCGCCTTGCGCGAGCCGTTGAGCAGGTCCGGATGGCGGCGCTCTTTCTTGGTCATCGAATTGATGATCGCCACCATGCGCTTGACTTCGTTGTCGTTGACTTTGGACTTCACCTGATCCGGCAAGTTGGCAGCGCCGGGCAGCTTGTCCATGAACGAGGCGAGGCCGCCCATGCTCAGCATCTGCTGCAGCTGGTCGCGCATGTCGTTCATGTCGAAGCGCTTGCCCTTGATGACTTTCTCGGCGAGCTTCTGCGCCTTTTCGCGATCGACGTTCTGCTCGACCTGCTCGACGAGCGAGAGCACGTCGCCCATGCCGAGGATGCGCTGCGCGATGCGATCCGGATGGAACGCATCGAGGCCGTCGGGTTTTTCGCTGACGCCGATGAACTTGATCGGCCTCCCCGTCACGTAGCGCACCGAGAGCGCGGCGCCGCCGCGCGCGTCGCCGTCGGCCTTGGTCAGCACCACGCCCGTCAGCGGCAGCGCTTCGGCGAAGGCTTTGGCGGTGTTCGCGGCATCCTGGCCCGTCATCGCGTCGACGACGAACAGCGTTTCGATCGGCTCGAGCGCCGCGTGCAGCCGCTTGATCTCGGCCATCATCTCGGCGTCGATCGCGAGGCGACCCGCGGTATCGACGATCAGCACGTCGGCGAAATTCTTGCGTGCCGCATCGACAGCAGATTTCGCTATCGCGACGGGGTCCTGGTCACCCGCGCTCGGATGGAACAGCACCTCCACCTGCTCGGCCAGCGTACGCAGCTGCTCGATCGCCGCAGGACGGTAGACGTCGCAGCTCACGACCATGACCTTCTTGCGCTTCTTGCTCTTGAGGAACAACGCGAGCTTGGCGACCGTCGTCGTCTTGCCGGCGCCCTGCAAGCCGGCCATGAGCACCACGGCCGGCGGCGGACAGTTGAGGTTGAGGTCGGAATTTGCCGTGCCCATGACCGCGGTGAGCTCGTCGCGCACCACTTTGACGAGCGCCTGACCCGGCGTGAGGCTTTTCAACACTTCCTGCCCGACGGCGCGCACCTGCACGCGCTGGATCAGCGCCTGCACGACCGGCAGCGCCACGTCGGCCTCGAGCAAGGCGATGCGCACTTCGCGCAGCGACTCGCGGATATTGGCCTCGGTGAGGCGCGCCCGCCCGCGCAGACGGTCGATCGTGGTGGAGAGGCGCTGGCTCAGGGACTCGAACATGGCAGGCAAGGAATGAAACGGGAGGATCGCGAATTATATCCGAGGCGAGGTTATCGGGCAGGTTTTCCGGGCAAACGTCACCGCCGGGCCTCACCTTGCCTCACCGATATGCCACACTTGCCTTCATGCTCGTCCAAGCGCTGACCCCACTCGCGATCGTCCTCTACCTCGCCGCCACGTGGGTGTTCGCGCGTCCGCTCGTCGCGCACCGCGCGGCGCCGCGGGCGGCCGGCCTCGGCATTGCGGGCGTCGCCGTCGTCGCGCACGTGATCGTGCTCGTCGCGCGTCACGGCGGCGGGGTGGATCTGCATTTTTTCGCCGCGCTCTCGCTGGTCGGCGCCTGCGTGTCGGCGCTCAGCGTGCTCGTCACGCTGGCGCGGCCCGTCGGCACGCTCGGCGTGGTCGTGTATCCGCTCGCGGCCTTGCTGCTGGCCGTCGACGTGTACCTCGGCCCGAGCACGCAACCGCTGCCGATCGAGTGGCAGATCAAGCTCCACGTGGTGTTCGCGCTGCTCGGCTTCAGCGTGCTCAGCATCGCTGCGCTGCTCGCCATCCTGCTCGCGGCGCAGGAACGCGCGCTGCGCCTGCGCCGGTTCCACGGCATCGTCGGCGCGCTGCCGCCGCTCACGCTGACCGAGGCGCTCATGTTCCAGCTCATCGGCGCCGGTTTCGCGCTGCTCACGCTCGCGCTCGTGAGCGGCATCCTGTTCGTCGACAACCTGTTCGCGCAGCATTTGATCCACAAGACGGTGCTGTCGATCGCGGCCTGGATCGTGTTCGGCGCGCTGCTCGTCGGACGCTGGCGCTACGGCTGGCGCGGACGCCGTGCGGTGCGCCTGACGCTCGCCGGCATGGCGCTTCTGCTGCTCGCCTATTTCGGCAGCCGTTTCGTGCTCGAGGTCGTGCTGAAGCGCGTCGCTTGATTGCGGCGTGTGGCGTATGCACAATCGGACGATGGCCTCGCGAGCACAACGCGCCGGGCCCAGGGGCAATGCCGTGAGCCACGAAACCAACCAAGCCGAGCGCCGGCGCTTCCATCGCTTCACGTTCGAAGGCACCGTCAAGCTCTATTCCGACAAAGCGATGTGGGAGACGAAGCTCGTCGACATCTCGCTCAAGGGTGTGCTCATCGAGCGGCCCATGGAATGGAACGGCAAGACCGGCACGAGCTATCGCATGGACCTGCGCATCAACAACAGCGTCATCATCAGCATGGGCGTGATCACGGCGCACGTGATGCCGCACCGCGTCGGTTTTCAGTGGCAGAAGATCGATCTCGACAGCTTCGCGCAGCTCAAGCGCCTGATCGAGCTCAACTTGGGCGATCCGGACCTGCTCAATCGCGAGCTTTCGGCACTCGGCTGAGCCGCCGCCGAAGCGGGACACGAAGAGCACGAAGGAATCACGAAGGGAAGCGAGTCATCTCTCTCCCGCTCCTTCGTGTGCTTCGTGTCCTTCGTGGTTCAGGCTTTTCCTGCTCTTACGCTACTGCAGCAAGAGCCTCTGCGAGCCGGTCGACGGCCAGGATGTCCATTTCTCCCATTTTCCCTTTTTTCGGCGCATTCGCCTTGGGCACGATCGCCTTCAGGAAACCGTGCGTGGCGGCTTCCTTGAGGCGCTCCTCGCCGTTGGGCACCGGACGGATCTCGCCCGAAAGGCCGACCTCGCCGAAGGCGACGAGCTTGTCGGGCAGCGGCCGGTCGCGGAAGCTCGACAGCACGGCGAGCAGCACGGGCAGGTCGGCCGCGGTCTCCTGCACGCGGATGCCGCCGACGACGTTGACGAAGACGTCCTGGTCGTAGACCGCCGCGCCGCCGTGACGGTGCAGGACGGCCAGCAGCATCGCGAGCCGGTTCTGTTCGAGACCGAGCGCGACGCGGCGCGGATTCGCGAGCGGCGAGGTGTCGACGAGCGCCTGCACCTCGACGAGCAGCGGCCGCGTGCCTTCGCGCGTGACCATGACGGCGCTGCCCGGCGTCGGCGCCGCGTGCGCGGAGAGAAAAATCGCCGACGGGTTCGGCACCTCGCGCAGACCGCGGTCGGACATCGCGAAGACGCCGAGCTCGTTGACCGCGCCGAAGCGGTTCTTGAACGCACGCAGCACGCGGAAGCGCGAGCCCGATTCGCCCTCGAAATAAAGCACCGCGTCGACCATGTGCTCGAGCACGCGCGGACCGGCGATGCCGCCCTCCTTGGTCACGTGGCCGACGAGGAAGATGCTCGTGCCCGTCTCCTTGGCATAGCGCACGAGCCGCGCCGCCGACTCGCGCACCTGGCTCACCGAACCCGGTGCGGCCGTCAGGAGCTCGGTCCAGATCGTCTGGATCGAATCGACGACGAGCACCTGCGGCGTATCTTTTTGCGCATTCTCCACAATGCGCTCGATGCAGGTCTCGGCCAGGCAGCGCAGCGCCTGGAGCGGCAGATCGAGCCGCCGCGCCCGCGAGGCGATCTGCGCCAGCGATTCCTCGCCGCTCACGTAGAGCGTGCGCCACGTCGCCCCGAGCGTGCCGAGCGTCTGCAGCAGCAGCGTGGATTTGCCGATGCCGGGATCGCCGCCGACGAGCACGACGGAGCCCGCGACGAGGCCGCCGCCGAGCACGCGGTCGAGCTCGCCGATGCCGACCGAAACGCGCGTTTCGGCTTGCGCAGCGACGTCGCTCAACGGCACGATCTTCGCCGCGCCCGCCGCACCGGCGTAGCCGCTGCGGCGGGCCGCAGCCGGCTTGGCCGCCTCGATCGCAAACTCGGTCAGCGTGTTCCACGCACCGCAGCCTTCGCACTGGCCCTGCCATTTCGCATGCTCGGCGCCGCACTGCGCGCAGACATAGGCGGTCTTCGCCTTGGCCATCAGACTTCGTCCTCGGTGAACAGCACGCGCTTGGTCATGCCGCAGGTCAGGTCGTAGGCGATCGTGCCGGCGCATGCGGCGATCTCCTCGACCGGCAGGCCGCGCCCCCAGAGCACGACTTCGTCGCCGACCTCGGCGTCGTCGTGGCCGCGCAGGTCGATCGTGACGAGGTCCATCGAGACACGCCCGACGATCGCGGCGCGCCGGCCGTTCACGAGCACGGGGGTGCCGCTCGGCGCGCTGCGCGGATAGCCGTCGCCGTAGCCGATCGCCGCCACGCCCAAGCGCATGTCTTCGGGGCTGCGCCAGGTAGCCGCGTAGCCGACGTGCTCGCCCTCGCGTATATTTTTTATCGAAATCAACTTTGTGGACAATGTCATCGCCGGCTCGAAGCCGAGCGAAGCGCCGCTACGCCCTGCGATGACGGAAAGCCCATAGAGCAAACCGCCGACGCGCACCCATTGCGCGCGCGCCTGCGGGAAGCCGATCAGCGCGGCGGAATTGGCCAGGCTGCGCGTCGAACCGAGGCCGACGGTCGCGTCGGCGAAACACGCGATCTGCGCCGGCGTCAGCGGGTTGTCGAACTCGTCGGATGCCGCGAAATGCGTCATCAGCAGTATCTCGGCGTCGACGCCGTCGAGCTTGCGCAGGCGCGCGTGCGCGCCGCCGACGTCCGCCGGGGCGAAGCCGAGCCGGTGCATGCCCGTGTCGACCTTGAGCCAGACGCGCAGCGGCCGCCCGCCGGGCTGGTTTTCGAGCCAGCGGATCTGGCTGTCGTGATGGATGACGGCGTCGAGCAGCAGGCGCCGGAACTCGGCGATGTCGCCCGGTTCGTCGGGGCCCGACAGCACGACGATGCGCGCCTTGCTGCCGGCCGCGCGCAGGCGCTGGCCGTCGCCGAGCGCGGCGACTCCGAACGCCGGCGCGTCGGCAAGTGCGCGCGCCACGCGCTCGAGCCCATGGCCGTACGCATCCGCCTTGACCACGGCCATGACCGCGGCCGCGCCGGCGAGCTCGCAGGCACGCGCATAGTTCTTGCGCAATGCGCCGAGGTGGATGGTAGCCTTGGCGGTGCGGCTCACGGCAGGGGCCGCCGGCAGAACACGGGTGCGGGATTGGCGCTAGACGGCGCGCAGGCCGCCGATGGCTGTGAACGCATGTAGATCCAGATCGAGCGAATCCCCGACACACTCCCGCGCATAGCTTAGCACGCGCATTACCGGCTTCGAGGGCGCATGGCGACCGAAATCGAGCGCAAATTCCTCGTCGAGGGCACCGCGTGGCGGCAAGGCCGCGGCACGCGCCTCGTGCAGGGTTATCTCAACCGCGATCCGCAACGCACGGTGCGCGTGCGCATTGCAGGAAGCGCGGGCTTCCTCACCGTCAAGGGCGCAAGTCGCGGTGCGACGAGAAGCGAGTTCGAATATGCCATTCCGCTCGCCGATGCCGAAGCCTTGCTCGCGCTAGTCGACGGGCCACTCGTCGAGAAGGTCCGCTACGAAATCACGCATGCGGGCGCGCTGTGGGAAGTCGACGAATTCCTCGGCGACAATGCCGGCCTCGTCCTCGCCGAGATCGAGCTCGAGCGCGAAGACCAGCCGGTGATGAAGCCTGCCTGGGTCGGCGCGGAGGTGACCGGCGATCCGCGCTACTACAACGCGAACCTCGCCGCGTTTCCCTACGCGCGCTGGGCCGGCCTTCCATCGAACTCGGGTTGATTTGGATCAGCATCTGCCGCGGTCGTCGGCCTAGCATGGCCGCATGGAAAGTCATGTCGTCGAATTCGACCCTTCGCTCGTCGCCCGCTACGACGTGGCGGGGCCGCGCTACACGTCGTACCCTGCCGCACCGCAATTCCACTCCGATTTCGGCGAAGCGGCGCTGCGCACGGCCGCGCGCGCGTCGAACACGCGCAGCTCGCGCCGACCGCTGTCGATCTATGCGCATGTGCCGTTCTGCGCGAGCCCGTGCTTCTATTGCGGCTGCACGCGCATCATCACCCGCGATCGCACGAAATCCGTCGCCTATCTCGATCACCTGCGGCGCGAAATCGCGCTCGTGGCGCCGTTGTTCGCACCGGGCCGCCGCGTACAGCAGTTGCACCTCGGCGGCGGCACGCCGAATTTCCTCGACGCCGGCCAGATCGGCGAGCTGCTCGCCGCAATCGCGGCGAATTTTTCGTTCAGCGCCGCGGCCGAGCGCGAATTCGGCATCGAGCTCGATCCGCGCAGCTGCGACGGCGACTATGTCCGGGCGCTCGCCAGGCTCGGCTTCAATCGGGCGTCGATCGGCATCCAAGACTTCGATCCCGCGGTCCAGGCCGCGGTGAACCGAGTGCAGTCCTTCGGGGAAACACGAACGGTCGTCGAAGCGGCGCGCACGAGCGGCTTCCGCTCCGTCAGCGTCGACCTGATCTACGGCCTGCCGCGGCAGACGCAAGCGGGGTTTGCAAGTACGCTCGAGCGCGTGATCGCGCTGGCGCCCGACCGCATCGCCTGTTACGCCTACGCGCATTTGCCCGATCGGTTCCGGCCGCAGCGGCACATTGCAGCGCACGAGCTTCCGGACGCCGCGACGCGCCTCGCGCTGCTCGGCATGACGGTGGACATGCTCACGACGGCGGGATACCGCTACATCGGCATGGACCACTTCGCACGGCCCAATGATGATCTCGCACGAGCGCAGGATGCTGGGACGCTGCAGCGAAATTTCCAGGGCTATTCGACGTGCGCCGAATGCGATCTGATCGGTTTGGGCATGAGCGCGATATCGCATGTCGGTCCGAGCTTCAGCCAGAATGCCCGCGATCTCCCGGCGTACTACGCCGCGCTCGATGCCGGGCAGCTGCCGATCGTGCGCGGAATCGCGCTGACGGCCGACGACACGATCCGCGCCGACGCGATCCAGTCGCTCATGTGCCATGGGAAGCTGGACGTGTGCGCGTTCGAAGCGCGGCACGCGATCGATTTCGCCGACTTCTTCGCGGTCGAACTCGATCGGCTGCGCAGTCTCGCCGAGGACGGGCTCGTCGTCATCGGTCCCCGGCGCCTCGAAGTGACGGCGCGCGGACGCTTCCTGCTGCGCGTGATCGCCATGTGCTTCGACGCCTACCTCGAGCGCGGCAGGCCCGAGACGCGCTATTCGCGTGCGATCTAGCGGCCTCAAGTGTAGGGGAAAACCCGCAAGGCGACCTCCAGAACGCCGCAAACTCGACGTGGTTCACAGTTTTCGCCCCGGCGCATCGCCTACGTTGAATGCGCGAACACGATAGGGGATTCACCGATGAACAACAGTGTGCAGCGTGCTTTCGCTTCCGTGACGCAGATGCTCACCGCCGTCACGGACCATGTCTCGGGCGCCGACATCGTGCGTCACGATCGCCAGAACGCCTTGGAGGCGCAACAGCGCATGGCCGCACGCATCGACGCCCTGCGCAAGGGCTTCTCCGCGATCCGGGAACGTCACGAGGAGCTCAGCGAGCGGATTTCGGAGCTGGGCCGCCGCCAAGCGTGAACTGAATTCCTAAGACACGGCCGGCGCGGCGCGGAGCTGGTCGACGACGCCGAACACACCCGGCAGCGCCGCGATCTGCGCCAACATCGGCGCGATCAGATCGGTGCGGGCAACCGTGCCGAACACCGTCACGAAGCCGCCGCGCACGGCGAGGCGGACGGTGCCGGCATACGGCCCAAGCGCGGCATAGGCCGCGCGCGCGATCGTCTCGTCGGTCGGTCGCTCCGCGTGTCGAGCATCGATGCGCAGCGAAGTGACGATGGTACGCGTCCCTGCGACGCGCCGCGCCGCCTTCTCGGCTTGCCGACACTGCTCCGTGTCGGGCATGTCGCCGCTCAGCGTCACCACGCCGCCTTCGACATCGACGTTGACCAAGGCGGCATTGAGCGTGGGCTCGCCGTAAAGCTCCGCCACGACGGCGATCCAGAGTTGACTGTCGGTCACGTGCGCCCCTCGGCAACGAACGGCCACACGCTACCTCGGCTGCGTGCGCGCCGAGTTGAGGGAAGTCAATTTCAATAACCCGCGTACGCCTCGGAGCTGAAGTTCTCGAACTTGGTGTACTGCCCGAGGAAGGTCAGCTTGATCGTGCCGGTCGGGCCGTTACGCTGCTTGCCGATGATGATTTCGGCCGTGCCTTTGTCGCTCGAATCGGGGTTGTAGTATTCGTCGCGGTAGATGAAGACGATGACGTCGGCGTCCTGCTCGATGGCGCCCGATTCGCGCAAATCGGCCATGACGGGCCGCTTGTCGGTGCGCTGCTCGAGCGAGCGGTTGAGCTGCGAGAGCGCGATCACCGGGATGTTGAGTTCCTTGGCGAGCGCCTTGAGGCCGCGCGAGATCTCCGAAATCTCGGTGGCGCGGTTTTCCTTGTTGCCGGGGACCTGCATGAGCTGCAGGTAGTCGATGACGATCAGGCCGAGATCGTGCTCGCGCTTCAAGCGCCGAGCGCGGGCGCGCAACTCCGCGGGCGACAGCGCGGGCGTGTCGTCGATGAAGATCTTCGCTTCCGACAACAGCGTGATCGCGCTCGTCACGCGCGGCCATTCCTCTTCCTGGATGTCGCCGGTGCGCAGGTGCTGCTGGTTGATGCGGCCCAGCGACGAAATGAGACGGAACGCCAGCTGCGAGGCCGACATTTCCATCGAGAAAATCGCCACGGCCTTCTTCGACTTGATCGCCGCGCACTCGGCCATGTTGACCGCGAGCGCGGTCTTGCCCATCGACGGACGCGCGGCGACGATGATGAGATCGGCGGGTTGCAAACCGGCCGTCATCTCGTCGAGATCGGTGAAACCGGTCGCGAGGCCCGTGACGGCGCCCTTGCTCTCGTAGCGCTGGTGCAGGATCTGGAACGCTTCCTTTACGGCCGTGCGCATCGGCACGAAGCCCTTGCGTCCGCGCGCGCCCGACTCGGCGATGCGGAACACCTTCTGCTCGGCGCTCTCGAGGATCTCCTGCGTGCTGCGGCCCTCCGGCTGGAAACCGTCGCCGGCGATCTCCGTGCCGGCGTCGATGAGCTGGCGCAACACGGATTTTTCGCGCACGATCTCGGCGTACGCCGCGATGTTCGCCGCGCTCGGCGTCGAGTTCGCGAGCTGGATCACGTAGCTCGACCCGCCGACGAGTTCGGCGAGCCCGTTCGATTCGAACCACTCGCCGAGCGTCACGGCGTCGCACGGCATGTTCTTGTTCGCGAGCTCGCCGATCGCCCGGTAGATCAGGCGATGGTCCTTGCGGTAGAAATCGTTCTCTTCGAGCTTGTCGGCGATGCGCTCCCAGGCGCGCTCGTCGAGCATGAGCCCGCCGAGCACGGCTTGCTCGGCGTCGATGGAGTGCGGCGGCACGCGCAGCGCGTCGACACGCGCAGGAAAGATCCTGTCCGGGGAAGCGGCCATCGTATACTTTGCGACTCTTGGCGTGGAAGCAGCGCCACGCATACTACACACCCGTGTCTCAGCGCGCGATACGATAACTCTGTGGATATCTTGTGGAATTCGTTCTAACCCAAAGACCGAACCACGAAGGTCACGAAGAACACGGAAAATCGGACGTCCACTTTCGCGATCTTCGCGGCCTTCGTGATTAAATCGTCGCTCTTTCTTCCGCAGTCCGAACGGCCGCGAACATGCCGAAGGTAGTCACCAACGTGCTCGACCTGCGCGAGATCGCGCGCAAGCGCGTGCCGCGGGCGTTCTTCGAATACGCCGATCGCGGTTCGTACGACGAGATCACGCTGCGCGCCAACCGCGAAGCGCTCGAGGCGATACGGTTTCGCCAGCGCGTGATGGTCGACGTCTCCAAGCGCAGCCTCGCGACCACGATGCTCGGGCAGCCCGTTTCGATGCCGCTCGCGCTCGCCCCGGTCGGCTTGACGGGCCTGCAACGCGGCGGCGGCGAAATCCTCGCCGCGCGTGCCGCGATCTCGGCCGGAATTCCGTTCTGCCTGAGCACGATGTCGATCTGCTCGATCGAGCAAGTGCGTGCGGCCGTCGATGCGCCGTTCTGGTTCCAGCTCTACGTCATGCGCGACCGGGGCTTCACGGCCTCGCTCGTCGAACGCGCGCTGGCCGCGCAATGTTCGGCCCTGATGCTAACCGTCGATCTGCAGATTCAGGGCCAACGCCATCGCGAGCACAAGAACGGGCTCGCCGTGCCGCCCAAGCTCACGATGCGCAACGTCTTCGATATCGCGAGCAAGCCGGCGTGGGCATGGAGCGTCCTCACGGGCCCGAGCCGTTCGTTCGGCAACCTGAGCGGACGCGTCGCCGAGGCGGCGAGCCTCACCACGCTCGCGCAATGGATCGCGCAGCAGTTCGATCCGACACTGTCGTGGCGCGACGTCGAATGGATCCGCGGTCTCTGGCCCGGCAAGCTGATCCTCAAAGGCATTCTCGATCCCGAGGACGCGAAGCTCGCCGTGAAAGCCGGCGCCGACGCGATCGTCGTTTCGAATCACGGCGGCCGCCAGCTCGACAGCGCGCCGGCGACGATCCACGCGCTGCGGGGCGTCGTCGACGCGGTCGGCGGCGCGAGCGAGGTCTGGTTCGACGGCGGCATTCTCAGCGGACAGAGCCTGCTCAAGGCCCTCGCGCTCGGCGCGCGCGCCGGGCTCATCGGCAAAGCGTTCACCTATGGACTCGGCGCACGTGGCCAAGCCGGCGTGACGCAGGCGATCGAGTTCATCCGCAAAGAGCTCGACGTCAGTCTCGCATTGACCGGACAGACCGACGTGCGCAAGGTCACGCGCGACGTATTGTTCGAGCCGCGATCCTGAGCGGATGATGACCGGAAACGAAAAAGCCCGCTTGCGCGGGCTTCTTTTCGTTCGCTGAAGGCGGCGATTATTCGTCGGCGCTGACGACGACCTTCACGGTCGTGTGCACGTCGGCGTGCAGATGGACCTGGATCTCGAACTCGCCGGTGTGGCGGATCGGACCCTCGCCCATGACGACCTCGCTCTTTTCGAGCGGATGGCCGGCGGCGCTGAACGCGTCGGCGATGTCGCGCGGACCGACCGAGCCGAACAGCTTGCCTTCGGGGCTCGCATTGGCCTTGATCGTCACGCTGGCGCCTTCGAGCGCGTTCTTGCGCGTGTCGGCGGCGGACAGCACCTGGTTCGCCTTGGCTTCGTACTCGGCGCGGCGCTTCTCGAACTCGGCGAGATTGGCCTCGGTGGCGGCCACGGCCTTGCCCTGCGGCACGAGGAAGTTACGACCGTAGCCGGGCTTCACGCGCACTTTGTCGCCGAGCCCGCCCAGGTTTTTCACTTTTTGCAAAAGTATAAGTTCCACGATGTTCTCCGTATCGTTAGCGCCGGAAACCCGGCGCAGCTAGCCTCAGTTGTCCGAGGAGGTGGATGAAACGCGTCGATCGAGGGCGTCCGCGACGCGGACGCGTTCGTTCAGTGGCTGTCGCAGTACGGCAGCAGCGCGAGAAAGCGCGCGCGCTGGATCGCCTGGGTCAACTGGCGCTGGTAGCGCGCCTTCGTACCCGTGATGCGGCTCGGCACGATCTTGCCCGTCTCGGTGATGTACTGACGCAGCGTGTTGATGTCCTTGTAATCGATCTCGACGGCGCCTTCGGCGCTGAAGCGGCAGAATTTCTTGCGGCGGAAAAATTTCGACATGATGGTCTCCGGAATCTAGTCGGCGCTGGCGATCACTCGGCCTCGGCACGCGGCGGACGCGGCGCGCGTTCGCGGCGCGGCTCGTCGTCGTCGGCACCGAATCCGAAGCCTTCCTCGTCACGGCGGCGGCCGCCCTTCTCGTCCTTGTTCTTGAGGATGAAGGACTGCTCGGTCACGGCGTTGTCGCGCACGAGGATCAGATGGCGCAGCACGGCATCGTTAAAGCGGAAGCCGGTCTCGAGCTCCTTGAGCACGTTCTGGCCGCACTCGATGTTCATGAGCACGTAGTGCGCCTTGGCCAGGTTGTTGATCGGATAGGCGAGCTGGCGGCGGCCCCAGTCCTCGAGGCGGTGGATCTTGCCCTTGTCGCCTTCGATGAGCGCCTTGTAGCGCTCGATCATCGCGGGCACCTGCTCGCTCTGGTCAGGGTGGACCAGAAACACGATTTCGTAATGACGCATGTCGTCTCCTCGTGGATACCGGGCGGGGAATTCCGCGACGGCAGCCTCCCGCGATGCGGTGAGGCAAGGTCTCGCCTGCTCTGGCGAGCCGCAAATTGTAAAACGGATCAGGGGTTTGATGCAACCGAAGCCGAGGTCCGGCCATGACGACGAGCGGTCAGCCTTGCTCGTCCACCGTGAAGCTCTCGCCGCAGCCGCACTCCCCCGTCACGTTGGGGTTGCGGAAAACGAAGGTCGCGTTCAGCCCGTGTCGCGCGAAATCGATTTCGGTGCCGTCGACGAGCGGCAGGCTCTTGTCGTCGACGACGAGCCTGATGCCGTCCTGCTCGATGACACGATCGTTGGCGGCCACGCGGTCGGCGATCTCGACGAGATAGGCGTACCCGGAACAGCCCGTCTTGCGCACGCCGAAGCGCACGCCCGCCGCCGCCGGATTGGCGGCCAAGAAGTTCTGCATCCGTTGGCGCGCGGCTTGGGTCAGTTGGATGGCCATGACGTTGATTCAACCAGTTCGCCGCATGCGGACGCGGCGAATCCGCTATCATTCGCGATTCTCAAACCTCCATTTGAGGCCCACCGGTCGGAGTTTCAAGGCATGTCGGTAGTCAGTGTCAAGCAGGCGTTGTCGGGTTCCATCGCGGTCGACAGCGAGGTCACGGTCCGCGGCTGGGTGCGTACGCGGCGGGATTCCAAGGCCGGGCTGTCGTTCGTGAACGTGAGCGATGGTTCCTGCTTCGATCCGATCCAGGTCGTCGCACCGAATTCGCTGCCGAACTACGCCGACCAGATCGTTCACCTGACCGCCGGCTGCTCGGTGATCGCCACGGGCAAGCTCGTGCCTTCGCAAGGCAAGGGCCAGAAGTTCGAGATCCAGGCGAGCAACGTCGACGTCGTCGGCTGGGTCGACGATCCCGAGACCTATCCGATCCAGCCGAAGGCGCACACGATGGAGTACCTGCGCGAGGTGGCGCATCTGCGCCCGCGCACGAACACGTTCGGCGCCGTCGCGCGCGTGCGCGACTGCATCGCGAAGGCCATCCATCGCTATTTCCACGAGCGCGGCTTCTTCTGGATCAACACGCCGATCATCACCGCGTCCGACGCGGAGGGCGCGGGGCAGATGTTCCGCGTCTCGACGCTCGACATGGTCAACTTGCCGCGCAATCCGGAGACCGGCGGCATCGATTGGCACAAGGATTTCTTCGGCAAGGAGGCCTATCTCACGGTCTCGGGACAGCTCAACGTGGAAGGTTATTGCCTTGCACTCAGCAAGGTATACACGTTCGGGCCGACGTTCCGCGCCGAGAATTCGAACACGGCGCGTCACCTCGCCGAGTTCTGGATGATCGAGCCCGAGATCGCGTTCGCGAATCTCGACGACAACGCCGCGCTCGCCGAGGATTTCCTCAAGTACATCTTCAAGGCCGTGCTCGCCGAACGCATGGACGACATGGCCTTCTTCGCCGAGCGCCAGGAGAAGACCGCGATCTCGCGTCTCGAGGCCTTCGTCGACGCGCCGTTCGAGCGCATCGACTACACGGATGCCGTCGAGATCCTGAAGAAATCGGGGCACAAGTTCGAGTTCCCGGTCGAATGGGGCAGCGACCTGCAGACCGAGCACGAGCGGTATCTGACTGAGACGCACGTCGGCCGGCCCGTCGTGGTCATGAACTATCCCGAGAAGATCAAGGCGTTCTACATGCGCCTCAACGACGACGGCAAGACCGTCGCCGCGATGGACGTGCTCGCGCCCGGCATCGGCGAGATCATCGGCGGCTCGCAGCGCGAAGAGCGCCTCGATCATCTCGATCGGCGCATGGCGCAGTTCGGTCTCGATCCGGCGCACTACCAGTGGTACCGCGATTTCCGCCGCTACGGCACCGTGCCGCATGCGGGTTTCGGCTTGGGCTTCGAGCGCCTCGTCGTCTACGTGTGCGGTTTGTCGAACATCCGCGACGCGATTCCGTACCCGCGCGTGCCGGGTTCCGCCGAGTTCTGAGATTGCGGAGATTTCATTGGCCATGCGCCGGCCGAGGCCCGACAATGCGCGTCGGTCCCGGACAAGGAGCATGGAAATGCGCGTCCACCCGCTGATCGGAATCGCCGCGACGGCACTCGTCGCGCTCGTCGCGCTCGCCGCGATCGCTGCCGATGCGCCGACGAATTTCCACGGCGCGCCCGCGTCCGCGCACGCCAAGCGCAATCCCGAATCGGGCGGCGACGCCGTCGAGGCCGGACGCATGTCGTTCGGCAAGAATTGCGCGGCCTGCCACGGCGCGAGCGCACAAGGTAGCGGCAACGTGCCCTCGCTCGTCTCGGAAGCGGTTCGTCGCGCCTCCGACGGCGAGCTGTTCTGGTACATCACGCGCGGCGACGTCGAGAACGGCATGCCGTCGTGGCAGCAACTACCCGAAGCGGAACGCTGGCGCGTCATCGCGTATCTGCGGGCGCTCGCGGCCGGCTCGGCAGCCGCGGCGCCGACATCGGCGCCGGCGAACACCGTCGTTCCGGCGGCTTCGACGAGCGCCGGTCCGTTCACCGATTTCCGTCACGAATCGCCGGGTACCGTACACAGGATCACGGTCGCCGATCTGCCGGCGCCGTATGCGACCGCATCGGCGAACAACGGACCGCATCTCGTCCACCGGCCGGAAGGCGCCTGGCCCAAGGCGCCGGCAGGTTTCGCCGTGCAGCAGTACGCGACCGACCTCGAGCGCCCGCGGCTGATCCGCACCGCGCCGAACGGTGACGTCTTCGCGGCGCTCAGCGCGGCCGGGCGCATCGTCGTCTTCCGCGGCATGACGGCCGACGGCAAGGCGGAATCGAGCCACACGTACATCGAAGGTTTGCGCGAACCCTTCGGCATCGCGTTCTACCCACCCGGCCCGCAGCCGCAATGGATCTACATCGCCGATACCGACGCCGTGCTGCGCGTCCCGTACGACGACGGCGATCTGCGCGCGCGCGCCGCGCCCGAGCGCGTTGCCGCACTGCCCGACGGCGGCGGACACTGGACGCGCGATATCCAGTTCTCGCCCGACGGCAAGACCATGTACGTCTCGGTCGGCTCGCGTTCGAACGTTTCCGATCCCGACACGACGCCCGAGGAAAAGGACCGCGCCGATATCCTCGCGTTCGCGCCCGACGGCAGCGCAAGACGCGTGTTCGCAAGCGGCATCCGCAATGCAGTCGGGCTCGCCGTGCAGCCGGGCACCGGTGAGCTGTGGTGTTCGGTCAACGAACGCGACGGCCTCGGCGATAATCTCGTACCCGACTACATCACGCACGTGCGCGACGGCGGCTTCTACGGCTGGCCCTGGTGGTACATCGGTGCGCACCAAGATCCGCGGCACGCCGGCAAGCACCCCGAGCTCAAGGACCGGACCCTCGTGCCCGACGTGCTGCTGCAGCCGCATAACGCGTCGCTCGAGCTGACGTTCTACGAGGGCGCGCAGTTCCCGGGCGAATATCGCGGCGACATCTTCGCGGCCGAGCACGGCTCGTGGAACAAATCGGTGCGCGCCGGTTACGAAGTCATCCGTGTGCCGCTGCATGGCAGCGGGCACGCGAGCGGCGAATACGAGGATTTCCTCACGGGCTTCGTGACCGAGACCGGCGAAGTGTGGGGCCGGCCGGTGGGTGTCGCTGTCGCCAAGGACGGTTCGCTGCTCGTCAGCGACGACGGTTCGGGCACGATCTGGCGCGTGAGCCATACCGGCAGCAGCACGCCGAAGTAGCCAGACGGAACGCACGATGCAATCATCGGCGCGGGAGATGCCGATGATCGTCCACTTGCACACCGAACGCCTCATGCACGCGGCGCCTGAAGCCGTTTATGCGCTGAGCTTGGATCCTGTGCGCTTCCCCGCGACGTTCGCCGGCTTCGGCCCGATTCCCGGCTTGCGCCGCATCACGCCGCACGGGCCGCCGGAGGTCGGCGCCACGCGCGACGTCGAAGATCTCGGCGGCGTCGTGATGTGCGAGCGCATCGAAGCGCTGGAACCCGGCCGGCGGCACGCCTATGCGTTGTCCGGGCTCAAGCCGCCGCTGTCGTGGCTCGTGCGCGAAGGTCGGGCGGACTGGCGTTTTCTTCCCGATGCCGTCGGCACGCGCGTGACGTGGAGCTACGCGTTCGAGCTCACGTCGCCCGTGGCCGCCGTACTCGCGACGCCGCTATTGCGCGTGTTCATGCGCGGCGCTATGCAGCGTTGCCTGGATGTCATGGCGACGCAACTCGGCGGGGAGCAGTGCTGAAAAATGGAAAAGTGGATACTCCTGGGTCTCGCGCCGGTGTTCCTGCTCTGCATCGGCTGGGAGGCCCGGTACTGGCGCAAGCGGCAGGCGCACGTCTACTCGTGGATCGACACGTTCTCGAACGGCGCGCTCGCGCTCATGCATCAGGGCGCCGACGCCGTGGCCTGGGCGCTCGTGATCGGCATCTACTATGCGGTGTACGCGCACCGCTTGTTCGACCTGCCCGCGAACGGCTGGACGATAGCCGGATTGTTCCTGGCGCAGGATTTCGTCTACTACTTCTTCCATCGCGCCAGCCACCGCATCCGCTGGATGTGGGCGTCGCACGTGACGCACCATTCGTCCGAACGGCTCAATCTTTCGACGGCGTTCCGGCAAAGCCTGACCTACCCGATTTCCGGCATGTGGCTGTTCTGGCTGCCGCTGGCGTGGGTCGGTTTCGAACCGACCAACATCATCGCGGTGGTGGCGATCAACCTGGCGTTCCAATTCTTCGTGCACACGCAAGCGATCGGCAAGCTCGGCTGGCTCGAACGCGTGTTCAACACGCCGTCGCATCATCGCGTGCACCACGCACGCAATGCGAAATACATCGACCGCAACTACGCCGGCGTCCTGATCGTGTGGGACAAGCTGTTCGGCAGCTTCGTCGAAGAGGACCCCGCGGTGCCGTGCGAATACGGCATCGTCGGACAGATCGAAAGCCACAATCCGCTCACGCTCACGTTCCACGAATGGGCCGCGATGCTGCACGATGCAGCGCGCGCGGGCGGCATGCGTGCGGCGCTGGGCCAGTTGTTCGGACCGCCCGAACGCGCGCGCTCGCACGCGCTCAACGATCCTCGAGCAATGCGCGAATGATCGGCGGCACCTTCGCAGTTGCCGCTTCGAGATTGGCGAAGATTTCGGGCAGGCTGATGCTGGTCTCGCCGCCGCAGCCCGCCGCCCAGTTCGCGACGAGCGCGACGCAGGCGTAGTCGAGGCCGAGCTCCCGCGCGAGCGCGGCTTCCGGCATGCCGGTCATGCCGACGAGGTCGCAGCCGTCGCGGCGCATGCGCGCGATCTCGGCCCGCGTCTCCAGCCGCGGACCTTGGGTGGCGCCGTAGCAGCCGCCGTCGACCGCGGCGATACCTGCACGTTTCGCGGCGGCGAGCAGCGCCTGACGCAACGGCGCCGAGTACGGTTCGGTGAAATCGACGTGCTCGACCTTGGCGCCCTGCGCATCGCAGAAGCTGTCGTAGCGGCCATGCGTGTAGTCGATGATCTGGTCCGGCACGGCGAGCACGCGCGGACCCATGTCGTCGCGAATGCCGCCGACGGCATTGACGCCGACGACGCGGCGCGCGCCGAGGCTGTGCAGCGCCCACACGTTGGCGCGATAGTTGACGCGGTGCGGCGCGAGCGAATGGGCTTCGCCGTGGCGCGCGAGGAACGCCACGCGGCGGCCCGCGAGCGTGCCGACCACGATCTCGCCCGACGGCGCGCCGAAAGGGGTTTCGACGGCGCGCCTTTCCACATTGTCCAAACCGGGAAATTTATACAATCCGGTGCCGCCGACGATGGCGAGAGCGGGCGTCATGCCGCCTCCTTGAGCGCGTAGATGCCGGGAAGATTGCGGCCTTGCTCGTAGTAGTCCATGCCGAAGCCGAACACGTAGCGATCCGGAACCTCGACGCCGACGAAATCCGCGCGGATGCCGGGCGCCGTGCGGCCATGCCGCTTCTCGCACAGCACGGCGATGAGCACGCGGCGCGCGCCGGCCGCGAGGCAATGGTCGCGGATCGCCGCGAGCGTGTAGCCCTCATCGAGGATATCGTCGACGAGCAGCACCGTGCGTCCGGCCAGATCGGCGCGCGGTCGCTTGATCCAGACGATCTCGTGGCCCTCGGTGCCGCTGCGGTAGCGCGTGGCGTGCACGTAGTCGAATTCGAGATCGGTCTTGATCGCGACCGCCAGCGCGCCGGCGAAGATCAGGCCGCCGTTCATGACGGTCAGGAACAACGGCACCTCGCCGAGCACGGCGTCGATGTCCCGGCCCATGCGCAGGATCGCGGCATCGAGTGCCGCACGATCGTGGACGAGCTCCGCGCTCGCCAGGGCTTCGTCGAGCATTGGCTTGGTCATGGGCGCCTCAGGCGGATGTCGCCGCGCCGTCGAGCGCGGCGATGCGCGCGAGGAAACGCTCGCGCTGCGGGTTGTCGACGAGATCGTCCCAGCGTTGCGCCACCGCACCGCGCAGCGAAGCGACGCGAGCCGGATCGCAAGGCGCAGCGTCGCGCTGCGCTGCGAGCGCTTCGGGCACGACCTTCGGATGGCACACGAGCACGAGATCGCAACCTGCAGTGCGGTGCGCCTCGATCCGCGCGCCGATGCCGCCCGCCGTCTCGGCTGCGGCCATGCTGATGTCGTCGCTGAACACGACGCCGCGGAATCCGTAGCGGCCGCACAGGATCTCTTCGATCCACCGCCGCGAATAGCCGGCCGGCTGCGCGTCGACAGCCGGGTACGTGACGTGCGACATCATGACCGCCTCGGCGCCCGCGGCGATCGCATCGGCGAACGGCACGAGATCGGCCGCGGCAAGGTCGTCGAGCGTGCGGGGATCGCTGGCGCGTTCGATGTGGGTATCTTCGAGCACGGTGCCATGCCCCGGAAAATGCTTGATCGTCGCGGCCATGCCGGCCAAGCGCATGCCGCGCAGATAGGCGAGCCCCAACGCGGACACGACGGCGGGATCGCCGTGGAACGCGCGGTCGGCGATGACGCGATTGCCGCGCTTCAGATCGATGACGGGCGCGTAGCTTTGGTCGATGTCGATCGCGCGCATTTCGGTCGCCATGAGCCAGGCGTGCTCCTCCGCGAGTGCAAGCGCGAGGCGCGGATCGCGATCGTACACTTCGCCGATGCGCGCGAGGGCCGGCAGACGCGTGAATCCGCTGCGGAACCGCTGTACGGGCCCTCCTTCCTGATCGACGCTGACGAGGAACGGTCCCGGGCGCCGCTCGCGCAGTTCGGCGACGAGCTCCGTCACCTGCGTGCGCGAGGCGAAATTGCGCGAGAACAGAATCACGCCGCTCACTGCGGGCGTGGCGAGCCAATCGCGCTCGTGCGGCGCAAGTTCGGTGCCGGCGATGCCGATGATCAACATGCGGAAGAAGATTCCTTGTGCGGGGATTGTAGCAATGCCGATCAGTCGCGCTCGAACAACGCGATCGATTCGACGTGCGCCGTATGCGGGAACATGTCCATCGCTCCGGCGCTGCGCAACACGAAGCCGTGGCGCGCGACGAGCGTGCCGGCGTCGCGCGCGAGCGAAGCCGGGTGGCACGACACGTACACGACGCGGCGCACGCCGCGCCGGGGCAGATATTCGAGCACCGTGGCCGCGCCGCTACGTGGCGGATCGAGCAGCATGAGGTCGTACTCCTCCTTCGCCCACGGCGCATCGCGTTGATCGGCGGCGAGATCGGCCGCGAAGAAACGTGCATTCGCGATGCCGTTGCGCCGTGCGTTCTCCGCCGCGCGTCGCACGAGCCCGGCCTCTCCTTCCACGCCCGTCACCTCGGCGGCGCGGCGTGCGAGCGGCAGCGTGAAGTTGCCGAGGCCGCAGAACAGATCGAGCACGCGGTCGGTGGGACGCGGATCGAGCAAGCCCAACGCATGGTCGATCATGCGCCGGTTCATGCCGGCGTTGACCTGCACGAAATCGAGAGGCTGGAATTCGAGCTCCACGCCGAAATCAGGCACGCGGAAACTCAGGCGTGCATCGGCCGGCCAGAGCGGCGCCACGCTGTCGATGCCGCCAGGCTGCAGGTAGATCGCGAGGCCGTGCTCGCGGCCGAATGCGACGAGCGCTTCGCTGTCGCGCGCGCTCAGCGGATGCAAGTGGCGGAACACGAGCGCAACGAGATCGTCGCCCGCGGCGACTTCGATCTGCGGAATGTCGCGCTTGGCGTCGAGCGTCTCGAGCAGCGCGGCGATCGCGCCGATGCGCTCGCCGACAGCCGGATGCAGCACCTCGCAACGCGCGATGTCGGCCACGTAGCGGCCGTTGCCCTCGCGGAAACCGACGAGCACGCGGCCTTTCTTCTCGACGAACTTCACGCTGAGGCGCGCCTTGCGCCGATAGCCCCAGGGCGTATCGACGAGCGGCGCGAGCATGCGTTCGGGCGTCACCTTGCCGATGCGTTCGAGATTCTCGACGAGCACGCGTTCCTTCGCCGCGATCTGCGCCGCCGGATCCAGATGCTGCAAGGCGCAGCCGCCGCAGGTGCCGAAATGCGCGCAGCGCGGCGTCACGCGCTCGGCGGCGGCCTCGAGCACTTCTTCGGTGACGGCCTCGTCGTAGTGCCGGTGCTTGCCCGAGACGCGCAGGCGAACACGTTCGCCCGCGAGCGCGCCCGCGACGAAGATCGCCTTGCCGGCGACATGGGCGACGCCGCGGCCGTCGTGCGTGAGATCGGTGATGTCGGCTTCGAGTGTGGTCATTGCGAAAGGCGCCGCCTGCGCGCTGCGCAGGTTCGTGTTCGGGCAAGGGACCGCGCCGGGCGGCGCGCCTGCCCATGATACCAGCATTGACCGATGTGCCCTGCAGCGGCATTCTCGTCGAGGGGGATTACGGTGCATCGCATGCCGCGCATCCTGCTCGCCGACGACGACCCCATCAGCCTGCGTTTTCTGTCGACCGCGCTCGCCGGGCTCGGCTGCGATGTCTTGGCGGTCGCGAGCGGCGCTGCCGCGCTCGCTGCGCAGGGTATGTTCGATCTGCTGCTGCTCGACCGCTGCATGCCCGACCTCGGCGGTGCAGGCGTGCTGAGCGCCCGCCGCAAGCGCGGCTGCACCGCGCCAGCGCTGGCGACCACGGCCGAGCTGACCACGCGGACCGCCGCCGAGCTGCATGCGGCCGGCTTTCTCGACGTGCTCGTCAAGCCGCTGTCGATCGGGGATCTCGCTCGAGCCGTCGGCGCGCATGCGGCCTGCGTGTCGGCGCCTGCCGCGGACCTGCTGGACGACGATGCGGCGCTCGCGGCAATCGGCGGCGACGCCGTGGCGCTCGCGAGCCTGCGCGCGATGCTTGCGCTCGAGATCGCGGAATTCGCCGGATCGCTCGCGCACGGCAGCTTGCCGGGCGCCGAGCTGCGCGAGCGACTGCACCGTCTGCGCGCCGCCTGCGGATTTTGCGGCGCCGCCCGCCTGGCCGCCGCGGCAGCGGCGCTGCAAACGGCTCTCGGCGCACACGGCACGGTGTCGGTCCCGGACCTCGACGATTTCGCGCATGCCTGCCGCGAAACGGCGGCGGCGTTGCAGCTCACGAATCCGCAGGCGCCGGTGCGTTGAATCCATCGCCGAGCATGTTCCACGCACGCAGCGTCTGGCCTTCGAGACGATGCGAAATGAGCGCACGCATCAAGCGACGCAATGCGACGAGATCCGCTTGTGCCGGCAGGCGGTCTTCGGCCAGCGCGAGCAGCGCGGCGCCGCTGAGCTTGAGCCCGTCCGCCGGTCCACGCCACGGCACGGGTCCGGCATCGAGCCGGTACGCGTATACATTTGCGGGTACGACCGGTTCGCCCGAATCGGCGTCGGCGTCGAGCAGCATGCCGTAGCCGAGATGCCCCATGAGGTCGCGTTCGAAGCGGCGCAGCGTCCAGGCGGGATCTTCATTGCCGGCGAGGCGCTCGATGGCGATGACGTAGTCGCCGAAAAGCTCCGGATGCGGATCGTGCCGCGGCACGAGGCGCATCACGAGTTCGTTGAGATAGAGCGCGCACAGGAGCGGCGTGCCCGCGAGCGGCAGCATCGGTCCGGCGGCGTCGGCGGCGGTCAGCGTCGCGAGCTCGCCGCGGCCGCTCCAATCGAGCCGCACGGGCGTCAGCGGCTGCAGCAGCGCACGCGGCAATCGCGCGCGTTCGCGCCGCACGCCGCGCGCGATGAGGCCAACGCGCCCGTGGTCGCGCGTCAGCGCCTCGAGGATCAACGAGGTCTCGCGCCAGGGCCGCGCGTGCAGCACGAACGCGGGTTGTTGCTCGACGCGCACGCGTCACTCGGCGTAGCCGAAGCGGCGCAGCGCCGCATCGTCGTCGGACCAGCCTTCGCGCACGTTGACCCACAGGCGCAGAAACACGCGGCGTTCGAACAGACGCTCCATCGTGCGCCGCGCCGCGCTGCCGATCGCCTTGAGCATCTTGCCGCCTTCGCCGATCACGATCGCCTTCTGCCCTTCGCGCTCGACCCAGATCGTCGCCGAAATTTCGGCGTGGCCGTCGCTGTCGCGGAATTCGTCGACGACCACCGTCGTCGCGTACGGAAGCTCCTGTGCGAGGCGCAGCATGAGCTGTTCGCGCACGAGCTCGGCGGCGAGGAAGCGCTCGCTGCGGTCGGTGATTTCGTCGGCACCGTACGCGGGCGGCGCCACGGGCAGCCGCTCGAGTATGCCGCGTTCGAGCGCGTCGAGGCCGTCGCGCCGCTTCGCCGAAACGAGATACACGGCGTCGTACGCGTGCTCCGCACCGACACGTTCGATGAACGGCAGCAGCTGCGCCTTGTCTTTCTGCGCGTCGACCTTGTTCACGGCGAGCAAGCGCGCGCCTTTGAAATCGGCGAGCGCCTCCCACACGAGGCGATCCTCGCCCGTCCAGCGTCCCGCCTCGATCGCGTGCACGACGACGTCGGCTTCGCCGATCGCCTGGCGCGCGGTGCGGTTGAGTTGCCGGTTCATCGCGCGCCCGCCGCCGCGATGGAGGCCCGGCGTGTCGAGGAACAGGATCTGGCCGTGCGGACGCGACAGGATGCCTAAGATGCGGTGACGCGTCGTCTGCGGCTTCGGTCCCGCGATCGCGAGCCGCCAGCCGATCAGCGCGTTGAGCAGC
>Ga0070741_10006202_pt1 | contig 25902 bp, 19 predicted proteins | sample Coa_R1_4_FD_66440 | JGI IMG/M metagenome (GOLD analysis project Ga0070741, IMG submission 66440) | Surface soil microbial communities from Centralia Pennsylvania, which are recovering from an underground coalmine fire - Coalmine... | ecosystem: Environmental > Terrestrial > Soil > Unclassified ... | reverse complement strand
CGGCCGCCGCCCTGCGCCGCCATCTGCTTGCCGACCTGCTGGCCCATCAAAAACTGGCTCTTCAAGGTGACCGCCAGCACGCGGTCCCATTCGTCCTCGGTGATGTCGAAAATGTGCTTGTTGTCGGAGATCGCCACGTTGTTCACCAGAACGTCGATGCGGCCGTAGCGCTCGACCACCGCCTTGACCAGGGCCGCCACGTCGGCGCCCTTCGATACGTCGGTCGTGAACAGCGTAGCGTCGCCGCCCTTGGCCTTGATGGCGCCGGCGACGCGTTCGCCGCGCGCCTTGTCGAGATCGACCACCGCGATCTTGGCGCCCTCGGCGGCGAACAGCTTGGCGATTTCTTCCCCGATATTGCGGCCGGCGCCGGTTACGATTGCCACTTGGTCTTTGAGCTTCATGATCTCCGTTCCTTGCAAATTCACCGGCCGTTCCGCCCAGTCCGGCCGCGGCGCGGCACGATAGGCGCTTGCTCCAACCCCTTCAATTCCGGCTTAAGGCTTTGCATATGTGGACGAATACGGCTTGGCCGGCCGGATGCGTCGCCAAGCGCCGCGGCGGCGTCTAAACTGTCCGGGAGGGGATGGCGGCGCTGCGCCTGGGGATCCGTTGGCGCGGCGCACCGGCCAATGAGCCAAGCCAGAGCAACGGCGGGAGCGCAATGTTCAAATCCTTGATGATGCGGCGGCGCTTTGCGCCGTTGTTCTTCTGCCAGTTCTTTGCCGCGTTCGGCGACAACTTCCTCAAGACCGCGCTCAGCTTCGTGGTGCTGGCGCAGATCGCCGGGCCGAATTCGGGCGCGCTGATTACCCTCGCCGGCGCGGTGTTCATCGGACCGTACTTCTTTCTCTCCGGCCTCGGCGGCGAGCTGGCCGACCGTTACGACAAGGCGCTGGTGGCGCAGCGCGTCAAAATGGTCGAGATGGGCGCCGCGGCGCTCGCCGTCGTCGGCTTCGGCTTTCACTCGGTCATCCTGTTGTTCGTCGCGCTGTTTCTGTTCGGCACGCTGGGTGCACTGTTCGGCCCGGTCAAATACGGCATCCTGCCCGACCATCTGGCGCGCGGCGAACTGCCGGCCGGCAATGCGCTGATCGAAGCCGGAACGTTTCTGGCGATTCTGTTCGGCACGATCGTGGCCGGCATCGCCGCCAACGGCGCCAGCAATCCGATCCACTTCGCCTGGCTGATGCTTGCCACCGCGCTGGCGAGCTGGCTGTCGAGCCTGCTCATTCCGAGCACCGCCGAGGGCGCGCCCGATCTCGTCATCCAGCGCAATGTCCTGCGCTCGACCGTCGATCTGATCAAGGAATTGCGCAGCGATCGACGGCTGTGGTGGGGCGCCATCGTGGTCAGCTGGTTCTGGCTGGTCGGCGCGCTGGTGCTGTCGCTGTTGCTGCCGCTCGTTCACGTCAACATCGACGGCAACGAGCTCCTGATAACGCTGTTCCTGACCATCTTCTCGGTCGCAGTCGCGCTCGGCTCCGGCCTCGCCGCCTGGCTTGCGGCCGGCCGCATCGTCATCCTGCCGACCCTGTTGGGCGCGGTGCTGCTCGGCGTGTTTGCGTTCGATCTCGGCTGGACCGCGTCGCGGATCGTGCCGGCGCCGCTGCCGCTCGGCGTCGCCGAATTTTTCCGCACGCCGCACAGCTGGCGCATTGCCATCGACCTCGCCGGGCTCGCCATCGGCGGCGGTCTGTTCGTGGTGCCGACCTTCGCGGCGGTGCAGGCCTGGGCCGGCGCCGACCGCCGCGCCCGCGTGGTCGCCGGCGTCAACGTGCTCAATGCCGCCTTCATGGTCGGCGGTGCGATCCTGCAGGGCGTGTTGCAGGCGGCGTTCGGCCTCGGCGCGCCGCCCCTGTTCATGCTGATCGGCATTGCCAATCTGGTGGTCGCGGTCGCCATCGGCCGCACCATGCCGGCGAGCTGGCTCACCGATTTTCTCTCGATCGTGTTCCGCGCGTTCTTTCATCTGGAGGTCAAGGGCTACGACAACATCGCCAAGGCCGGCGATAACGCCATCATTGCACTCAATCACGTCAGCTTCCTCGATCCGCCGCTGGCCACGGCGCTGCTGCCGAAGCCGCCGGTGTTCGCCATCGACGTGGCGATGTCGCGCAACTGGTGGATTCAGCCGTTCCTGAAATTCGCCCGCTCCATGGCGCTCGATCCGCTCAAGCCGTTTTCGCTGCGCGCCATCATCAATGCGGTGCGCGATGGCGACATGCTGGTGATCTTTCCGGAAGGCCGCATCACCATCACCGGCAGCCTGATGAAAATCTACGACGGCGCCGCCATGATCGCCGACAAGTCGGACGCCATGCTGGTGCCGGTGCATATCGCCGGGCCGGAGGCGACGATTTTCAGCCGGCTCACCAATTCGCAGGTGCGGCGCCGGCTGTTTCCCAAGATCACCATCAACGTGCTCGAGCCGATCAAGCTCAAGCTCGATCCGGAGCTGAAGGGCCGCCGGCGCCGGCAGGCCGCGGGCGCCGCGCTCTACGACGTCATGTCGGACCTGATGTACCGCAGTGCGCCGACCGACCGCACCGTGGTCGAGGCCGTGATCGACGCGGCCAAGATCCACGGCAAGAAGTGGACCGCGATCGAGGATCCGGTCAGCGGCCGGCTCACCTACAAGCGGATGCTGCAGGCGATCGCGGTCCTGGGCGCCAAGCTGATGCCGCTGGCGCTGGAAGGCCGCGCGCTCGGCGTCATGCTGCCGACCTCGAACGGTGCGGTGGTCACGCTGTTCGCCGTGATGTCGGCCGGACGCGTGCCGGCGATGATCAACTTCACCGCGGGCGCGACCAACATTCTGGCGGCCTGCCGCGCCGCCGAGGTCGACACCATCCTGACCTCGCGCGCGTTTGTGGAAAAAGCCCGGCTGCAAAACCTGGTCGCTCAGCTCGAGCAGAAAGTGCGCATCGTCTATCTCGAAGACGTGCGCAAGACAGTCACCACCTCCGACAAGCTGCGCAGCCTTTTTGCCTGGAAAAAGCCGCTGGCGGCGCGCAAGCCCGATGACCGGGCGGTCATTCTGTTCACCTCGGGCACCGAAGGCCTGCCCAAAGGCGTGGTGCTGTCCCACCGCAACATGCTGACCAACGTGGCGCAATGCGCGGCGCGTATCGATTTCGGCCGCGAGGACAAGGCGTTCAACGCGCTGCCGATCTTCCACTCGTTTGGCCTCACCGGCGGCGTGGTGCTGCCGCTGGTCTACGGGGTGCCGATCTATCTCTATCCTTCGCCGCTGCACTATCGCACCGTGCCGGAACTGGTTTACGGCGTGTGCGCCACCGTGCTGTTCGGCACCGATACGTTCCTCAACGGCTATGCGCGCATGGCCAATCCGTACGATTTCCATTCGCTGCGCTACGTGGTCTCCGGCGCCGAGCCGGTGCGCGAATCGACGCGGCGGATCTATCTGGAAAAGTTCGGCCTGCGCATTCTCGAAGGCTACGGCATCACTGAGACCTCGCCGGTGCTGGCCCTGAACACGCCGATGTTCAACAAGTTCGGCAGCGTCGGCAAGCTGTTGCCCGGCATGACCGCGAAGCTCGAACCGGTCGACGGCGTCGAGGACGGCGGCCGCCTCTATGTGAGCGGGCCGAACGTGATGCTCGGCTATCTGCGCGCCGACCGGCCCGGCGTGCTCGAACCGCCGGCCGAGGGCTGGCACGATACCGGCGACATCGTGGCCATCGACGCCCAGGGCTTTGTCACCATCAAGGGCCGCGCCAAGCGCTTTGCCAAAGTCGGCGGCGAGATGGTGTCGCTCGCCGCGGTCGAGATGCTGGCGGGCGATCTGTGGCCCGACAACGTGACCGCGGTGGCGGCGGTGCCCGATCCGCGCAAGGGCGAACGGCTGATCCTGGTGACCGACAAGCACGGCGCCACGCGCGGCGACTTCCAGGCCTATGCACGCAGCAAGCACGCCTCGGAGCTGATGCTGCCGTCGGAAGTCATCGTGCTCGACAAGCTGCCGCTGCTCGGCTCCGGCAAGGTCGACTACATGGCGCTGCAGAAATTCGTCGCCGAGCAGGCGGCGGCGAAAGCCGCGGCGGCGGAGTGACGACAACGGCAGCGAACTTGGAGCGTTGGCTCACGCGCCTTTCCGCATCGCCAGCACGCGGTCGACCATGGCGCCGGCTTCGCCCAGATAATTGGCCGGATCACACAATCGCTCCAGCGCGGCGCGGTCGAGATGTTTTTTGATCTCGGCGTTCTCGGCGAGCAGATCGACCAGCGGCCGGCCGGTCGACACCACCTTGCGGCAGATGTCGTAGACCAGGTCGTGGGCGTATTGCCGGCCGAGATGCGGCCCGAGGCCCATCATGACGGCTTCGGATACGATCAAGCCCTTGGTGAGATCGAGATTGCTGCGCATCTTCTTCTCGTCGACCTGCAGGCCGGTGAGCACGAACCGGGTCTGCGCCAGCGCGCCGGCGGCGAGCGAGAAAATCTCCGGCAGCACGATCCACTCGATTTCCCACGGCCCGGTGGCGCGCTCGTGATCCTCCACCATGGCGTCGAGCAGCGCCGCGGCCTGCTGGCGCACCACCGAGGTGAGCGCCGTGATGTAGACCGACGAAATCGGGTTGCGCTTTTGCGGCATGGTCGACGACGAGCCGCGGCCCTCGTGGAACGGCTCGTAGACCTCTTCGACTTCGGTCTGCATCAGAAGCTTCACGTCGAACGCGATCTTGCCGCAGCTGCCGGTGACGAGGCCGAGGAAGCAGCCGACTTCAGCGATCGCATCGCGCACCGTGTGCCAGGCGATGGCGGGCTGGCCGAGTTTCAGCTCCTTCATCAGCTCGGCCTGCACCTCGAGGCCGTGGCCGCCGAGCGAGGACAGCGTGCCGGCGGCGCCGCCGAACTCGCCGACCAAGACGCGCGGCCGCAATTGATGCAGGCGCTGCTTGTGCCGCTCGAACGCGGCGAGCAAGGTCGCCATCTTGTAGCCGAACGTGATCGGCACCGCCTGCTGCAGGTTGCTGCGCCCGGCCATGGCGGTGTCGCGATGCTTTTTCGCCAGCGCCGCGAGCGCATCGGCGATGCCGTCGAGATCGGCCTCGATCAGCGCCAGCGCCTCGCGGATCTGCAGCACGGTAGCGGTGTCGGTGATGTCCTGCGTGGTGGCGCCCCAGTGGCACCATTCGCCGAGCCCGTCGCGGCACAGCGCGACCAGCTGCTGCACCACCGGCAGGACAGGATAACCGATGCGCTCGGTCTGGACTTTCAGCTTGGCGAAGTCGATCTCCTCGGCGCGGCAATGCCGGCAGATTTCATCGGCCGCCTCTTTGGGAATGACGCCGAGCCGCGCCTGCGCGCGCGCCAGCGCCGCTTCGAAGTCGAGATATTTCTGGACGCGGTTCTCGTCCGAAAACACGCGCCGCATCGCCTCGGTGGTAAAGATGTCGCGAAACACGGCGGAATCGATCAACGAGGTGGGCATCGGGCAATTCTCCGGAAAGGCCGGCGCAGGCGTGGTATCCGGTGGCGCGCGCGGGCGGTGCGCTCTGCTTAACAAAATGGATTTGCCAAGCCCAGTCCCCTAATATCGCCGCATGAACACGCGCCCCAACGAACCAGCTCAGCCCGACAGTCTCGGCCTCGCGCCGCATCTGCAAGCGCTGCTCGATACCGACTACCCGCGCTTTTCCGCCGGCGAAATGGCGCGGCGCCGTGATGCCGTCGCGGCGCTGCTCACGGAAAACAACTGCGATCATCTGGTGTTCTGCGGTGCCAACCGCTTCGGCTCGGCGGTGCAGTGGCTGACCGGCTGGCCGGTGACCACGGAGGCGGTCGGCGTGTTCACGCCCGGCGAAGCCGACGCGATGTTCGTGCAGCACGTCAATCACGCGCCGCTGGCGCAGAAGATCGCGAGCGCTGCTGAAGTCAGCTGGGGCGGCGGCTCGTCGATCGGCAAGGCGATCGAGGTGCTGGAGCGCCGCGGCGCGCGCAACGGACCCGTCGGCGTCATCGGACCCATGACGTTCGAGCAGCATGGCACGCTCGCCGCGCGGTTCGGTGCCGCTGTCAGCTTGAATCGTGCCTATGTGCGGCTGCGCCAAGTCAAGTCGGCCGAGGAAATCGACTGGATGCGGATTGGTGCGGCGCTGAGCGATCGCGGCATGCTGGCGCTGCGCGACGGCCTGCGGCCGGGCATGACCGAGCGCGAGCTCGGCAACCTGGTCGAGCGCGGCTATGTGGCGCTCGGCGGCACCACCGTCATTCACTTCATCGGCGTCACCGCCATGGCGGCGCCGCAGCTCGGGGTGCCGACGCAATTTGCCAGTAACCATAAAGTGGGGCGCGGCGACATCGTGTTTGCCGAGATCAGCGCCGCGTTCTGGGATCATCCCGGCCAGGTGCTGCGCAGCTTCACGGTCGACGCCGAGCCGACGCCGCTTTACCGCGACCTACATGCCGCGGCCGACGCTGCCTTCGAGGCGGTCGCCGCTGTGCTCAAGGACGGCGCCATGCCGCGCCAGGTCATCGAGGCCGCAAGCGTTATCGAAGCATCAGGGTTTACGATCATTGACGATTTGTTGCACGGCTATGGCGGTGGCTACCTGCCGCCTGTGCTCGGCTCGAAGAGCCGGCCGAGCGCCCACGTTCCCGACGAGCCGTTCCGCGCCGGTATGGTCGTGGTGATCCAGCCCAACGTGGTGACGCCCGACCGCAAGGCCGGCATGCAGACCGGCGAGATGGTGCTCATCACCAAGACCGGCATCGAGCGGTTTCACGCCGTGCCGCGCGGCTTCGTCCGCATCTGAGCAAACGCTGCCGCGCGTCATCGCGGCTCGTCCTTAACGATCTGCTACCGCCTGCGCGGCGCTGCGACACATGACGGTGTATCGATCGTCTACGCGCAACGAGCACCAACAAGTGCCCGCCAATTCGCCGTTGCAGCGCGGTCGACACGTCCGCGGTCGCATCCGCTGAAAAATTCGTAAAGGTTATCTGTTCGATTGCGATCGGCGAATACACACGACGTAAAGAATACCCCTTCAAGTAATCTTCAGCATAGCTGGAAAACCGCGCGTCGTTTCACCAAATCCACACCAGCGCCGTACCAATCTGCCGCCTGACAAAACAACAACTTCGCGGCGTCAGCAGGGGACAGCGTGCGTACAAGCACCATCGTCATGATCGCTTTCGCAGTCGTGTTTGGACTGCTGGCGGTATTCTTGGCGAACGCCTGGCTCAACAACCGGGCCGACGAGGCAAGGCGCAGCCTGGAGGCGCAGCGCAAAGCTGCGCCTCCGGCGCACACCATCGTGGTGGCGCGGCGGCCGTTGCGTTTCGGCGACGTGCTCAGCACGCTCTCGCTGCGCGAGATACCGTGGCCGGAGGATGCGGTGCCGGCCGGCGCGTTCGGCAAGGTCGGCGATCTGACCGCGACCAAGCGCATCGTGCTGGCGCCGATCGAGGTCAACGAGCCGATCCTCGCTTCCAAGATCACCGGACAGGGCCAGCGCGCCACGCTGTCGTCGATGCTCAACGACGGCATGAAGGCGGTGACGATCCGCGTCAACGACGTCGAAGGCGTCGCCGGTTTCGTCCAGCCCGGCGACCACGTCGACGTGGTGCTGACGCGGCCGGGCGAACGCAAAACCTCGATCAACGACGTCATCATTCAGAACCTGCGCGTGCTCGCGGTCGACCAGCTTGCCGACCAGACCACCGAAAAGCCCATCGTGGTGAAAGCGGTGACGCTCGAGGTCGACGAGACCGGCGGACAGAAGCTCTCGCTCGCCATGCAGGTCGGCACGCTGTCGCTGTTGCTGCGCAAGGCCGGCGAGATCGCCGAGGACGCGACGCGGCAACTGACCAATGCGGATCTGGCGCAGGGCGCGGGACAGACCGAAGACGCACGCTCCATCACCATCGCGGTCACGCGGCCCACCAAGGACGGCACGACGCGCGACGAGTTCAACGTGCCGGTCGAGCGCCGCGATGCGCATACGGCCGTGCTGCCGGCTCGGGAGATGGCGCACGACTGAGAGTTTGGGGGCCGCTGTCCACAGGCGGCAGGAACTGGGACGACAGGTTGAAAGACAAGCAGCGGCGGGGAGGCCGACGTGAACAGCCAGTACAAAGTCAAACATGACGGCGCCGGCCGCAGCCGGCGGCTTGGGGACGGGACCAGCGATGTTCGTATGCTGATGCGCAGCGTCGGTGCTGCGCTTGCCGCCGCGGCCCTGCTGGCGGCTTCGGTGTCGGCGCCGCGCGCCGCTGAGGCGCAAGCGCAGGAGCATCTCGCTGCGACGAGCGTCGCGCGCATTGCCACTGTCCGGGTGACCGTCGGCAAGTCGCAGGACGTGCGCACCGATCGCGGCTTCGCCGACGTCATGGTCAGCGATCCCGACGTGGCGGTGGTCAGCCCGCTGACCGATCACTCGCTGTCCATCATGGGCAAGAGGATCGGCGCGACGCGGATCACAGTGTACGACCGCGACCGCCAGCCGGTGCAGATCTTCGACGTCACGGTGTCGTTCGATCTCAGCGGACTTGCCACCGAGATCACGCAGTTCGCCGGCAATGGCATCAGGATTTCGTCGGTCGGCAATCACATCATGCTGAGCGGCACCGCGCCGGACGCCGCCACGCTCGACAAGGCGATGCTGATCGCACGCCAGTTCGACAAGGACGCGATCGACACCGTCAGGGTGATGCAGCAGCAGCAGGTCATGCTGGAAGTGCGCTTCATCGAAGTGGACCGCAGCGCCAGCCGCGAGCTCGGCGTGCAGTGGAATCTGTTCGGCGGGTCAACGAAAGCCAATATCGGCTCGGCGCTGCCCGCCACTCAGCTGCCGATCCCGTCGGCATCTCAGGTAGTCGCAGCCGGCGTGCTGTCGGGGACGCCGCCGTTCGGTTTCATGGTCAGCCAGCTGACCAGCGAGCTGCAGGTCGCGGTGAACGCGCTGGAGCAGCGCGGCCTGGCCCGCAGCCTGGCCGAGCCCAATCTGGTGGCGCTGTCGGGCGATACTGCGAGCTTCCTCGCCGGCGGACAGTTTCCGGTGCCGCAGGCCGGTTCGCTCGGCACCGTTTCGTTCGTCTATCAACCGTACGGCGTCGGCCTGTCGTTCACGCCGACGGTGCTCAGGGATGGGCTCATCAATCTCGTGATCAAACCCGAGGTCAGCGAGATCGACACCGCCCATACGGTGACGGTCGCGGGCACCTCGGTGCCGGGGCTCATCACGCGCAAGGCTTCGACCACGCTGGAATTGCGCGACGGCCAGAGCTTCATGCTCGGCGGTTTGTTGCAGAACACCAGCCAGACCGCGCAGGACCAGCTGCCATGGGCCGGCGATGTGCCGGTGCTCGGCAGCCTTTTCCGCTCCGCCCAGTATCAGAAGAACGAGACCGACCTGGTGATCGTGGTGACGCCGCACATCGTGCGGCCGATGTCGCCGGTCAACGTCGCCCACACGCCGCTCGACAACACGCTGCCGGGCAACGACATCGACTTCTTCCTGATGGGCAAGGCGGAAGTCAGCCCGGCTCTGGTGCGGCTCGCCGCCGGCGCAGTGAACCGACCCTATGTGGGTCACATCCTCGATCTGCCGAAAAAGGGAGGCGTCTATGTCTCGGTCAGGGACTAGCCCCAAGGTGCGCGTCGTCGCCGCGGCACTTGCGGTCGGCGCGCTCGGCATGACGATCGGCGGCTGTTCGCAAATCTACCTGGACCGGCGCGACTCTCTGGCGCTCAGTGCCGGCGATGCGATTGCGGCGAACCAGGCCGTGCAGGTCATCGATCCGTGGCCGCGACGCAGCGGCAACACCAATCTGGTGTTCAGCGGCCAGCGCATGCAGGCCGCGGCCGAGCGCTACCGCACCAACACGGTGGTGCAGCCGGTCGATCCGATGGCGCCGCAACTCGCGGTCCCGGCGGCGCCGACATCGTCAAACGGCAATGGCACGTCGTCCGGCACCGGCGCGCCTAACACCACGCTGGTGATCGGCGCGCCCGCGGCAGCCACTGCCGCAACGCCGTAACGGCGCATGGTCGAGAAAAGAGCCTGAACGATGCGCATCGGCCGATCGGTAACGCCGGGAATCCAAGCGAGAGTGGTCCTGCTGACCGCCGACGATGGATTCGAGGAGCAGGTCCGCGCCACGTTCGGCGGCAGCGACCAGATCGGTCTCGATGTCATCAAAGGCCGGCTGTCGGAGCGCGAGCAGATCGACGTCGAGAGCGCAAGCGTCGTCGTCGCCGATCTCGATGCCGGCAACGAAGCCGAAATGCAGGCGCTCGACGCGCTGGTGACGCGGATCGGCAACTGGCCGCCGGTGGTCGCCATCACCCAGGCCTTCGACGAAAGCGTGGCGCGCCGCCTGATGCAGATGCGGGTGGCGGATTTTATGGTCAAGCCGGTGCCGCCGGTCGAGCTGGTGCAGACCTGCGCGCGGGTCGCCAAGAAGCCGGCCAACACCGAAACCTCAGAGGCGCAGATCTTCACGTTCCTGCCGGCGGTCGGCGGTGCCGGGGTGACCACGCTCGCGGTGCAGACCGCCATGCTGCTGCTCAACAGTGGCACGCGCGGCAAGACCGCCACCTGCCTGGTCGATCTCGATTTCCAGCACGGTGCCTGCGCCGATTACCTCGACATCGAGCCGCGACTCAACATCGGCGAAATCGAGCCGCGCCCGGAACGCCTCGACCGACAATTGCTCGAAGTCATGATATCGCAGCATGCGTCGGGCTTGGCGGTGGTGGCGGCGCCGAACCGGCCGGCCGAGATGCGCTCGTTCGATCCCGACGTGGTGACGCGCCTGCTCGATCTGGTGTCGTCGCATTTCGACTACGTCGTGTTCGACATGCCGCGCACCTGGTTCTCCTGGACCGACAGCGTGCTGCTCGGCTCCAACAAGCTGTTCATCGTCACCGAGACCACGGTGCCGGGCTTGCGCCACGCCAAACAACTGGTCGAAGCCATTCGCGAACGGCTCGGCGACGGTCCGCATCCGCAGGTCATCATCAATCGCTTCGAGCAGAGCCTGTTCTCGGCCGGCCTGCGCCGCAGCGACGTCGAGCAAGCGCTCGGCGAAGCGTTCGCCGCCAGCATCCCGAACCATTACAGCATCGTGCGCGAGGCCATCGACCGCGGCGTTCCGCTCGAAGAGATCAAGCCGGGCAACAAGATCACCACGCAGCTCAGGAAGCTGATTTTCCCGCAGACTGACGACAAGGCCAAAGACGGCGCAGTCGGGCGGAAGTTCAAGCTGTCGTGGGCGCGGTCTTAAGGGTGCGGTAGGTCGTCGCCATGGCGGGCCGGTTCTCAGCACGACGCGTCGCCGCACCGGAACTTGTTCCGGCGGAGGAGACCGCGCTCGAAGGCGTGTCGTGGACGGTCTTTCCGGAGGCTGCCGCCGAAGCGCCGGCGGCGCCGGCCGCCGCCAATCCGCTGCTCACCGACAAGCTGCTCGACGCCAAGGTGCGGCTGCACCGGCGGCTGATCGAAGAGATCAACCTTTCGGCGCTGGAAAAGCTGCCGGAAGAGGACATCCGCAATCACATCCAGCAGCTGGTCTCGCAATACGTCCTGGTCGAGCGTCTGGCGCTCAACACCCAGGAGCTCGCCGACTTCGTCTCGGAAATTCTCGACGAGATGACCGGGCTCGGCCCGCTCGAGCCGCTGCTCAAGGACCCGACCGTCAACGACATTCTGATCAACGGCCACGAATGCGTGTACGTCGAGCGGCAGGGCATCCTCGAGCCGACCGGCGTGCGCTTCAAGGACGAGTCGCATCTGCTGCGCATCATCAACAAGATCGTCTCCGCGGTCGGCCGCCGCGTCGACGAATCGCATCCGATGTGCGACGCGCGCCTGCTCGACGGCTCGCGCGTCAACGTCGCGGTGCGCCCGGTCGCGATCGACGGACCGCTGATGTCGATCCGCAAATTTTCCAAGAAGCCGTTCAACCTCAACAAGCTGGTCGATGTCGGCGCACTGCGGCCGCAGATGGCCGAGCTGCTTGCCGCCGCCGTCAAGGCGCGCATCACGCTGATCATTTCCGGCGGCACCGGCTCGGGCAAGACCACGATGCTCAACGCCTTGTCCGCCTTCATCTCCGAGAAGGAGCGCCTGCTCACCATCGAGGACGCCGCCGAGCTGCAACTGCAGCAGCCGCACGTCGGTCGCATGGAGACGCGGCCGCCCAACATCGAGGGCCGGGGCGAAATCCGCCAGCGCGATCTGGTGAAGAACGCGCTGCGCATGCGGCCCGACCGCGTCATCCTCGGCGAATGCCGCGGCGAGGAAGCCTTCGACATGCTGCAGGCCATGAACACCGGCCACGAAGGCTCGATGGCGACCGTCCACGCCAACACGCCGCGTGACGCGGTGTCGCGCCTCGAGCAGATGATCGGCATGGCCGGCCTGCCGATGACGGTGGCCTCGATCCGTTCGCAGATCGCCTCGGCCATCCGCGTCATCGTGCAGCTGTCGCGCCTGTCGGACGGCAAGCGCCGGGTAATGAGCATCGCCGAGATCACCGGACTGGAGTCCGACATCATTCAGATGCAGGAGATCTTCAAGTACGTGCGCAGCGGCACTGCGCCCGACGGCACCGTGCAGGGCCACTTTCAGGCCACCGGCGTGCGGCCGCGCTTCCTCAACGATCTCGCCGCCTTGGGCATCAAGATTCCCGGTTCCTACTTCGATCCCTCGCAGCCGCTCTGACCGCCGGATCCGACCGATGATGTCGCTCAACCTCGATCCGATCTATCTGGTCTGGCTGTTCATCGCCATCTCGGCGGGCTTGGCGTTCGAAGCGGTCTATCTGCTCGGCTTCTCCAAGGCCTCGTATCGCAACACCATCAATCGCCGGCTGAAAATCTCGAAGGATCGGACCGACCGCGAAAGCGTGCTGGTGCAGCTGCGCCGCGAACGCGGCCTTACCAGCGGCGGCAATTATCGGCTCAACCTGGTGGCGCTCAACCGCCTGATCCTGCAATCGGGCCTGACCATCGGCTTTACGCGCCTGCTCGTTATCTTCGGCGTCGTCAGCGTGCTGGCGTTCGCCGCCACCATGATATTCCGCCACAGCATCGTCGAAGCGGGCATCGCCGCCTTGTTCTGCGCCACCGTGCTGCCGTTTCTGGCGCTGCGCTTTCTGCGCTCGCGGCGGCAGAAGAGATTCGGCGCCCAGTTCCCCGATTCGCTCGATATCATCGTGCGCAGCCTGCGCGCCGGCCATCCGGTGCCGGTCGCCGTCAACATGGTGGGCCGCGAAATGGGCGACCCGATCGGCAGCGAATTCGGCATCGTCTCCGACGAGGTCACCTATGGCGCCGATCTCGAAACCGCGATGCGCAATCTCTATTGCCGCATCGGCTCCGACGACCTGCCGCTATTCGTAACCGCGGTCGCCATCCAGGGCTCGACCGGTGGCAATCTCGGCGAAATCCTGCAGAACCTCTCGGGCGTGATCCGGCAGCGCTTCAAGATGCGCCGCAAGATCCGCGCGCTCGCCGCCGAAGGCCGCGCCTCGGCGATGATTCTCTCGGCGCTGCCGATCGGCATGTTCCTGATCATCCAGTTCATCGCGCCCGACTTCTATGGCGCGGTCTGGCACGAGCGGCTCACCAAGTTGCTGCTCGGCGGCGCCTCGGGGTGGATGCTCATCGGCAATCTGATCATGTTCAAGATGGTCAACTTCAAGATCTAAAACGGCAAGCCCATGGAGATGCTGAGCACGTCGACGATGATGAGCGTCCTGGTCTTCCTGGCCACGGGCGTGCTCGCGTTCGCGATCATGGTCGGCATGCGCGCCCGCGAGGCGGTGCGCCGGCGCGCAGCCCGCGTCGGCATCGACGACGACGGGCCGGGCGGTGGCGCGCTGCGCGCTTCGGGCGTGCGCGCCGCGCAAAAGCTCATCGACTACGCCAATAAGCATTATACATCGGTCGACAACAAAGACATCAAGGTGCTGCGTCAGCGCCTGATGCGCGCCGGCATCTACGATCCGCGCGGACCGGCGATGTTCTTCCTGGCCCGCATCGTGATGGCGATTGTAAAGGCCGGTTCGGCGTTCCTGGTGCTGCCGATGATGGGCTACGGCGGCAAGTCGTCGTTATGGGTCATGCTGATGATCGCGGCGCTCGGCGGCTATCTGGCGCCGAGTTTTTATCTCGACCGCATGATCAACAAGAAGCGGCTGGAGCATCAGGCCGGCTTCCCGGATTTCATGGACCTGCTGGTGGTCTGCGCCGATGCCGGCCTGTCCATGGAAGCAGCCCTCGACCGCGTCGCCCGCGAACTGAGCGACGCCTTTCCGTCGCTCGCGGCCAACATCCACATGGCGAACCTGGAAATCCGCGCCGGCCGCACCATGACCGAGGCGCTCGAGCATCTGGCCGAGCGGCTCGGCCTCGACGAGGCGCGCTCGTTCGCCACGCTGATCCAGCAGTCCGATGAGCTCGGTTCCTCGATCGGCGACGCGTTGCGGGTCTATTCCGACGACATGCGGCACAAGCGGCTGTCGCGCGCCGAGGAGAAGGCCTACAGCCTGCCGGCCAAGCTCTCGATACCGATGATGGTGTGCATCTTCCCGACGCTGTTCATCGTCATCCTGCTGCCCATCATCGTGCGGCTGGCGACGAATAATTGGTGATGCAAGAAAACGGACCCGCGCGCCGGGTAGGTCCACCCGGCGGCGAGCCCGTTGCCGATTGAACGGCTTGAAGCTGAGGGCAGCTCCTGTCCTACTCCGCCGCCTGCGCCTGCTCATTGGCCTGGGCGTCGGCCAGTTCGGTCAGCGCCGCGTCGGTGTTCTTCTCCTCCTCGAGCGTCTCTTCGAGCAGCTGCACCGCCTCGTCGAGGCCCATCATCTCGGCCCAGCGCTTCAAAGTTCCGTAGCGGGCGATCTCGTAATGCTCGACCGCCTGGGCGGCCGAAACCAGGCCGGCGTCGAGCGCGGGCGCGCCCTTGAATTCCTTCATGATGTCGGCGCCCTCCTCGATGATGCCTTCGATCGCCTCGCATTTTTTGCCGCGCGGCGCGACCTCAATCATCTCGAACACCTGTTCCAGACGGGACACGTGTTCCTCCGTTTCTTCCAGGTGCTTTTCGAACGCCGCTTTCAAGTCATCCGATTGCGCTGCCTTGGCCATCTTCGGCAGCGCTTTGAGGATTTTGTTCTCGGCGTAGAAAATGTCTTTCAGCGTCTCTTCAAACAGGTCGTCGAGCGTCTTCTGCTGCTTCGCGGCCATGGTGTCTCCTTCCGGTACTCCGTTACACATCGCGTGCGTGGTTAACGGCTCAACTCGGCCTGCAAAGCTTGGTTCCTGTTGTGATGGACGCGTGCGGATCAGTGTCGCCGCGGCTTCCAGCCGCCGCGCATGCCGGGGCGGCCGAGCGTCGAGCGCGGGCTCGACGCATCGCGCGGCTTGGCCGGAACAGCTTCGACGCCGGGTCCCATTTCGTCGAGCGTCGGCTTGCGCGGCGCGCCACGGCTGTTCGCTCCGGGCCGATGCGGCGCGACTTCGTGATGGAGCGCGATGCCCATTTCGTCGAGCGCAGGCTTGTGGACTTTACTGGTCCCACCGCGGCGCGCGTTACGCGCCGCCCCTCCAGCCACAGGGGAGGGTAAAAGCTTCGCCGTCGGATCGTCCAGCACCGCGAGTTCGGTCGAGCGCAGGCGCTTGATCTCGTCGCGCAGCCGCGCGGCTTCCTCGAAATCGAGGTCGGCGGCGGCGGCGCGCATCCGGGTTTCGAGATCGGCGATCACCGCCTCGAAATTGTGGCCGATGGTGGCGGCGTCCTCGAACTCGCCGCCGGCGCCGCTGCCGGTCGCGATCAGCACGTGGTCGCGCTCGTAGACGCTGTCCAGAATGTCGGCGATGCCCTTGCGCACGCTTTCCGGCGTGATGCCGTTCTCGGTATTGTACTGCTGCTGCTTCTCGCGTCGCCGCTCGGTCTCGGCGATGGCGCGCTCCATCGAGCCGGTCATGCCGTCGGCGTAGAGCAGGACGCGGCCGTCGATGTTGCGGGCGGCGCGGCCGATGGTCTGCACCAGGCTGGTTTCGCTGCGTAGAAATCCTTCCTTATCGGCGTCCAGGATGGCGACCAGCGCGCATTCCGGAATGTCGAGGCCCTCGCGCAGCAGATTGATGCCGACCAGCGCGTCGAAGGCGCCGAGCCGCAGATCGCGGATGATCTCGATGCGCTCGATGGTGTCGATGTCCGAATGCATGTAGCGCACGCGGATGCCCTGCTCGTGCAGGTATTCGGTCAGATCCTCGGCCATGCGCTTGGTCAGCACCGTGACCAGGGCGCGATAGCCTTGTTGCGCCACCGCACGGACCTCGCCGACCAGATCGTCGACCTGGGTGCGCGCCGGCCGCACCTCGACCGGCGGATCGATCAGCCCGGTCGGGCGAATGACCTGCTCGGTGAACACGCCGCCGGATTCGTTGAGCTCCCACGGCCCCGGCGTCGCCGACACGCACAAGGTCTGCGGCCGCATCGAGTCCCATTCCTCGAAGCGCAGCGGCCTGTTGTCCATGCAGGACGGCAGGCGGAAGCCGTATTCGGCGAGCGTCGCCTTGCGGCGGAAGTCGCCGCGAAACATGCCGCCGAGCTGCGGCACGGTGACGTGGCTTTCGTCGACGAACACCAGCGCGTTGTCGGGCACGTACTCGAACAGGGTCGGCGGCGGCTCGCCGGGCTTGCGGCCGGTGAGGTAGCGCGAATAGTTCTCGATGCCGGCGCACGAGCCGGTCGCCTCCATCATCTCCAGGTCGTACAGCGTGCGCTGCTCGAGCCGCTGCGCTTCCAGGAGCCGGCCGGCGGCGTTGAGCTGCTCGAGCCGCCCGCGGAGTTCCAGCTTGATGCCGGAAATCGCCTGCAGCAGCGTCGGCCGCGGCGTCACGTAATGCGAGTTGGCGTAGATTTTGACGAATTCGAGCTCGTCGGTCTTCTGCCCGGTGAGCGGATCGAACTCGTGGATCGCTTCCACCTCGTCGCCGAACAGCGACACCCGCCAGGCGCGGTCCTCGTAGTGCGCCGGAAAAATCTCGATGACGTCGCCGCGCACCCGGAACGAGCCGCGATAGAAATCGCCGGCCGAGCGCTTGTATTGCAGGGCGACCAGGTCGGCCAGCAGCTGGCGCTGATTGAGCCGCTCGCCGCGCTTGATGGTGAACGTCATCGCCGAGTAGGTCTCGACCGAGCCGATACCGTAGATGCACGACACCGAAGCGACGATGATCACGTCATCGCGCTCGAGCAACGCACGCGTCGCGGCATGGCGCATGCGGTCGATCTGCTCGTTGATCGACGAATCCTTCTCGATGTAGGTGTCGGTGCGCGGGATGTAGGCTTCCGGCTGGTAGTAGTCGTAATAGCTGACGAAATATTCGACCGCGTTGTCGGGAAAGAAGCTCTTGAACTCGCCATAGAGCTGCGCCGCCAGCGTCTTGTTGGGCGCCAGGATGAGCGCCGGGCGCTGCGTCTGTTCGATCGCCTTCGCCATCGTGAAGGTCTTGCCGGAGCCGGTGACGCCGAGCAGCACCTGGGAGCGGTCGTTGCGGCGCACGCCTTCGACCAGCTCGGCGATGGCCTGCGGCTGATCGCCCTTCGGATCGAAATCCGATTTGATGACGAAGCGGTGGCCGCCTTCGGATTTTTCCGGCCGCGGCGGCCGGTGCGGCGTCCAGATCGTCTCGCGGAATTCCGGCCGGCCCTCGCGCAGCAACGCTTCGAGCGACTGCTGGCTGGCAAGGCCGCCGAGCGTCAGCGGTTGCGTAGCCGGGCGGTGCCGCGGCTCGCGGCGCGGTTCGGCGATCTCGGAAATCTCGTCGATCTCGGCGGTTTCGCCGATCACCGGCTTGCTCGGATCGCCGCCGTCGAGGCCCAGCGCTTTGGCGAGCTCGGCGTCGACGTCCACCGGGCTTTTGCCGACGTAGCCTTGCTGCGGCCGCTCGGCCAACCCTTTAGTCGACAAGCCTTGCGTCGACTTGCGTGCCCGATGCGCGTTGGCGAAGTCGGCGCGCCGGTCCCACGAATTATCCGGCGGCGGCTTCAGCCCGGTCTGCGAACCGATCCCGGCCGTGCCCTGACCGATCGCCGGATTGAGCAGATCGGCGAGCTTATCGTCGAGCGCCGGCACCTCCGGCCGCGCCGCCTTGGCGCGCGTCGGCTTGGCCGGATCTTTCGGCTTTTTCGGAGTTTTGGGCGCTTTGGCCATGGCCCGAATATGGGCCTAGTCCCGAAGCCGTGAAAGCCCGCGCCAGGACCCACCGCGCGGCGCCCGCGATGCGGCTCATTCGAACTTGATGCCGGCGCGCTGGATCACTTCGCCCCACTTTTTCGAGTCCGACGCGATCAGCGCGGCGAATTCTTCTGGCGTGCCGCCGGCTGGCTCGTCGCCGATCGACGCAAAGCGCGCCTTGAACGCCGGTGACGCGATGGCGCGGTTCAAGGCGGCGTTGAGCTTGTCGACGATCGGCCGCGGCACGCCGGCCGGCGCGATCACGCCGGACCAGGTCGGCGCCGCATAGCCGGGCACGCCGGCCTCGGCCACGGTCGGCAGATCGGGAAACGCCGGCGAGCGGTGTTCGCCGGTCACCGCCAGCGCCCGCACCTGGCCGGATTTGGCGAACGGCGCGATCGAGTTCAGGCTCTCGAACATCAGCTGCACCCGTCCGGCGATCAGGTCGTTGATGGCCGGCGCGCCGCCCTTGTAGGGCACATGCACGATTTGGGTACCGGTCATGAACTTGAACAGCTCGCCGCCGACATGGCCGGGCGAACCGTTGCTCGACGATGCGTTGAGCAGCTTTCCGGGATTGGCCTTGGCGTAGGCGATCAGCTCCTTGACCGAATGAATCGATGTGGTCGGCGACACCGCGAGCAGCAGCTGGCCACGCGTGGCCGCGACGATCGGCTGAAAGTCGCGGGCGATGTCGTAGGGCAGTTTCGCCACCAGATGCGGCGTGATGGCGAGCGCGCCGATCGGCCCCATGCACAGCGTGTAGCCGTCCGGCGGCGATTTCGCCGTGAGATCGAGGCCGACCGTGAGGGCGCCGCCCGGCCGGTCGTCGACGATGACCTGCTGGCCGATTTCATCGCCCAGCGCGGCGGCGAGAATGCGCGCCACCGTATCGGTGGCGCTGCCGGCGGCCTGCGGCACGATGAGATGGATCGGCCGGTCGGGAAATTCGGCGCGTGCGGCAGTCGCGACGGTGCACGCGAGGAAGACGGCAAGGAGGGTGAGACGGCGCATGGGTCGACCTGCTGTTGAATAGCCGATCATAGCCGGGACGGCCGCGGGTCTCCACTGCGCGAATGTCGCGATTGGCTGTGAGGCACTCGCTAATGCGGGTTGGTATTGGAGCTGTAGAAGCCGAGATTCTGGCAATTCATGCCGCCACACGAGGCCCCGGTCCCTGACACCAAGGTGCCGTTGCCTGTCATATTGGTCGAGAACGCGGCGGTGGTGTTGCTGGTCAGAAATTCCAGGATCGTGACCTTGTTGCCGCCCGTGCCGGTGCCGGGATTGTTCATCAGATAGGCCGTCGTGTTGCCGATGGCGTTGCCCCAGGCCACGCGAACCTGGGTCGGTCCCGTCGTCGGAACGGCGTTGGTATCGACGCCGGTGCCGGTCGTGGAAATTCCGATGGTGTTCGAGATGACGTCGGTATTGACGAGGTCGGCTTTGGTGCCGGAGACGTCGAGACCGGTCGTCAGGTTCTTCAAAGTGGAATTGAACAGCGCCAGCTGTCCAGTATTCAACTGAATGCCCTTGGTGTTGGCAGCGCCTGCACCGCTGATGATGAAGTTCCTGATGATGATCCGGGTGGCTGCAGGGGCGTTGATGGTGATTCCCGTGGCGCCGGTGGCGACGCCGATCTCGGCGCCTTCCACGCCCAACAGGGAAAGCTGTTCGGCGATCGCAACCGGCCCGTAATCGGCAGGATCGAGCGCAATGATCTCGCCGCCGGCCTGCACGACCGTATAGGCGGTCGCCAAGGTACGGCAGGGATTCGCCCGCGGGCAATTCATCGACGCATTGCTGTCATTGCCCAGACCGCTGACATAGACGCGGATCGGGCCCAGACGCACGGCGGACAAAAGCGGTAACGCGAGCAACGCGGCGCAGACGGCACGTTTGACCGATATGCTTCCGCTCATGTGACGCCCCCACGATGAGAAGTTGCAGGCCGGGAGGGTACTCGGATGCGCCGAATGCGGTCAACACGAAGGTTTGTAGGATGGGTAGAGCGAAGCGAAGCCCAGCATTGGCATTCACAAAAAGATGATGGGTTTCGCTGCGCTCAACCCATCCTACGAACTACGAACTCAGCGCGGCAGCAGCGCCCAATAATCGAGATCGAGAATAATTGTGGGGTCGTCTTCTTCGCCCGACTTGCTCGGAAAATCGGCGCACGGTTTGTCCTTGGTGGCGATGGTGCGCAGCCGCAGCGCGCCGACGTCGCTGCGCCCGGGCAGCTCGGCCTTGGCCAAAACTTCCGACCAGGCGAATACGGTGCCGCCGGCGAACAGTGGCGCGACGTGGCGGCCGCCGTTGATCGCCGCGACGTGGAAGGCGTTGGCGAGCCCGTTGAACGACAGCCCACGCGCCAGCGAGATGACGTGGCCGCCGTAGATCAAGCGATTGCCGAACCGGCCGCGCTTGGCGCCGTACAGGTCGAAATGGATGCGCGCGGTGTTCTGATACAGCCGCGTCGCCATCATGTGCTCGGCCTCTTCGACCGTGATGCCGTCGACGTGATCGATCTTTTCGCCGACCTCATAATCGCCGAACCGGTACGGGCTGCCGGCCAGCGCGACATCGTAGTCGGCGATGTCGAGCGGCGGGCAGGCCTCGCCCAGCACCTTCGGATCGACCGCGGTCGGCAGCCGCGGCACGTGATCGCCGGGCGCCGGCGCGGCCTCGTCGTTCTTGCGCACCATGACCCAGCGCACGTATTCGAGCACCGGCGTGCCGTCCTGCTTCATGCCGGTGGTGCGCACATAGACGATGCCGGTCTTGCGGCTGGAGTTTTCCTTCAGCCCGATGACCTCGGACAGCGCCGACAGCGTATCGCCGGGGTAGACCGGTTGGCGGAAATAACAGCCCGCATAGCCGAGATTGGCGACCGCATTGAGCGAGATGTCCGGCACGGTCTTGCCGAAGATGATGTGGAAGACCAGAAAATCGTCTACCGGCGCCCGCGGATAGCCGATCGCCTTGGCGAACTCGTCCGACGACTGCACCGCAAAGCGGCCGCCGAACAGGGCGGTATAAAGCGCGACGTCGCCGGTCGTCACCGTGCGCGGCGTGGCGTGGCGGATCACCTGGCCGATACGGAAATCCTCAAAGCAATTGCCGGGACTGGTCTTGCCCATTGTTGAACCTTTGTTCTCGCGAGCGCGCTTCTTAACGTAGTGCGGCGCCGCCGCAAAGCAGGGCGGAATGTGAAAAATTCTCGTCGTGATGGCTGCGGCGTGAAACCGCAAGCGCGGACGGCCGTATCTCGATGCGACGACGACTTCGGTCGCGTCTCGCCGGCGGTGCAGCCGCCGGCCCTGACGGCCACACCCCACTGCTACCCATGGAGACACGCATGTCCAAGCGTTTGGCTTTGCTTGCCGCTGCGGCAATCGCCGCATTCAGCGCGGTCGCCACCGCGCCGCTCTACGCGCAAATGTCGGAGAAGACCGTGACGGTCGGCGGCGCGCCGATGTATCCGTCGAAGAACATCATCCAGAACGCGGTCAACTCCAAGGACCACACCACGCTGGTCGCCGCCGTGAAGGCCGCCGGCCTGGTCGACACGCTGTCCGGGCCGGGCCCGTTCACGGTGTTCGCGCCCACCAACGCGGCGTTCGCCAAGCTGCCGGCCGGCACGGTCGAGACCCTGCTCAAGCCGGAGAACAAGGCGACGCTGACCAAGGTCCTGACCTATCACGTCGTGCCCGGCCGCATGACCGCCGCCTCGCTGATGAAGGCGATCAAGGAGGGCGAGGGCATGGCCAAGCTCAAGACCGTCGCGGGCGAGGACATCGTGGTGAAAGACGCCGGCCCCGGCAAGCTGACCATCACCGACGCCAAGGGTAACGTCGCCCACGTCACGATCGCCAATGTGCTGCAGTCGAACGGCGTCATTCACGTCATCGACACGGTGCTGCTGCCGATGTAGGCGACGGGTTGCGCGATCCGCTATCCCTCTCCACTTGCGGAGAGGGATAGCGCCGCTGACAGGAATGTGAGCGCCCGGCCGGGGTTGTTTTGTTATAGGTGCGGCACTGCCGCGCAAACGGAACACATGCGATGACCATCGAAGCCACCGCCCCGACGTCCGTAGCGCCTGCCGCCGCCGCAAGGCCGCTCATTCATCCCCGCTGGGTGCGCGTGACGCACTGGGTCAATGCACTGGCGATGTTCATGATGATCGGCTCCGGCTGGCAGATCTACGATGCGTCGCCGCTGTTCGGCTTCACCTTCCCGCCGCAAATCGCGCTCGGCGGCTGGCTCGCCGGCGCGCTGCTGTGGCACTTCGCCGCCATGTGGCTGTTGGTGATCAACGGCCTTGTCTATGTGGCGCTCGGGCTGGCGAGCGGTCGCTTCCGCACCAAGCTGTTGCCGATCCGGCCGCGCGAGGTGGTCCGCGATTTTGTGGCGGCGCTGCGCGGCAAGCTCGCGCACGACGATCTGTCGGTCTACAACGCGGTGCAGAAGCTGCTCTATGCCGGTGTGCTGCTCGCCGGCGTGGTGATCGTGCTGTCCGGCATCTCGATCTGGAAGCCGGTGCAGTACTGGTGGTTGACCGCGTTCTTCGGCGGCTACAACACCGCGCGCTATGTGCATTTCGCCGCCATGACGGCGATCGTCTGCTTCCTGGCCGTGCACGTCGTGCTGGCGCTCATTGTGCCGAAGAGCCTGCGCGCCATGATCGTCGGCCGCTGAACGTTTGATGGAGTAAGACGATGGCCCGTCCGCGCAAACCGATCTCCGGCGTCGATGGCAAAGCGTTGATCGGCGATGCCGGCAAGCTGCTGCCGGCGCCGTCGCGGCGGCTGTTCCTGCGCGGCGCCGCCAGCGTCGGCGCGCTGGCGGCGCTGACCGGCTGCGACGTCATCGACGGTCCGACCGCCGAAAACGCGCTGCGCGTCGTCTCCAACTTCAACGACTGGGTTCAGGCCCGCCTGTTCGGCTCGCACACCTTGGCGCCGACCTTCGCCGACAACCAAGTGACGCGGCCGTTTCCGTTCAACGGCTATTATTCGGAAGACGAGGCGCCCGACATCGACGGCGAAACCTACAAGCTGGAGATCGGCGGCCTGGTCGACAACAAAAAGTCCTGGACGCTGCCGGAGCTCAATAAGCTGCCGGAGGTCTCGCAGATCACCCGGCTGGTCTGCGTCGAGGGCTGGAGCGCCATCGGCTCGTGGCAGGGCGTGCGGCTGTCCGATTTCCTAAAACTGATCGGCGCCGACACGCGCGCCAAATACGTCTGGTTCCAATGCGCCGAGGGCTATTCCAACACCATCGACATGCCGACCGCGCTGCACCCGCAGACCCAGCTCACTCTCAAATTCGATCACAAGACCCTGCCGCAGGCCTACGGCTTTCCGATCCGCATCCGCATCCCCACCAAACTCGGCTTCAAGAACCCCAAATACGTGACCGCCATGTGGGTGCAGAATAACGACGCCGGCGGCTATTGGGAGAACCAGGGCTATAATTGGTTCAGCGGACTCTGAGCGTTGGTCATTTTTGCAAGCGCGGCGGCGGCACTTCGGTGATCAGGCGGGCGCCGCGCTGGAACGTGATGTAGCCCCACAGCCACGTCACGGCGACGACGAAGCGGTTGCGCAGGCCGATCAGAAAATAAATGTGCACCACGCTCCAGAACAGCCAGCCGACAAATCCCTTGAGCTGAATCGGGCCGAGCTCGACGACGGCAGCGCGGCGGCCGATGGTCGCCAGCACGCCCTGATTACGATAACGGAACGGCGGCAGCGATTTGCCGGCAAGGCGCGCGGCGATCAGCCGGCCGACATAATCGCCCATCTGCTTGGCCGCCGGCGCGAGCCCCGGCGCTGCGCGTCCGGCCTCGTCGACCGCCGATGCGGTGTCGCCGATGACGAAGACGTTCTCATGCGCCGCCAGCGACAGATCCGGCCGCACGATGACGCGTCCGGCGCGGTCGCGCTCCGCCGCCAGCCAGTGCGCGGCCGGCGAGGCGACGACGCCGGCGGCCCATACGACCGCGCCGGCATCGATGCGGCCTTTGTCGAGCTCCACGCCGCGCGCGTCGCAGCGCACCACCGGCGTGTCGGTTTTGACCTCGACGCCCATGGCGGTCAGCGTGCGGAGGGCATAAGCGGAGTGCTTTTCTGAAAAGCTCGGCAACAGGCGTGGTCCGGCCTCGAGCAGCACGATGCGGGCGCTGCGCGGATCGATGCGGCGGAAATCGCGCGCCAGCGTCTGGCGCGCCACTTCGGCAATGGCGCCGGCCATCTCGACGCCGGTCGGACCGCCGCCGACGATCACGAACGTCAGCAAGCGGCGGCGCGCATCGTCGTCGCTCATCAATTCCGCCTCTTCGAACGCGGCCAGAATGCTGCGGCGAATGTGGGTGGCGTCTTCGATGCGCTTTAATCCCGGCGCGAACGCGGCCCAGTCGTCGTGTCCGAAATACGAATGGGTGGCGCCGCTGGCGACGACCAGAAAGTCGTAATGGAACGGGCCGCCACTCGTCTGCACGACGCGTGCGTCAGCGTCGATGCCGGTCACCTCCGCCATCAACACGGTCGCATTTGCTTGCCGCCGCAAGATGTGACGAACGGGCCAGGCGATTTCGGCCGGCGACAGTGCCGCGGTCGCCACCTGATAGAGCAGCGGCTGAAAGCAATGATAGTTCTGCCGGTCGATAATGGTGACATCGACCGGGGCGCGGCCGAGCGTCACGGCTGCCTGCAGTCCGCCGAAGCCGGCGCCAATGATGACGACGTGCGGTCGCTGTTGCGGCATATGCCTGCTCACGCCGGTTGCCATCGAAGCTGTCGCCGTTTAGCAGTGGCGCTGCATTTTCCCAATTTCAAGGCTCAATTCATGCCCAGCCACAAACTCCTCCTGCTCGCCGGCGACGGCATCGGTCCTGAAGTCATGGCCGAGGTGAAGCGGCTACTCGGGTTCCTGAGCAAGAACCGCATCGCCGATTTCGCGATCGAGGAGGGCCTGGTCGGCGGCGCCTGTTACGATGCCCACCAGGTCGCCATCACCGACGACACGATGGCGCAGGCGCATGCTGCCGACGCCGTGATTTTCGGCGCCGTCGGCGGGCCCAAGTGGGACAAGGTGCCGTTCGACGTGCGGCCCGAAGCCGGCTTGCTCCGCCTGCGCAAGGACCTCGGCCTGTTCGCCAATATCCGCCCGGCCATCGTCTATCCGGCGCTGGCCGACGCTTCGAGCCTGAAGCGCGAGGCGGTCGACGGCCTCGATATCGTGATCCTGCGCGAGCTGACCGGCGGCGTCTATTTCGGCGAGCCGAAAACCATCACCGATCTCGGCAACGGCCAGAAGCGCGCCGTCGACACCCAGGTGTACGACACCTACGAGATCGAGCGCATCGCCAAGGTCGGCTTCGAGCTGGCGCGGGCGCGCCGCAACAAGCTCACCTCGATGGAAAAGCGCAACGTGATGAAGACCGGCGTGCTGTGGCACGAGGTGGTCGGGCAGGTGCACGCGCGCGAATTTTCCGACGTGCAGCTCGAGAACATGCTGGCCGACGCCGGCGGGATGCAGCTGGTGCGCTGGCCGAAGCAGTTCGACGTCATCGTCACCGACAATCTGTTCGGCGACATGCTGTCCGACGTGGCGGCGATGCTGACCGGCTCGCTCGGCATGCTGCCGTCGGCGTCGCTCGGCGAG
>Ga0070741_10006201_pt1 | contig 25904 bp, 29 predicted proteins | sample Coa_R1_4_FD_66440 | JGI IMG/M metagenome (GOLD analysis project Ga0070741, IMG submission 66440) | Surface soil microbial communities from Centralia Pennsylvania, which are recovering from an underground coalmine fire - Coalmine... | ecosystem: Environmental > Terrestrial > Soil > Unclassified ... | reverse complement strand
ACCACGACCGCGACATGGCCGTCCGGCGCGGGTCGAAGGACGTGTTCATGAACATCCACACGACGCTCGGATTGTGCGAACGCTACGTGGCGGACTGGGTCGGGCCCGAGGCCGTGTGGCGCGCGCTGCGCGTGCGCCTCGGTGCGCCGAACTATCCGTACGACACGATGACGATGACGGGGTCCGTCGCCGCAGTCGACGCGGCGACGGGCGAGGTCACCGTCGCGTTCCGGGGCACGAACTCGCTGGGTGACCACGTGTCCGGTACCGCGGAGCTGGTCGTGCCGGGTGGGTCCGGATACGCGGAGGCATTGCGGTGACTGCGCACGCGTTTGCCCGGAAGACCGCGATCGTCGGGATCGGCGCGACCGAGTTCTCCAAGGACTCCGGTCGCAGCGAGCTGCAGCTCGCGCTCGAAGCGTGCGTCGCCGCCCTCGACGACGCCGGTGTCGACGCGCGCGACGTGAACGGGCTGTCGACGTTCACGATGGAGACGAACCCCGAGAACGACGTCATGCGCAGCCTCGGCATCCGTGAGCTGACGCACTTCAGCCGCATCCACTTCGGGGGCGGCGCGCCGTGCGGCACGGTCCAGTACGCCGCGATGGCCGTCAACGAGGGCGTCGCCGACTACGTGCTCTGCTACCGCGCGTTCAACGAGCGCAGCGGGCGACGGTTCGGCGCGGGCGTGCAGGACCGGCCCGCGGGCGCGACCGCCGAGGAGGCCCAGTTCGCGTGGACGTCGCCGTACGGGTTGCTCACACCGGCGTCGTGGGTCGCGATGTTCGCGACGCGGATCATGCACGAGTACGGCGTGACGAGCGAGGACTTCGGCCGGGTCGCGGTCGCGGACCGCAAGCACGCGGCGACGAACCCGGCCGCGCACTTCTACGGCGCGCCGATCACCTTGCAGGACCACCAGGAGAGCCGGTGGATCGTCGAGCCGCTGCACCTGCTCGACTGTTGCCAGGAGACCGACGGCGGGCAGGCGTTGCTGGTGACGTCGCTGGAGCGGGCGCGTCACCTGCGGCAGGCGCCGGTCGTCATCGAGGCCGCCGCACAGGGCATGGCCGACGACCAGCAGATGATGCGGTCGTTCTTCCGGGACTCGATCGTGGGCCTGCCCGAGATGGGCGTGTGTGCGCGCCAGCTCTGGGAGACGTCGGGGCTCGGGCCCGACGACGTCCAGACCGCCGTCATCTACGACCACTTCACGCCGTTCGTGCTGCCGCAGCTCGAGGAGTTCGGGTTCTGCGAGCGCGGTGAGGCGAAGGACTTCATCGCGGACGGCAACATCGAGCTCGGCGGCCGGCTGCCGATCAACACGCACGGCGGCCAGCTGGGCGAGGCGTACCTGCACGGGATGAACGGCATCGCCGAGGGCGTGCGCCAGGTGCGGGGCACTTCCGTCAACCAGGTCGACGACGTCGAGCACGTGCTCGTGACCGCGGGCACCGGCGTGCCGACGAGCGCGCTGCTGCTCGGGCGCGCGTGAACCCCGTCGATCGGCTGCTCGCGCACGAGGAGATCCGGCAGCTCGCGTCGCGCTACGCCGTCGCGGTCGACTCGCGTGACCTCGACGCGCTCGTGGCGCTGTTCGTCGACGACGTGCAGGTCGGTCGCTCGGCGCGCGGTCGCGACGCGTTGCGGGCGTCGTTCGACGCGTCGTTGCGCGCGATCGGTGTGTCGATCCTGAACGTCGGCACGCACGTGATCGAGCTCACCGACGACGACCACGCGACCGGCACGGTGTACTGCCACGGTGAGATCCAGGACGGCGACCGCTGGATCCACCAGGCGATCGTCTACCGCGACACCTACGAGCGCCGCGACGGGAGGTGGCTGTTCGTGCGCCGGGTCCACGAGCTGTTCTACGGCGCGGAGGTGGGCGTGAACCCGCTCGGCCTCCCGCCCGCGCACTGGCCCGAGCACCACGACGGCCGAGGCACCCTCCCGCACGGTTGGGAGACCTGGCAGAACTTCTGGAGGAACCCGCAATGAGCGTTCGAGGAGGCGGCGAGCGGAGCAGCCCGAAGGGTGCGCAGCGAGCTCGCAGGAGCGGCGAGCTTCGCGAGCGCGACCAGAGGATGACCGGACGGTTGGAAGGTCGCGTCGCGGTGGTGACGGGCGCGGGGGACGGCATCGGGCACGGGATCGCACGCCGGTTCGCGGCCGAGGGGGCGAAGGTGCTCGTCGCGGAGATCGACGGGCCGAAGGGCGCGTCGGTCGCGGAGGAGCTCCAACGCGACTTCGGCGCGGACGCGCGCAGCATCGACACCGACGTCGCGAACAAGGACGACGTGCTCGCGATGATCGAGTGCGCGCGCGACACGTGGGGCGGTGTCGACGTGCTCGTGAACAACGCGTGGGGCGGCGGCCGGTTGAGCCGCGTCGAGCACAAGACCGACGAGCTGTTCGACCACGGGTTCCACGTCGGGTTCTACGGCCCGTTCTGGGCGATGCAGGCCGCGTTCCCGCTCATGAAGGACAAGGGGTACGGGCGCATCGTCAACCTCTGCTCGTTGAACGGTGTGAACGCGCACATGGGGACGGCCGAGTACAACAGCGCGAAGGAGGCCTTGCGCGCCCTGACACGTACCGCGGCGCGCGAGTGGGCGCCGTACGGGATCGTCGCGAACGTGATCTGCCCGGGCGCGAAGACGGCCGCGTCGCGCGCGGTGTTCCAGCAGCATCCCGAGCTGGAGGCCGCGGCCGACGCCGCGAACCCGATGGGTCGCCTCGGCGACCCCGAGCGCGACATCGCGCCCGTCGCCCTGTTCCTCGCGAGCGAGGACGCTCGCTATCTCACGGGCAACACCCTGTTCGTCGACGGCGGCTCGCACATCAACGGCGCCGCGTGGGCGCCCGAGCTGCCCGACCACCCGTGACCGCTCACCCGCCCCGTTCCGTGAAGCGTGACGGACACCCGGCGTCCGTCAGCCTTCCCAGAAGCGTGGTCGGGATCTACGTCGACCTTCGCAACCCGGCGCCGTGGCGGCGGCCGTGGGCGGGACACTACGAGCGCACGCTCGAGCTGATCTCGGAGGCCGAGGCGCTCGGCGCCGGCTCGGTGTGGCTCAGCGAGCACCACGGCTTCGACGACGGGTACCTCCCGCAGCCCCTCACGTTCGCGGCCGCCGTTGCGGCGCGCACGCGCGAGATCCGCATCGGCACGGCCGTCGTGCTCGCGCCGTTGCGCGACGCGCGGCACGTCGCCGAGGAGGCCGCGGTCGTGGACGTCGTCTCGGACGGGCGGCTCGAGCTCGGGCTCGGCGCGGGCTACAGCGTCCCGGAGTTCGACGCGTTCGGCGCGCCGTTCGCGCAGCGGTACACGCGGACCGACCAGATGATCGTCGACGTGCGCGACGCGCTCGATCACGACGGCGTCACGCCACCGCCCGTCCAGCGGCCCTTCCCGCTCTGGCTCGGCTACCAGGGCCCGAAGGGCGCGCGCCGCGCCGGCCGGCTGGGTGTCGGGTTGCTCCGTCTCGACCGCGCGCTGCTCGAGCCGTACGTCGAAGGCCTGCGCGAGGGCGGTCACGATCCCGCGACCGCGCGCGTCGCGGGCGTGGTCGACGTCGTCGTCGCCGACGACCCCGACGCGGCACGCGAGCGGATCCTCCCGCACTACGCGCACCAGCTGAACACCTACCGGCGCGCCGCAGTCGCGGGAACCGGCCGTCCCCCGCCGAAGGACGTCACCGTGGAGAAGCTGCGGGCGGGTGCCGACGCACGCGGCGTGATGCCCGGCCTCGCCGTCGTCGATCCCGACACCGCGCTCGACGTGCTCCGGGAGCGCATCGAGGGGCTGCCCGTGCACCACGTCTACTGCTGGGCGAGCATCGCCGGGATGGACGACGACCTCGTCGACCGGCACTTGGAGCTGCTGCTCACACGGGTCGCGCCCGCGCTCGCACGGGAGACGACGTCGTGAGCGACCGCTCGCTGGCCGGGCGGGTGGCGATCGTCTCGGGGGCCGGCGAGGGCATCGGGCGCTCGTGCGCGCTTGCGTTCGCGCGCGACGGCGCCGACGTCGCGCTCGGCGCCCGTCGGACGGAGCAGCTCGAGCGCGTCGCGCACGAGGTCGAGGTGCTCGGCCGGCGCGCGCTCGCGGTCCCGACCGACATCGCGGACGAGGCCCAGTGCGCGCGCCTGGTCGATCGGACCGTCGAGGAGCTCGGGCGTGTCGACGCAGTCGTGAACGTCGCCGCGCTGAGCGACGACCACACGGAGGTCGTCGACACCGACTGGGACGTCTTCCGCCGCGTGTTCGAGGTCAACGTGCTCGGGACCCTGGCCGTGAGTCGCGCCGCGGCCCGTCACATGGCGGCGCGCGACGGTGGCGGTGCGATCGTCCAGATCAGCAGCACCGCGATGCGCTCCGTGCCCGCGAAGCAGGCGCCGTACGCGTCGACGAAGCAGGCGCTCGTCGCGGCGTCACAGGTGATGGCGCGCGAGGTCGGACGCGACGGCGTGCGGGTGAACGTGGTCGTCCCCGGCTACGTGACGGGTCCCCATCTCGACGGGCTGTTCGCGCGCATCGCGGAGCATCGGGGCTGGACGACCGACCAGGTCGTCGCCGAGGCGGAGGGGCTCACGGCGCTCGGGCGCATCCCGTCGCCCGACGACGTCGCGGAAGCGGTTCTGTTCCTCGCGTCGGATCGCGCCGCGGGGATCACGGGCGCGGTCCTCGACGTCAACGCCGGCCTCTGGATCGGCTGACCGGTACGAAGATGCCGCACTGAGTCGCGGAAAGCGGGACTCAGTGCCGCATCTTTGCTAGGGGACGTTGACGATGTTCTTCGGGTCGCAGTTGAAGATGTCGCGGGTCGGGTGCGTCATCTGCTCGTCGACGTGGAACCCGCTCGGGGTCGCGCGGACGAACACGAAGCACGGCGACGCCGTCTGACTCGAGTTCCCCGGGTGCGTCGGCGCGTGCAGACCGCCGGCGGTCCACCCGGTCACCGCACCGGCCTTGTCCATCACGCACGCGCGCGTGAGGTTCGATCCGCACTCCTTGACGGACTTCGCCCACAGCAGCCACGCCGACCACGAGTTGATGCCGAGCGCCTTGGGCTGCGCGCCGTTGGCGTACTGGGCGAGGATGTCGATGTACTGCTTCGTCGCCGGGTGCGTGCTCGCGAGCTCGAACGGCACGGCGTTCGTGACGATCAGCACGTTGCCCTGGAGCGCGGTGCCCGCGTTCTTGACGAGCTTCGGGTCGTACATGTTCGCCCCGTAGATCCCGTACTTCGGCACGTACCGCAGCTCCGCGAGCGCGCGGTACAGCGCGGCGAGGTTGTCGGGAGCGTTCTCGAACATGAACACCTGCACACCCTTGCTCTGCAGGTTCTGCGCGTACGTGCGGTAGTCGTCGACGAGGATCGGGGCCTCGTCGTAGTAGACGGACGTGTACCCGAGCGCTTTCGCCGCGGCGCGGTCACGGTCGCCGGCGTCCTTCACGGACTGGAGCTGGCTGCTGAGCTGCCCGAGGTGGCGCGCCGCCTCCGGGTCGGCCTGCTTCACGATGCGCAGCGCGCCGCCCACCGCGCTCTGGTGACCCGACGCCGGGATCGGCTGGATCGTGAGCGGTGCGCCGGCGGCCTGGGTCGACACGTCGTACGCGGGGATCTCGGGGAGCTTGCACTTCAGGCGCTGGTCGACACCGGCCGAGTCGAACGCCTCGCCGTTGCCGACGAGCATGAAGTCGGACGCGCACGCCTGGATCATGCGCGCCGCGACCTCCGTGAGCTTCGAGTCCCACCTGTCGAGCTCGATCTTGCGCCCGTTGATCCCGCCCGACGCGTTGCACCAGCCGACGAACGCGTCCGCGGTGTCGAACAGCTCCTGGTCGAGACCGGGCTGCACCTGCGCTCCGGGATCGGCCATCGTGCCGACGCGGATCGTCGTGTCGCTCACGCCCTGGTCGGTCGCGCCCTTCGCGCTGCCGGGCCCGCACACCTGACCGGCATCGCCGAACACGCCGCTCGGGGTCGGTGCCGTCAGCCCGCTCCCGCGTGCCGTCGAGCTCGTCGACCCGGAGCCGTTCGCCTTGCTGCTGCCCGAGCGGCTGCACCCCGCGGTGCACAGCGCCACCACGACGACCGGCACCCACCAGCGCGCGTTCCTCACGACCGCACCCCCGTCGCCGCCGTTCGGATCCCGAGACCGCGACGCGATGTTGCACCGCCCGCGCCCCGCCGTCACGTGCGCCCGGCGGCGGCCATGTGACGGACGTCCCGGCCACGGAGCGTGGTGCCGATTCCCGCTCAAGTCGAGCCACCAGAGGACGACGAAGGTGACAGCGGCGGGCCCGTCCGCTCGCCGTGGCCGCTCGCGGCCCGGTTCAGGTTCGGGGCCGAGACGTCGAAACGAGGAGTCGATGGACGACGAGATGCGCGAGGTCATCGAGGAGTTCCTCGTGGAGAGCCACGAGAACCTGGACCGCATGGACCAGGAGTTCGTCGCGCTCGAGCGGGACCCCGACGACCGCGACGTCCTCGCCAGCGTCTTCCGCACGATCCACACGATCAAGGGCACGTCGGGCTTCCTCGGGTTCACGAAGCTCGAGGCGCTCACCCACGTCGGCGAGAACCTGCTCAGCCGGCTCCGCGACGGCGAGCTGCGCCTGAGCGCGGAGAGCACGACCGCGCTGCTCGCGATGGTCGACGCGGTCCGGGCGATGCTGGCGAGCATCGAGGCCGACGGCCATGACGGCGAGTTCGAGTACGAGGCGATCATCGACCTGCTCACCGAGCTCAACGCCGTCGCCGCCGTCCCCGCCGCGCCCGAGCCGGAGCCCCACCCCGAGCCGGAGCCGGACCCGCCGCTGCTCGGCGAGGTCCTCGTCGAGGCGGGCACGACGTCCGAGGAGCGGGTCGTCGAAGCGGTCGTCGAGCAGGACGAGGGCGATCCCCGGCGCGTCGGCGAGATCCTCGTCGAGAAGGGTGCGGTCGAGCCGGGCCAGGTGCTCGAGGCGCTGCACGCGCAGGCCGAGAAGGCCGGGTCGAGCATCGCCGACACGAGCATCCGCGTCGACGTCGCGCTCCTCGACAAGCTCATGAACCTCGTCGGTGAGCTCGTCCTCGCGCGCAACCAGGTCCTGCAGTACGCGACGACCATGAACGACTCCGCGTTCCTCGCGAACTCGCAGCGGCTCAACCTCATCACCACGGAGCTGCAGGAAGGCGTCATGAAGACGCGCATGCAGCCCATCGGCAACGTGTGGAACAAGCTCCCGCGCGTCGTGCGCGACCTCGCGCAGACGTGCGGCAAGCAGGTGCGCCTCGAGATGGAGGGCCGCGACACCGAGCTCGACAAGACGGTGCTCGAGGCGATCAAGGACCCGCTGACGCACCTCGTGCGCAACTCGGTCGACCACGGCATCGAGACCGCGGAGGAGCGCATCGCCGCGGGCAAGCCCGCGGAGGGCACGCTGCTGCTGCGCGCGTTCCACGAGAGCGGCCTCGTCAACATCGAGATCACCGACGACGGGTCGGGCATCGACGTCGAGAAGGTGCGCGCGAAGGCCGTCGAGCGCGGCGTCGTCGCCGTGGACCAGGCCGCGCGCATGGGCGACCGCGAGGTGATGAACCTCATCTTCCAGCCCGGGTTCTCGACGGCCGAGAAGGTCACGAACGTCTCGGGTCGCGGCGTCGGCATGGACGTCGTGAAGACGAACATCGAGAAGATCGGCGGCACGGTCGACGTCCAGAGCCGCGTCGGCGAGGGCACGACCCTGCGGATCAAGATCCCGCTGACGCTCGCGATCATCCCCGCGCTCGTCGTCTGCAACGGGGACGCCCGCTACGCGATCCCGCAGGTCAGCCTGCTCGAGCTCGTGCGCCTCGAGGCCGAGCAGGCCCGCACGAGCATCGAGCGCATCCAGGGCTCCCCCGTGTACCGGTTGCGCGGGAAGCTCCTTCCACTCGTGTACCTGCGCGACGCGCTCGACGACCGCGACGCCGAGATCGACGAGAACGCGGCGGTGAACATCGTCGTGCTCCAGGCGGACGAGCAGCAGTTCGGGCTCGTCGTCGAGCGTGTCGAGGACACCGCGGAGATCGTCGTCAAGCCGCTCGGCAAGCAGCTCAAGGGCATCCCGATCTTCGCCGGCGCGACGATCATGGGTGACGGCCGCGTCGCGCTGATCCTCGACGTGATGGGCATCGCGCAACGCGCCAAGGTCCTGACGGAGCTGCACGACAAGTCGCGCGCCGGCGCGGAGGCCGAGGCGGCGCGGCGCAAGGACGGCCAGACGATGCTGCTCGTCGACGCCGCGCACGGCCGGCGCGTCGCCGTGCCGCTCGGCGCGGTCGCGCGGCTCGAGCAGTTCGAGGCGTCGAAGCTGGAGTGGGCCGGCAGCCAGCGCGTCGTGCAGTACACGGGTGAGCTGCTCCCCGTCGTGTCGGTGGGTGGTCTCCTCGGCTACGGCGAGCCGGAGCCGGGTGACCTCCTCGAGGTCGTCGTCGTGTGGCAGGGCGACCGCCAGGTCGGTCTGCACGTCGCCGCGATCCTCGACATCGTCGATGACGTCGAGCTGGGTCGCGCGACGTCCACGAACCCCGGCATCGTCGGCTCGGTCGTCATCGACGACCGCGTCACCGACGTGCTCGACATGCGTGCGGTCGTCGCCGCGGTCGATCCCGCGCTGCTGAACGACAGCCGGTTCGAGAGCTACGAGAGGGTGTCATGAGCAGCAACGAGCGGCAGTTCTGCACGTTCACGCTGGGCGACGGGTTCTTCGGCGTCGAGGTGGAGAAGGTCCAGGAGGTGCTGCGGTACCAGGACATGACGTCCGTGCCGCTCGCGCCGGCCGAGGTGACCGGCCTCATCAACCTGCGCGGCCAGATCGTCACCGCGGTCGAGCTGCGCCGGCGACTGTCGCTGCCGGAGCGCCCGGCCGACCAGCGGCCGATGAACATCGTGGTACGCCTCGACGACGGCGCGGTGAGCCTGCTCGTCGACCAGATCGGTGACGTGCTGCTCGTCGATCCGGACACGTTCGAGGCGCCGCCGGAGACGATCGACGCGACGACGCGCGCGCTGTTGATCGGCGTGTGCAAGCTCGAGGGTCGGCTGCTGCTCGTCCTCGACGTCGACAAGGTGCTCGAGGTCGACACGTCGACCGACGAATCGCGCGAGCCCGCATTCGCGGGCTGACGCAACCGGGGACAGGGGCGGCCGGCCCGGTCCGGGGGGCCGGCCGTTCGTCCACGGGGCGTCGAGCAGGGCGAAGGGAACTCAGATGCGAGCGTTGATCGTCGACGACAGCAAGGCGATGCGCACGATCCTCCGCAAGATCGTCGTCGAGTGCGGCTTCGAGGACGTGACCGAGGCGGAGAACGGCGTCCAGGCGCTGGTGCAGCTGCGCAAGAACGGCGCACCCGACCTCGTGCTCGTCGACTGGAACATGCCCGAGATGACCGGCATCGAGTTCGTCACGCGCGTGCGCAAGGACGACACGTTCGACGCGTCGATGCTCATGATGGTCACGACGGAGACCGAACCGGCGCGCATCACCGAAGCGCTCGTCGCCGGCGCGGACGAGTACGTGATGAAGCCGTTCACCGCCGACGCGCTGCGCGAGAAGATCGACCTCATGCGCGCGTCGCGCCCATAACGGCGGCGCAGCATGAAGACGGTGCGGGTTCTCGTCGTCGACGACTCGGTGGTCATCCGGCGGATGCTCACGGAGATCCTGTCGAGCGACCCCGCGATCGAGGTCGTCGGGACCGCGAGCAACGGCCGGCTCGCGATCGCGCGGCTCACGCAGCTGCAGCCCGACGTCGTCGTCATGGACGTCGAGATGCCGGAGATGACGGGGCTCGAGGCGCTTCCGGAGATCCGCGCTTCACACCCGCGGCTGCCCGTCATCATGTTCTCGACGCTGACCACGCGCGGCGGCGCGGCGACGCTCGACGCGCTGGCGCTCGGAGCCGCGGACTACGTCGCGAAGCCCGCCAACCTCGGGTCGGTCCAGGCCTCGATCGAGGCGATCCGGTCGCAGCTCGTGCCGAAGGTCAAGACGCTGGGCGGCGTGGCGGCATCACCGACGACGGTCGCAGCACCGCGCGGTCCGCGGTCACGGCCGCGTCTCGCGAGCGCGCGCGTCGACGTCGTCGCGATCGGCGTGTCGACCGGCGGGCCGAAGGCCCTGGCCGAGGTGCTGCCCGCGCTCCCCGCGTCGCTGCCCGTCCCCGTCGTCGTCGTGCAGCACATGCCGCCGATCTTCACGAAGCTGCTCGCGGACCGGCTCGACGGCAGCTGCGCGGTGCACGTGCGCGAGGCCGCCGAGGGTGACGCCCTCGAGCCGGGCCACGTGTACGTCGCGCCGGGCGACTTCCACATGGTCGTCGCCCGCGGTGCGGGCGCGGCGCGGATCGCGCTGAACCAGGAGCCGCCCGAGAACTCGTGCCGTCCCGCCGTCGACGTGCTGTTCCGGTCGTGCGCCGCGGTGTACGGCGCGCACGCGCTCGCCGCGGTGCTGACGGGAATGGGTCGGGACGGCTGCCGCGGTGCCGAGGTGATCCACGACGCGGGCGGGCACGTCCTCGCGCAGGACGAGGCGACGAGCGTCGTGTGGGGCATGCCCGGGGTCGTCACGCGCGCCGGTCTCGCGGACCGCGTCGTCGCCCTCGACCGCGTCGCTCCCGAGATCGTCGACCGCGTCAACGTCGGTCGTGTCCCAACCCCTCTCTCGTTCTCGAAGGCGGCTCGGTAGCGATGCCCATCACGGCGGCGGAGTTCGACTACATCCGGGACCTCGTCCGGGCCCGTTCGGCGATCGTGCTCGAGCCGGGCAAGGAGTACCTCGTCGAGTCGCGCCTTGCGCCGCTCGCGCGGGCCGAGGGCTACGACTCGATCGCGGGTCTCGTCGGCCAGCTGCGCAAGCCGGGCTCGCAGCAGCTGCAGAACCAGGTCGTCGAGGCCATGACGACGAACGAGACGTCGTTCTTCCGCGACGTGCACCCCTTCGAGGCGTTGCGCGAGCACCTGCTGCCCGAGCTGATCGAGCGTCGCGCCGGCGAGCGCGCGCTCCGCATCTGGAGCGCGGCGTGCTCGAGCGGGCAGGAGGCGTACTCGATCGCCATCACCATCCGCGAGCACTTCCCCGAGCTCGGGGCGTGGGACGTGCGCATCCTCGGCACGGACCTGTCGACCGAGATGCTCGAACGCGCCCGTGAGGGCAAGTACGCGCAGATCGAGGCGAACCGTGGTCTGCCGTCGAAGATGCTGGTGAAGTACTTCGAGCACAAGGGCGCCGGCTGGCAGGTCAAGCCCGAGCTGCGCGCCATGCTCGAGGTCAAGGCGATGAACCTCGTCGAGCCGTGGGGTCCGGTGCCGCGCATGGACCTCGTGTTCCTGCGCAACGTCCTCATCTACTTCGACGTCCCGACGAAGCGCGCCGTGCTCGAGCGTGTGCGAGGCGTGCTCCGTCCCGACGGCTACCTGTTCCTCGGTGCGGCCGAGACGACGATGAACATCCACGAGCGCTTCGAGCGTGTCCCGTTCGAACGCATGGCGTGCTACCGCTCGCTGCCGTAGCGGATCGCCCTCATGCCGAGCGCTTCCCCGCCGATCAGCGTGTGTCGCATCGCGCCGCGCGCGCTCTTCACGCGCGCAGACGCGCTACGAATGACAAGGAGAACCGATGCAACTGAGCGAGACCGACCTGCGCGAGGTCGTCGAGAGCGTGTGGAGCTCGATGCTCGGCCTGGAGCTCGCCCCCGCGGCGCGTGGGTACGACCGCGAGCCCGAGGTGCGCAACCTCACCGGCACCGTGCAGATCACCGGCGAGTGGACGGGCGCCGTCATGGTCGACCTGCCCGAACAGCTCGCCCGGGACGCGGCCGCCGCGATGTTCGGCATGGAGCCGGACGACCTCGGCGAGGAAGAGGTGCTCGACGCGCTGGGCGAGGTCGCCAACATGATCGGCGGCAACGTCAAGGGCCTCATCGACGGCGACTGCAAGCTGTCGTTGCCGACCATCGCCGAGGGCGCAGACTTCCGCGTCGCGGTCCCGGGGAGCAGCACGCACACGCTGCTGGTCTTCGACTGCGATGGCAAGCCCTTCCAGGTGAAGCTGCTCGTCCGCGAGGACCGCGCGGCCGCGTAGCGACGATCACGGAACCGAACGAAGCAGCGATACGAAAGGCACCCCAACGATGCGGATCCTCGTCGTCGACGACAGCAAGGCGATGCGCATGATCGTGAAGCGCCACGTCGGCCAGGCGCTGCCCGACGCGGAGTTCGTGGAGGCCGAGAACGGCGCGCAGGCGCTCGAGCTCGTGCGGGCGGACACGCCCGATGTCGTGCTGTGCGACTGGAACATGCCGGAGATGACGGGGATCCAGTTCCTGCGCGCGCTGCGCGACGAGGGCCGTCAGGTGCCGTTCGGGTTCGTGACGTCAGAGACGCAGCCGCAGATGCGCGAGCAGGCGATCGAGGCGGGCGCGATGTTCTGCCTGTCGAAGCCGTTCACGGCCGAGGCGTTCCAGGACATCCTCGCCTCGATCGCGTGACGCCGGGCGTTCGCGCCGTACACCGGACGGGTACACAGGAGCACTCGACAGCACGGAAGGCAGGTCCACGGCGATGCCCACCAAGTTCCCCATGCCGATCCAGGAGGCCGTCCGTGACCTCCTCATGGATCTGCTCGGGCGCGGCATCGCGGTGACCAAGGGCGAGCCGATGGACCTCGAGCCCGACGGCGTCGCCGCGGTCGCGGACTTCGTGACGGATACCGGCGTCGTCGGCGTCGTGTGCATCGCGGACCTACCGCTCGCCGCCGCGCTCGGCGCCGCGCTCACGATGATGCCGAGCCCGGTCGTGCAGGACTCGGTGCGCAAGAACCGCTTCGACGAGGAGATGCTCCTCGAGAACTTCACCGAGGTCGTGAACATCATGACCCGGTTGTTCAACAGCGCGGACACGCCGCACGTCAAGCTCGCCGAGGTCCGCACGCTCCCGGGCGAGCTGCCCGAGAACGTCGAGAAGCTCGTCGCGCAGCCGTCCGCCCGTCGCAACTTCGACGTCACCGTCGAGGGCTACGGCGACGGCAAGCTCGCGCTCATCGTGCGGTAGCGCGCCAACGTTCGTGCGTCGCTGGACCGCGCATGGCGCGGCTTGACGACGCATGAACGGTGGCACGACACGTTTCTGCGTCGCTCGTTGTCGCATGACGACGTTTGGCGACGCATGAACGAGGGTCAGCCGGCGCGGTTCCTGCCCCAGACCATCTCGCGGCCGCTCTCGCCGGGCGCGTCGGGTGCGCGCGGCACGATGGCGACGAGCTCGAAGCCGGCCGCACGCGCCACGCCCGCGCTGGCGGCGTTGTCGACGTCGCAGTGGATCTCGACGTGGTCGATGCCCGGGATCGCGAGCGCGGCATCCGCGAGAGCGCGAGCGGTGGCGCTGGCGATCCCTCGACGCGTCCAGCCCGCGTGGACCCAGTAGCCGATGTGCAGCGTGCGCGGGTCGCCGCGGGCATGGAGCCCGGACCCGCCGACGACGGCGCGCTCGGCGGGATCGAGCATCAGGTACCCGAAGTCACGTCCGGCGTCGAAGCTCTCGATGACACCGCGGAGGAACGTCGCGATCGACTCGTGGGTGACCGGCGCCTGCGCCCACGGCATCCACGGGCGCAGGTGGTCCAGGCTCTCGTTCACGGCCGTGACGACGGCGTCGACGTCGTCGAGCGTGTGGCGGCGCAGGACGCAGCTCGGCGTGACGATCCGGGCCGGCGGTGCGCGCACGCGCCCATGTTCGCCGAACACCCCGTCATGTGCGACGACGCGCGAGCGCGTGACCGGTCCCGCGGGACCGGCTGAGTCACTCCACCGGTGAGGGCTGGTGCTCGGCGAGCGTGACGGGCGCGGTGGGCGCCGGCGTCTCGGCGGCGCGAGCCGCGCGTTCGCGATCGAGCTGCTGGAGGCGCTCGGCGAGCGCCTCGGCGTCGCGCTGCGCCTCGGCCATCGCGTTCTGGCGGTGGTACGACAGCAACAACGCGTTGAACGCGCCGATCGCGACGTACGAGACGACGAGCGCGGCGAGGTACCAGAGTGCCGCGTCCGGGAGCTGCACGTTGCCGTTGAGCACGGCGAGCAACGTCGGCGTCCACAGCACCAGCGACGCGACGAGCGTCGTCGCGAACCGGGTCTCGGGCTTCACGGTCGCGCTCCCGCCACCGTCACGCCGCGAGGCGCGTCGCGAGGAGCTGGGCCCACCGCTCCGGCGTCGCGCGGCGCCCGTCGATGCGCGCGACCGGGATGCCGGTGTGGAGGATCGCCGCCGGTGAGACCGTCGCACGGATGTTCTCGAGCGCGATCGCGTCGAGCGCGCCGAGCTTGTCCGCCCACGCGGTGACGTCCTCGGGCTTGCGGGTCGCGTCGACGACGCCCCAGGCGAGCGTCGGCTCGATCGCGTCGAGCATGCCCCGCGTCCACCGCGCGTCGTCGGTCGCCTCGGTGTTGTCCACGGCGACCAGGGTCAGCCGGCCGCGACGCCACCATGCACGCCGGCGCTGCGCGGCCGAGTGCGCATCGGCGAGATGCAGCCACGGCGGCAGCCGGTCGTCGTTCGCCTGCGACGCGACGACGACCTCGTCGGGATCGACGGAGAGCTCGGCCGCGAGCTCCCGCGCGACGCGGACGCTCTCACCGTGGCGGCCGACGATCGCGACGACCGAGCCGGGTGCGGTCGGGATGTCGGGCGCGGCGGGCAGCGCCTGGAGGCGCCGCGCGAGCGCGACCTGGATGTCGCGCGCGGACTCGGGCCGGGGCACCAGCGCGGGCGGCAGGCCGAGCCGCACGAGCGGCGACCGCTCGCCCGCCACGCGCGCCGGGAGCGCCGGCGCAGGAGCGGCAGCAGGCGCGGATGGCGTCTCGCGCTCGCGCGCCTCACGGGCCTCGACGTCCTCGAGGCTCGGCCACTCGTGCGTCCGCGGGGCCTGTGCCGCGAGCGCGACGGGCTCCGGCTCCGCGTACGCGCCGCGCGCGTCACCGTTGGTGCGGCGCAGCACCGTGGGGCGTGCCGCGACCGCAGGCGGGTCGTCGGGATCGGGATCGTCGTCCTCGATCGTCTCGCGCGCGAGCCGGTCGAGGATCTCGGCGAACGACGCGGTCTCGGTCGACACCGCGGGACCTTCGGCGTCGCCGCCCGCCGGCTCGTCGTCGACCGGACGGTCGGCGTGCGCCATGCGGATCGTCGGCGCCTCGACCGGTGCCGCAGCGGTGCCGCGCGTCACGCCGGGCTCCGCGACGATCTCGTACGTCTCGCGCGCGAAGAAGCCGCCGAGGCCGCCCTTGCGCACCCTGTTGGCCTCGACGATCTGCGCGTCGGGACCGACCTCCTTGTGGACCTGGTCGAGGAGCGCCTCGACGTCGGTCCCCTCAAACCGTCGCCGGCTGGGCAAGGTTCACCACCCCTTGGGTCTCGAGCTGCAGCTGCGGGCCGAGCTCCGCGTACGACAGCACCGGCAGTCGTGGTGCCGCGGTGTGGACGATCCGCCGCAACGGCGAGCGGATGCGCGCCGCGCACACGAGCACCGGCTGATGGCCGGCCTGCTCCGCCTTCTCCGCCTCGGCCGCGACGGACAGCGACAGCTGCTCCGCGGTCTGCGGGTCGAGGGCGAGGAAGCTTCCCGCGTCGCCGACGCGCAGCGTCTCGAGCAGCGCGTGCTCGGTGAGCGGCTCGAACGAGATGACGGGCAGCTTCCCGTCGGGCGCGTACGACGCGGAGATCGCGGGCCCGAGGGCCTGGCGCACCGCCTCGACGAGCGCCTCGACGTCCTTCGTCGAGCGCGCACGCTCCGACACGACCTCGCAGATGCGCACGAGATCGCGGATCGCGACGCCCTCGTCGAGCAGCTCCTGCAGGACGCGCTGCATCTCGCCGAGCGTGACGTTCGCGGCGTTGAGGTCGTCGGCGACGACGGGGTCGCTCGCGCGGACCATGTCCATCAGCGTCTTCACGTCCTGCCGGCTGAGCAGGCGGCCGGCGTAGCGGCGCGCGATCTCGGCGAGGTGCGTCGTTACGACGGACGCGCGGTCGACGACCGTCGCGCCCGCCATCTCGGCCTGGTGACGGAACTCCATCGGCAGCCACACCGCGGGCAGGCCGAACACCGGCTCACGCGTGCGCGTCCCGGGCAACGCCGACAGGTCGTCGCCGATGACGAGCACCGTTCCGGGCGGCGCCTCGCCGCGCGCGAGCTCGACACCGTGCACCTTGATCGCGTACGTGTGCGACGGGAGGTCGAGGTTGTCGCGCGTCCGCACGAGCGGCATCACGAACCCGAGCTCCTTCGCGATCTTGCGGCGAAGCGCCTTCACGCGGTCCAGCAGGTCACCGTCGCGCGCGGGGTCGACGAGGTCGACGAGGTCCACCGCAAGCTCGAGCTCGAGCGGTTCGACGCGCATGTCGATCGCGAGCGCCTCCGGCGAATCGGGCGCGGGCTCGGGCGGCCCGGCCTCGAGCGCGGGCACCTCGTCGGCGAGAGCCGGGCGGGCGTCCGTCTTCACGCGGCTCGCGATCAACAGGACGATCGCGCCGATGACGAGGAACGGCACCTTGGGGAGCCCCGGCACCATCGCGATGAGGCACACGACCGCGCCGGCGATCTGCAGCACGCGCTTGTGCATCGTGAACTGGCGCAGCAGGTCCGTACCGAGGTCGTCCTCGGTCGCGGCGCGGGTCACGATCAGACCGGCGGACATGGAGACGAGGAGCGCGGGGATCTGCGAGACGAGACCCTCGCCGATCGTGAGCAGGCTGTACGTGTTGATCGCCTGCGTGATGTCCATGTGCTTCTGCACGATGCCGACGGCGAGACCGCCGACCAGGTTGATGAGGACGATGACGATCGCCGCGATCGCGTCGCCCTTCACGAACTTCGACGCGCCGTCCATCGCGCCGTAGAAGTCGGCCTCCTCGGCGACCTCCTTGCGACGCTGCTTCGCCTGCTCCTCGGTGATGATCCCGGCGTTGAGGTCGGCGTCGATCGCCATCTGCTTGCCGGGCATCGCGTCGAGCGTGAAGCGCGCGCCGACCTCGGCGACGCGCCCCGCACCGTTCGTGATCACGACGAACTGGATCACGATGAGGATGAGGAAGATGACGAGACCGACGATGACCGAGCCGCCGACCACGAAGTGGCCGAAGCTCTCGATGACACTGCCCGCCGCGCCGTGCAGGAGGATCAGGCGCGTCGCGGCGATGTTGAGCGCGAGACGGGCGAGCGTCGCGATCAGCAGGTAGGACGGGAAGATCGAGAAGTCGAGCGCCCGCCGCACGAACATGCTCGACAGCAGCGTGAGCAGACCCGCGGTGATGTTGCAGACGAGCAGGAAGTCGAGCAGCGCCGGCGGCAGCGGCACCACCATCATGACCACGACGCCCACGATGGCGAACGGGATCGCCACCTGGCCGATGCGGTTGGGCTTCACGGGACCTCGCGGATCGCTGGCCCGTCCGTGGTGGGTCGACGCGGTCGGCCGTCCTGGTCCGACCGGTGTCTCATCGACCGCTGCCCGGCCGAGTTGAGGCGGGCCCCGTCACACCGCCCATGTGCCGCGTTGGGTCACTTTGTCGGCGCAGCGCCGACAAAACGACCCAACGGGGTGAGGTCAGAGGGCTGCGCCGGCCGCGACGTTGGGACGGTGGACGCCGCCGCGGACGCCCCGGCGCTTGAGGCCGAAGACGAACGCCAGGACCCGGGCGACCGCCTCGAACAGCTCGGCCGGGATGTGGGTGTCGAGGTCGCACGCCCGGAACAGCGTCCGGGTGAGCGGCGGGTCCTCGACGATGGGCACGTCGTGCTTCTCGGCCTCGGTCCGGATCCCGAGCGCGATCGCGCCCGCGCCCTTGGCGACGACCTTCGGCGCGCCCTTGTCGGGCTCGTAGCGCAGCGCGACCGCGTAGTGGGTCGGGTTCACGAGCACGACGTCCGAGTGCGCGACCGCGGAGATCATGCGGTTGCGCGACACCGCCATCTGCTTCGAGCGGATCGCCTGGCGCAGCATCGGGTCGCCCTCGGACTGGCGGAACTCGTCCTTGACCTCCTGCTTGGTCATGCGCAGCTCGCCCGCGATCCGGCGGCGCTGGACCATGTAGTCGGCCGCCGCGATCACGAGACCGGCGACCGCGGTGTCGCGCACGAACGTCAGCGCGCCGTCGCCCGCGATCTTCAACAGCGCGCTCAACGAGCCCGACTGGTCGACGAGCTGGTGGGCCGTCGAGCTGAGGACGGGCCACCCGACCGCCGCGAGCACCGCGAACTTCAGGAACGTCTTCGCCGTCTCCCACGCGGTGCGCGCCGACAGCATGTTCTTCAGGCCCTTGAACGGGTTGAGCCGCTTCACGTCCGGCTTGAGCCGCTTGGCGGAGGGCTTCAGCCCGACCTGGGCGAGGTTCAGCACGACGCCCGCGCCCATCAGCCCGAGCGCCAGCGGTGCGACGACCGTGAGCGCGGCCTTCATCCCGTCGCCCAGGACGCGCGTGGCGGCACCCGTGTCCGGACGCTGGATGACGCCGGCGATCTCGCTCCACAGCGCGGTGAGCTGCTCGTTGCCGGTGCGGATCGTCGCCTGCAGCAGCGTCGAGGTGACGAGGACGCTGGCCCACGCGGCGAGCTCGGGCGTCTTGGCGATCTGCCCCTTCTCGCGCGCCTCCTTCTTCCGCTTGGCGGTGGGCGCCTCGGTCTTGGAGCTCTTGTCGGGCACGAGCGATCAGTGCGCGGTCGTGCCGGAGAGGACGTGGCCGACGAGGTTGCTCATCGCCGGCGCGACGAGCGGGATGGCCGCGCCGACGAGCATCAGGGCGACGATGATCCGGAACCCGAACGCGAAGTTCATGATGTTCATCTGCGGCGCCGCCCGTGCGAGCAGGCCCAGCGCGACCTCCGCGAGGAACAGCACCCCGAGCACCGGGGCTGCGACCTCGATCGCGGCGACGAGGAACAGGCTGACGTCGTGGGTGAGCAGACGGCTGAAGTCGCCGAGCTGCAGCCCGCTCGTCGGCACCGCCTGGAACGACGTCAGGAAGCCCTTGACGAGCAGCAGGTGCGCGTCGGTGACGAACAGCAGCGTCGTCGCGAGCAGCTGGTAGAAGCGTCCGAACACGGCGACGTTCGCCGCGCTCAACGGGTCGTAGATCTGCGCGATCGAGAAGCCCGCGAACATGTCGACGAGCGAGCCGGCGGCCTGCACCGCGGCGAACAGCAGCATCGTCACGAAGCCGAGCCCGAGGCCGACGAGGACCTGCGTCAGCAGCGCCCCGATGAACCCGCCCGTGTCGAGCGGTACCGACGCGCTCGTCACACCTGGCGCGGCCGCGAGCGCGAGCGCCGCGGCGAACCCGAACTTCACCCGACCCGGGATGCCCCGCGTGCTGAACGGCGGTGCCACGAACACCCACGCAGTCGCGCGCACGAGCCCGAGCACGAACGCGGTGACCTGGACGGGGTCGATCGTGAACGTCACGGTGACGTCAACCGCTGATGAGCTGGGGCAGCTGGTGGAAGAGCTGGATCGTGAACGTGACGAGCTCGTGCAGCATCCAGCTCCCGGAGACGACGAGCACGATCGCGACGCCGGCGAGCTTCGGCACGAACGTCAGCGTGACCTCCTGCACCTGCGTCGCCGACTGGATCAACGAGATGAACAGACCGAGGCCCATCGTGACGAGCAGGATCGGCGCGAGCAGCTTCACGCTCAGCTCGATCGCCTGCAGCGCGATGTGCAGGACGGCGCTGTCGGTCATCGGGTACCTCCGGGCATCACGGCGCGCGCGTCAGTGGAAGCTCGTGATGAGCGACTTCACGATGAGCGCCCATCCGTCCACCATCACGAACAGCAGCAACTTGAACGGCAACGACACGAGGACGGGCGGGAGCATGAACATGCCCATCGACATCAGCGAGGAGCTCACGACGAGGTCGATCACGAGGAACGGGATGAAGATGACGAACCCGATGATGAACGCCGTCTTCAGCTCGCTGAGCACGAACGCGGGCACGAGCGTCGCCATGCTCACGTCCTTCGGCGTCGCGGGCTTCTTCTCCTTGCTCGCGCTGATGAAGAGGTTCAGCTCGCTCTTGTGCGTCTGCTTGAGCATGAACGTCTTCAGCGGAGCGGTCGCCTTGTCGTAGGCGACCTTCTGCGAGATCTCACCCTTGAGGAACGGCTGCAACGCGTCCTTGTTCATCGTGGACAGCGTCGGGAACATCACGAACAGGCTGAGGAACAGCGCGAGGCCGATCACCACCTGGTTGGGCGGGACGGTCTGCAGCCCGAGCGCGTTGCGGGTGAGCGACAGCACGATCACGATGCGCGTGAAGCTCGTCAGCATGAGGATCAGCGCGGGCGCGACCGCGAGCAGGCTCAGCAGGAGGATGATGACGACGCTCTGACCCGGCTTGCTGCTCGTGCCGTTCGCGTTCGTGCCGTTGCTGTTGCCGGTCAGGTTGCCGAGGTCGATCGTGATCGACCCCTTGTTGCTGCCCGAGTTGCTGCTGGAGTTGCTGCTCGAGTCGCTGCCCGGCGTGGGCGTCGGCGGTGTGGGCGGCGCCGGGACCGTGGGCGGCGTGATGTCCGCAGGACGCGACGCGGTCAGACCGGCGACGACCACCTTTCGCACGTCCTCGTGACGCGCGGGCTGCACGCCGTCGTGTCCACCGCGGTTCGCGACGACGAGCACGCCGCCGACCGCGAGCAGCACGACCGCGAGCACGATCGCGACGACGAGACGACGGAACGACCGCTCGACGCTCAGTTCGGGAATGGGACTCGAGACCGGCATGACCCCGACGGGGACGGGCCGCTCAACGACGACGGACGGTTCGCTCCCGCATCGTGTCGAGCAGCGTCTTCCATGCCGTGCCGGGGGCCTGGGGCCCGCCGGCGAGCGCCGTCCTGGGCGCTTCCTGTTCCTCGGTCTCCTCGGCCTCGACCGCGTCCGCGTCCAGCTCTCCGAGCAGGTTCACGGCGCTCTCCGTCACGCCGACCACGAGGTGCTTGCCGGGCACGCGCACGATGGCGATCGCGGCGTTCCGGCTCAGCCCGCGGCGCGCGACGACGTCGACGAGGACGCGCTTGCCGGGCCGACCGCCACTGGCCAGCCCGACGCCGCGCCGGCGCAGCACCGCGCCGGCGAAGACCATGATCCCGATGACGACCGCCAGCGAGACGAAGAGTCGGAGGAGCAGCGAGACGGTCGAGCCCATCAACGCTTGCCGTCGACGCCGACGATCTCCGAGATGCGAATCCCGAACTCCTCGTCGACGACGACGACTTCCCCCCTTGCGATGAGCGTGCCGTTGACCAGCACGTCGACCGGCGAGCCCGCCGCGCGGTCGAGCTCGATCACGGCACCGGGCGTGATCGAGAGCAGGTCGCGCACCGGCATGCGCGTGCGGCCGAGCTCGACGGTGACGCCGAGCTCGACGTCGCTGAGCAGCTCGAGCGCGTGGCCGCCGACCGCGGCGATCGCCCCGTTCGAGGCCGCGGCACCGCCGTCGAGCGGCGCGAACTCGTGACGGACGACATCGTCGCCCTCACCGACGATCTGCAGGTTCGGCCCGGTCGCCTCGCCGGGCGCGGGCGCGTCGGGCCCGATGCGCACGACCAGCGTCGCGAGGCGCTCGCTCCCCTCGAGCAGCGCGACGAGCGCGACATCGTTGCCCTCGGCTCCGGCGAGCGTCTCGGGCGGGATCTCGACGAGCGCGGCGGCCGAGACGGACACGCCACTCGCCTGCTCGAGCGTCGCGAGCGCGGCCCGCATCGCCGGCTCGACGAGCGCGATCACGTCGCCGCCCGGGTTCACGCGGTCGAGCTCGGCCGCGAGACGGGGCGAGACACCGAGCGCGATGTAGCCGGGCTCCGGGCCGTCGAGCACGACGGCGACGACGCGCGCGTCGGGCGTCGGGAGCAGCTCGTCGTTCGTCGACGCGCGCTGCGGCTGGCCGACGCTGAACAGGATGTCGCCGTCGAGCGCCTGCTCGAGCACGCTGGCGGCGTCGATCGCAGCTTGGTTGTCACGCGAGATCGCGGTGATGACGCTCATTCGTCGGTGTCCTCGAGTGTGTTGACGACGAGGCAGGCGAGCCGCTTGCCCTTCCGGCCGCTCACCGCCGCGAAGCACGGCACGTCGCCGACGGTGACCACGAGGGGCTCGCTCACCGCGTGGTGCAGCGGCACCACGTCGCCGACCTGGAGGTCGACGATGTCGGCCGAGGTGAGGCTCACGGGACGGAACTTCACGTGCACGTCGACGGGCACGCCGCGCATCGACTCCTGCAGCTGCTGCACGTAGACGTGCGGGTCGGTCGCGTCGCGGCCGGAGAACATCGACTGCGTCTCGAACGACTCGAGCACCGGCTGCAGCGAGTCGAACGGGATGCACAGCGTCATGCCGGCGCGCTGCTCGGCGATCTTCACCTCGAACGACATGACGATCGACATGTCGGTCGGTGCGGCGATCTGCGCGAACTGCGGGTTCGACTCGAGCTGCACGATCCGCGACTCGATCCGCACCAGCGACTCGAACGCGTAGTCGAGCTCGCGCAGCGCACGCTCGAGGACGCCGCGCATGAGGCTCGCCTCGATCTCCGTGAGCGGACGCGGCTTGATGCCCGCGTCGCCCGTCCCGCCGAGCATCCGGTCGACGGCGGCGAGCGCGGTCGGCAGCTCCATCGTGAGGATCGAGGCGCCCGGCAGCGGGTTGAGCGAGAGGATCACGATGTGCGACGGGTTCGGGAGCGACCCGATGTACTCGTCGTAGGTGAGCTGGTCGACGGCGTTGAACGTCACCGTCGACACCGCGCGCAGTGTCGTCGCGAGGACCGTCGAGAACTGGCGCGCGAACGTCTCGCTGACGATCTGCAGCGCGCGCACGTGGTCGCGACTGAACTTGTTCGGGCGGCGGAAGTCGTACGGCTGCGGCGGACCGCCGTGGCGGCCGGCCGACCTCGACGAATTGACCACAGGGGTGGTTGACGCCACGGATGCACCATCGGCACCCCCGCGGCCGACCTGAGGGAAGTCCGAGCCGCCCGCGTTGGTACACAAGTCGCGCCTCTGACCGCGAGTTGTGTACCAACCGGTGGGGGAGCGCGGGACCGCTACTGCATCACGAATTCCGTGAAGTAGACGCCGAGGACCTTGTTCTCGTAGGCGGCCGCGACCTGCTGGGACAGCTGGGTCTGGATCTCGTCGCGGTTCTTGACCGAGATGAGGTCGTTGTAGCCCTTGCTGCCGAGCAGCTTGATGGCGAGGTCGAGGGCCTTGGCGCCGCCGTCGTCGGTGGTGAACGTCTTCAGGTCCGTGGTCGCGGCGAGCTGCAGCCCGAGGCCGACCTTCAGGTAGCGGCCGTCGGCCAGGTTGATCGTCGTCGAGTCGAGCTTCAGCACCGAGCCCGGCGGCGGCGGCGCCGGGATGCAGACCGTCGTCGTCGTGGTCGCCACCCCGGCGGCACCGGCCGCGGCGGGTGCCGCGGGCGCGGCGGTGGTCGGGGGCGCGGTGGCGACCGTCGCCGCTGCGGGGACGGCGCCCGCGACGCCGGCCGTCGCGCCGGCCGCGGCCGTGCCCGGCGCGGCGCACGCGGCCTTGCTCTTCGGGGCCAGGATCGTGAACTTCGCGCCGGCGGCCGCGACGAGCACCACGGCGACGATCACGATCAGCTTCTTCTTGCTCTTCTTGCCGCCGGCCTCGGCGGCGTCGTCCTTCTTCTTGGCCATGGCTCGCAGCTCCGTGTCGGGTCAGGGCGTGGTGACGGGGGTGTCCGTCGTCGCGGCCGAGACGTTCGGTGCGACGACGACGATCTCGACGCGCCGGTTGACGGCCCGGCTCGCGTCGTCGGTGTTGGGGACGAGGGGACGCTGGTCGGCGTAGCCCGCGGCCGACAGCCGGGCCGGGTTCAGGCCCTTCACGTCGACGAGGTACCGCAGCACGGTCGTGGCGCGGGCGGTCGACAGCTCCCAGTTCGACGGGAAGGCGGGCGTCGCGATCGGCCGGTCGTCGGTGTGGCCCTCGACCGAGAGCGGCTCGGGCAGGGTGGCGAGCGCGGGCGCGAGCTGGTCGAGGACGCGCTGGCCCTCGGGGCGCAGCGCGGCCGAGCCGCTGTCGAAGAGCACGCCGTCGGTGACGATGTTGATGACGAGGCCGCGCGGGTCGAGACGGAACTTGACCGAGTTGCCGAGGCCCGCGGCCTGGAGGCGCTGCTCGATCTCGCTCTGCGTCTCGAGGAGCGTCTTGCGCTGCTCGGCGGCGGCTTTCTGCGCGTCCTGCTGTGACTGCAGGGCCTGTGCGGCTGCGTCGCGCTGGCTCGCGCTCATGCCGTCGAAGAAGCCGTTGCCACCCTGGATCGGTGTCGAGCCGCCCGCGGGCAGCACCGCGGACGCCTCCGTCCCGCCGCCGCCGAGCGCCTTGTTCAGCGAGTGGGCGAACTTCTGGAACTTGGCGAGGTCGATGCTCGACATCGCGAAGAGCACGATGAACAGCGCGGCGAGCAGGGTGATCATGTCGGCGTACGACACGAGCCACCGCTCGTGGTTCTCGTGCTCCTCCTCTTCCTCGTGCTTGCGACGACGGCCGGCCATGTCACGCCGCCCGTTCGGCCTCGAGCGCCTCGCGCTCCTTGTCGGGCAGGAACGAGAGCAGCTTCTGCTCGATCACGCGGGGGTTCGACCCGGCTTGGATCGACAGGATCCCCTCGAGCACGAGCTCCATGTGCTGGGCCTCGGCCTCCGCGATCCGCTTGAGCTTGTTGGACAGCGGCAGGTAGATCGCGTTCGCGAAGAGGACGCCGTAGAACGTCGCGACGAACGCGCCGGCGATGCCCTCACCCGCGGACGCGGGGTCGGACAGGTTGCCGAGCACGTGCATCAGGCCCATGACCGCGCCGACGATGCCGAGCGTGGGCGAGAAACCGCCCATGTCCGCGAAGAACTTCGCGGGCACCTTGCTGTGCGCCTTCTTCGACGCGACCTCGGCCTCGAGGATCTCGCGCAGCTCCTCCGGGTCGGTGCCGTCGACCGCGAGCATGATCCCCTTCTTGAGGAAGGGGTCCTCGATCGTCTTCGCGCCCTCCTCGAGCGCGAGGAGACCTTCCTTGCGGGCACGTTCGGCGAACTCGACGACGAGCTCGATGGAGCCCGCGGCCGACTCGACCTTGCCCGTGAAGGCCTGCTTCAGCCCGCCGACGATCGACGAGATGTCGGCCTTCGTGTAACCCGCGAGCGCGACGAGGAAGCTCGGGATCACGACGATCATGAACGCGGGGATGCCGATCAGCGCCCCGGGCTGCGCGCCCTCCATGATCCCGCCGACGAGGACGAGGAGGATGCCGCCGACGACGCCGACGAGGGTCAGCGGGTCCACGTCAGTCCTCCGGGTCGAGCGTCGGCACCACGCGCAGCGCTGGCACGGGCGGCGCGGGCGTCTCGGCGGCCTGGACGAGAGCGACGATCGACGCGCGGTAGTCGCGCACGCGGGCCACGACCTCGGCCACGCCCTCCTCGACGACGTACTTCGTGCCGTCGACGAGCGTGATCACCGTGTCGGGGGTCCCCTCGACACGTTCGATGAGGTCGCAATTGAGCGCGAACGGCGGCCCGTTCAGCCTCGTCAGCGTGATCATCGTTCTCCGTCCCTGGAAACGCCTGCGGCCCGGTCCGTGGCCGTGTCTGAACCATCGGCCCGCGACGGCGGGAGATGAGGAGTCCCAAACCGGACGGTGCGGACGAAGCCGGGCCGTGCCCGGAGGGCGGGACGGCCCGGCCCGAGGGAGCCATGGACCAGTGCGGACGGAGCCGGGCCGTGCCCGGAGGGCGGGACGGCCCGGCCCGAGGGAGCCATGGACAAGTGCGGACGGAGCCGGGCCGTGCCCGGAGGGCGGGACGGCCCGGC
>Ga0070741_10006200_pt1 | contig 25904 bp, 18 predicted proteins | sample Coa_R1_4_FD_66440 | JGI IMG/M metagenome (GOLD analysis project Ga0070741, IMG submission 66440) | Surface soil microbial communities from Centralia Pennsylvania, which are recovering from an underground coalmine fire - Coalmine... | ecosystem: Environmental > Terrestrial > Soil > Unclassified ... | reverse complement strand
ATTCGAGACCGACTGCTGGGACGTCCACGAGGCGCTGTCCTCGGGAGAGCCGGGGTTCGTGCTGCTCGATGTGCGCAGCCCGGAGCTCTTCGGGAAGGGTCACCTCGCAGGCGCGCTGAGCCTGCCGCACGCAAAGATCATCGCCACGAGAATGGCTGCCTGGCCGCCGCAGACGCTGTTCGTGGTGTACTGCGCAGGGCCGCATTGCAACGGGGCTGCGCGGGCTGCCGTTCGGCTGAGCGCTTTGGGGCGCCCGGTCAAGATCATGGCCGGCGGCGTCACGGGTTGGCTCGATGAGGGCTTCCCGCTGATTGCAGGGAGCGAAGGGGACTGCTGAAATCGTGACGTCCTGACTCATCTACTCTGCGACATTACTCTGCGACATGCCCTTCAATGCAGATCGGGCCGACAGCGCGAGCGGTCCGCTCACCGCTCCCCTCGCCCGCGAGACCACCGCGGGTCTCACCTGGCTGCAGGGGACGGCGCTCTACATCGGTGCGGTCCTGGGTACGGGCGTCATCGCTCTGCCGGCACTCGCCGCCAACGCTGCGGGACCGGCATCGCTCCTGGCCTGGCTCGCTCTGATCCTGCTCTCGGTACCGCTCGCTGCCACGTTTTCGGCGCTCGGCGCGCGATACCCGGATGCGGGAGGCATTTCCACCTGCGTCAAGCTCGCCTTTGGCGCATATCCCGCGGCGATCGTCGGCTGGTGCTTTCTCCTCGCCGTGCCCGTCGGCGGGCCTGCCGCCGCCATATTCGCCGGCGCGTACGTGCAGGCGGCCATCGGTGGCGGCACGGCGACCATCATGGTCACCGCCTTTGCCCTGGTGTTGGGAATCACTCTGATCAACGCGTTCGGCGTAACTCTCTCGGGCAAGGTACAGGTCCTCGTGGCGGGCCTGCTGGTTACGTTTCTGGTGGCGGCCGTCACTACCTCGCTGCCGCACGCCCGCATCGAGAATCTGCAGCCCTTCGCGCCGCACGGATGGGTCGCGGTCGGCTCGGCCGCGGGACTCCTCGTATGGAGCTTCGCGGGATGGGAGGCGATCACCTATCTGGCGGCGGAGTTCGGCCGGCCGGCGCGCGACATGCCCAAAGCCGCTGCGGCGGCGGTTATCGTCATCGGAGTTCTCTATTTCGCGGTCGCCGCTGCGACCATCCTGGTCCTCGGCCCGCGGGCTACTTCGACGGCAGCGCCGCTGGCGCTCCTTCTGGCGATCGGCTTCGGAGGGCAGATGAAGTTGCTGGCTGCCGCCGTGGCGCTGCTCCTGACCGCTGGGACGATGAACGCGTACTTTGCAGGGGCAGCGAAGCTCGGGGCAGCCCTCGGCAGAGACGGGGCGCTGCCGCCCTGGTTCGCCCATGGAAGCGAGGCCGGCGGAATACCCAGGCGCAGTCTCCTGTCGCTCGCCGGCCTCACGCTCGCCATGCTCATCGCCGTCGAGCTGAGTCATCTGCGCGTCGAGGCACTGGTACTCATGACCACCGGAGCCTTCGTTGTCGTTTACATCCTCGGCACGGCAGCCGCTCTACGGCTGCTCGAGGGCGGCACCTGGGGACGGCGGGCGGCTTTTCTCGCGTTGGTGTTCGACATCCTCCTGCTGGCCACCACCGGCAAGTACATCCTATGGTCGGCCGGTGTTGCAGCTTGCGCCGCGATCTACGTGTACCTCACGCCGAGCACAGGCGGCCCGCCATGATGACGCTACCGACCGGCGCGGCCCGGAATAGGGCTCGCCCATGCGGCTACGGGGCGCACCTGATGTCGAAGTGCAACACTTCCTCCCGCGCACCGAGCTTCTCGTAGAGCGCGATCGCCGGCTCATCGATGTAATCGGCCTGCACGAAGACGGCACAGGCGCCGCGGTCGGTGGCGATCCGACACAGCCGCGCGAGCAGCGCCGAGGCGATGCCCCGCCGGCGGTAGCCCTCGCCGACGGCGAGATCGTAGATATAGATCTCGCTTCTCTCCTGCTCGAATTTGCGCAGCTCATAGGCGACGAGTCCCCCGGCCACATCGGCATCGACGAGCCCGACGAGGACGATCGTGTGCCGATCGGCGAGCAGCTCGCGGACATAAGCGTCCCGCGGCGGTGCGCAAGAATATGTCTCACGATCGTGGAATGCCTCGGCGAAGAGCTCGTTCAACTTACGCAGTTGGCCGACGTCCGCGGGTGTCAGCGCGTTGACCGTGAAGCCTGGTTGTGAAGACTGCATCCGGACCTCTATAGCCACTTGTGCCATGGCGACATGGCCACCGTTGACAGCCTACCATGACCGTACAATCATGGCGGCGCGTCCTTCTCGATAACAACTTTACGTTGGATCACGCATGCAAAGACAGTCTCTCCCTGTCCGCTTCCTCCTGCTGGCTCTCGCCGCCGCGCCTCTATCCTTCGCAAACGCCGCCACGCCGTCGAGCTCGCCGACTGCGGCGTCTGCGCAGCGGGACGGGAGTCATGACTTCGACTGGGACATCGGCGCATGGCAGACGCACCAGCGGCGCCGCCTGCATCCGCTGACGGGCTCGACCACATGGGTCGACTATCACGGGACCGACGTCGTCAAAAAACTCTGGAATGGCGCCAACACCGGAATGATCGAGGCCGCCGGGCCGGCCGGGCATCTGGAGATCTTCACCATCCGGCTGTACAACCCGGACAGTCACCAATGGGGAATCACCTTCACCAATCCGGCGGCCGGCACGCTGGCTCCCGTTCTAACCGGGGAGTTCAAGAACGGCCGGGCGGAGTTCTACGACCAGGAGCCCTACCAGGGCAGGCAGATACTGGTTCGATTCGCGATCACGGACTTCACGACCGACTCCTGCCGGTTCGAGCAGTCATTCTCGGATGATGGCGGCAAGACGTGGGAAGTGAACTTCATCGTCACGGAGACCCGGATGAAGAGTGGATCGTCACACTCCAATGACTAGGCGTGCATGCCCGCGCCGGCAGGCTGCGGCGCTGCTCGGCGCGCTGATCCTCGCGCTTCCGGGGTCGCCGTCGGGCGCACGGACACGGAGCTCGCCCGATGGCGTCGCTGCCACGGACTCGGGTTCTGCGGCTGCTGCCCACCAACAGCCGCTTGCCGCGACCGACACGGTTGTGCTCGCCGGCTTCGAGAATGACACTGACGATGCGCTCTTTGACGACACTCTCCGGCAGGCTTTGGCTCGTGAGTTGGAAGAGTCGCCGTTCCTCGACGTGTTGGGGGACCGACAGGTGGCGGCCGCGCTGCAGGCGATGGGTATGCCGGCGGGCAAGGGATTCACGGCGGATGCAGGCCGCAAGGCCTGCGCGCGGACGCACAGCAGGGCGGTGTTGCAGGGTGCGATAGCGCGGCGGGGAGCCGGTTATCAGCTCGATCTGGTCGCGGCCGATTGCGCCACCGGTGCCGTGTTGGCGCACGCGCGAAGTGAGGCAGCCGGGCGGGCGGACGTCCTCGGGGCTCTCAGTCAGGCGGCCTCCTCATTGCGCGTCGATCTCGGCGAGCCGGCTGCTTCCGTACGGAAGTTTCGGGCGCCGGTCGGCACGACGACGGCTGCCCTCGAAGCGCTGAAGAGCTACAGCCTCGGACTTGCGACCCAACGGGATCATGGGGACGATCCGAGCATTCCTGCCTTCCGACGCGCCATTCAGCTCGACCCTGAGCTCGCGGTCGCGTACGCCTCCCTGTCCGCGGCCTACCGCAATCTTCGCCAGCCTTCGCTCGCGCTGCAATTCGCCACCCGAGCCTACGGCCTGCGTGACCGTGCCGGCAAGCGGGAGGCATTTCGCATAGCGACGGTCTATTTCCTCGCGACGGGACAGCTCGAGCGGGAGATGCGCGCCTATCGGCAATGGGCTGCGGCCTACCCGCGCGATTACTTGCCGCGCAACGACCTCGGCAATGATTACGCGGCGATCGGTAAGAACCACGAGGCGCTCCTGGAATATCAAGCGGGGCTGCGACTGCAGCCGAGCGTCATCGGTTATACCAACGTCGGCGGAATGGACATGGCCCTCGATCAGCTGAATGATGCCAAGGCCACCTTGGAGGAGGCCGTTACGCGCCACTTCGACGGCCTGTACATCCGCCAGAGTCTGTACTGGCTGGGGTTCCTGCAGCGGGATGACGCGCTCATGCGGCAACAGCTTGCCTGGGCGGCGGGTAAGCCTGGTGTCGAGGATGCGTTGCTCACGGAGGAGTCCGACACTGAGGCATACCACGGCAGATTGCGTAACGCGCGAAAGATCTCGCAGCGCGCCGTGGCCTCAGCCGTCCACTCAGGCTCAAAGGAGACCGCCGCTCTCTGGCAGGTGAATGCGGCCCTGCGGGACGCGGAGTCCGGAAACCTCGATCTCGCGCGAAGGGAAGCAGCCGCGGCGCTGGCACTGTCTTCCGGGCGGGACGTTACGTTGTTCGCCGCCTTGACGCTGGCGCGCAGCGGCAAGCCCGATGAGGCGCAGGCGCTGGTGCGGAAGCTCGAGAGCCAGTATCGGACCAACGCACTGCTCGAGCGATTCTGGGTGCCGACCATCGATGCCGCCATCGACATCGACACGGACCGCGATTCGCGTGCCATCGCAACGCTGAAGGCCGCCGCGCCCTATGAGCTGGGCAGCGGCGGGGGAACGTTCATCAACTATCTGTATCCAGCTTATGTGCGCGGGGACGCCTATCTACGTGAGCGCGACGGCAAGGCCGCGGCAGGCGAGTTTCGCAAGCTCGTCGACCACCCCGGCATCATGGTGAACTTCATCACCGGGTCGCTGGAGTACCTCGAGCTCGGTCGCGCATATGCCATGGCAGGAGAGCCGGTGCAGGCACGCGCCGCGTATCGCGAGTTCTTCGCGCGTTGGAGCGGCGCGGATGCCGACGTCCCGGTTCTGGAGCAGGCGAAGAAAGAGTACGCGCAGTTGGGCTGAGGGCGCTGCGCCGCACTGCTTATCTGCCCGGCAGGGCGTGCCTCGGATGGCCATCGGCTGCGGCGGACGGTGTGGAGTGCATCCGCAGCTGCTGCAGCGCGCTTTGGGCTGCATCCCGCTCGAACCCCGTCGGCGCAGTCCGCGCGTTGGTTCCGATCTCATCCGCGAACGCGACCAGGCCATAGGCGCCGGCCAGGCTCTCACCGGCCAGGCGGATGGAGAGGGTCGGATCGGCGAGCGCATCATGCACGATGCCGGTGATGGCGCTCCTGTCGCCCGCGGATGCGAAACCAGTCGTCCCGCCCAAGGCCTTCAGCGCGCCGAGGCGCAGGCGCTCCGGTACACCGGCACGGGCATGGGCAAGCAGTATTGGAAGGGCACGCGGATCTTTCGTCGCGACCAGCCCTTCGAGCACGCCTTGCATGACGTGAGGTTCGTCGTTCCCCGCCGCTGCCGCGCTCAAAGCGCTGAAAGCGCCGAGTCGGACGTAGGACCCCAGCGCCGTCGCGGCCGCCGCCTGAACTGCAGGGCTCCTATCGTCGCGGAGTCGGGCTTTCAGCGCGTCGTAGACGGACCGGTCGTGCTCGAAGCCTGCGAGCGCTTCGACGGCAGCAGTGCGTACGCGACTGTCCGGCTGCTGGAGCGCCGCCATGAGCGCTGTCCTGGCTTCTTCCGTATGAAGCCGTCCCAGACTGGATGCTGCCGTGGCCCGGACGGCATAAAACGGGTCACTTCTCAGGGCATGCGCCAGAGCAGTGACCGCGCTGTGGACCGAGGGACCTTGGATCCCTCCCAGCCCACCCGCGGCCGAGAGTCGGCTCATGGCCACAGGATCATCTTTCAATTGGGCTATCGTGGCATCGGCAGCCTGTTGGAAAACGAGCTCCTTCTCGATGACGTCGCGCGGATCGAAGTCCACCCATCGCGGCGCAAACCCGAGCGGGATCTCGAATTCCTGGCTGCGCGTGCGATCCTCGATCCGCAGGTGCTCGGCTCGACCGCCGGTGCCGTAGAAGGCGAGCTCGATCGGCATGATGAACGTGGATGGCACTCCGGCGCCTTCCTGTGTCTGCGCGACCTTCACCGCTTCCAGCTTGCGGCCAGCGTCGTAGTGCGCGGTCACCACGTAGCGGGGGTATCCGGCCTGGTACACCCACTCGTTGAAAAACCACTTCAGGTCTTTCCCGGTCGTGAGCTCGAGGATTCTCTCCAGATCCGAAGTGCCCACCGCCTGTGCGTGGTACGCCTTGAGGTAGGCGCACAACGCTCGGAAGAAGAGCTCGTTCTGCGACCCCGGACGGGACGCAGCAGCGGAGCCGTCCAAAATATTGCGGAGCATGTCCAGCACCACGGCGCCCTTCTCATGCGTGATGCTGTCGAACATCTGCAGCGGATACCGGTAATGCTCATCGACTATGGGACGGACATAATCCTGCTGATCCTGCCGCTGCGCCGACAGCTGATCGTCCATCATCTCCACGCGAAACGCGTCGTTGCCCTCGTGATATTGCGTGTAGAGAGCCTCCATGTAGGTGGCGAAGCCTTCGTTGAGCCATATATCCGCCCAGTCTTTTCCCTGCACGAAGTCGCCGAACCATTCCTGCCCCAGCTCATGAGCGACCAGCCCCTGGCTGGGATAATCCTGCTCGGCGCGTGCACTGTGGAGCGTGGCATCCGTAAGCGTGGTCGCGCTCACGTTCTCCATGCCGCCGAAGACATAGTTTTCGACCACGATCTGGTCATATTTCTCGTATGGATACGGCATGCCCACTGCGCGGCCGAAAAACGTGATCATGTCAGGCGTCAGATGCAAGGATCGCAGCGCCGTTGCTGCACTGACGCTGCGGGGCACGTAATAGTCCACCGGCAGCTTGCCGGCATGATCGCTCACCTTGCGCCAGGGGCCTACGGCGATCGAGGTCAGATAAGAGCTGTGCGGTACGCTCTCGACCCAATCGTACGTGGCCTCGCCTGCCACGTGGGTGACCTGGACCAGCTTCCCATTGGAGACTGCGATCTGGCCCTCCGGGACAGTGATCACCGTCTCGCTGCTCGCCATGTCGTTGGGATGGTCCCAGCAGGGAAACCAGAAGTGATTGAACTCCGGCTCGCCCTGCGACCAGATCTCGGTCGGCCAGTGCGGGTAGGACCGGTTCGGCGTCACGAAATAGAGGCCCGCGCGGGGAAATCCGTGATACCGGATACGCACCCGCAGCTCGTCGTTGCGGCCGTAAGAGCGGCCCAGCGTGATCTCGAGATAGCCGTCGCCGACCTTGAAAGGCAAAGGCTCGGGACGGCCACTGCCCGCTGCCAGCGTAACGCTCTCGATGGTGAGCTCGGCGCTGTCGAGCCGGAAGCTGCTGAAGCCGGCTGCCAGCGGCTCGAGAGTCACGTCCTCACTGCCCAGTACTTCGCCCCGCGCCTGATCGAAACGCACCGAGAGTTTGTAGTTGACGACGTGATAGCTGCGTTCTGGGCCGCGATGGCTGACAGCGGGATCACCAAACACATGTGACGTGGAGATGCCCGCGACAGCGGCGATGCTCCAGAGGCCGCACGCCACGACCCAAACACCTCCAAAGGAATTCGTGCGGCGGGTCGCTCCCCTCTCGGAAGCAGAGAGTTTGGTCATGTGCATTGCAGCAGCATAGGATCACGGTAGTGCCCCTATCAATGACCACTGGTTGAAGCGCGAATGGCCAGCCCGTGGTCCGCCGCAGAAAAACGGCGTTTCACCGCATCTCATGCCGGGCGGTGCGGCGGTCCGGGCGTGGCCCGGATCGTTCTCGAGTCCTGTTTCCCCGGCTCAGGCGTGCCCGTCAGCACGCGTGTCGATGGAAATCCAGGTGGGGGACCAGGTTCTACCGCCATCGACGGAGATCGCCCAGTCCTGATGGCAGGATTTCGCGCTGATGTCCGACCAGACATTGCGGGTCAGGACGGTCTTGCCATCCACGTCCTGCAGGCCGATGAATGTCCCCTGGCCGTGTTCGAATTCCCCGACCATCGGCTGCTCGAGGATTCCGGATTTGCTGTTGGCGAAATAGACCCTCCACTGCCGGGTCTCGCGGTCATAGAGCCGCAGGGCCAAGTCCTCGATATGTCCCCGCGGACCGTCGACCTCGAGCTGGCCGATATCGGCCCAGCCACCCCATAGCCGGTAGACGGTGTGCGTACCCTCGAGATTGCTCCAGGATCCGGGAGCGGAGAGGGGACTCAGCGCAGCGCGTATCTGCGTCTTCCAGGTGCCCATGTTGAAGTCGAAGCCGTGCTCGGGTCCGCTGCCCGGGGTGTCGGGCGCGCTGTAGTCCGGGGCTTGCTCGAGCCGCGTGAGCTGGGCGATGAAGTTCGTCTGCCAGGTCTTGCCGCCATCAGCAGACGATGCAATCTCGAAATGGTAAGAGCTCGGTGTGATATTCGACCACGTATCCCGATCCAGCACCCGGCTGCCCGGTGAGCCGCTCCAGCTGTAAAGCACCCCGCGCCCGTTCGCGAACTTTCCATACGCCGCCTCGCTGATGATGCCGTCGCTGCTGTCCGCGTATTGCTGACTCCACTGCCCGCTGGCAGGCTCATAGAGGAAAAGTGTCAATCCCTGAAAGTGGCTGCCGGAGCCGGAAGCCTCGATCTTCTCGATGTTTGCCCGGCCGTTCCAAAGAGGCTGGTCGATCACCGTCCCGGTCATTTTGACCCAGTGGGAGGCCCCCGATGGAGTCGACCGGCGGCTGAGGATGTGAGTTCTCCAGGTACCGAAGTGGAAGTCGAAAGCGTGCTGACCATCAGCAGCGTCCGCTTCCGCGGCGCTCGTCGGTCGCGACCCCCAGACCATTGCAGCGATGCACGAGAGAAGAAGCACTGGAAGGAATCTCTGCGCCGGCATGATGAGCTCGCGAAAGGTCGTGCGGTTTGGCCCGCCGGTCGCAGGATAGGTGTAGGGCGAGGACGGTCAATGGCCACTTTTGCGCGCTCGGCGCACCCAGTTGCCGCATCGCGAATCAATCAGCGTCTGCCGCCTCGGCCAGGCCCACGCGCTCAGCAGCTCAATCGTGGGTCTCTCCTGAGAGCGGGGTCGCCCGCATGGAGGGTCTCTCCTGGAATCTCTCGAGCCACGAGGCCAATCTCGGACGCCCATCGCGAAATCCGGGAAGGTCCCGGAACTCGAGCCAGCTCAGGCAGGTGGCAAGCGCAATATGACCCACGTGGGTCGGTGCCGAGACATCCAGCTCGCGCTCCAGCCAGTCATAGCCGCAGAGGAGCTTGGCACTATATCCGTCGCGCAGGGGCGCGTAGCGCAGTCCTTCCGGCCGGCGAACCGTCTCCCAGCGCAGCGCTATGCCGGAGTCGGCAAGCCCCTGGGCCAGGGCTTGCACACGTAACGCCTGCCATCGGGCCTCACCCTCCGGCGGGATCAACTTTCGCCCGGCGTGCAATTCGTCGAAGTAGGCACAGATCACATCGGAATCGAACAGCGTGGGGAATCCTTCGCGAATGAGCACCGGAACCTTGCCGAGCGGATTTTCGGCAAATACCGTCTCGTTACGCCTCATCGGGCTCGTTTCCTGATGGATGACCTCGATGCGATCGGCGATGCCGGCCTCGTGGGCGAACACCAGCGCCTTGCGGGCATACGGAGAGTGCGTTTGATACAGTAATTTCATTCCGGCTTTCAGTGCGTGGTCTCATCATCGGGGAGCCATGAGCCGCAGCGGGAAGCGACGCTGCAGATTCGCATGGGACGACATTCGGCGTGGCTCGGTCAGCACTTCATAAACTGAGACACTCCTCTCGAGGACGAGGGGGATCGGCCTATCAAACACTGCGGCCCGGTAGAGGGCTGCACCGTCAGGGCTGCTGATGCGGCCTGCCCCGCGGAACAGACTCAGAACCATCAGCTCCACATGGGTGCCGTCCGTGGGGCGGGTAAGCACATAGGCTCCTCGGCAGGTCCCCGAATCCACGAGCGCCGGGTGGATCGCGGCGAGCAGCTGCGCTACACAGGCTTCACGCTCGGTGACCCGCGTCACGCCACGCCAGATTTGCGCGATCAACGGGTAGTCCATCGGACGGAAAGCCTCATATTCTCCTCGACCTCTCGGGCTAAAATGCTAGCGCGCGCCCCCGCTGTTTTTCCGCTCTTTGTGGGCCGATCGCAGGTTTTTTCCGCAGATGGTGCTTGCCGGAGGCCGAAAGTGGAGCTCGATGAGTTCGATCGCAGATTGCTGAATCTGGTGCAAAGCGATGCGGGCCAGACCGCAGAGCAGCTGGCAGGAAGTGTCGGTCTCTCCGCGTCCGCCGTGCAGCGGCGCTTGAAGCGTTTGCGGGAGGCGGGCGTCATTCTTCGGGAAGCCGCGATTGTCGACCTCAAGAGCGCCGGGAGTCCTACGTTCTTCATCACCTCCCTGCAGATAGAGCGCGAGCGTCCGGAGCTGATCGCGCAGCTGCGCGCCTGGCTGATGGCGCAGGACTGCGTGCAACAGATCTTTTACGTCACGGGCCAGGCGGACTTCGTGCTCGTGGTTACCGCCCCAAATGCCGAGACTTATGAGGCCCTGATGGCTCGCCTCCTGAGCGATAATCCCAATGTGAATTGCTTCACCACCAACATGGTGCTCACTGTCATGAAGCGGAGCCTGGCGATTCCGGTGCCCCCGTGAGGCACCGCAGCGTCCGCGAAGCGATTCTCCCCGTGTGAGAGCCGCGGCCACAGGCTCGCAGAGCTCTCTGGCTCAGATATCGGCGGCTACGGTGAGCGTGTAGTTCCGCGGCAGATTCGGGACCACGGAGAAATCTGTCCCGAGCGCCAGGCCCCTGGTGTTCGTCACATTATCGATGTCGAGACGGAGCGACCACGGGTGGGCCAGGAGCCTCGTCGTGTATCGAACCCCGACATTGAGCGTGTTGAGCGGCGGCAGGTGGTAACGATCATCACTCGTCGACACGCGCGCCGATAGCCATTTCCACTGCAGCGAGGTTCCCCATCCTCGCCAGTTGCCGGGGGCGTAATCCACGTTCACGTTGATCGTTCCCGGCACCGGTCCGACCGGGATGTCTCCCGTGGGTCCAATCCCGCCGGCCCGCCGCTCGACTTGCGGGCGCAGCCAGACCGCCCCTGCGATCACGGTCAGTCCCTGCGGCCGCGTCCAGGTGGCCGAGCTTTCGACACCGCGGGCGGTGATGTCCCCGATGGCCGTGTAGCGCTGTGCGCCGTCGGCGCCGAAATACGTCTTGTGTATCTTGAATACACCGAGCAGCAGCTGCAGCTCCTTGCTGGCGATGAGCCGGGCACCGCCGTCGGCCTGCCACGTCGCGGTCGCGGGCAGCGGCTCACCGCGATTGGCGGCGTAGCTGGGCGCGATCGGCGAGTCTTCCAGGCCGCGCGTATAGCTGCCGTAAACGGTGATCTTCCGTCGCGGACGGGCAGCCAGACTGATCGTCGGCAGCGCCTTGCGCGTGTGTTGGGTATCCGCCGCGGCACCCGGATTCGCCACCCTGCGTGCGTAGTCGGTCATCAGCAGCCCAACGCTGAGAGAGGCGCGGTCCTTCCACTGCTCGATGTCGTTGATACCGAGGCCGGTCTGCTGCACCCTGTCGAGACTTCCCGGGGAGAAGATGAGCGGAGGCTCCGGAAGGGGCGCACTCCGGTATACGGAGATTGGCCCCAGCGGCACGACCGCATCTCCGCCGAAGCCGCGTTGCGTGTGCCGGCCGCGCAATTCCACTGCGATCTCGCGCTGATGGTTTCCGTGACTGCGGGTTCGCGTGAGCCGAACATCGCCCGAATAGGACTTCGAGACGTGTCCGGGTGTGACGTCCATGACGTGATCGGCAATGCCGCTCGCCGCGGGCCCCAGGACCAGGTCCGAGAAGTTGCGATAGATCTCATACTTCGAATGGAACACTCCCGCGCGCAGGCTCCAGCCATCGGCGAGCGCGAAGCGCGCGATCACTCCCGCGGTGAGGTCATTCCACCGCCACGTGGTCCAGCTCTGAGTGGGCAGGTGCTGCTCGTCGAAGAACGGCGGAGGGTGGATGCCATCTGCATATACGAGCGGCGTCAGTGTCCGCTCGGCATTGTGATCGTAGCCGACGAACGGAACGATCTCGATGCGGGAGTTGGGTCTCACTCGCAGGAGAAGGGACGCTGCCCGCTCATTGCTCCTCACCGCAAACTGATAGTCGAACTCGTGCGCCGCCGCGAGGATCAGGCCGACACTCAGCGTGCGCTCCAGCAGTGGGTACTGTCCATCTATCTCGGCTGAGGCCACATCGAGAGGCCCGCGGGTCAGGACGGCGCTGGTGAGTGGTGTGTCACCCGGCACCCGCAGCGTGAGATCGGCGATGCCGCTGGGTGATGGAAATGCGTAAGATTGCGCCGCTATTCCTACCCGGATGTCGCTCCTGCTGAAGAGGTAAGGATCGCTTCCCGTGGTCTGCTGATCGTAGTAGAGGCCCTCGATCCTGAGGTTTTCGGCCTGTGTCGGGCTGAACCCGCGCGCATTGCTCTGGCTGTAGAGCCCGATGGTTTGGTTGCCTACAACCGTCCCGAAGGCATCGGTGGCCGCGGTTACGGCGTTGTCGTTCGCACGCTGTGCGTACGCGTCCGTTCCCGCAAGTGAGGCGCAGAGCAGCGCGATACCGATCGAAAAACGAAAGAGGGTATGAAGCAGGTCGCGCATCATCTCCCTGAGTCCGTATGGCCAGGCGCGACGACTCTATTGGGCTGAAGGTCCGGCGGCTACCCGGTTGCGCCAACCTGAACGAAAAATGGCGCCGAAGGGTGCGGCGATCCGCCTAGTGCATCGGGTCAGGGCCGAGCGTGCCGTCGGACCATTTGCCGGCCCAGACCATGAAAATCGTCATCCGCTCATCAGGGTCATTCAACGCTATCACAGGCGAGCCCGGCAGGTTGGCTCCCCAGGAGCTCGCCGCATCTCCCTGAACGAAAAACATGAGATGCGGGTGCCAGTTCCTGCCCCCGTCGTTGACGTATTGCTGCTTGGACTGCATGTAGCACATTGCCGCGGGCGCGAGCGCCGGCAGTGCCTTGCTGTCGAACGCCGCTGCGAGCGCCTGCACCACCTCCATCTTCGATTTTCCTGCAAGCACCAGTTTCGTCTTCAACAGGTAGCTCGGGAGAACGGTCCTTGCGCCCGCGGCATTGAAACAAATGGGCGAGCGCACCTTGGGATTCCAGAACTCAGGAAGACTGCTCGGCGCAGCCCATGACCGCTCCACCAGGCAGAGGAATTCATTTTTCCCCTTGGCGACGGTCGTGTATCCCCCTCGGCCCATCACCAACACCTCGGCTTCGGCGGAAATGGCCGGCGGAGCCGCGCTGCGCGCCAGGGCGACCTCGGCATCCCGAGCCATCAGGTACTTTGCGAGGGGAGCCATCCGCGGATACGGGGAGGCCGCCGCCGAGGCTCGCGACGGGCACAGCGCGCAAAGACTCATTGCGAGCAAACCTGAAAGGAGCAGGTCAGTCGACTTCTCGCGCATGGTCTCTCCGCCCTGCATGCTCTTCGTGCCGGCATTCTAGGTGATCGACCTCCTGCCGCAACGGCCAGTTTGCCCGCACGGAAGCAACCACTTGGCAGCCGGCTCGTGAGTGACCCTTACTGATGCGCCGGCAGATTGCGCGCTGCCGGGGCGCCGCGTTCGGCTGACAGCGCCCTGCCGATCGCCTGGCGCCATTCCTCGATCATGGCGGAGTAGTGCTCCGGCTCCAGAAACGCCGTCACGAACGCCTCTCCCTGCGCATTGACTCCAGTCAGCGTGTAGCGAACGCTGACCTCCGTGCCACCCCCCGCTTTCGGGATGCAGCGAACGTCGACCAGGCCCATGTTCGAGCCCTCGGCGAGCCGCGCATAGCTCACCTGGCCTTGCGAGGGCCTGTAGTCGATGACGATCCATGTGGTCTCCCGATCGCCGTGTGCCGTGCGGAACACCGAGCCGCGCTCTTCCTTCCCGCTGAGCAGCTTCGGCTTCCAGCCCTCGGCCCAGGCCTGCTCGCCGAGCGCCGTGAAGAGTGGAAAGACCTTGGCCACCGGGGCATCCAGGTGAAAGCTGCGGATCTGCGTCGCGGGAGGCTCGGACATTGCGCTGGGGCTCCAGATACAGAGGGCGGCTGCCAATCCGGCAATCGCGCACCAGGAAGGATTGGGTGCGTGGTACATAAGTACCAATGTACATCAATCACGCACGCATCGCAAATCGTGCGATCCTCTGCGCCCCCGCATAGGAATGACGTTTATGTCGACAGCCAAGGCCAGATCCCCGGAGTCTCCCCGCATCGTGGAGCGCGTCCAGACCGGCGTCCGGCTGGAGAAGCGGCTGCTCAAGGTACTGAAGGGATTGGCCGAGTATCTCGATCTGTCGCTCGGAGATCTGCTCGAGGGCATTGCACTGCATGCTCTGGAGAACAAGCCGCCGTTCAAGCCGGCGACACTCGAGAAGATTGCTGATCTGCGGCGGGTCTACGCGCTCGAGCTGCGGGCCGGGGACAGTCACCAGCTGCGCGAGCGCTGAAGCGGACAATCCCGAGGCTCGAGCCTTCTCTGGCGACCGTCCGGTTCTCAGCGCGTTGGCACCGCTCGCCGGACGACCGGCAGGATGTCAGGGATCAATGGCGATCAGGGCGGACCGTCACTTCCACGGCCAAGGCTTCAGCGCATATTCCGCCGGCGGAACGTCGTCGGCGAGATAGCGGACGAAGTAATCCCATCGGCGCCGCGTGATGTACGGCGTCGCGTACAGATAGGCATGCCGTGCATTCGGAATGGCAATCATGTCGAAATTCTTGTTCGCCTTGATCAGCGCCTCTACCACGAGCAGGGTGCTCTCCGGCGGTACGTTGTCGTCCATCGTGCCGTAGGTGAGCATGAGATGGCCCTCGAGCTGCGGCGCGAGCAGCTCATTCGCCTGGTTGTCGTAGTTGGTCTTGCCATCCTTGTCCTTGACCAACAGCCCTTGGTACATCTCGCCCCAGTCGTTCTCGTAGTTGCGATTATCGTGGTTGCCGCTCTCGGCCCAACCGACCTTGAAGAACCTCGGATAACGGAACATCGCGTCCGCGGTCGTATTGCCCCCGCCGGAATGTCCCCAGATGCCGATGCGCGCGAGGTCCATCCACGAATGGGCGGCACCGAGCTCGTTGAGCGCGGTGACCTGGTCGGGCAGCGTGTTGTCCCCCATCTTGCCGTACCACAGGCGCTGGAATGTCGCAGAGCGGTACGGCGTGCCCATGCCGTTGACGGCGACCACGATGAAGCCGAGCTCAGCCAGCGACTGATCGTCGCGGTGCGAGGGGTCGAAGTCGAATGTCGCCACTGACCCGATCTGCGGACCTGGATACACGTAATCGATGACCGGATAGCGTTTACCGGGATCGAAGTTGGTCGGCTTGAAGAGCAGGCCATAAAGGTCCGTCTCGTGGTCCCGCGCTTTGACGACGATGAGCTGCGGTGGTTGCCAGCCGATGGCCTTCAGACGGGAAATATCCGCAGTCGCCACCTTCGCCAGCGTTTGGCCCGTGCTCGCATCGCGCAGAGTGGCGATGGGGGGCTGGCTCGGGGTGGAGCAGCTGTCCACGAAGTATCTGCCGTCCGACGACATGCTTACGGTATGTTCGCAGCTCTCCTGCGTCAGCAGGGTGGCTTTGCCGCCATCCAGGCTGGCTTTCCAGAGCTGCCGGTAGTACGGGTTGACACCGGGTACACGCCCGACGGCCCTGAACCATATCGTCCGGCTCTTGGGATCGACGTGCAGAACCTCGGTGACGTCGCCGGCACCCGTAGTGATGGGGTGCTCCAGCTTGCCGGTCCTGAGGCTGTAGAGGTAGAGATTGCCCCAGTCGTTGCGCTCGCTGTACCAGATTGCCTCATTGGAGCCGGGGAGGTAACGCCAACTTACCGCATCGATGCCGCTGCGATAGTACGTAGCAACGCTTTCCTCGAACGCCGTACGTACGGCGCCGGTACCCGTGTCGACGACCCGGAACCATTCGTGCCGCCGGTCGCGGGAGGTGGTGACCAGGGCCAGGGTCCTGCCATCCGGCGCCCATTGAGCATCGTCCCAGTGGCCGCCGGATTTGCAGCTCACGTCATCGCAGAGGCTCGAGAGCCGCTGCTGCGGCGGCAACTTCACCCGCACCATCTTGTGGGTGGCGGCTACAATGATGACAGGCTCGATCAGGAAGACGTGTGCATCGCCCGGCAGGCTGCCCTTCCACGCCTTGAGCACGGAGTGTCCCACCTGCGTGCTGACGAGATACATCTCACCGACCTGGCGCTGATCCTGCTGGTACGTCGCGATCTTCTTCGAGTCCGGCGACCAGTTGAGTATCGGGCGGTCGGACTGTAGCCAGCCCGCATTGTCGGTGGCGTAGCCGAAGTCTTTCACCCCGTCGAAGGTGAGCTGGGTCTCCTTGCCCGTGGCCGTATCCCGCAGCCAGAGATTCCAGTTGCGGATGAAGGCCTCGAGCTTGCCGTTCGGCGAGACGATTCCCGGCTCTTTGCCTGTCTTCACCAGGGTCGCCTTGTCGACGCACTGGCCTGCGCCCGCGAGGTCGCAGCGGTAATGCTTGTCGTCCAGGGTGATCTCGTAGCGGCCGGCACCGTCGATGCTGATGGCGGTGATCGCGAGCTTGGACGCTTCGACGGGCTTGCCGACGGCCTTGCTCAGGGCAGTGGCGAGCTTCTGCTGATCGAATAGGGGGGCGACCTGCCCGGTAGCGGCGGTCATCACCCGGTAGTGATCGCCGCCGGCATCATGGTCGATGTACCAGAAGCGCCGCTCATCGAGCCAGTGCACCTGCCGGACATCATGGTCGACGAGCAGCTCCGTGTTGTAGGGCATCAGGCGCTCTGCGCGTGCGTAGTCCTGCGCCGTCAGGTGGCGGCCCGCACTCATGCCGGGACTGCTGGCCAGCAGTGTCAGCACCAGAGCTGCCGCCACACTGCTGCTGCCCAAATCAAGCGCCTTCTTCAGGGACATGCCGCATTCCCCCTCATTCTCGATGCGAGGCCGTGAGCCCAGCCCTCAAGGCTAGCTCCAGTGCGCGCGATCCGCATCCGTCCTGCCGCCTCGGGCCCTCGACTCATCGCAGATGGCAGCCGCGGGAGCGGCCGGCTGGGCGGCGCACGACGGGGACGGCCACCCAAAAAAACAGCGGGCCCAAAGGCCCGCTGCGCGAGTATCGCGGAGACCGGGATCGGTCTCAGAAGTCGATCTTGAGATTCGCGAACACGAACCGCCCCAGGGTGTCGTATACCTGCGGATACGTGTTGCCATTGGTGAACGGTGGCGGCAGGCTGCCGGTCGCCAGGATCGGTGGATCCTTGTCGAGCACGTTGTTCACGCCTACCTGCAGCGATACGCTGCTGAAGATCTGGTCGCTGGCCACCAGATCGAGGTAGTCGCGGGTGCCCGTCCATTGGATGGCCGGGCCGAACGCCCCCGCGAGCAGCGGCGAGGGATTCGCGAGGTCGATCTCGGTGCTGCCGATGTGGCGCCACCGTGCCTGCAGCCCAATTCCATGCCACGGGGTGGCCCAGCTCGTCGTGAGCGTGTGTCGCCATTTCGGCAGCGGGTTGCCGCAGGTCGCGCCGAAGTAGCCCGCGCAGTTGTAGGTGCCGGACCCCGCGTACGGCTCCGTGACGAAGGATGCGGTGTAAGTACCGATCAGGTTGAAGCGCAACGATCCGAGGGCGCCGATCCTCTGCGTATAGTTGAGCGAAACATCCAGTCCACTCTCCTTCTCATACCCGAGATTGAGCAATGGATCGTCCACGTAGCCGAAAGTAGAGAACCAGAGGGAGCCCGCAGGATCGCGGTGCACCATCGAGCAGAACGGCGGGTTGTCGTCGAATACGCATTGCTTGACGATGAGGTTCGCCCCGTAGCTGGAGATCAGGTTTTTGATCTTGATGTCGAACACGTCAACTGTCGCGCTGAAGGTGGGTAGGAAGGACGGCGTGGCCACAATCCCGAATGTATAGGTATCGGCGATTTCCGGCTTCAGATTCGGGTTGCCGCCGACTCTGCCGTTGTATTGGCCCACGGGGTTGGCCGGCGTGCCGAACTTCCCGTACTGCGCCGCGCTGAGCCCGCTGCGCTGGCACTGAGCGATCGTCGCCGCAGCGTGGGAGCTGGTGGAAGAGCCGGCACACGGGTCCTGTGATCCGTCCAGGGCGACGATGTCATCCGCGAAGAGCTCGGCAATGTTGGGCGCGCGCACCGCACGGTTGTAGCCGCCGCGAAAGCGCAGGCTCGAAGTGGGCGAGTAGTCCACGCCCAGCTTGTAGGTGTTGGTCGTGAAGCCGACGTCGTATTTGGAGTACCGGTAGGCGGTATCGATCGAGATTTCCTTGATGCCGGGCCTGTCCTGGACGAGCGGCAGGCGCGCCTCTATGAAGCCCTCTTTGACGCCGTAGCCGGCGTTCATGACGGGCGACGGGCTTCCGGTGCCGGTGAGCGCGCCCAGGATGCTCACGTAATCGGGCTCCACCCTCATGAACTCCTCTCGGTACTCGACGCCGAAGTTCAGGCCCAGCCCCTCGTTCGCGGTGGGTAGCTTGAAACCGGCCTCGGTCAGATCGGAGGTCATGTCGGCATGATAGACCCGCTCCTCGGCCACCCCCTCGATCAGCCCCGGCGTCTCCATGTACGCGACCGATGCGGGATCCACCGGGCCGGTGCCCCAGATATTCCACGGCACGCATCCTGGCGCGCTGTAGTTGCCGGCGTTATTAGCCGCGCATACGACATTCTGCCTGCCCGTGGCAGGGTTGATCACCGGATTACCGCTCTTGTCGACCTGGAGCTGCGCGTCGAGCGCGTTTTCGACCGAAGACTTCAGCAGGTCGTTGGTCGAGAGGTCGTTGCGTAGAGTCACGCCCTCCTGCGCGAAGACGTCATACGAGAGGTTGCTGCTTAGCTGCCCCTTGCTGCCGATCACGAAGCGGTAGGAGGTGTGTCGGGTGTCGGTCACCCGATTGCCGCCCTCGACATTGCGGCGGCCGAAAAGCGTTTGCACGGTCTGCGTGTTGCTGAGGGCGGTACTGTTGCTCGCACAGCCGAAGGTACTGGCCTCCTGTGCCGAAAGGAGCGGGTTGTTGCAATTGACGACCCACTCGCCGTCCGGCTCCCCGGTAGCGGGATTGACTCCCAGACCGGTGCCGATGAAGGCGCCGCTCGGCGCGATCTGCGCCAGCGAGTCGTCGTCCATGAACATGAGCGAGGTGTATACCTGGTGGTTGTCGTCGATGTTGTAATGCACGAATGCGCCTGCATTCCAGCGCTCATCCGGACGCATGTAGTAATTGAGCGCGCCGAAGTTATACGCGTTCACCGAGCTGACGAAGGGTACGAATTGGCCGGTGGCCGGATCGACGGTCAAAAAGGGGCTGAAGGAGATCGGCACCGAGGAGAGCGGGTTGCTCGGATCTGTCGACTGGAAGTCGTGATTGAAGAAGCGGCCCGTCGCGCTGGTGCTCGAGCCACTGCACCCGATCGTGCCCTCGCCGGGAACAGAAACGTCTTTGGACGTGCCCAGCGTGCAGCGGCTGAAGTCGCGGGTGGCCTCGGTTACCGGGTCGGTCCTGCGATAGCCGACGTAGGCAACGGCGTTTCCCTTGCCATCGGCGAAATTGCCGCCGAGGATCATCGTGATGTCCTTGGTGCCGCCGTCGAATACCGAGCTCGGGGGGGAGCCGTAGCTGTGGGCCGGCGCGAACTGACCATACCAGCTGTGCTGGTCATGCTGGTATGCCGAGGCATTGGCGTCGATCTCGAAGCCCTGGAAATGGTCGTTCATGACGAAGTTCACGACGCCCGCCACGGCATCCGCGCCGTACACCGCCGCTGCACCACCCGTCAGGACGTCCACCCGCTCAATCAAGGCGATCGGGATATTATCGAGGTCTGCCGCATTGGCGTTGAGGGGCACGGTCGATGGCTGCCCGGGCATCATGCGCTTGCCGTCGACCAGCACGAGGGTTCGCTGTGGGCCGAGACCGCGCAGATCGACCACCGCTGTACCGGTGGCCCCGTTCGAAGACATGGCGCCCTGGTCGGCCATCACCTGCGGTAGGCTGTTGAGTACATCTTCGACCGAGGTGACACCCTGGCTGGCGATGTCCTTGGCACTGATGGCAGTGACGGGGCTGATCGAGCTCAATCCCGGCTGCACGATGCGCGACCCGGTGACCACGACTTCCTGCAGAGCGGCCGTCGGAGGTGCGACTGCGGGCGCCGCGGCGGCTGCGGCCGCCGGCGCGGGCGGACTGGTCGAGGGCGCCGGCGTCGCCTGATCGGCAGCCGGCGCAAGCGCGGGGAGCGCGACAGCGGCCGCTGCAGCGTTGGCGAGCGCAAGCCGGATGGCTCGACGCAGGATTGTGTTCTTCGACATCATTTTGCTCCCGAAGACGATAGGTAGGGTTCTGCGGCGCTGATACGCGCCGAAAGTCATGCAATCTGGGGATCGAGACCGCGGGGCCGAAAGCCCATCTGCCGGAAAATCCTCTGGCACTGACGCACTCCGAGCTTCACTCCGTAGCGACATCGCAGATGCTTCGAAAGCGACGGCCCGTCCCAGAGCGTGCCGTCGAGTCCGAATTCCCGGGGAGTCTTGTGGAGATCCGCCTGCAGCTGGCTCCATAGATCCGGGCTCAGCGTGCGCGGTCGACCGGATTTCCTCCTTTCACGCAACCCTCGAAGGCCGCCCTCCTCGAAGCGACGGACCCAACGCTGCACGGTCGTGTCATCCGCGCCGAAGACTTCTGCCACCTGGCCGCACGAATGCCCCGCTGCAAGCAACAGCAGTCCGTGCAACCGGTGGTAGTAGCGGGCGTCCTCACTGCGCTCGATCTCCTGCTGAATCGCCATCAGCAGCGCTCCGGTGTCCTCGATTTGCAGCCTGCGCATCGATCTCCCCGCACCTGAAATCCCCGGTTGCATGCCGCATGTATGCCGCATCTGTTATGTCGCAACGCCTGGGTGATGCCCGAGTGCCACAAACGCGCCGTGCCGGAGACTTCCCGCCGCAATGCACGCTGGCGCTTCCAGCCGCGATGATCCGAATCCAGGTGTCGTGTTCTCCGTGGCGGGTGTCTGTCCCATGCCACGGTGTGAGGCGAGTCTAGTGCGGGATGTAGGCGGCACAATATCCGCTCTCAGAGAGTGGATATAACTAACGGCACGGAGTGGCCTGCGACGCGGCGTCCGTGCGGTGCCTCGCACGAGCCGAATGTCGGGTCGGCCAGGCAAAAAAAAGCGGCGGGCCAGGTGGCCCGCCGCGATGAAGCGCGATCCTGAGTATTGTTCTAGAGGTCGATCTTCAGATTCGCGAATATGAATCGCCCCAGCGTGTCGTATACCTGCGGATAGGTATTGCCGTTGAAGAACGGCGGCGGCAGGCTTCCGGTCGTGATGATCGGCGGGTCCTTGTCCATCACGTTGTTGATGCCGATCTGCAGCGACACGTTGCTCAAGATCTGATCGCTCGCCACCAGATCGAGGTAGTCGCGGGTTCCGGTCCACTGGATGGACTGGCCGAACGGACCGGCGAGCAGCGATGACGGGTTCGCGAACTCGACCTCGGTGTTGCCGAGATGCCGCCATCGCGCCTGCAGTCCGACTCCATGCCAGGGAGTGGCCCAGCCGAGCGTGAGCGTATGACGCCACTTCGGCAGCGGATTGCCGCAGGTCGGACCGAAGTAGCCCGCGCAGTTGTAGTCGCCGGAGCCCGCGAACGGCTCCGTGACGAAGGAGGCGGTGTACGTGCCGATCAGATTGAAGCGCAGCGAGCCCAGGGCGCCCATGCTCTGGGTGTAGTTGAGCGACACGTCGAGCCCGCTCTCCTTCTCGAATCCCAGATTGAACAGCGGGTCATCGACGTAGCCGAAGCTCGAGAACCAGAGGGATCCCGCCGGATCGCGATGTACCATGGAGCAGAACTGCGGATTGTCGTCGAACACGCACTGCTTGACGATCAGGTTCGCGCCGTAGCTCGAGATCAGGTCCTTGATCTTGATGTTGAACACATCGACCGTGGCGCTGAAAGCGGGAAGAGCGGACGGCGTCAGCACGATACCGAAGGTATAAGTATCGGCGATCTCCGGTTTCAGCTTCGGATTGCCGCCGGTCTTGCCATTGTACTGGCCGACAGGATTGGCAGGCGTACCGAACGTGCCGTACTGCGCAGCACTGAGGCCACTGCGCGCGCATTGCGCGACCGTCGCCGCCGCCGGGGAGCTGGTGGAAGAGCCGGCGCACGGATCCTGTGAGCCGTCGAGCCCGACGATGTCATTCGCGAACAGCTCCGCAATGTTCGGCACGCGCACCGCGCGGTTGTAGCCGCCGCGGAAGCGTATGCTCGAGGCGGGTGAGTAGTCCAAGCCAATTTTGTATGTACTGGTGGTGAAGCCGACATCGTACTTCGAATAGCGGTACGCCGTATCGAGCGAGATTTCCTTGATGAACGGCTTGTCCTGAACGAGCGGCAGGCGCGCCTCGAGGAACGCCTCCTTGACGCCATAGCCCGCATTCATCGCCGGCGCCGGGCCGCCTATGCCGGTAAGGGTGCCCGTGAGGTTCACGTAGTCCGGCTGCACCTTCATGAACTCTTCGCGGTACTCGAGGCCGTAGTTGAGGCCCAGGCCCTCGTTAGCGGTGGGCAGCTTGAGGCCGGCTTCGGTGAGATCGGCGGTCATATCCGCGTGGAAGACCCGCTCCTCGGCAGAGCCCTGGATCAGCCCCGGGGTCTGCATGTAAGCGACCGACGCGGGGCTGACCGGGCCGGTGCCCCAGATGTTCCACGGCACGCAGCCCGGGGCGCCGCCGCCACCGGGCTCGTTCGCGGCGCAGACGATCTGGCCGGTCGTCGGGTCCTTCACGGCCCTCAACGCGTTCTCGACCGACGACTTCAACATGTCGTTGAGATTGGTATCGGTGCGCAGCGTCACGCCTTCCTGGGCATAGACGTCATAGGACGTGTTGCTACTGAGCTGTCCCTTGCTGCCCAGCACGAGACGGTAGGAGGTATGTCGGATCTCAGAGCGGCGATTGCCACCCTCGACGTTGCGGCGGCCGAAGAGCGTCTGCACCGTCTGCGTATTGCTGAGCGAGAGGTCATGGCTCGCACAGCCGAACGAAGCGGCTTCCTGGTCGGACATGAGCGGATTGTTGCAATTGACCGTCCACTCGCCATCCGGCTCTCCGGTCGTCGGGTTGCTTCCGGTGCCGGCGCCGATGAAGGCGCCACTCGGCGCGATCTGCGCCACCGAGTCATCGTCCATGAACATGAATTCGCTGTAGACCTGGTGGTTGTCGTCGATGTTGTAGTGCGCGAACGCGCCGGCATTCCAGCGCTCGTCCGGGCGCATGTAGTAGTTCAGCGCGCCGAAGTTGTAGGCGTCGCGTGCGGAGCTATAGGGAATGAACTGACCCGTGGTCGGATCGACCGTCACGGTTGGTGAGAAAGGCGTCGGTACGGACGCGAGCGGATCCCCGGGCGTGGTCGACTGAAAGTCGTGGTTGAAGAAACGTCCCGTGGCATTGGTGCTCGAGCCGCTGCACCCGACCGTGCCGAGGCCCGGAACGGACACGTCCTTGGAAGTCGCCATCGTACAGCGGCTGAAGTCACGAGTCGCCTCGGTCACCGCATCGGTTCTGCGATACCCGAGGTAGGCTACCGCGTTCCCCTTGCCGTCGGCGAAATTGCCGCCGAGGATCATGGTGACATCCTTGGTGCCGCCGTCGAACACCGAGCTCGGGGCCTTGCCATAGCCGTGCGCGGGAGAGAACTGGGCGTAATAGTCGTTGTGATTGTCGTGCTGATATCCCGAGGCGTTGGCGTCGATCTCGAATCCCTGGAAGTGGTCGTTCATGACGAAGTTGACGACGCCCGCGACGGCGTCCGCGCCGTATACGGCAGCGGCACCACCCGTGAGGACGTCAACCCGCTCGACCAGGGCGATGGGGATGTTGTCCAAATCCGCTGCATTGGCGTTGATAGGAAGCGTCGAGGGCTGGCCAGGCATCATCCGCTTGCCATCGACGAGTACCAGCGTGCGCTGCGGACCGAGGCCGCGCAGGTCGACAGTCGCGGTGCCTGTCGCCGCGTTCGAGGCCATTGCGCCCTGATCGGCCATCACCTGGGGCAGGTTGTTCAACACATCCTCGACCGAGGTCACGCCCTGAGCGGCAATATCCTTGGCGCTGATGGCGGTGACCGGGCTGATCGAGCTGAGTCCCGGCTGTACGATGCGCGAGCCGGTGACCACGACCTCCTGCAACGCGGCTATCGGAGCAGCCGTCGTTGCCGGAGTTGCTGCAGCAGCGGCGGGCGCCGGTGCCGCCTGCGGATCTGCGGCCGCGGCGACCCCCACGGCCGGCAGTGCGACGGATGCCGCTGCGGCATTGGCGAGCGCGAGCCGAATGGCCCGACGTAAGATCATGTTCTTCGACATCATATTGCTCCCGAACCTGTTGGTATATTTGTCTGGCGCTGGCGGCGCGCCTCGAGTGGCGCAGCCCGGGGACTGGACTTGCGCGGTAGAAGGCCTATCTGGCGGAAGATCCTTTGGCACTGGCGCACGCCGAGCGCCACCCCATAGCGATAGCGCAGGTGCTTCGATAGCGACGGACCGTCCCAGAGCGCGGCTGCGAGCCCGAACTCCTGTGGGCTCCTGCCGAGATCCATCTGCAGGTCGTTCCACTGCCCGGGGCTGAGCGTGCGCGGCCGTCCGGATCTCTTCCCGTCACGTAATGCAAGCAACCCGCCTCGCTCGAACCGGCGAACCCAGCGCTGGACTGTCGTGTCGTCCTCGCCGAACAATCCTGCGACCTGGCGGCAGGAGTGGCCGGCCGCAAGCAGCAGCAGGCCATGGAGGCGATGGTCGTAGCGCGACTCTTCGCTGCGTTCGATCTCCTGCTGAATTGCCACCCGCATCGCGTCTACACATTCGATCTGCAGTTTGCGCATCGATGTTCTCGTACGTAAAAAGCACTCGTTCGATGCCGCAACGATGCGGCATCTCCATGGTCGCGGCGCTGCAGTTGATGCCTCAGCGCCACAAGCTTCCGTACCCGGTAGTCCACTCCGTTCATGCGTGATTACCGCGGTCGCCTCGATACACCCGGACCCGCGCGGGTGTTTGCCGCGCGAGATGTATGTCTCATGCCACGGTTCGACGCGAGTCTAGTGCCGGATGCATGCGGCTCAATATCCGCTGCAAGAGTTTGAATATGACCACGCCGGTAGAACGCTCCAACGTGGAGCGGAAGAGCGTGAGGAACGGAAGCGTCCGTTACGTTATGACAGGCGCAATCTCGAGGCTAAGCGGGCCCCGACCTCGATTGAGGCCGTATGGGGCGTGATTGGGTGGAAGTAGAGAAAGTGCAATAGCCACGCGCGCCACCGCAATATGACCATTCGACTGCCGGACGTGCGGCGCGACGTTTCACGAGAGGCCTTCGCAAAAAAAGGCGGCGGGCCGTGGCCCGCCGCCGCTTGTCACTTGATCGAACCGCTCCTCAGAGGTCGATCTTCAGGTTTGCAAAGATGAACCGCCCCAGCGTGTCGTACACCTGCGGGTAGGTGTTGCCGTTGAAGAATGGCGGCGGCAGGCTCCCGGTCGTGATGATCGGCGGGTCTTTGTCCAGGACGTTGTTGACGCCCACCTGCAGCGACAGGTTGCTGAGGATCTGGTCGGTTGCCACCAGATCGAGGTAATCGCGGGTCCCGGTCCACTGGATGGACTGGCCGAATGTGCCTGAGAGCAGTGGTGACGGGTTCGCAAGCTCGATCTCCGTGTTGCCGAGATGGCGCCACCGGGCCTGCAGCCCGATTCCGTGCCAGGGGGTGGCCCAGCTCGTCGTCAACGTGTGCCGCCACTTGGGCAGCGGATTGCCGCAGGTCGGACCGAAGTAGCCGGCGCAGTTGTAATCGCCCGAGCCCGCGAACGGCTCCGTGACGAAGGAGGCGGTGTACGT
>Ga0070741_10006199_pt1 | contig 25905 bp, 20 predicted proteins | sample Coa_R1_4_FD_66440 | JGI IMG/M metagenome (GOLD analysis project Ga0070741, IMG submission 66440) | Surface soil microbial communities from Centralia Pennsylvania, which are recovering from an underground coalmine fire - Coalmine... | ecosystem: Environmental > Terrestrial > Soil > Unclassified ... | reverse complement strand
GACGTCGAGCTTGCGGCCGTTGATCCCGCCTTCGTCGTTGAACTGCTGGAGCACGGCCCGTCCGGCGTAGGACAGGTCGTCACCGAAGGAGCCCACCGGCCCGGAGTAGATCCCGATGTGGCCGACCTTGATGGAATTGGCCGTCACCCCGACGTCGGTGTTGCCGTTGGCGGCGTTGGGAACCGGAGCGGGCGCCCCGGGCCTCGGAGCCGGCATCCCCGGCGTGGGCGCGCCGGCCCCGGCCGCCGAGGCCGCGAGACGGGACGGTGGCGCCGCCGGGTTGAGACCCGGTGCGGCCCCGGGGACCGAGCCGGCGGCCGCCGACCCCGTCGCCGCCCCGGCGGCCGGCGTGGCCGCCGCGCCGGGCTGGTTCGGTGCCTCCCCCGGCCCAGGCGCCGTGTCGACGGTGCCGGTGCCGGCGGCCGGGGTTCCGGCGGCGGAGGCGGCCGGTACGCCGCCGGCGCCCCGGCTGTTGTTCGCCGCTTCGAGGTGCAAAGCGGCCTTCTGCGCCGCCGACCCCCCGCAGGCGGCGGTCAACAGCGACAAGGAAAAGAGCGCGACAAGGCGACGCGGTTGCATGGCCGACAATCCCCCCTGGGTAGTCCCGGTGGCGACGCTAATCCGGCCTCCGGGCAAAGACCATGGCAGGTATGTCTTGGCCGTGCACCGATTCGGTAACAAAGACGAATTGACGCGGTCGTGGCGGAACGGGAACGGCTGGCGGCCGAAATCGTCGACCGGTTGCGGGCGGAGATGGAGTGCTACGTCACCCTTCGGGCCGAGGACCTCATCCCGGTGACCCGTCCGGCTGCGGTCGTAGTTCGACCGTACACCGCGACCTGTTGCGCTCAACCGGGTGTTCACGGCCGTCGATGTTCACCGACCGCCACCGGTGCGGTACCCGGTGTACGGATCCGGTTCAGCCACCTGACACGCTTGACCGCAACGAAGGCGGTCGAGCGGCGGGGCCGTGTGTCCGTCCGCCTCGGGGGGAATGGAACCATCGGACAACGGGTTCGTGAGACGAACTAGCGCAGGGGCCGGAGCGGAGACGTCGGCCGGCATGACGAAGGTGAAGGCGCTGTCCGCCCGCACGTTCTCGTCGCTGTCCAACCGCAACTTCCGCCTCTACATGATCGGCCAGGCGATCTCGCTGTCGGGCACGTGGATGCAGACGGTGGCCCAGGCCTGGCTCGTGCTCAAGCTCAGCAACTCCGGCACGGACCTCGGGCTGGTGACGGCCATGCAGTTCCTGCCGGTGCTGTTCCTCGGGCCCTGGGGCGGCGTGATCGCCGACCGGTTGTCGAAGCGGGCGGTGCTCTACGCCACCCAGGCGGCGTCGGGGGTCCTGGCGCTGATCCTCGGCCTCCTGGTGGCCACCGGGGCGGTCGCGCTGTGGATGGTCTACGCCCTGGCCGGGGCCCTCGGCGTCGTGGCCGCGGTCGACAACCCCACCCGCCAGGTGTTCGTGCTGGAGATGGTCGGCGAGTCGGACCTCACCAACGCCGTCACGTTGAACTCGGTCATGGTCAACCTGGCCCGAGTGGTCGGCCCGGCGCTGGCCGGGGCGCTGATCGCCGGCGTCGGGCTCGCCGTGTGCTTCCTGCTGAACGGCGCCTCCTATGCCGCCGTGCTGGTCGCCCTGGCCATGATGCAGGCCGGCGAGCTCCACACCGCCCGGCCGGTGCCCCGGGCCCGGGGCCAGTTGCGGGCCGGGCTGCGCTACGTCTGGTCCAACCCGGCGCTGCGGGACACGCTGGTCATGATGGCGCTGGTCGGGACCCTGGCCTACGAGTTCCAGGTGAGCCTGCCGCTGCTGGCCCGCTTCACGTTCCACGGCGACTCCGGCATGTACGCCACCATGTCGTCGGTGATGGGCGCCGGGGCCGTGGCCGGCGGGCTGTGGACGGCGGGCCGCCGCGCCGGTCGGCTCTCCACCCTCGCCTGGTCCTCCGTCGTCTTCGGGGGCGTGATCCTGGCCTCGGCGGTGGCGCCAGGCCTCGGCGCCGAACTGGCCGCCCTGGTCCTGGTGGGGGCGGCGTCGATCACCTTCCTGGCCCTCGGCAACACCATGCTCCAACTCGAGGCCGCCCCCGAGATGCGGGGCCGGGTGATGGCGCTGTGGTCGGTGGCCTTCCTCGGGTCGACGCCCGTCGGCGGCCCGATCATCGGCGTCGTGGGCGAGCACGTCGGGGCCCGCTGGAGCCTCGTCGTCGGCGGGGTGGCGGCGGTGGCCGGCGGTGCCTACGGCCTGGCCCGCCTCCGCCTGGCCGCCCGCCTGGCCGGGGCGCCGCAAGCGCGGGAAGCGGAAGCCGCCCCCGCCCCGGTCGTGGTCTCCGTCACCGGCGACTGCCCGCCCGACGCCCTGGTGGCCGAAGCGGGCCCCGGCCTGGCCGGCACGGGGACCGAGGGCTGACGGCCCGCCTCACACCGTCCCCGGCGGCGAGCCGATCTGGTCGCGCAGCCAGCGCCGGACCTCGCCCGCCGAGAGCTCGAATCCGGACGGCGGCAGCGACGCCAGGACGTCCTTCACGAAGCCGGCCACCAGCCCGTCGTCGACGGTCTGCGCTCCGAGCGTGTCGGCGAGGAGGGCCCGACCGAGCGCTTCGGCCCCGGCGGTGCCGGCCCACAGGACATCGGCGCCGTCGGGCTCCACCGGGAGCGGCGACAGCACCGAGCCCCGGAGGAGGCCGATCCTCGGCCGCCCGTCCTGGTTGAGCCAGCCGAAGTAGGTGGCGTCGCCGGCGGTCGTGAGGCTCAAAATGTCGGTCCGCCAGTCGGCGTAGTCCCGGTCGGCGCCGAAATCGGCCAGCGGCGCAGCCATCACCGGCGCCGTCTCCTGGCCCAGCATGCGGGTGATCGCCTCCGGCGATGCCTCGGGCAGGACGCTGACCCGGACCCCGACCGGCGGTTCGGCGCCGGAGAGGGCCGCCTCGGCCAGCAGGCACAGCCCGTCCGCCACCCGAGGGTCATGGGCGGGGTCGGCCGGGTCGTCGGCCACCAGGATGACGGCGGCCTGCGGAGCCAGCAGCGGCGCCACCAGGGCCACGGTCTCGATCCGCTCCGTGACCGGCGGAGCCCAGGAGGAGCGGCCGGCGTCGGCGTCCATCAGGAGTTGCACGTAGGCGCCCACCGACCGGGCCGGGAGGCGGGCGGCGAGGGCGGCGATGCCGGCCCGGCTGTCGGCCACGACGACGTCGCCGCCATGGGCCCGCAGCGTTCCATCGAGGGGGGCGGTACGGTGTCGGGATCCCGTGATGAGAGCAGTCGCCATGCGGTCGACCCTAACGAGACCCGGGACGCCGCAGGGCGCGGGAACGCTGAAATTGAGGCGGGGCTCGCGAATCGTCATCGGGGCGAAACACCGGGGAAACGACGGCGACGAGGAGGAGGACGAGCCATGCCCGCACGTACGGCGAACGCTCGCTGGGAAGGCGGCCTGAAAGACGGTAAGGGGAACATGCGGCTCGGTGGTGGTGCCTTCGAGGGCCAGTACTCGTTCTCGTCCCGTTTCGAGGAGGGCGCGGGCACCAACCCCGAGGAACTCATCGCCGCCGCCCACGCCGGGTGCTACTCGATGGCCCTGTCGGCCGGGCTGGAGAAGGCCGGCTACAGCCCGAACTCGGTGGAGACCGAGGCCAAGGTCCACCTGAGTCCGGCCGACGGCGGGTTCACGATCTCCCGCATCGATCTCGTCTCGTCGGCCGACGTACCGGGCATCGACGACGGCGCCTTCCAGCAGGCGGCCCGGGCGGCCAAGGAGGGGTGCCCGGTGTCGAAGGCGCTGGCCGCGGTCGAGATCACGCTCAACGCCACGCTGGCCGGTTAGCTCTCGGCGGGCGGCCCCGGGGCTCGGGTCAGCGGCCGCAGAGGCGGACGGCGTCACCCACGTGGGTGCAGCCGTCGTCCCCCGGGGACGGGCTCGGATCGGAACCGGCCGGTGGGGTGGTCGGGCCCGGCCCCGGCGCCGGGGCCGGACCGGTGGACGGGCCGGGGGACGGGCCGGTGGACGGGCCCGGGGCGGCCGACGCCGGGCGGGCCGGGCGGGCCGGGCGCGGTGGTGCCGTCCCGAGGACCAGCGGTGCCGCCCGGTCGTCGATCATCGTCGGTTCCCGGCCGGGGTAGTGCCGGGCGATCTGGGCCCGGGCCCACTGGAAGGAGTCCTCGACCGAGCGGGCGGCGTCGCCTTCGATCATGGCCCGCTGCACCATGTACTCCACAAGGTAGCTGTGGGGCAGGCCGTCGTTCTCGTAGGCCAGCTGGCCCCGGCCGGCGGCGGCGGTGAGCAGCCGGCCCGGGGCCAGCAGGCCGTCGAACTCGGCGCCGTAGCAGGCGGCCATGGCCAACCAGGCGGAGCGGGCCCGCAGCGGCGCCAGGAGCCCCGCCAGCTGGCTCTGCGGAACCGGCCGGTCGTCGGCGGCGATGAGCGCCACCTCGGGCCCGCTGCCGCGGCGGGCGCCGCCGACGTGGGCGGCGTGGCCGGCGAAGAAGACGACCGCCGTGTCCTGCGGCGCGGCCCGGGCCGTGAGCCACCCGAGGGCGCCCCGGATGTTGAAGGCGGTGGCGTCCCGGTCGAGGAGGAGCAACCGGTGGTCGGGGGCGACGCCGTAGCCGGCCAGGGCGTCGTCGACGTCGCGGGCGTCGGCCGCCGCCGTGCGCAGGTCGTGGTCGCCGCCGGGATAGCGGTTGATCCCGATCATGACGGCCCATGTCTGGTGGGGTCGGGCGGGGTCGACGGGCTCGGCCGCCGGGGACGGCGCCGACCTCCCCGCTCGAAGCCCGCCGGCCGCCGCCGCCGACCCGCCGGCCGCCGCGATGAGGGCGGGCGGCGCCGTCCCGGCCGTCGTGACATCGGCCGGGACGACCGGCAGCGGCGGGATCCCTCCGGGGGCGGACGGCCCCGACCGGCCGCCGAGCGTCGCCGCCGCCCCCGGGACGAGAACGCCGGCCCCCGGGCGCGCCGTCCCCGACCCGGCCCGGTGGCCGGCGGGCACGGACCCGGCCGAGCCGAGCAGGACGGTGACGAGCGCCACCACCGGGACGGTGAGGAGGCCGGCCCGCCGCGGCGTCCGGACGCCGTCCGCTACGTCGCCGGGCGGGGACGTCATGGGCGGGAGGGTACTGCGGTCCGCCCCGGGCCCGACGGCATTCCCGCGTCGCCGGGCCACGGCCCCGGCAATCCGGACGCGGCCCTCATTCGGGCGCCTCCATCTGAAAAATTCTGAAAAATAGCAACTCCGCCCTCACAGGCAACGGGCATTTGCGGCTAAATTCGCAAAGGCCACATCGGCATCGTCTGTAAGCAAGCCTAACCCCAACGCCAACTGCAACGTTATCGACGGGCCGGAGCGGGAGATTCGGTGGAACGGTCGGAGCGCCCCACTCGCTGGGGCCGGACGGATGAGCGGTGCGGCGAGCGTCGCCCCTCCGGTCGCGCCCGGGGCCCGGGCAGGGCCGGCCGCCTCCTGCTCCTGGTCGCCCTGGTGGCCGCCCCGGGCTTCCCCATCCGGGTGGCGCGGGCCGCCGAGGCGGCCAACGGGGCCGCCGGGCCGCAGTCCTTTGCCTCCGAACCGAACCGGACCTGGGGCACGAGCCCGTCCGACTACCCGAACGATGCCGGCAAGGACAAGGCCGGCCGCGTCTACGCGCTGGCCGAGGTCGGCAGCAAGGTCTTCCTCGGGGGCGAGTTCACCGGAGTGACGCCGCCGGGCGTCAGCACCAAGGCCGCCCGCGACGACCCGACCCCCATCGTGCACCGGTCCTACCTCGTGGCCCTCGACGTCAACACCGGATCGCTCCTCGACTGGGACGCCCACCCGGACGGGCCCGTCCTGTCGCTGGCCCCCTCCGCCGACGGCACCCACCTCTACGTCGGCGGCATGTTCCGGTCGATCGGCGGTGGACACTTCTCCCGGCTGGCGTCGATCAACATCGCCACCGCCGAGGCCGACCCGACCTTCGCCCCCCCCATCCCCGACGCTTACGTGAAGGCGATGGCGCTCGCCGGCGACACGCTCTACATCGGCGGCGCCTTCACCCGGCTCGGCAACGATTCGCGCTCGCAGCTGGCCGCCGTCGACCCCCGGACCGGAGCGCTGCACAATGACTGGGTCCCCCCGCCGAACACCGGCGGACGCTTCGTCGGGAACGTCGGCAAACAGGTCAACGACGGCAACCACGGCAATGTCGCCGACCTCAAGGTGACGCCCGATGGCACGACGGTGGTGGTCGGCGGCAGCTTCACGAATTTCGCCGGCCGGAGCGGCCTGATCGTCCTCGACGGCAAGACGGCCCGGCCGACGGCGTGGCAGCCGGTGCTCGACCGGCCCCGGCCGGTCTTCGGGCTCGACATCTGGCCGACCGACGGACGGACGATCTTCGTCGCCGCCGGGGGCTACGGCGGGGCGATCGAGACGTTCGTCCCCGGCCGGAGCAGCAAGGCGGTCTGGGTCCACAAGACCGACGGCGACGGGATGGACGCCGTCGCCACCGACAGCCGGGTCTTCCTCGTCGGCCACTACGACTACGTGCTCGGCAACAACACGACCTGCGGCGGGACGTCCTGCACGGGCGGCAACGCCGGCGACAACCTCAACCGGCACATCGCCGCCTTCGACACCCGCACCGGGGCGCAGGACCTGAGCTTCAACGCCCAGATGAACACGTCGGAGGGCCCCGAGATCGCCCTCATCGGCGCCCACAGCCTCTACGTGGGCGGCAATTTCACCAAGGTCAACTTCGAGGCCCAGCCGGGCTTCGCGCAGTTCCCGGCGACGCCATAAGGAGAGCATGGATGTCCCGTCAGCGCCAACCCGTCCGCCGTACGTCGCCCCGCACCCGGCGGCTGGCCGCCCTGCTCCTCGCCACCGGGACGGGCGCCGGCCTGAGCCTCGGCGCCCTGGTGGCCCGGGCCGACCCCGGCGATCCCCCGGGCACGATCAGGACCGTGGCCGGGACCACCCGGAACTACAGCCAGCAGGGCTTCTCCGGCGACGGTGGACCGGCCAAGGACGCCCAGGTCTACAACCCCCGGGCGGTGGCCTTCGGACGGCAGGGCGACGTCTTCATCGCCGACGCCCTCAACCACCGCGTCCGGCGGATCGACTCCAACGGGATCATCTCGACGATCGCCGGCAACCCGCCCCCGGGCAATGGCCCGCCGGCGGGGGGGTTCACCGGTGACGGCGGTCCGGCCACCCAGGCCCAGCTCAACCAGCCCCACGGGGTGGCCGTCGACTCGCACGGCAACGTCTACGTGGCCGACAGCCTCAACAACCGGATCCGGAGGATCAACTTCTCCAACGGCGTCATCCAGACGATCGCCGGCAGCGACGAGAAGCACGGCCAGCCGGACGGGCCGGCCGCGACCGCCGTCCTCAAGTTCCCCAAGTCGTTGTTCATGACACCGGACGACGTCCTCTACGTCTGCAACACCGGCGGCAACGAGATCATCAAGATGGATCTCAAGGTCCAGCCGCTCACGATCACCCGGGTGGCGGGCAACAGCCAGTCGAAGAGCTACGGCGGCGACGGCGGGTTCGCCACCGACGCCCAGCTCCACCATCCCGAGGGCGTGTGGGTGATGCCGGACCGGACGGTGTACATCACCGACAGCGACAACAACCTCGTCCGCCGGGTCGGTCCCGACGGCAAGATCACGACGATCGCCGGCGACACCGCCGCCGCCGAGCGCAACGCCTCGTCCCAGGGGGAGGTGCCCGGCACGTCCGACGGCGACGGCGGGCCGGCCATCCACGCCCACATCAACGGGCCCCGGGGGATCGCCGCCGACTCGGGCGGCAACATCTACGTGGCCGAGGAGAAAGGGGAGCGGATCCGCCGCATCGACCCGTCGGGGATCATCACGACGATCGCCGGCACCGGGCAGACCAAGGCCCAGGGCCACAACCCCCGCATCGCCGGCGACCCCGGGCCCGCCCCGGCCCTCGAGGCCCAGTTCGACACGATCCACGAGCTGAACATCGACCACAACGGCGACCTGTGGGTGGCCGACAGCAAGAACAACCGGGTGCGGGTGATCTCCGATCCCGCCCACGCCCCGGCCGGGACTCCCGGCTCCGCCCCGCCGCCCCAGCAGGAGTCGTCGCCGCCGCCGCAGCAGTCCTCGCCGCCGCCGCCGCAGCAGTCGTCACCGCCGCCGCCGGAGCAGCAATCGGCGCCGCCGCCGCAGCAGCAATCGTCACCGCCGCCGCAGGAGCAGCAATCGGCGCCGCCCTCGCAGCAGCAGTCCTCGCCACCGCCGCAGCAGCAGTCCTCGCCGCCGCCGCAGCAGCAGCCGGCGCAGCAGCAGGGCTCGCCGCCGCCACAGCAGTCGGGTCAGCAGCGCTCGGGTCCGCCGCCGAAGCAGCAGTCGGGTCAGCAGCCGTCGGGCCCGTCGTCGCGCCGGTCGGGGCAGAGCTCGGCGACGACCACCACCACCCCCGGGAAGTCGAAGTCCGGCCACTCGGGCGGCAAGCACAAATAGCTTCGGTCAGCTCACCGTGGCGCCGGAGCGCCGGAGCCGGGCCCGCATCCGGCCGAGGTTGCGGGCCAGGATGCGCGAGACGCCCATCTGATTGGTGCCGACCAGGGCGGCGATCTCGGACTGGGTGAGCTGGTCGACGAAACGGAGACGGAAGATCTCTTGGTCCCGGGTCGTCAGGTCGGCCAGGATCCGGGCCGCCTCGAGGCGGTTGTCGACGGCGGCGAATCCGGGGTCGTCGACGCCGGGGTCGTAGGTCGGCTCGAGGTCGCGGTTGGCCGGCCCGTCCAGCGACACCGGCTCCGAGCGGGCCAGCTCCAGGGCCTCGAGGACATCCTCGTCGCTCAGGCCGGCCCGGGCGCCGACCTCGGCGATGCGGGGGGAGCGGGCGAGCTGCTGCGTGAGCTCCTCGACGGCGCGGATCACCAGCAGATAGCGCTCCTGCAGGCCCCGGGTGGGTCGGATCCGCCAGCTGTGGTCCCGGAGGTGGCGCTTGAGCTGGCCGATGATCGTGATGTGGGCGAAGGCGGCGAACGGCCGGCCCCGGGCCGGGTCGAACCGGTCGACGGCGTGGATCAGCCCCACCCGCGCCACCTGGATCAGGTCCTCGGTGGCCTCCCGTCGGGTCGAGAACCGCCGGGCCAGCCTGACGGCCAGAGGGTCGTAGTGGGCCAGGAGGCGCTCCCGGAGACGCTGGTCGCCGCTCTCGGCGTAGGCGGCGTGGAGGCGGGCGAGGTCAGCGTCGTCGCTGCCCGGTGCCCAGGCTGCCTCCGCCATCCGCCCGCGTCCCTCCGCCCATGCCCGACGAAAGCTCGTGTCACGATCGTTCCTGCGACGGACGAACTACCCGTCGGGGGAGCGTACAAACCCCGCCCGGCGACGCGTCGTCGCTGGTCAGCCCTCTTTCCAGAGCCGGCTGATCGCCCGGCGGCGTTGGAGGCGATCGAGACCGCGCAGGTCGGCGGCGCCGTGCTCGGTGACGACGACGTCGACGTCATGACCCGGGGTGGTGACCGGGCCTTCGAGCCGCTCGACCAGCGTGGGACGCCCGCCCCGGCTGGTCGTGGGCACGGCGATGATGCTCAGCCCGCCGGGCTGTCCGGCGGCGGCGAAGGCGAAGTCGGGATGTCCGCCGATGCCGCCGATGGTGGAACGGCCGGCCGTCTCCACGTTGACCTGCCCGTCGACGTCGACCTCGAGGGCCGTGTTGACGGCCACGAACGGCCCGTCGCGGCGGGCGGGGGAGTGGGTGACGTCGCAGGGCAGCAGGATGGGCTGTCCGTCGGCCCAGCGGTAGAGGACGTCGGTGCCGGCGAGGTAGGCGGCGGACGGGCGGCCGATCAGGAGGCCCCGCCGGGCGAGGTCGACGACGGGGTCGGCGAGCAGGCCCGACGCCACCCGCACCGGCCGGTCGAGGGCGGCGCACGTCGCGGCGCCGATCGTGCCCGGACCGAACTGGAGGCGGGCACCGGCCGGCACCAGCGCCGCCACCCGTTCGCCGATGGCCCGGTGGGCGTCGCTGACGACGGGAGCGGGCACGTCGATGGGCGGGGCGTCCGACGCTCCGACGACCACGACCTGCTCCGGCGGGAGCGGCGGGCCGGCGTCACAGGCGGGAAGCTCCGGTCGCTCCACGGCGGCCACGACGGCCCCGGCCTCCACCGCCGCCCGCAGCCAGCCGACCTCGCTTCCGAAGCGGTGGCCGTCCCGTCCGGACACCACCGAGGCGACCAGGACGGCGGGCCGGAGCACGTCCCGGACCAGCGCCGGCAGGGCGCCCATGCGGGCGGGGATGTAGCCTACGGCGCCCTGGTCGACCAGGGCCCGCAGGGCGAAGCCGCTCATCGTCGTGAGCACCCGGCCGAAGGCGGCGACGTCGAGGCCGTCGAGGGCGCCCAGCGTCCAACCGAGCAGGAGGCGGACACCGCCCGCCCCGGCCGCCGCCTCGCTCAGCTCGGGCAGCACCGAGGCCGGGAGGCCGACGCCGTCGCCGAGCGCCACCGTGGTGCCGGGTCGGACGAGGTCGGCGAGGGCGGGCACGGCGAGACCGTACTGCCGGCGAAATTCGTTTGCGGCCGACGGCCGTGCCCCGCCACGCTGTGGCCCATAGTCGTGGCCGCTATCTCGGCCTCCTGCCCCGTCCCTTTGCCCCAGGAGTGCCGAACATGTCCCCGGAAGCGCAGCGATCCGACCTGGCCAGGGTGCTGGCCGAGCTGCTCGATCTCGCCCTGGCCGACGACTGGAGCGGCGAGGAGCCGTCCATGGCCCTGCTCTGGGAGGCGCCCGACGAGCCCGACGGCGTGCGGCTCGCCGTCAAGCGGCTCGAGTCCGGCGTCGAGGAGGAGCTGGCGTTGGTGGCCGACGGCGACCCCTACCTGGCCGTGGCCCACTCGGCCGTGACCCGGCGGCCGCCGCCCGGGCTGGTGCCCGGCCGCGTGCACGTCCCGGTCCGCATCACGGTGGCGGTGGCCCACGCCTCGCAGGCCGGGGTGGTGCGGCACCGGAACGGTTCGACGGAGTGGTTCGGCACGGTCGACCTGCCCGTCGTCGACACCGTGCGGGCCCTGATCCGGTTCGAACCGGCCCGCCGGGCGGCGTGACCGGCTCGAGGCGCTTACCCCGGGGGCGGAATTCGGTCCGGCCGAGAACGGGCTGAGCCGGCCCCCGGGTCCCCGGACCGTGGCGTCAGATGCGGCCGGCGGCGAGCAGCCCGAAGACCATGGCGGCTCCGGCCAGGCGGTACCAGCCGAAGCCGGCCAGGCTCCGGCCGGAGATGATCCGCAAGAGCCAGCGGATGCTGGCCACGGCGAAGACGAAGGCCACCGCCAGGCCGAGCAGCGGGTTGAGCCAGCCGTAGGCCGAGATGATCTCGCTGCCGTGCTTGACGAGTTCCAGCCCGCTGGCCGCCAGGAGGAGCACGAACCCGACGAGGAAGCTCAGCTCCACCGCCGCCGACACCGTCAGGCCCACCAGGCAGCCGGCCACGATCGTGACGAGGCTGCGGCTCACGCCCGGCCACAGCGCCAGGGCCTGGGCCAGGCCGACGATGAGCGCCGCCTGCCAGGTCAGCCGGTCGAGCCCGAAGCCGCCGTCGTCGCCGGCGCCGCTGCGGCGGTGGAGCCAGCCGGCCACGGCCACCAGCGCCACGCCGCCCGCGATCCAGGCCAGGGCGATCGGGACGGGGGAGAACAGACGGTGCTGGACGGCGTCGCCGGCGACGAAGCCGATCAGCCCGGCCGGAGCGACGGCGACGATGATGCCGACGGCCAGGCGGCGGTCGGCCGGGTCGACCGGCCGGCGACGGAAGCCGGGGAGGTGGAGCGAGGCGGCCAGCGCCGCCAAGGAGGCCCACAGCCGGCGCCAGTACAGCACGGCCACGGCCAGGATGGCGCCGCCCTGGATGATGACGGCGTAGCTGTCGAGCGCCTCCAGGGACGACTTCGTGCCGCCCAGGCCGAGCAGGCGCTCGGTGACGACGAGGTGCCCGGTGGAGCTGATCGGCAGGAACTCGGTGATGCCCTCCACCGCCCCGAGGATGATCGCCTGGGGCGCGTGGAGCACGGCGCTGGCCGTGGGCGCCGAGCCGACCATGAGGAGGGCGACGTAGACGGCCGCCAGCGCCAGGCCGGCGCCGGCCAGCAGCCCGGGCCGGGCCCAGCGGCGGGCGGTCACCGCCGCCGCGCCGGACGGCGTCGATTCCGCGGTCGAAGGGACGGGGTGGGGGGGAGTCGTGACGGCCACAAGACCATTTTCGCCGCCCGGAGCCTCACCCCTGTGGACCGGACGCCGGCCGGGCCCCGGATCGGCCGGACACAGCGGTACAGACCACCGCGAAGGCGTTGCGACCCGCACCGGCAGTTCGCCACCTTGAGGCCGGCTTGACATCACGTCCAGCGAGCCAATCACGGAACCGATGTCCCGATTGGGTAGAAGCGGCCGCTCGACCCGATGGGTGGGTGGCTGCGGTACCCTCCCGCGGGCGACATCCGTCGGACGCGACTTCGGGAGTGGCATGCCCTACACCGTCGATTTCACGAACGTCTCGACCGTCGGCCTGGAGTCGTCGCCGGTGGCGTCGGCGCTGGCCGGCCTGCGGGCGAACGAGGCCCGGTACCTCAAGAACAAGTACGACCACGACTTCACCGTGGAACCGGCGAGCGATGCCCAAGAGATCATCGACTTGGTGCACCGGATCCTCAAGGAAGAACGGGACATCGTCATCTCGTCCCCCCCGCTCGAGGCGACGGCCTTCCAGGTCGAGAACATCCGCTGGACCTACGTGTTCTACGAGAGCGGGCTGTCGATCAACGTGCTCTACACCCTCGACGACGCCGGGAAACGGGCCGTCGGGTTCAAGCTCTCCGACGGGATGGAGATCCCCGAAGAGCTGGCGTCGTTCAAGTTCGCCAGGCAGAAGTCGAAGCTGGCCGGCACGATTCGCGGTTCCTACTTCGTGATCAAGAACGAATACTGACCCCGGGCTTCCCCGCCCCGCCCCCGGCGTGCCGGCGGCCCCCAGTGGGTACATCGGGGCCAGCGGAGTCCGGGTGAGGGAGGAGACCACGCTTGCCGGTCGTCAAGCCGATCGCGGAGCACGAGCTGTTCCTCTTCTTCGTGGAGTTCGCCCTGCTGCTGGTGGTGGCCCGCGCCCTCGGGGAACTGGCCAGCCGCCTGCGGCTCCCGTCGGTCGTCGGGGAACTGCTGGCCGGGCTGGTCCTCGGGCCGTCGCTGTTCGGGTCGCTGTCCCCGGGCCTGTTCAACGCCGTGTTCCCCCAACAGCCGGAGCAGTTCCACCTCCTCGAGATCCTGTCCTGGCTCGGAGTGATCATGCTGCTGATCCTCACCGGGCTCGAGACCGACGTGCAGCTGATCATGCGAAAGGGCAAGGGGGCGCTGGCGATCTCCTTCGGCGGCATCGTCGTCCCGTTCGCCATCGGGACGGCCCTCGGGGGCCTGTTGCCGGCCGACTTCGTGGCCGACCCCCACAAGCGGCTGGTGTTCGCCCTCTTCGTCGGGACCGCCATGAGCATCTCGGCCCTCCCCGTGATCGCCAAGGTCCTCATGGACATGAAGATCATCCGCCGTGACATCGGCCAGATCACGCTGGCCGCCGGCATGATCGACGACACCGTCGGGTGGATCCTGCTGTCGGTGGTGGCCGGTCTGGCCACGAGCGGTTCGGTCGATGTCACGACGGTCGGCCGGTCGATCCTCTCCGTTCTGGCCGTCATCGTGGTCGCCTTCACCGCCGGCCGGCGGTTCGTGGCCGCCGTGATCCGGGGGCTCGACAACCACATCGGCGGCGACATGGTCAAGATCACCGCCCTCATGGTGCTGGCCCTGGCCTTCGGGTCGATCACCGACTGGCTCCACCTCGAGGCGGTGCTCGGCGCCTTCATCGCCGGGATCCTCGTCGGGCAGGTGAAACGGTTCGACGACCGGCTGCGCCACATCTTCGAGCAGGCCGCGCTCGGGATCTTCGCCCCCGTCTTCTTCGCCTACTCGGGACTCAAGGTCGACCTCGGCCGGCTCCTGGAGCCGAAGGTCCTCGGCGTGGGCCTCCTCGTGCTGACCGTGGCCACCGTGGGAAAATTCGTCGGCGCCTACGCCGGGGCCCGCGTGAGCCGGCTGGGCCACTGGGAGGCGCTGTCGCTCGGCGCCGGCATGAACGCCCGGGGGGCGATGGAGATCATCGTGGCCACCATCGGCTACAGCCGGGGCATCCTGACCTCCGAGATGTACAGCATCATCCTCATGGTCGCGGTGGCGACATCGCTGATGGCCCCGCCCCTGCTCCGCTTCACGCTCGGCCACGTGGCGATCGTCGGCGACGAGGCGGAACGGCTCGAGGCCGAGGAACGGCGCAAGGAGAGCTTCGTCTCGAATCTGAAGCGGGTGCTCCTGCCCGTCCCTCCGGGAGGGGAGGTGAGAGCGGCCGCCGAGCTCGTGAGCCTCGTCGTCGCCGACGAGGACGTGGAGGTCACCGAGCTGCTGCTCGAAGCCGACGAACAGGAGCGGGCGGGGGTCGAGCAGGAGGTCACCGAGGCGCTCGAGAGCCACGGGGAACGGCCCCGGCTCCTCGTCCGCGACACCGACGCCAGCGCCGCGGAACGGATCTTGACCGAAGCCGAGCGGGGTTACGACCTTCTCGTCCTGGCCACCACCCGGAAGGCGAACGCCGGCCGGGCCGCGCCGTTCGACGACACGGTGGAAAAGGTCGTCCAGGACCCGCCCTGTCCGCTGTTCGTGCTGAGCACCCCGCAGCGCAATGGTGAGGGCGGCGGCGGCGTCGGTCCGCTGCGCTACATCATGGTTCCGGTGTCGGGCCGCCCGTCCGACAAGGCCGCCGCCGAGGTGGCGTTCACCATCGCCGCCGGGACCGACATCATCGTCGACCTCGTGCACGTGGTCAGCGGCCCCCAGCACACCCTGCGGATCGGAGGGGACAGGCTGCTGCTGGAGGCCGTGGAACTGGGCGAGGGGCTCGTGGAGCAGCTGGCCGAAGCCGGGCGGTCGCTCGGCGCCACGGTGGAAGGCCACGTGCTCGTCTCCGACCATCCCGAGCGGGCCATCGTGGAGCGGGCCCGCCAGCGCGGCGACCTCATCGTCGTGGGCAGCCACCGGCGCCTCGTCAGCCAGCGGGCCTTCTTCGGCCATCGCACCGAGCACATCCTGGAGAACACCACCCGTCCGGTGCTGATGGTCAGCGGCACCTGAGCCGACGCGGTGCTGCGCCCAGGGCCGAGAAGCCGGGGCGCAGCACCACTGACACCCTCGATCAGCTGCCGGGGGGAGCGAAGAACTCGAGGGCGATGTTGTCGGGGTCGCGGAAACTCACGCCCGAGCCGTAGTGGGCGTCCTTGATGCCGTCATGCTTGATACCGAGCTCGCTGAGGCGGCCGGCCCACTTCTCCAGCTCGGCCCGGCTGGCGCAGCCGAAGGCCAGGTGGTCGAGGCCGACGCGGTACTCGCTGAACTCGCCGGGGGGCGCCGGCATCTGGTGCTGGTGCAGCCCGATCAGCGTGCCGTTCCCGAGCAGGTAGACGGTGTGGTGCATGTCGGGGTCGGTGTCCTCGTCGAGGACGGGCTGGGCCTCGAACAGGGCCTGGTACCAGGGGACGCTGACCGAGAGGTCCCGGACCGTGAGCGCCACGTGGGTCAGCGGGGGAAAGTCAGGCATTTGGCTCGTCCTTCCGTCGTCGGTTGTTACCGCCGAGTATGGGGACGGGCCCTCCGGACGACCATGACCGCGACGCCACGAACCCTTGCCGGAACACCAGACTTCGGCCAACCTGCGCCAGGAGGCGTCGATCTGGGCGCCCATGGTGGCCTGGTCGTTGTTCGGGTGGGGGCGGGCGGCCCGGCGCAACTGGCGTTCGTTTACCGCTCCCCAGCCGAAAACGAACGCCGGTTGGGTGGGGGCGGGCGGCCTGGTGCAACTGGCGTTCGTTTACCGCTCCCCAGCCGAAAACGAACGCCAGTTGGGTGGCAGACGGAGTGGTCGCCGGGAACCGCCGTCAGCCCGGCGGACGGACGGCGAGGATCTCGACCGCGAACCGGCCGGCGGGCGCCTCGTAGGTCACGACGTCACCGGGACGGTGGCCGAGCAGTGCCTTGCCCAGGGGCGAGCCGGGCGAGATCACGTCGTAGCCGGTGTCGCGTTCCTCGATGGAGCCGACGAGATAGGTGGACGGTTCGTCGTCACCCTCCATCCGCACCTCGACGACGGTGCCCGCCTCGACGGTGCTGCTATCGGTCGCCTCGACCACGACGGCGTGCTTCAGCGTCGCCTCGAGCTGGCGGATGCGGGCCTCGTTCAGGCCCTGCTCGTTCTTGGCCGCGTGGTAGTCGCCGTTCTCCTTCAGGTCGCCGAGTTCGCGGGCCCGCTCGATCAACTCCGAGATGTGCCGCCGCGTCGGCCCGGAGCGCTCGGCGAGCTCCTGGGAGAGCCGCTGATGGGCCTGGGGCGAGAGCCGTATCGTCGCGTCCATCCGCGGAGGACCTTACCCGGATGACGTCCACCGGGCGCCCAAGCCGGTGTTCTGCTCCGGCTACGCCGAGGGGGCGGGCGGCGTGCGGCGCGAGTCGAGGCGGAGGCCGTGGCGCAGCCCCCATCGACCGACGTCCTCCGCTCTCGCCCTCGTCTGCGTCACGGAGCGCCGCAGTTCCCCCAGCCGCTGGCTGCCGGTCGCCCGCCGCCCGAGCCGGAGCGAGAGGTAGGAGGCGGCCCCGACGGGGATCGGCAGCCAGAAGTTCACGAGCCGCCAGGCGACGACGCCGAGGATGGCCACGCCCCGGGGGGCTCCGAAGCCGACCAGAGCCCCGGTGAGGACCGCCTCCATCACCCCGAGGCCGCCGGGCGTGATCGGGATGGCGGCGGTGACGTTGGCGAGACCGTAGGCCACGATGAGCCCGTCGGGGCCGATCCGGTAGCCGAAGGCGGCGAGGGAGATCCACAGGGCGGCGGCGTCGGCCAGCCAGTTGACCGCCGCCCAGCCGACCGCCCGGTACACCAGGGGCCGGTCGGAGGCGACGGTCCGCAGGCGGACGGCGAGGCGGTGGACGGCCCGCTCCACAAGCGTCGGGTCGAGGAGCGGGACGTGGGTGGCGATGACGCACAGGAACCGGGCGGCCCGCTCCTCGCCTCGGGTCAGCAGCCCCACCGCGGCGGCGAAGATGCCGAGGAGCAGGGCGCCGACCAGCGCCGCAGTGCCGTAGAGGGGGTTGAACCCCCGGGCGGGGATCGACACCACCAGGCCGAGCCACAGCAGCACGTTCAGGACGACGGCCGAACCGAGCGCCTGCGTGGCGAGGGCGAAGCCGGCGTCGGCGCCGTCGACGCCGGCATCACCGAGAAGATCGAAGCCGACGGCTCCCGCCGCCGCCGAACCGCCGGGGACGACGTGGCTGACCGCCAGCGTGGCCAGGTTGATCCGCAGGACCCGGGTGAGCGGCAAACGGCTCTCGTGGGGGAGGAGCCACGAGGTGAGAGCGGCGTAGGCCACGAGGGCCGCCGCCTCCAGGATCAAGACCAGGGCCAGCAGGGCGACGTTGACATGGCCGAGGAGATGCAGCGTCTTGCGGGCCCCGGCCAGCTGGGGGAAGACGATGTATTCGAGCAGCCACGCCAGCGCCAGGAACGTGCCGACCGATTTGAGCGGCCGGCCCCACCGGTTCCGGCGCCGGCGCCTGGCCGGGCCGCCGCTCCCGTCCGGGGACGGGCGCGACTCTGGCGTCGATGGCTGACCGGCGGCGTCCACCTGGTGAAGATTCCCACGTTCGAAGGCGGCCACTCCAGTGAGGGTGAGGCCCAGTCGAGAGGTCACAGCTGTGCAACGACGGTAACGGTTCTGTCATAAGCGGTGCGGGCCGCGGCGGGGGCCAGCGACGCTGGTAGCGCTGTGACGCTCGATAACGTGCGGGTCGCGCTGCGGGGCATCCTGGCCAACCGGCTGCGCTCCAGCCTCACGATGCTGTCGATCCTGATCGGGACGGCGGCGGTGATCCTGCTGGTGGCCGTCGGGACGGGCATCGCGGCCCAGGTCCAGAAGCAGATCCGCAACCTCGGCACGAACTCGATCTACATCCTGACCGAGCGCAACGCCCACCGGCGCGACCGCGGCGGGACGAACGCCCGCAAGATCCGGCTGACGAAGGAAGACGTGAAGGCCCTCTCGGACAAGACGCGGGCGCCCGACCTCGACATGGTGGCCCCGGCCTTGGGCACCACCGGCACCGTCACCTGGAACGGCACCACCTACGCCCTCGAGCATTTCATCGGCGGCTCCCCGACCTTCGGCGAGATCCGCAACACCCCCGTCCGGGAAGGCCGGTTCCTCACCGAGGAGGACGTCCGCTCCCACGCCAAGGTGGCGGTCATCGGCCAGACCGTGGTCGACCACCTCATGGGGAAGGGCGTGGACCCGGTCGGGCAGGAGGTCGAGTTCAACGGCGTGCGGTTCCGCATCGTCGGCCTCCAGGTCAAGAAGGGGTCGAACGGCTTCGAGGACCAGGACGACTTCGTGTTCGCCCCGATCACCACGGTGGTCGACGACATCGTCGGCAACGTCGATTCCTACACCGTCATCGGCGCCCGGGCGGTGAACAAGGACGCCCTGCCGGCGGCCATGAAGGAGATCACCACGATCCTGCGCCAGACGCACAAGCTCAAACCCAAGGACCCACCCGACTTCATCGTCTTCAACGCCGCCGCCCTCCTCGCCGCGGGCAAGAAGGCGGCCCAGCAGTTCCAGCTGCTCCTCGGGGTGGTGGCGGCCATCGCCCTGCTGATCGGCGGCATCGGGGTCATGAACATCATGCTGGTCACGGTGACCGAGCGGACCCGGGAGATCGGGATCCGCAAGGCTGTCGGCGCCCAGCGCAGCGACATCGTGGCCCAGTTCCTGGTCGAGGCGGTGCTCCTGGCCGGGCTGGGCGGGGCGGTCGGCATCCTGGTCGGTGTCGGGGTCGGCCAGCTGAGGACGTCGACCCTGCACCCGATCATCTCGGCGTCGTCGATCGTGCTGTCCTTCGGCGTGTCCGTCCTCATCGGGGTCTTCTTCGGCGCCTATCCCGCCAGCCGGGCGGCGGCGTTGACCCCGATGGAGGCGTTGCGCTACGAATAGCCGACCACGACGACGGCGCCGTGGCGGCGGCGGCGATCCCACCGTAACGGCGGCCTGATCTGACGTTCGCGCTGACCGGGCCTTCGGGCCCGGGTTTCACCGCCGCCGGCGACTTCTCTCCGAGCTTTCGTCGCAGTACGATGCAGCAGCACGGAGTACACGCGTTCCATCTCCCCGTCTTCGGCTGGCGTTCAGCCGGGATAAAAGGAGTTCACACCATGCTCAAGAGCAGATGTCGCCGGCTCACGATCGCTCTGGCCGTCGGAGGGCTCACGATGCTCGGGACGGGCGGAGCGCTCGCCGCCACCGGCGGCGCCTCGACGCACCAGCAGCCGGCACCGGCGGCCGTGTCCGCCGCCACCGGGGGCAGCACCCAGGCGAACCCGCCCGAGGGCGGGGAGGCCCCCGGCCCGACGCATCCCTTCTGCGAGGGCGGCAGCCCGCTGGTCGGCAGCCCGGCCTGCCCCGCGAAGTGGCCGCCGTCGTAGCGGCGCGTTCCTCGCCGGGCGGCGGATAGCCGCCGTTCCCAAAGGCTCCTTTGCGAGGTCCCGGCCGGGATCTCTACGCTCCGTCCGGCCGGCCGGCGCCGTTGCGGCATCGGCGTCGGCATTCGTGACCAGCGCAGAGGGAGATATGGGCAACATTCGCGGGAGGCTGGTGTCGGTCGCGCTCGCCGCCACCTCGCTGGCGCTCGCGCCGGCGGCCGCCTCGGCGGCGGCGGGCCCGCCGGCCTGGATGGGAGACATCCCCGGCCTGGCTCCGGTCGCCCCGGACCAGCCGCCGGCCGCGGCGCCCGTCCGCCTCGAGGGCTGCACCCAGACGCTCGACCTGTTCCGCGACGAGCCGGACCGGGTGCGCCAGTTCGTCCCCGCCCGCTACGAGCTCGGTCACAACGCCTACTTCGGCCCCGGCTCGTCGACGCTCTTCGCCTCTGTGCTGGCCTGCAACCGCGCCGCCGTCGAGGGCGGGCCGGCGGCGCCGGTCCTGCTCTCGATGATCGGCGTCCAGGTCCGCTCCGGCCCGACCGCGGCGGCTGGTCCGTTCGATGCCTTGTGGGACGCCTACAACCGCTCCACCCTCAACTTCCTGCCGTCGTCGAGCTGGTATTTGATGACGGCCCAGACCAACAATCCCGACGTGGCCGCCTGGCTCGGCCGGTCGGGGCTGGAGGTGGAGACCGTGCCGGGCCTCGCCTTCCAGCCGAACTACTTCGGCACGGTCAAGAGCGACCGGGTCGACGTCCCGTCCACCGCCTCGCCCTGGCGGGCGGAGACGACGACGCTGTTCCCCGACTGCTGCTTCTTCCACAACCACGACTTCGTGTTCTGGCAGGACGGGCCCCGGGGGACGGCGACGTTCGTGCAGCACCTGCACTCGATGATCGACTCGTCGTGCGGCTATCAGCTCCACGCCGCCGTGCACGCCGTCGAACGGCAGTGCGGGGCAAGGGTCGAGGTGGAGCCCGACAGCCCCCTGGCCGACTTCCTCGGAGGGTCCTCCCGGGTGACCAGCATGGTCTTCAACCACCCGGACAGCCGCGCCGCGGGCTACCTCGCCTTGCCGCCCCGCTGAGCCTCGCCGGCGTGACCGCCGTCACCTCGTGAAGCCGATGTCCTCGTAGACCACGCTGGCGAAGCCGAAGGCGCCGAAGTTGGCCAGCGTCGAGCGGGTGGCCTCGATGTCCGGCCGCTGATAGAGGGTCAGCGAGTGGACCTCGCCCCAGATGGCGGCGTCGATCCGGTTGCCGAGGTCGATCGCCTTCTGTTCGTCGAACTCGCTCGTCGCCTCGTCGAACAGGGCATCGATCTGAGGAGTGCCGATCCGGGCGAAGTTCTGCTGGATGTCGAGGGTCCCGTCCTTTCCCGGCTTCGGGGAGACGTAACTCGGACGGTTGGAGCTGATCGGAAACGGCTTGCCGATGAAGGAGAACACGGTCAGCTCGAAGTTTCCGGGGAGGATGTACTGCTTGAAGAACTGCTGCGTCGGGACGGCCAGGACGTCGACGCGGACGCCGATGCCGTCCAGCATCGCCCGCACCAGCTCCGCGATCTGGTTCGACGAGGCCACGCCGCTGGGGACGACGAAGCGGACCGCCAGTGGCCTGCCGTCCTTCTGGCGGACGTGGCCCACGAGCTTCCAGCCGGCGTCGTCGAGGAGCTTGCGGGCGCCGTCGACGTCGGGCGAGCTGAGGACGCCGGCGTTGTCCTGGTAGCCCCGCTGGCCGATCATGAAGATGTGGTTCTGGAGCGGCTTGGCGTCGACGCCGAGGGGACCGACGAGCGCCTTGGCGATCGCCGCCCGGTCGATGGCCATCCCGAGCGCCCGGCGGACGTTCACGTCCTTCAAGATCTCGCCCGTCCCGTTGATCGTGATGCTCCGGAAGTCGGGGCCGGCCGCCCGGTGGACGGTGATACCGGACGCCCCCTCCACCCGCTTGAGCCGGTCCACGTCGGCGGCGACGTCGAGGACGTCGATCTCGCCGTTGATGAGGGCGTCGACCTGGGCCGGGGGATCGATGACCCGGAAGACGATCCGATCGAGCTTCGGCCGGTTGCCCCACCACTTTGGGTTGCGCACCAGCGTGATGCTCTCGGCCGTCGGGTCGAAGCTCTCGAACCGGAAGGGCCCGGCCGTCGTGGTGAGCGGCTTCGCCTTCCACCCGTCGTTGAAGGTGGCGGGATCGTTGTTGGTCGAGGCCGGGTACAGCGGTGAGAACAAGGCCTTCCAGTCGGCGTAGGGCCGCCGGAACGTCACCACGACCTCACGCTCGTCGGCGCCCCGGGCGACGCTCTCGATCTGGTCGTAGCCGCTCGAGGAGGCGATCCGGTAGGCCGGGTCGGAGCCCGACAGCGCCTTCCACTGCGCGGCGAAGTCCGTTTCGGTGATCGGCGTGCCGTCGTCCCACGCCGCGTGCCGGTTGATCCGGTAGGTGACGACCTCTTGGGGTTCCCTGGCGGTCAGCTCGGCCGAATCGAGATAGTCCCGGTCCAGCGTCGGTTGCCCCCTGGCGTCGAAGCCGAACATCGAGGGCAGCAGGGCCCCGACCACGCTGGCGACGTCGGCCGAGGTGCCGTCGAGCTCTCCGGCGTTGAAGTTCGGCGGGGCCGCCACCAGCGGCCACCGCAGGGTTCCGCCCTCGGGCAGCTTGTCCCGGGCGACCGGGTTGATGTCGGTGGCGGTGGCGGTGGCGGTGGCGGTGGCGGTGGCGGTGCGCCGGCCGCCGGCCGTCGCGGCCTGCCGGCCGCCGCCCGTGCAGCCCGACGAGGTGGCGGCCAGCGCGGCGGCGAGCACGGCGGCGACGGCCGGGGCCCGACGGCGAGGAGGCATCGGCTGCAGTCTATGGACGGCCCGTCCCGGGGCCGAAGCCCCTGTCTGGGACGCCGGTCGGCGCTACACCGCTTCGGCGGTGTACCGGGCTGCCGTTCCCGGGCGACGGGCCAGGAGGGCGGCGAGCGCCTCCGGGGGGAGCGGGCGGGAGAGGAAGTAGCCCTGGGCCCGGTGGCAGCCGAGGCGGTGGAGGAAACCGAATTGCTCGGGATCCTCGACCCCCTCGGCCACGGTCTCCATGCCGAGGGCCTCGGCGAGGGCGATGGTGGCGCCGACGATGGCGCTGTCGTGGGCGTCGCGGCCGAGGCCGTCGACGAAGGACCGGTCGATCTTGAGGACGTGGGCCGAGAAGCGCTTGAGGTAGGCCAGCGAGGAGTAGCCGGTGCCGAAGTCGTCGATGCTGAAGCGGACCCCTCGGGCGGCGAGGGCCCGGACCACCTCGACGGCCTGCCGGGCGTCGGACATGAGGACGCTCTCGGTGATCTCCAGGGTCAGCGACCCGGCCGGCAGGCCGGCGTCGCGCAGCACCTTGCTGACCTCGTCGACGATGTTGCGCTGCGCCAGCTGGCGGCCGGAGAAGTTGACGGAGAGGCCGAGGTCGGCGTGCTGCGGCCACTGGTCCCGCCAGGCCTGTACCTGCCGGCAGGCCTCCCGCATGACCCACTCGCCGAGCGGGACGATGAGGCCGGTGTCCTCCGCCACCGGGATGAAGTCGGCCGGCGCCACGAGCCCGCGCTGGGGATGCTCCCATCGGGCCAGCGCCTCGACCTCGGCGATGGCGCCGCTGCCGACGTCGATGATCGGCTGGTAGTGCACCCGCAGCTCGCCGCCGGTGATGGCCCGGCGCAGCTCGAGCTCGGTGTCGAGGCGGTGGAGGAGCTTGGCCCGCAGCGAATCGGCGAAGACCTGGGTCTGGTTCCGCCCGTCCTCCTTGGCCTGGTACATGGCGGCGTCGGCGTCGCGCAGGAGCTCGTCGGCCGACACCGCCGGCGAGGCGGCCAGCGCGATCCCGGTCGACACCGACACGACGTACTCGGCGCCGTCGATGACCATGGGGTCCCCGATCGTCTCCCGGAGACGCTCGGCGATCGCCGTCGCCTCCGCCTCGCCGTCGACGTCCTCGCAGAGGACGACGAACTCGTCCCCGCCGAACCGGGCCACGGTGTCGCCGGGCCGCAGCGCCGCCCGGAACCGGTCGGCCACCGTGGCCAGCACCTGGTCGCCCTTGGCGTGGCCCAGCGAGTCGTTGATCAGCTTGAAGCGGTCGAGGTCGATGAACAGGACGGCCAGCAGCCCCGGACGGCGCGCCAGGGAGGCCAGGGCGTGGTCGAGCCGGTCGGCGAACAGCACCCGGTTGGGCAGGCCGGTCAGCGGGTCGTGGAGCGCCTGGTACGACAGCTGCTCGCGGTGGGAGCGCAGTGCCTCCCGGGCGCCGTCGAGCGACACGGCCGCCCGGGCCGCCTCGTCGAGGATGGTGTTGAAGCTCGCCGCCATCGCCCCGACCTCGTCGGTCGAGTGCACGTCGACGTGGGCCGTCTCGACCCGGGCCCGGGCGGCGGCGAGGTCGCCGTCGGCCAGCGCGCCCATGGCCCGGGTGAGGTCGGCGAGCGTGCCGGTAGCCAGCCGGTCGGCGGCGCCGGCCACCTGGGTGGCGGCGTGGGCGATCATCCCCGGCAGGACCAGCCCGACCGTGATCGTGACCAGCGCCACGGCCACGAAGATGTCCTGGAGGACGCTGGCCATCCCGGCGTCGCCGGGCCGGACCGAGTTGACCGCGATCAGGTAGCCCGAGCCGTCGAGCACCAGGACGGCGATCATGGCGCCGGTCAGCTTGAGGTGCAGCGATCGCTTGACGGTCCGGGGCAGGCCCCGGTGGTCGTGCCACTTCCGCCAGGCGAAGGCCGCCGCCCCCGAGTAGGCCAGCGCCAGGCCGAACAGCACCGTCGGCAGACCGAACTGCTCGAAGCCCAGCACGGTGGTCAGCAGCCAGACGCCGGCCGCGGCGACGCCGAGGACGATCGTCCCCCGGGGCGCCCGGTAGGGCCGGGCCCGGTCGGGTTCGTTGCGCCGCAGCAGCCACACCGCCACGCTGGGCAGGGCGATGCCGATGAGATAGGTGAAGTTGGCGGCGGCGATGACCCACACCGGGTCGCCGCCGATGAGGAACAGCGACGCCATCCCCGCGGTGAGCACGCTGGCCACCCAGGGGGCGTCGGCGGCGTTGCGGCGGGCCAGCATCCTCGGCAGCAGCCCGTCCTCCGACAGCTGCGACAGCGTCCGGGCGGCGCCGGTCAGCGGCGTCAGCGTGCCGTGGAACATGTTGAGGACCATGAACCAGATCGCCGCCGCCTTGGCTGCGCTCCCGAGCAGCGGGGCGAACGTCGGCCCCAGGGCGTGGGCCAGGACCGACGACTCGCCGCCGATGGCCGCCGGACCGAGCACGCCGAGCCACACGACCGGCAGGACGAGGAAGTACAGGGTCGCCATCCAGGCGCTGGCGTACATCCCCCGGGGCACGTTGCGCTCCGGGTCGATCGTCTCTCCCACATGGCACGACGCCGCCTCGAAGGCCGGTGCGGCGAAACCGATGAGGTACAGCCCGGCCATGGCGCTGGTGATCCCGCCGAAGAGCCCGGAGAACGGCGAATGGAGATGGAACGACCCCGCCCGGTGCCAGTCGACGTGGCCGCTGACGACGGGGATGATCGCCGAGGCGAAGGCCAGCGCCGCCGACCCGCCGGCGATCACCACCGCCACCCGGGTCACGCGCCGCATACCGGCCAGGTTCAGCCCGGTGAAGGTGGCCACGAGGAGGACGGCCAGCAGCTTCACCGGCATCCACGGCAGGTACCACTGGTGCAGCGCCGAAGCGGAGAGGATGGCCGTCAGCCCGCAGGTCGGTACCCAGCCCCACCAGTAGCAGGTACCGGTCAGGTTGGCGAGGACGGGGCTGTAGGGCCGGAAGGCCTCGGCGCAGGTGGCGGCGATGCCGCCCACCCGGTCGGGCCACATCATCACCAGCTCGGTCCAACCGGGCAGCGCCGCCCAGCTGAGGAGCAGGCCGACGATCAGCAGCGGGACGGCGGCGCTGCCCTGCGAGACCAGCAGCGCCGAAATCAGGAACAGGCTCTGGTTACTGCCGCCCATGCCGAGGGCGGTCGTCCCCAGCCACTTGATGGCCCGGGGGTGCCGTAGGTCGCCGGAGGCATTGGGCGCGTGCTCGGAGATGGCTCCTCCCGGGCGACCGACGCGGCTCGGGCCGGCCGGGTGTGCCCGGCCCTCTCCAGGAATGATGCGGAGGCGCCGCTCGGGGGCCAATGACCCGTCGGGGTCATTTCCCGCCGGGCGTTGGCTAGTAGGTGCTCGCGGAAATTACAGTGATGTGATTTGATGTGGTCATGCGACTACTTCCCCTTGAGATCACCGACGTTGAACGGGTCGAGCTTGAGCGTCGGGTCCGGTCGAACACCG
>Ga0070741_10006198_pt1 | contig 25907 bp, 22 predicted proteins | sample Coa_R1_4_FD_66440 | JGI IMG/M metagenome (GOLD analysis project Ga0070741, IMG submission 66440) | Surface soil microbial communities from Centralia Pennsylvania, which are recovering from an underground coalmine fire - Coalmine... | ecosystem: Environmental > Terrestrial > Soil > Unclassified ... | reverse complement strand
GGGGGCCGCCCATGCCGCGACATTTCCACGAGGAGCTGGAAGCGCTCAAGCAGACCCTGCTCGCGATGGGCGGGCTGGTCGAGGACCAGATCCGTCGGGTGATGAAGGCCCTGCTCGAGCGCGACGACGCGATGGCCCGGGAGGTCATCGAGCGCGACCGCCAGGTCAATACCTACGACGTGGAGGTCGACGAGCAGTGCGTGAGCCTGCTCGCCCTCCACCAGCCGGCCGCGGGCGACCTGCGCTTCATCACCACCGCCATGAAGATCGTCACCGACCTCGAGCGCATCGGCGATCAGGCGGTGAACATCGCCCAGCGGGTGCTCGACCTCAACCGCGAGCCCCAGCTCAAGCCCTACATCGACCTGCCGCGCATGGCCGACCAGGCGCAGCGCATGGTGAAGGAGAGCCTGGACGCCTTCGTGGCCCGCGACACCGCGCTGGCCCGCCAGGTGTGCGGGGAGGACACGGACGTCGACCTGCTGAAGGAGCAGATCTTCCGCGAGCTGCTCACCTTCATGATGGAGGATCCGCGCACGATTCCACGGGCGATCCGGCTGATCCTGATCTCCCGGTTCATGGAGCGGGTGGCCGACCACGCCACCAACATCGCCGAGATGGTGGTGTACATGGTCGAGGGCAAGATGGTCCGACATATGCTGGCTTGAGGATCGCGTTGTGTATACTGCAAGCGTGAGTGCAGAACGGCGGTACCAGCTCCAGTCGGAGGACGCCAACCGACGCATCGACGCCCTCCTGGAGCAGCTGCGAGTCCCGGAGACCGGCTGGTCGTTCTACGCGGAGATGCTTACCACCGCGCTCAAGATGTACGAGGACGGCGCGGGGGTGGCGGACCTGAAGATCGCGAACAACGCGTTCAAGGAGATCCGCTACGGGTTCAAGGTCTTCGGCCCGTGGCGCAACGTCCCCAAGGTCACCGTGTTCGGCTCGGCCCGCACGCCGCGCGAGCACCCGATCTCCGAGCAGGCCTACGCGTTCGGCAAGCGCATCACCGGCGCGGGCTGGATGGTGATGACGGGCGCGGGCGGCGGGGTGATGGGCTCCGCCCAGGAGGGCGCGGGCGGGGAGCGCTCCTTCGGCCTCAACATCCGGCTGCCTTTCGAGCAGGAGGCGAACCCGTGGATCGCCTCCGACCCGAAGCTGATCAGCTTCAAGTACTTCTTCACCCGCAAGCTGTTCCTCGTCCGCGAGGCCCACGCGATGGCGTTCCTGCCCGGCGGCTTCGGCACCGCGGACGAGGCGTTCGAGGCGCTCACCCTGATCCAGACCGGCAAGTCGCCGGTGCTGCCCCTGGTGATGCTGGACGAGCCAGGCGGGACGTACTGGAAGAGCTTCGACGCCTTCATCCGGCGGGAGATGGTGAGCCGCGGGATGGTCAATCCCACCGATCCCGACCTCTACCGCATCACCGACGACGTGGAGGTGGCCGCGGCGGAGATCGAGGGCTTCTACCGTAACTACCACTCGCAGCGCTACGTGCGGGACTCGCTGGTGCTGCGGATGCGCCGCCCGCTGCCGGAGACGACGCTGGCCCAGCTGAACGCGGCCTTCACCGACATCCTGGGCGGTCCCGCGGTGCAGGCCCCCGGCCCGGTGCAGGGCGAGGGCGACGAGCTGCCCGATCTGCCGCGGCTGGTGCTGCCGTTCAACCGCTCGGGCTTCTCGCGGCTGCGCAGCCTGATCGACACGGTCAACGGCTCGGCCTGACCCGCGGGCGGACCCCGCCGCGCGTCCCGTCTACTCCGGCTCCTCCCGCTCCTCGGTGGTCTGACACGCGGCGCAGACCCACGTGCGGAGAAGGGTCACGCGCTTCGGGTCGCGCCTGAGCGTCCACGGCATCAGCGTGCGGGCACCGCAGCGCGGGCACACATCGGTCTGCTGACCCGGCTGCACCTCCTGCGGGAGCCACGGGACCTTGGGTTTCATGTGCGGGATTATACCCGAGCCCGCCCCGGGCACGGCGGCCGGGGGATGGCCGCTCAGCCGCGCAGCAGCCGGTCGATCTCTTCGCGGGCCTCGCCGACCCGGCGCCAGGCCAGGAACGTCCGGCGCAGCCCCGCGTCGGGCAGGCGCGCGGCCACCTCGTCCAGGACCTTGCCGGCCAGCCGCCCCGCCTCCGCGGCCTGCTCCATCCGGCCCGCCCCGGCCTCGGCCCGGGCCAGCAGCAGCGCGGTCTGCCAGATGAGATTCGGGTAGCCCATGCGCCGGGCGAGGCCGAGAGCCAGGGCGATCTCGCCGGAGGCTTCCACGCTCTGCCCGGCGTCGAGCAGGACCTGGCCCCGCAGGGCGCGCGCGCGCGCCTCGTACTTCATCGAGCCGGTCCGGCGCGCCTGCTGGAGCACCCGGTCGGCGTGGTCGAAGGCGCGCGCGGGATCGCCCGTGATCAGCAAGGCCTCGCCGAGGTACGTGTTGAGGTGGAGCGACCAGCGCCACCGGTGGGCTCCGAAGGCGAACTTGTCCACGCGCTCGTACGTCTCTTCCATCTGGGCCAGCGCCCGGTGCGGATCCCCCAGGTTCAGCTCGTCGAGGGTCAGGTTGATCAGCGAGCTGACCTCCACGTTGGCGTTCCGGGCCGCGCGCCCGATCTCGGCGGCCTCCCGGTTGTACTCGGTGGCGCGGCGGAAGTCCCCGATCTCCTGGTAGAGCCAGCCGAGCGAGTTGCTGAGGCGGCCCACCATGAACGAGTTGTTGCGGTCGCGCGCCTTGGTCAGGCTCTCGTCGATGGTGGCGAGCGCCTCGACGTACTGCGCGAGACCGATCTGGCTGAGGCAGAGGAAGGCGCCCGAGATCATCTCGGAGAGGCCGTCGTTGACCTCCCGCGAGGCCGCGATCGCCTGGCGGCTGGTCTCGATGGCCTGGGTGAACTCGCCCCGCCAGTTGGCGTGGGCGCCGAGCCACGTGAGGTTCGTCGCCACCGTGTCCCCGTAGCCGTTGGCCCGCGCGATCGCGAGCGACTCCTCGAAGAGGCGGTCGCCTTCCGCGGGGTCGCCGTCCGCCTGGGCGGCCAGCCCGAGGTAGGAGAGGCTGCGCGCGAGCAGGTGCTGATCTCCGGTTTCCCGGCCGATCGCGAGCGCCTCCTGGGCGGACCGGCGGCACTCCTCGATCCCCTCGTTGCGGAAGGTGAGGAACTGGGAGTAGGCCATCTCGACCACCGCTTCTCCCTCGCGCACCCGGTCCCCGGCCTCGCGCGCCACCTCGCGCATCCGCTCGAACTCGGCGATGGAGTCCGCGTAGCGGGCGAGCACGCGCAGGGCGTCGCCCCGGTGGTGGTGGACCTCGACGATCCGGGCCGGGGGCAGGGGTGGACTTACCTGCGCGCCGGCCTCGAGCGCACGCGCGTAGAAGTCCAGAGCGGACGGCAGCGCGTAGGCCGCTTTCGCCCGGTCGCCGGAGCGGACCAGGTAGGTGAACGCCTTCTCCCAGTCGCCCCCGTTCTGGAAATGGTGGGCGAGCTCCTCCGCGTGGTCGGCGAGGCGATCGGCGTAGATCTCCTCGATGGCCAGGCCCACCGCGCGGTGCAGCTCCCGACGCCGCTCCTTGAGCAGGCTCTGGTAGGCCACGTCCTGGATGAGGGCGTGCTTGAAGACGTAGGCCGGCTCGGGAGCCAGGGCGAGCTCGTAGATGATCTCGAGCTCCTTGAGCTCGGCCAGGAGCTCGGTGAGCCGCTCGGTGAGCCCGGCCACCCGCTGGAGGAGCCGGCCGAGGAACTGACGGCCGATGACCGAGGCGAGCTGCACGGTCCGCTTGCCGTCCTCGCCGAGCCGGTCCAGGCGCGCCATGATGATGCCCTGGATGGTGTCGGGCACGTTCAGGGAGCCCGCGCCCTCCACGATCCGATAGCCGTCGCCCTCGCGCCGCAGAATCCCGAGGTCGAGCAGGGTCTTGGTGACCTCCTCGATGAACAGCGGCACGCCTTCCGCCTTTCCGAGCAGCGCCGCGCGCAGGGCGGGCGGCAGCTCGGCCGCCCCGAGCAGCTGCCCGGCCATGGCGACGGAGTCGGCCTCGGAGAGCGCGTGCAGGGTGACCAGGGTGTGGAAGCTGCGGGCGGGCACCGGCGGGGTGTAGCCCACCCGGTAGGTCAGGATCAGCATGAGCGGCACGCTCACGACCGCGTCGGTCATGGCGGCGAGGTACTCCTCGGTGCCCGCGTCGCTCCAGTGAAGGTCCTCGAACACCAGCACCAGCGGCCGCAGGCGCGCCCCGCGGAGGGACAGGGCGCGGAGGGCCTCGAAGCACTTCTGGCGGCGCGCGCTCGGCTCCATGTCGAGGACGGCGCGGTCGCCCGGATCCACCGAGAGCAGGTAGCGGATGTAGGGAATGTGGGCCTCGAGCTCGCCCATCCGGCGCATGCCGTGCTCGACCTTGGCGATGATCTCCGGCTCCCCGTCCAGCTCCTCGACGCGGAAGTTCAGGCGCAGCTGATCGACGAGGGGCAGGAACGGGATGGACCGTCCGAACGACACGCACTGCCCCTCGAGCCAGGTGGCCCGCGCCCCCTCGGTGACCGCCCGCCGGAACTCGAGCAGGAGCCGTGACTTGCCGATGCCGGCGTCGCCGGCGACGGACACGATCTGCCCGTGGCCGCGCTTGACCTGCTCGAAGCGCTCGTGGAGGACCTCGAGCTCCCGGGTGCGGCCGACCAGCGGGGTGAGGCCCCGCTCCACCGCGGCGTCGAGCCGGGCGCGTCGGCCGCGGGCGCGCAGCACCTCGAACGCGTGCACCGGCGCGCGGCCCTTCACCGCGAGCGAGCCCACGTCGAGGGTCTCGAAGAAGCCGGCGATCGCGGCGTGGGTCGCCTCGCTCACCAGGACGCTGCCGGGCCGCGCGCTCTGCTGCAGGCGGGCGGCCAGGTTCGTGGTGTCGCCGACCGCGGTGTAGTCCATGCGCAGATCGTCGCCGATCTTGCCCACGACCACCGGGCCGGTGTGCAGCCCGATCCGCATCTGGAGATGTCGGCCGCCCTGGCTCCACAGCTCCCGGTCGTAGTCGCGCAGCGCCCGCTGCACGGCGAGGGCGGCGTGGACCGCGCGGCGCGGGCTGTCCTCGTGGGCGATGGGCGCGCCGAAGAGCGCCATCACCCCGTCGCCGGTGTACTGGTTGACCGTGCCCTCGAAGCGGTGGACCTCGGCGGTGATGAGCTCGAAGCACCGGTTCACGATCCGGTGCACCTCCTCCGGATCGAGCTTCTCGGCCATGGCGGTGAACCCCGCGATGTCGGCGAAGAGCACCGTGACCTGGCGGCGCTCGCCCTCGAGGGCGGAACGCGAGCGCAGGATCTTGTCCGCGAGGTGGCGCGGCGTGTAGGCGGCCGGAGCGGACGGGCCCGGGGAGACCGCGGCCGGCTTCGGGCGCGCGGCGGGCGGGGGCGTGGGGACGGCCGGCGCCGCCTCGCCGACGCGCCGGCCGCACGCGCCGCAGAAGCGCGCCCCGGGCCGGAGCGCGGCGCCGCACGAGGGGCAGACCGCTTCGAGCCGGGTCCCGCACTGGTCGCAGAAGTGGTTCTCGGCCGGGTTCTCGGCCTGGCAGGCCCCGCAGCGCATCCCGTATCAGTACCATGAATCGCGACCCACCACGGTGCGCTAAGCTCGCCCGGTGTCCGGCCCATATCTGGTCCTGCTCATCGCGAACCTGGTCTTCGCCACCGGCTACGCGGTGAGCCGCGTGGTGCTCGCCGACGTGGGGCCGGCCACGCTGGGGCTGGCCCGGGTGCTGATCGGGGGCGCGCTGCTCCTGGCCTGGGCGGTCCGGGAGGGGGCGAGCGCCCCCCGGTCCCCGTGGACGCGGGAGGACCGCGTGCGGGTCGCGCTGATGGGGGTGGTGGGCTTCGCGCTGGCCTTCGCCCTGGGCAACTGGGGCCTCGCGTACTCCACCGCCACCAACGCGGCCCTCCTGATCACGGTCGAGCCGACCACGCTGCTGGTGCTCTCGCCGCTCCTCCTGGGCGAGCGCCTGACGAGGCGGGAGACGCTGGGCGCGGTGCTGACCCTGGTGGGCGCGGTCGTCGTCGTGCTGGACGGCGTGCCCGGGCTCACCCGCTCGCTGACGCCGCACTGGCGCGGCGACCTCCTGCTGATCCTCTCCGGCGTGGCCTACGCCGCCTACTCGCTGCTGGGGCGGGGCGTGCTGACCCGGCATCCGGTCGCGCGGGTGACCGCGCATTCCGTGGTGTGGGGCGCGGTGTCGATCGCGCCGCTCGCGCTCCACGAGTGGTGCGTGGGGCCGCCGCCCTCGTGGACCGCCGCCGCGCTCGTGGGCACGCTCTACCTGGGCTTGGTCATCACCGCGCTCGGCTACGCGGTGTGGAACTGGTGCCTCGAGCGGCTGGGAGCTGCGCGGGTGGCCGCCTTCGTCAACGTGCAGCCGCTGGCCGGCGCGCTGCTCGGCATCTGGTGGCTCCGCGAGGCGGTGACGCCGTTCCTGGTGCTGGGCGGTGTCCTCATCGTGGCCGGCCTGCACCTCACGGTGAAACCCGCCCCGACAGAGTAGAATACCGGCATGCGGCGCGTGCGGGTGGGGCTGGCCCAGGTGAATCCGACGGTCGGAGCGATCGAGGCCAACGCCCGGCTCGTGACCGCGGGCATGGAGCGCGCCCGCACCCTCGGCTGCGACATCGTGGCCTTTCCGGAGCTGGTGCTGACCGGCTACCCGCCGGAGGACCTGCTCTTCAAGCCCGCCTTCATCGAAGCAAACCTGCGGGCGCTCGAGCAGGTGGCGCGACAGAGCCGCGGGCTCACCGCGATCGTCGGCTACGTCGACAAGCGCGACGACATCTTCAACGCGGCGGCGGTCCTGCACGACGGCGCGCTCGCCGGCACGTACCACAAGCAGTACCTGCCCAACTACGGGGTCTTCGACGAGAACCGGTACTTCCAGTCGGGCGGGGAGGCGCCGGTGTTCACCCTCGGCGACACCGTGATCGCGGCCAACATCTGCGAGGACATCTGGTATCCGACCGGGCCGACCACGCTGCAGGCCCTCGGCGGGGCGGAGCTGGTGGTGAGCATCAACGCCTCGCCGTACCACGCGGGCAAGGGCCGCTTCCGCGAGAAGATGCTCGCGACCCGCGCCGCCGACGACCTGGTGTGCCTGGCGTTCGTGAACACGGTGGGCGGGCAGGACGAGCTGATCTTCGACGGCCAGTCCCTCATGTTCAACGAGAAGGGCGAGTGCGTGGCGCGCGGCCGCGCCTTCGAGGAGGAGTTCGTGGTGACGGACCTCGACCTCGACGAGGTCTTCCGCGCGCGCCTGCACGACTCGCGCCGGCGCAAGGAGAAGCTGCGGGCGACCGCGGCGGCGCCCCGCCGCATCGCGCTGGCCCCGCTGCCCGCTCCGGAGCGCCCGCGCCTGCCCGCCCACGAGGTCCCGGTGCTGGAGCCGGTGGAGGAGATCTACCAGGCGCTCGTGCTCGGCACCCGCGACTACGTCACCAAGAACGGGTTCACCCACGTGGTGCTGGGACTCTCGGGCGGCATCGACTCCTCGCTGGTGGCCGCGATCGCCTGCGACGCGCTCGGCCCCGCCAACGTGACCGGCGTGACCATGCCGTCGCAGTTCTCGTCGGCGGGGACGCGGAACGACGCGGCGCGGCTGGCCCGCAACCTCGGCATCGAGTTCCTGCGCCTGCCGATCACGCCGGTGTTCAACACCTACCGGCGCGCGCTCGCCAAGCCCTTCAAGGGGCTCAAGGAGGACGTGACCGAGGAGAACCTCCAGGCGCGCATCCGCGGCAACTATCTCATGGCGCTGTCGAACAAGTTCGGCTGGCTGGTCCTCACCACCGGCAACAAGAGCGAGATCGGGGTCGGCTACTCCACCCTCTACGGCGACATGGCGGGCGGCTTCGCGGTGATCAAGGACGTGCCCAAGACCCTGGTCTACCAGATCTCGGAGCACGTGAACCGACGCGCCGGACGCGAGGTGATCCCCCGCTCGGTCTTCGAGCGCCCACCGTCGGCGGAGCTCCGCCCCGACCAGACCGACCAGGACACGCTGCCCCCGTACCCGATCCTCGACGCGATCCTGGAGGCGTACGTGGAGGGCGACCAGGGCGTGGCCGACATCGTGGCCCGCGGCTTCGACGCGGCCACCGTGAAGCGGGTGATCGCGATGGTGGACCGCAACGAGTACAAGCGGCGGCAGGGCCCCATCGGCATCAAGATCACCCCGCGCGCCTTCGGCAAGGACTGGCGGCTGCCCATCGTGAACCGCTTCCGCGAGTAGGCCGGGAGCCGGCCCTGCTCGCGTCCATCGCCCTCTTCCTGGTCGCCGGTCTCGCCGAGATCGGCGGCGGCTACCTCGTCTGGCTCTGGTGGCGCGACGGCCGGCCGTGGCCGCTGGGCCTGCTGGGAGCCGCGATCCTCGTGCTGTACGGCTTCGTCCCCACCTACCAACCCGCCCCCTTCGGCCGCGCCTACGCGGCCTACGGCGGCGTCTTCGTGGTGCTGTCCCTGTGCTGGGGCTGGGTCACCGGCGGGGCACGCCCCGATCGCTACGACCTGGCCGGGATGGGCCTGTGCCTGGCCGGGGTCGCGCTGATGATGTACGCGCCGCGCGCCTCCTGATCCGCGCGGGCGACCGGCACCGGCCGATGGCTCCGCGTGGCCCGGGCGGCCGCATCGATCCGGCCGACCACGAGCGCCGGCCGTGGCGGGTGCACGCCCTCGCCGCCGCCGAGGGCCTGGCGCTCCACGACCTGTGGGAAGTGGCGGTGGCGCTCCCGGAAGACGTGCCGCTCGAGCGCTGGATCGAGGGACTGCTCGCCGAGCGCCGGAGCGTCGCCTCGCGCGCGCTGTTCGGGCTTCGCGCGGTCCTGGGCCGCCTCCTGGGCCTCGACCGTGGCGGGACCGGCTTCGTGCCGGTCTATCGCGAGCGAGACGAGGTGCTCTTCCGCATCGCCAACCGCACGGTGACCGGGCTCCTCCACTACTCGCGGGTGGACCGCCATCCCCGCCTGGCCGTCTACGTGAGACCCGAAGGCGCGCTCGGCCGCGCGTACATGACGCTGATCGATCCGTTCCGGCGATGGGTGGTGTACCCGGCGCTGCTGGCCGCGGGCGCGCGGGTCGCGGAGCGGCTGGGCGGCCGGCGGGCCTAGGCGCGCGCGGTCAGCGCGCGGGGAGGGCGTCCAGCGACTGCAGGGCGGCGAGCCGGCGATAGATGCCGTCGCGCGCCATCAGCTCGTCGTGGGTGCCGGTCTCCGCGATGCGCCCGGCGTGCACCACCACCACCCGGTCCGCGTGCTTCACGGTGGCCAGCCGGTGGGCGATCACCAGCACGGTGCGGCCCTTCATGAGCTCGGACAGCGCCTGCTGCACCAGGAACTCGCTCTCGGCGTCGAGGTCCGAGGTGGCCTCGTCCAGGATCAGGATCGGCGGATCCTTCAGGAACGCGCGGGCGATGGCCAGCCGCTGGGCCTGGCCGCCCGAGAGCTTGACCCCCCGCTCGCCGACCGAGGTGGCGTAGCCCTCGGGCAGGGCGGTGATGAAGTCGTGGGCCTGGGCCTGACGAGCCGCCCGCTCGATCTCCTCGCGGGTCGCCCCCGGCTTGCCGTAGGCGATGTTGTACTCCACCGAGTCGTGGAACAGGAACGTGTCCTGGGTCACGATGCCGATCAGGGCGCGCAGCGACTCGACGGTGAGGCTGCGGAGGTCGTGCCCATCGAGGGTGATGCGCCCCGCGGTGACATCGTGGAAGCGCGGCAAGAGCTCCATGAGGGTCGTCTTGCCGGCGCCCGACATGCCCACGAAGGCCACCAGCTCGCCCTTGCGGACGGTGAGGGAGATGTCCTGGAGCGCCCAGTCCTCCGCCTCCGGATAGCGGAACCCGGCGCCCTCGAACTCGATCGCCCCCGTGAAGGCGGGCACCGGATACGCCCCGGGCGCGTCCACGATCGCGGGCGGGGTGTCGAGGATCTCGAACACGCGCTCCACCGAGGCGATCGACTGCTGCACGGTGTTGACCATCCGGGACAGCTGGCGGACGGGCCCGTAGAGCAGCACCACCGCGGCGGTGAACGAGAAGAACTCGCCGGGGGTCAGCGCCCCCGAGATCACGCGGTAGCCGCCGTACCACAGCGCGCCCATGATCGCGAGCGCGCCCAGCACCTCCATCAGCGGCTCCGCCATCTCGTCGACGCGGCGGTCCTTGAGGGCCAGGCCCAGGAGCCGGTCGTTGACCGAGTTGAAGCGCTCCTGCTCGAGGCCTTCGCGGCCGAACGCCTTGACGATCTTGGTGCCGGTGAACGACTCCTGCAGCACCACGTTCAGCTCGGCGATCTTCTGCTGGGTGCGCCGGTTGATCTTGTAGAGCTTGCGGCCGATGACCCGCACCGCGATGCCCACGATCGGAAACACCGCGATCGCGATCAGGGCGAGCACCCACTCCCGCAGGAACATGACGGTGAGCAGGGCCGCGATCGTCCCCACGTGCCGCACCGCCATCACCAGCACCGTGGAGGAGAGGCGGGCCAGGCGGTTGACGTCGGTCACCACCCGGGCCATCAGATCCCCCGAGTGCAGGGAGGCGAAGAACGACAGCGGCATCGACTGGATGTGCGCGTAGAGCTCGCGCCGGATGCTCGCGATCACGCGCTCCCCCACCGAGGCCATCAGGTAGGACTGGCCGAAGCGGCCCGCGCCCTTCAGCAGGTAGGCGCCGAGCAGGGCGAGGGGGATGATCCGCAGCATCGCCACGTCGCGCTTGAGGAAGATGTCGTCCATGGCCGGCTTCACCAGCCAGGCGATCAGGGCCTCCGCCCCCGACACCAGCAGCGCGAGCATCCCGCCCAGCACCAGGACCGGCCAGTAGGGCCGCAGGTACGGCAGCAGGCGCAGGAGCAGGCGGTAGCGCGCGTTCACCGGCGTCCCCCGCGCGCGAGCAGCCGCTCGTAGAGCGCCTCGGTGCGCTGCACCTTCTGGGCCATCGAGAACTGGGCCTCCACGCGCTTGCGGCCGGCTCGAGCCATGGCCTTGGCCCGCGTGGGGTTCTCCAGCATGCGGAGGATCGCCTGGGCCAGCGCGTGGGGGTTGCGCGGCGGCACCAGCAGGCCCGTCTCGCCCTCGACGATGAGCTCGGGATGGCCCTCGATGTCGGTGCCGATCACCGGGGTCTCCACCGCGAGGGCCTCCCGCAGGGAGCCGGTGATGCCGAGGCCGGCGTAGGAGGCGTCCACCACGAGGTCGCTGGCGGCCAGGATCTCGGGGATGTCCTCGCGGTGGCCCAGCACCGAGACCGCGTCGCCGATCCCGCGCCGGAAGGCCCGGTCGCGCAGGGCGGCGATGCGCGGGGCGGGCGCGCCCACGAAGAGCAGGCGCGCGTGCGGGGCCGCGTGGCAGACCCGGGCCATCGCCTCGAGCACGTCGTCGTTGCCGCGCCAGGAGCGGATGCCGACCTGGGTGACCAGCGCGTGCTCCGGGGCCAGGCCCAGTTCCCGGCGGATGCGGCGGCCGTCGACGTCGGGACGGAAGCGGGTCAGGTCGGTGCCGGAGTAGATGACCTCGATCTTGGCGGCCGGGATGCCGGCCGCCACCAGACCCCGCTTGATCGACTCGCACACCGCCACGATCGCGGTCACCCGCCGGGTGGTGTAGCCGAGGCGCGTCCAGCGGTCGACCGGGAAGCTCACGCCGCGGTTCAGGATCAGCACCGGGATCCGCACGGTCAGCCCGGCCAGCAGGGCGAGGGAGCGGGCGCGGCCCTTCTGGCAGTGCACCACGTCGATGCGGTGCTCCCGGATCAGGCGGGCCAGCGCCCAGACCGAGCGCAGGTCGAGGCTCGAGCGCATGGGCACGGGGGCGTGGTGCATCCGTCCCCGCGCGCAGGCGCGCGACCAGTGCTCGCTCGGCCGGGTGGCCACCACCACGCGATGGCCGCGCGTGACCAGGCCGGCCGCGAGGTCGCGCAGCTGCATGGCCGCGCCGGTGAAGAAGTCCGCCTTGGGATAGATCTGGAGGATGTTCACGGGCGCGACACGCGTGGCCTCACCGGACGGCCGTCACCGGGAGGAAAAGAACTCCCGCACCGCGGCCACCACCTGGTCCATCTCCGCCTCGGTGTGGCCGGCCGAGAGCGGCAACGAGAGGATCTCGCGCACGATGCGCTCGGTCGCGGGCAGCGTGGGCGGGTCGAAGCTCTCGACCGCGGGCTGCTGGTGGCTCGGCACCGGGTAGTGGATGCCGGTGGCGATGCCGCGCTCCTTGAGGTGACGGGCCAGCGCGTCCCGCTCGGGCGTGCGGACCACGTAGAGGTGGTAGACGTGCCGGGCGCCCGCCCGCTCCTCCGGCAACGCAAGCGGCAGGCCGGCCAGCCCCGCGCGGTAGCGCGCGGCGAGGGCACGGCGGTGGTCGTTCATGGCGTCGAGCCGGCGCAGCAACACGCGCCCCACCGCGGCCTGGATCTCGTTGAACCGGAGGTTGAAGCCGACCTCGGCGTGCACGTCCTTGTTGAGGCGGCCGTGATCGCGGAGGCGGCGGCACCGCGCGGCCAGGTCGTCGTCGTCGGTGGCGAGCAGGCCGCCGTCGCCCATCACGGTGAGGTTCTTCGACGGGTAGAACGAGAACGCGCCCGCGCGCCCGAAGGTGCCCACCTTGCGGCCCTGCCACTCGGCGCCGTGGGCCTGCGCGCAGTCCTCGAAGAGCCACAGGCTGCGCTCGGCGCACAGGCGGCGGATCCCGTCCAGATCCGCGGGATGCCCGTAGAGGTGCACCGGCACGAAGCCGACCGTCCGCGGCGAGACCTTGGCGGCGGCGTCGTCGACGTCGACGGTATAGGTCTCGTCCACGTCCACGAACACCGGGCGCGCGCCCGCGAAGCAGACCGCCTCCACGGTGGGGAACGCGGTGTGGGCGGGCACCAGCACCTCGTCGTCCGCCTTGACCCCGCACGCCTTCAGGCCCATCCAGATGGCGGCGGTGGCGCTGCTGGTGAGGACCGCGTGCCGGACGCCCAGGTAGCGGGCGAACTCCTGCTCGAAGGCCCTGCACTCGGGCCCCAGGATGTACTGTCGCGAGTCGATGGCGGCGAGGACCGCGCGCTTGATCTCGTCGTCGACGGGCGGCCGGGAGAGCGGGACGGGCATTCGGATCTAGCCTCCTGGAGGATGCGGGTGGAGCCGCGAGTACTTGCCCCGGAAGTAGAGCAGGGGCTCGCGGCCGGAGTCCTCGCGGACGTCGACGGCCTCGACCTGTCCGACGAAGATCGTGTGGTCGCCGCCCGGGTAGGCGTGCACCACCGTGCACTCGAGCGCGGCCAGGGCGTCGTCGAGGATGGGCAGGCCGATCGCGCCGGGACGGTAGGCGAGGCCGACGAACTTCTCGTGCCCCGCCGCGGTGGGGGCGGTGGCGAAGCGGCGCGACACCGCCTCCTGGCCGATGCAGAGGATGTTCACCGCGAAGCGGCCCGCGGCCTTGATCGCCGGATAGCTGTGCGCCTTCTGCGACACGCACACGAGCACGAGGGGCGGGTCGAGCGACACGGAGGTGAACGAGCTCGCGGTGAGGCCGGTGGGGCGTTGCTCGCCGTCCCAGGCCGTCACGATCGTCACTCCGCTCGCGAAGTGACTCATGACACGGCGGAAGTCATCGGGCCCCAGCACCCGATCGTTGTAGCAATTTCGGGCATATTTTTCAAGTTCTGCGGGCGCTTGCGCGCGCTGCGCGGGTGGCGTCCCGGGCACGGCGCGGGTATACTCGCGCTCAGCATGACCACCCCGAGCGCCCCGACCGAGCGCGCCGTCCTCGACGTGCTGCGCACCATCCGCGATCCCGACCAGGGCCAGGACATCGTGAGCCTGGGCCTGGTCAAGGACCTGCGCATCCAGGACGCGGAGGTGTCGTTCACCCTCGCGTTCACGGGACAGGCCCCCGCGACGAAAGCGGCCCTGCACAGCGGCGCCTCGAGGGCGGTGTCGCAGATGCCCGGCGTGTCGCGCGTGAGCGTGAAGATGGGCTCCGCGGCGGGTGCGCGCCCGGCCCCGGCCGCGCACGGTCACGCCCACGGCGCGGGTGCCGCCCCGTCGGCCGACCTCATCCCGGAGGTGAAGCACACGATCGCGGTCTCCTCCGGCAAGGGGGGGGTGGGGAAGTCGACGGTGGCGGTGAACCTGGCGCTGGCCCTCCGGCAGTCCGGCGCGCGCGTGGGCCTCGTGGACGTGGACGTCTACGGCCCCGACGTGCCGCTCATGATGGGCGCGAAGGAGCGCCCGGGCATGTTCGAGAACAAGATCATCCCGGTCGAGGCGCACGGCATCAAGATCATGTCGATCGGCCTCCTGGTCGCCGAGCGCGAAGCCCTGGTGTGGCGCGGGCCGATGATCCACTCCGCGGTGCAGCAGTTCCTGCGGGACGTGAACTGGGGCCCGCTCGACTACCTGGTCTTCGACATGCCGCCCGGCACCGGGGATGCCCAGCTCTCGCTCTCGCAGGTGGTCCCCCTGTCGGGCGTGGTGATGGTCACCACGCCCCAGGACGTGGCCCTGCTCGACGTGCGCAAGGCGCTCGCCATGTTCCGGAAGCTCAACGTGCCGATCCTGGGCATCGTGGAGAACATGAGCTACTTCATCGCGCCGGACACCCACCATCGCTACGCCATCTTCGGCGAGGGCGGCGGCCGGCGGGTGGCCGACGAGTTCGGGGTGCCGCTCCTCGGACAGATTCCGCTGGAGATGCAGATCCGCGAGGGCGGCGACGCGGGCGTGCCGGTGACGGTGGGCCATCCCGACTCCGAGCAGGCGAAGGCGTTCCGCTCCATCGCGACCGCCGCCGTCGCGCGGGTGCAGGCGGTGGCGGGGCTCGCCCTCCCCGACCTGCGCTGACCGCGGCGCGATCCTCATGCCCGCCCAGATCGTGGTGCCCATCTTTCCACTCCCGGACCTCACGTTCTTCCCGCACACCATGCTCCCGCTGCACATCTTCGAGCCACGCTACCGCGCGATGATCACCGACTGTCTCGCCCGCGACCGGCGCCTCGCGGTGGTGGGGCTACGTCCGGGCTACGAGGCCGACTACGAGGGCCGGCCGCCGGTGTTCGCGGTGACGGGCTTGGGCCGCATCGTGCAGTGCGAGCGCATGGCGAGCGGCCGCTACAACCTGGTGCTGCGCGGGGAGTGCCGCGCGCGGATCGACCGGGAGCTGCCCGCGGACACGCTCTACCGCATGGTGGCCGCGACCCCGCTCGAGGAGCAGGGCGCCGAGCGGCCCGCGGTCGCCGCGCTCGCCGGTCAGGTGCGAAGCCGCACCGCCCGCATCCTGGCCGCGGTCGGACGCGCCGGCGCGGAGCTGCAGCAGTCGCTCGACCAGGTGAGCGAGCCGGGCCGGCTCTGCGACCAGATCGCGTCGACGCTGGTGCCGAGTCCGGTCACGCGTCGGGCGCTACTGGAAGAACTGGACGTGGAGCGACGGCTCGAGCGCCTGTCCGCCGCGCTCGACGACCTGCTGAGCCACATGAGCGAGGAGGGGGGGCGCTCGTGAAGCGCGGGCTCGCCGCGCTCGCGCTGCTCGCGACGGTCCTGGGCGGCCCGCCCGCCGGACAGGCGGCCACCGCGTGGGGCTGGCTGGGGGTACGCATCCGGGACCTGTCGGAGCAGGAGATGGAGGACATCTCCCGGCGCTTCGGCCTCCGCGAGGGCTTCGGGGCGGTGATCGTGGAGGTGATCGAGGAGACGCCCGCCGCGGCGGCGGGGCTGCGCAACGGCGACCTGGTCGTCGCCTTCCGCGACCGCCCGGTCGTCGACACGCGGACGCTGCAGCGCGCGGTGGCCTCGGCGTCGGTGGGCGAGACCGTCCGGCTCACGGTGCTGCGGCCGGACGAGGGACGCCGCCCGGTCCAGGTGAGGGTGGGCGCGATGCCCGAGCCGATGGTGGCGGACCGCATCGCGGCGGAGTACGGGTTCCTGGTGCGCGATCCCGCGGGCCAGCCCGAGCTGGGTGGATCGCGGCCGGGCCCGATCCCGTCGGTGGCCGCGGTGCTGCCCCGGAGCCGCGCCGAGCGCGCCGGGGTGCAGGTGGGTGACGTGCTCACCGAGGTTTCGGGCCGCCCGGTGGCCACGCTCGAGGCCGTGCGCGAGGCCTTGCTCGCCGCCGGCCCCGACGGCCCGCTCCCCCTGGTCCTGCGTCGGGGGCAGGAGCAGCTCGCCGTCACGCTCGACTCCAGTCCCCGCCGGTAGCGGGCTCGCATGAGCGACGACATCGAGCTGTGGCGGCTGACCGCGGCGGAAGCCGCGGACCGCATCCGGGCCGGACGGCTCGCCTCGGAGGAACTGGTCATGGCCTGCCTGCAGCGCATCGAGGAGATCGAGCCCAGGGTCGAAGCCTGGACCTACCTCGATCCCGAGCACGCGCTCGCGCAGGCGCGCGCCGCCGACGACTGGCGGCGGGCGGGACGGCCGATCGGCCCGCTGCACGGCGTGCCGGTGGGTCTGAAGGACATCATCGATACCGCCGACATGCCCACCGAGAACGGCTCGGTGCTCCACGCCGGCCGCATCCCGTCGCGCGACGCGGCGGTCACCGAGCGGCTGCGGGCGGCGGGCGCGGTCATCATGGGGAAGACGGTGACCACTGAGTTCGCGACCCGCACTCCGGGCAAGACGCGCAACCCGCACGCGCCCGATCACACCCCGGGCGGCTCCTCCAGCGGCTCGGCGGCCGCGGTGGCGGCGGGCATGGTGCCGCTGGCGCTCGGGAGCCAGACCGGCGGCTCCACCATCCGCCCCGGCTCCTACTGCGGGGTGTACGCGCTCAAGCCCACCTACGGCCTGATCTCGCGCCACGGGATGTTCCAGCTCTCGCGGAGCCTCGATCACGTCGGTCTCTTCGCGCGCAGCGTGGAGGACCTGGGGCTGGTGCTGGAGGAGCTGGCCGGCCCGGACGAGCGCGACCCGGACACGCATCCGCGCGGGCGCGGCCGCTACCGCGCGACCGCGCTCGAGGAACCGCCTGTCCCGCCGCGCTTCGGGTTCTTCCGGAGCGGCCGCTGGGACCGGGTGGCGCCGGACGCGCAGGAGGCCTTCGGCGCGCTGGTGGCCCACCTGGGCGGGCAGATCGAGGAGATGGAGATCGCGATCGCCGCCGACGAGCTGGCGGAGTGGCACCGCGCGCTGATGGACGCGGAGATGGCGCTGGGCTTCCGCCAGGAGTGGGAGACCAGCCGCGATCGGCTCTCCCCGCCGCTGCGGGCCCGCATCGAACGAGGGCGCCAGGACCGCGCGCTCGGCTACCTGGCAGCCCGCGCCGCGGTGCCGGCGCTCGATGCCATCTTCGCCGAGCTCTTCGAGCGGCGCTACGACGCGATCCTGACGCCTTCGGCCGAGGGCACCGCGCCGGCCGGGCTCCAGTCGACGGGTGAGCCCACCTTCTGCACGCTCTGGACGATGGTCGGGCTGCCCGCGGTGAACGTGCCGCTCCTGCAGGGGGCCAACGGCCTGCCGCTCGGCGTGCAGCTGGTGGGGCCGCGGTACGGCGACGGCCGCCTGCTGCGGACCGCGCGGTGGCTGGCGGAGTCGGTGGCGGAGTAGGCCCTCACCCTCGGGCCCCTCACCCTCGGGCTCCTCACCCTGCCCTCTCCCCGGAGGGAAGAGGGAGAGCACGTCCCTGAAGGGAAGGGACGAGGGGGCGGGCGGTTATACTGGGCGGGCCATGATCGTGCTCGGCATCACCGAGACTCACTGCGCCACCGCCGCGCTGCTGCGCGACGGGCGCATCGTGGGCTGCGCCTCCGAGGAGCGCTTCAGCCGGCTCAAGAACGAGGCGGGCTACCCGCGCCGGGCCATCGACGCGCTCCTGCGCGAGTGCGACGTACGGCCGGAGCAGATCGATCTGGTGGCGCTGGCGGGCTCCCGCGCCGCCTCCCGCGAGTGGCTCAACCGCGTCCAGCACGACGAGGACTACGCCCGCGAGTACTACGGCGTCGCGTGGCCCTCGCGCCGGCGCGCGCTCGAGCGGAGGGTGCGGAAGTGGGGCGCCCGGTTCGGGCTGATCGACGCCTCCCGCGGGAAGTTCGGCATCACCCCGCGTGAGCGCCTGGCCGCGGTCACCGATCACCTCGGCGTCCGCGCCGACCGCATCGTGAGCCTCGACCACCACACCTGCCACGCGGCCGCCGCCTACTGGGGCTCCGGCTTCGGCGGCCGGTCCGCGCTGGTGCTCACCAACGACAACTCGGGCGACGGCCTCTGCGCGACCGCGTCCACCGGCTCGGGCCTCACGCTGACGCGTCACGAGGCGAGCCCGAGCGCGCCGGGCTCGGTGGGGGCGTTCTACTCGTTCGCGACCCTCGCCCTCGGCATGAAGTTCGGCGAGCACGAGTACAAGGTGATGGGCATGGCGCCCTACGCGCCCGAGAAGTACGCCCGGCGCGCGGAGGAGGCGCTGCGCGCGGTGTTCGACCTCGAGGACGGACCGCCCGCGCGCTTTTGCTGGCGGGCGCCCGGCGAGCGGTACCAGCTCCTGCTGCGCGCCATGGTGGGGCTGCGCTTCGACTGGGTGGCGGGCGGGGCGCAGCGGCTGCTCGAGGACGTGCTGCTGCGCTGGACGCGCCTCATGCGCCAGCGCTACGGCGGCGGCCGGGTCGCCCTGGGGGGCGGCGTGTTCATGAACGTGAAGGCGAACATGCTGGTCGGCCAGGAGGAGTGGGTCGAGGACCTCTTCGCGTTCCCGTCCTGCGGCGACGAGTCGAACGCGGTGGGGGCCGCCTACCTGGGCTACCTGCAGGAATGCGCCCGCCGCGGGATCACCGCGGCCCCGCACCCCTTCGGCCCCGCGTATCTCGGCCCGTCCGTCACCGACGAGGAGGCGGAGGGGGTGATCCGCGAGCGCCGCCTCGAAGGCCAGTACAAGGTCGCCTACCACGACCGCATCGAGGAGCGGATCGCGGAGCTGCTGGTCTCGGACGGGGTGGTGGCCCGCTGCGCGGGGCGGATGGAATTCGGGGCGCGGGCCCTCGGCAACCGGTCGATCCTGGCCAATCCCTCCGATCACCGGGTGGTCGGCCTCATCAACCGCATGATCAAGAACCGCGACTTCTGGATGCCGTTCGCGCCCACCGTGCTGGCCGAGCGCGCGGGCGACTATCTGGTGAACCCGAAGGGCCTCGCCTCCCCGTACATGATGCTCGCCATGCCCACGCGCCCCGAGGCCCGCGACGCGCTGGCCGCCGCGATCCATCCCCAGGACGCGACCGCGCGCCCGCAGATCCTGGAGCGGGAGTGGAACCCGGAGTACCACGCGGTGATCCGGGAGTTCGAGCGGCGCACCGGGGTGGGGGCGGTGCTGAACACCTCGTTCAACCTCCACGGCGAGCCGATCGTGGCCAGCGCGGCCGACGCGGTCGACACCTTCGAGCGCTCCGGGCTGCCGCACCTGGCGGTGGGGCACTGGCTGCTATCGAAGAAATGACGTCCGGCCCCGCGCCGATCGCGGAGGGCGGCGCGCCGACTCCGGCCATGGTGGATGCGGCGTGCTTTCTCTGCGGCGCCGCGCAGGCGGATCCGATGTGGACCACGGGCGACCGCGCCTTCGGCGTGCCCGGGGTCTTTACGGTGGCCCGGTGTCGCCGCTGCGGATTCCTCTACCAGCGACCCCGGGTGCGGGACGATCACCTGGCCGACTGCTATCCCGACCACTACCCACGGCATCAGGAGCCGTCGCCGCGCATCCCGTTCAAGGGGTCGCCGGCCCGCATCCGCGCCGTGCGCTGGGCGCTTGCCCGCGAGCTCGGGTACCTCGCCTGGCCGCAGGAGCGTCCCGGCCTCCTCACGCGCATGCGCGCGCGCCGGCTCGCACGCCGGCTCCGCTGGGACTGCCCGCCGTGGCGCGGGCACGGCCGCTACCTCGACGTCGGCTGCGGCTCCGGGGCCGCGCTCGGCGTGGCTCGGAGTCTCGGCTGGCAGGTGGCGGGCGTGGAGATGGACGCGGCGGCGGCGGCCAGGGCACGGCGGTTCACCGCGCGGATTCACGTCGGCGACCTGCAGGCCGCGCCCTTCGCACCCCACGAGTTCGACGTGATCAGCGCCTACCATGTGCTGGAGCACGTCCCGGATCCGGTCGGGGCGGTGCGCCGGATGCTGGGCTGGCTCGCCCCGGGTGGCCTCCTGATCGTCGAGGTGCCCAACGCGGGCGGCCTCGGAGCGCGTCTCTTCGGACGGGCCTGGTCGGGGCTCGAATTGCCCCGGCACCTCTCGCACTTCACCCCGGAGACGCTCGCCCACGCCGCGCGAGCGGCGGGCGGTCGCGTGGTGTGGTGCTGGCACCAGGCCAAGCCGCGCTACTACCAGTGGAGCCTGGAGCACTGGCTGCAGGACCATCGAGCCCCCGGGCTGGCGCGCGCATGCCGGTGGCGGCCCCTCTACGGCGTCATGAAGCTGGGGCTCGAGCTCCTGCTCCCGCTGGCCCGGTGGGCCCGGCGCGGCGAGGTGATACGGGTGGGGATCGAGCCTGCCGGTCAGTAGCCGCGCCGGCGGTCCGCCACGTGACGCAGCGGCCGCCCGGCCAGGTAGCGTCGCAGGTTGTCGGCGAAGATCGGCGCGATCTCCCGCGGCGTGCTCGGCCCCGAGATGTGCGGGGTCACCACCACGTTGGGCATCGTCCACAGCGGGTGCGTGGGGGGCAGCGGCTCGGTGTCGAAGACGTCCAGGATGGCGCCCGCGATGCGGCCGGAGCGCAGCGCCTCGATCATCGCGTCCTCGTCCACGATGGGACCGCGCGCCAGGTTGATGAGCCACGCGGAGGGCTTCATGGCGGCCAGCGCGGCCGCGTTCAGGAGCCCGCGGGTCGCCGGGCTCAGGGGCACGGTCAGGACCACGAAGTCCGCCACCGCGAGCGCGGCGGCCAGGGCGCGCGTGCGGTAGACGCGGGCCACCCCGCTCACCGGGCGGCCGGAGCGCGAGACGCCGATGGCTTGGAGACCGAGGGCCCGGGCGGTGCGGGCGATGTGGGCGCCGATGTCCCCGAGCCCCACCACGCAGAGGGTCTGGCCCCGCAGCGGGATCGGATCGATGGGCGCCCAGCGCCGCGCCCGCTGGGCGGCCCGGAAGCCGTCCATCCGCTGCGTGACCCAGAGGCACCAGCCGAGCGCGTACTCGGCCATCCACGGGCCGAAGATGCCGGCCACCCGGGTGATGATCACGCGCGGCGACAGCTCGGGCACCAGCAGGGCCTCGATCCCCGCGCCCATGCACTGGATCCACCGGAGGCGCTGCGCGGTCGCGAGCACGGCCCGGGGCGGCCGCCAGCAGTAGAGGATCTCCGCGTCGGGCGCGGCCGCGACCGCCTGCTCGGGGGTGAGCGCGGCGGTCACCAGGAGGCCGGGCGCGGGCCGGATGAGATCGGCGTAGGCGCGGGTGTCCGCCGGCTCCGGGTGGTACACCAGGATGCGACGGATCACGCGCCGATCTTGGAGAGGAGCTGGTCCTCGAAAGAGAAGTCGATCGGGCGGTCGGCCAGACCGGCGTCGCGATACCACCGCCACGTCTGCGCCAGGCCCGCGTGCAGCGTGTAGCGCGGGCGCAGCCCGAGCTCGGTGCGGAGCCTGGTGGTGGTGTGCACCGCGTGGCACTCGTAGACCAGGTTCTGACCGAAGACGGGCCCCGGCTTGGGGTGCGCCTTCAGCAGCGCGGGGTCGAAGTGGCGGAACGTGACCGGGCGCCCCATCACCTCCGCGATCAGCTCCACGAAGCCCACCTGGCTCACCACGTCCTCGCCCATCACGTTGTAGGCCCGGCCGTAGGCGCGCGCGTTGCCGAGCAGGGCCACCATCACGTCGGCGAGATCCTCGACGTGGCCGAACTGGCGGAGCCAGCCTCCGTGGCCCGGCACCAGCACCGGCCGGCCACGGTGGATGCGGTCCATGAAGAAGGTCTCGTTGTTCCGGGTGTTGAGCGGCCCCATCACGTGGGTCGGCCGCACGATCGTCACCGGCTGGCCGGTGCGGCGGTGGCGCTCCAGCAGCACGTCCTCGCCGGCGATCTTGTGCCGGGCGTAGTCGCCCCAGTAGAGCCCGCGCGGCGTGTCCTCCGAGTAGGGAACGGGCAGGGCGTGGTCGTAGACGCGGCAGGTCGAGACGAAGACGACGTGGGGCGCGCCTTCGAGCGCGTCCATCAGCGCGGCCACGTCCTCGCCGAGAGTCGGCGCGTAGGTCACGTCGTAGACCGCGTCGAAGCGCCGGCCGGCCAGGCGGGCGCGGAGCCCCGCGTGGTCCTTCCGGTCGGCCGCGATCGCGGTCACCCCGGCGGCGAGGCGATCGGGGTGCCGGCCGCGGTTGAAGACCGTGACCTCGTGGCCCTGCGCCTGCAGCGCGCGCAGCAGGTGCAGGCTGATGAACTCGGTGCCGCCCATCACCAGGACCCGCATGACGGCGGAGATTCTACCCCACTTTCCCTCAGAGCCAGCCGGAGCGCTTGAAGCGGTAGTAGAGCACTCCGCAGAGGAGCACGGTCACGCCCATGACGGTGGGATAGCCCCACTGCCAGTGCAGCTCGGGCATGAACTCGAAGTTCATGCCGTAGACGCCCGCGATCATGGTGGGGATGGCGAAGATCGCGGCCCAGCCGGTGATCCGCTTGGTGGCCTCGTTCTGGGCGATGGTGGTGAGGGTGAGGTTGGCCTCCAGCGCGGCGCCGAGCAGCTCCCGGAGGTTGTCCACCTTTTCGTTCACGCGGATCGCGTGGTCGTACACGTCGCGGAAGTAGGGGCGCGCGTCGTCCGGGATCAGGTCGAGGTCGCTGCGCATCAGCCGGTTGCAGATGTCGACCAGCGGAGAGACCCCCCGCTTGAGCTCGAGCAGGTCCCGCTTGAGGGTGTAGATGCGCATGGTGGTGTCGCGGCTCGCGTGGCCCCCGAAGATGTCGGCCTCCAGGGTCTCCACGTCGTCCTCGAGCGCGTCCACGATCGGCAAGTACTGGTCGACCACGAAGTCCATGATCGCGTGCAGCACGAAGCCCGGCCCCTTGGCCAGCAGGTGCGGCGCCGCCTCGCAGCGCGTGCGCACGTCCGCGTAGGAGAGGGAGGCCCCGTGCCGCACCGAGACCACGTAGCGGGCGCCCACGAACAGGTGGGTCTCTCCGAACGCGATCCGGCGCTGCTGGCGGTCGGTCTGGGCGGTGCGGAGGGCGATGAAGAGCGAGTCGCCGTAGCGCTCGAGCTTGGGCCGCTGGTGCGCCAGGTGGGCGTCCTCGATGGCGAGGTCGTGCAGCCCGAACTCCGCCTGCACCTGCTTGAGCAGCGCCTCGTCCGGCTCGTAGAGGCCGATCCAGACGAAGCGGTCCTGGTAGGTGAGGACCTCGCTGATGTCCTCGATCGCCACGTCGGCCACCCGGGTGCCGTGGGCGTAGGCCGCGCACGCCACCACCGGGCCGCGGGCATTGGCTTCCGGCATCAGCCGACCTGCACCGCCACGCAGGTGGTGGTGCGCGTCACCCCGTCGATGACCCCGATGGAGTCGGTGACCAGGCTCCCGATCGCGTCGAGCGACTGGCCGTCCACGATCGCGATGAAGTCGAAGGGCCCGGTGACGGCGTCCATGGCCGCCACCGTCGCGCGAGTGCTCTTGATCTTGGCGAGCGCCTTCTTCACGTTCTTGGTCTTGCCCGCCGCGGTCTCGATCAGCACGTAGGCTTTCATGGTGGTCTCCTCGTCGGATGGTCGGCCTCGGGGCGAAATCACGGGCGATTGTACGCCATCCGGGGCCGCGCGCGACCACGCCGACGGCGGCGCCGGCGCGCGTCAGAAGCTGCTCCCGCGGGTCGCGCGCAGGTAGTCGTCCTTCGCCCGCTCGAGCTCCGCCACGAGGGCCTGACGCCCGGCGAGCAGGCGACCCGCGAGCTGCCGGTGTCTGAGCGAGAGCCACCCGAGCCGGAGGCGGCTCCGCAGGCGGCCGACGCCGCCCAGGTACCGGTAGGCGAGCAGCCCGCTCACGGGCAGCGACACCGCGAACGCGAGCGCCCAGCCCAGACCGGCCAGCCGCCAGACGACCCACGTCTCGAGCGCCCAGAAGAGGGGGAACGCGACGACGCTCGCCAGCAGCCGGGTGGTGGCGTAGTCGGTCTCCTTGCGCGCGGTCCGCCGGGCGAGGAAGCGGGGCAGGAGGTACGGCAGCCCGTTGACCACCACCCCGTAGGCGAAGAGGGGCAGACCGACCAGGGCCTCCCAGGACTGCCGCATCCGGGCGCGCGCCGGCCGGCGCTCGGCGAGCGCGCGCACCGCCTGATCGCGCACGCGGTAGGCCGCGAGCAGCCCGCGGTAGTGCTGGAGGCCCTCCCAGATGCGCGCCACCCGCTCCGGCTCGCGTTCCTCGAAATGCGCCACCGCGTCGGCGATGGTGCGGGACAGCCGGAGCGGGTCGATCTGTCGGCCGCCCAGCCCCCGCTCCTCCTCGAGCTCCCGGATCAGATCGCCCCGGTAGACCTGCTCGAGCGCGCGGAGAAGCTCCTGCCGCTCGGGGCGGGCCACGTGGAGCACCTCGGCCTGCATGCCCTCCTGGATCGCCGTGGTGAGGGCGTCGACCGCGCGCAGGGGCTCCTGGCGGTGCAGGGCCGCGTAGGGCGCCACCGCGATCGGCTCGCCGAAGGAGACGCGCACGCGGCTCCGGAAGGACTTCCGGGCATCGAACGCGAGGCCGACCGGGATCACGGTGAGGGGGGCTCCGCGGCCACCCGTCTCGTACTCGAGCGCGATGCGCGCGGCTCCCGTCTTGATCCGCTGCACCCGGCTCTCGGCGTGGGTGGTGCCCTCGGGATAGATGCCGATGACCCGCCCGGCCTCCAGGGTCCGGAAGCAGGCCGCGAAGGCCTCGACGTTGCGGTCCATCCGGGTCGGCTCGTCCTGCTTGCGGTAGACGGGGATCGCGCCGCACGCGGCGAGGAACCTGGCCACCAGCGGGTTGCGGAACAGGGCCGCCGTCGCCAGGTAGTGGACCTTGCGGGGAAGCGCCCCTCCCACGAGCAGCGAGTCGATCAGGTTGTTCGGGTGGTTGATGCAGAGCAGGACCGGCCCACCCGGCGGCACCCGGTCGGCCCGGACCACCGCGACGTCCTTGAAGAAGAACCAGATCCAGAACCGCCCAAGTGCCCGGACAGATGAATAGAATCGATCCATCCGCTCGTGGGCCCGTGCCTCGGCCCGCAGGGTCATCGAGCGAGAAATCGCCCGAGCGTCTTCGCGAGGAGGCCGGGGCTCTCGCGGGTGAAGGGCCCCTTGAAGTCGACGCGGAGCCCCCGGTCGGCGAAGTGGTCCCGCGGGTCGGGGCGCGGCGCGGCGGGCAACTGGCCCCGGGAGCCTAGACGGCGAGGTCGGCGGAGCGGATGCGCTTCACCCCGGCCTTGGTCATCTGGTCCCACGCCTTCGCCAGCGAGCCGTTGGTGTCGATGCCGCGGCAGGCGTCCTCGATCACCGCCGCGCCGAGACCGACCTTGCGCGCGTCGAGCGCGGACCAGCACACGCAGAAGTCGGTGGCGAGGCCCACCAGGTACACCTGCCGGAAGCCGCGGTCCTTCATGTACCCGGCGAGGCCGGTGCTGGCCTTGCCGTCGGCCTCGTAGAAGGCCGAATAGGAATCCATGTGCTTGCGGTAGCCCTTGCGGATGATCAGCTCCGCGTGGGGGATCTTGAGGTCCTTGTGGAAGTCGGCCCCCGGTGTGCCCTGCACGCAGTGCTCGGGCCAGAGCACCTGGGTGCCGTACTCGAGCCGCACCGTCTCGAACGGCTTCTTGCCGTGGGTGGAGGCGAAGGAGACGTGGCCCGGGGTGTGCCAGTCCTGGGTGAGGATCACGTGCTCGAAGCCGGCGGCCAGCCGGTTCACCAGCGGCACGATCAGGTCACCCTCCTGGACGGGGAGGGCGCCGCCGGGGGTGAAATCGTTTTGGATGTCCACCACCAGCAGCACGTCGCGCGGCCCCGGCT
>Ga0070741_10006196_pt1 | contig 25909 bp, 22 predicted proteins | sample Coa_R1_4_FD_66440 | JGI IMG/M metagenome (GOLD analysis project Ga0070741, IMG submission 66440) | Surface soil microbial communities from Centralia Pennsylvania, which are recovering from an underground coalmine fire - Coalmine... | ecosystem: Environmental > Terrestrial > Soil > Unclassified ... | reverse complement strand
CCGGGGGTGAGGGTAGACGCCTGCGCTCTTGTCTGCCCGGTTCCTGGAGAAGGGGCCAGATTCATGCCGCCGTTCCCTCCAGCGCAGAGGCGTCTTCTCCATCGCGGCGGGCGATCAGGTGTCTTGGCAGGAAGGGCAGAAACAGGAAGGCGCCTGAGGTGCAGAGGCCGCTGACGCCGAACGCGAGGATATACCCGCCGTGTTGATACAGCCAGGCTCCGAACAGGTCGCTGACCGCAACGCCGACGACGGCGATGGAGAGAATGAGCGCCGTGCCGGTTCCTTCCAGTTTCCGGGGGCAGCAGCGCAACAGCAGGTCCATAAAGGCGGCGTTCGGGATACCGTTGAGCAGCCCGATCAGGACGCCGAGGCCGATCGCCATGCCCGGCGTGCGCATGATCATCAGGAGAAATTCCGGGATGATGCCGAAGACCGTGCCGATCCAGAGCAGCGGGCGCAGGGGAACGCGGCGGCAGAGGAAGCTGTAGCCGATGATGGCGACGCCGTTGAAGCCGGCCATCAGCGCGTTGAAAAGGCCGATCTGTTCCGGCTGCATCTTGACTTTCGTACTCAGGAAGACGTAGAGCGGCGTGAACCAGCCCGGCACGAGGTTCCAGCAGAGCAGCACGCCCGCCGCCAGCCAGTAGGGACGATGCCGCGCCAGCCTGCGCAGGGCCATCAGCCCCGTTTCTCCGCCTGGCACGCGCGCCGGAGCCTCTCCGGAGAACACAGCGGCGGGCCGCCAGAAGACCGGAACCAGCAGCGCCGTCGTAATGCCGGCCAGAACCGCGAACGTTCCCTGCATGGAGACGTGCGCGGCCAGCCAGCCGCCGCCCAACCCCGCGACCGTTCCGGGCAGGGCGGCGGCGAACATCCACATCGCGCCCAGACGCCCCGTCATCTGGCGGCGCTGCCCGACCATCGCCAGCATTCCCTGCGTCCCGGCAAAGAGAAACTGGAACGCGAACGCCGTGAGCAGGACGATGCCCAGCATCCGCTCATAGGTGAGCGCGCTTCTCGCCAGCCAGAGGTAGCCGCCGACCGCAATGGGCGTCGCCAGCAGCAGATAACCCCGGTCGCCCATGCGGAAGGGCTGCCAGCGATCCCGCAGATAGCCGAAAAGGAAGCTGGCATAGTAGGGAATGCTGGCAAGGAACCCGAAGGTCGCCATCCCCACCGCGTCGAGATGGAAGCGATTTTGAAGGAAGTGTTGGATAGGCAGTTGCGCCAACCCCAGCGCATCCGTTCTCCCCAGGCCGAGCGCCATCGTCAGTATTCCGAAGTAGAACGGAATCTGCCAGGGCGCGTGCATCTCGGCTGCTCTCCACGTGACCGCCTGCCCGGTCGCGGCTTCCTCCATCAGGGCCTCTTTCATCGCGGAGTCCGGTCTACCGCTGTGGCGGATAGACGATAGGCATGAACTTGCTGGTGACGCGCCCGCCGTCGGCGATGCCCTCCACCACATACGGCTCGTAGTTGGCGGGCCAGCGGTGTATGTCGGCGGTGGTCGTCTCGGCGGCATAGTGGAGCGTGTAGGCGTAGCGCGTCTTATCCGACCGATTGCATTCGCTGCCGTGCATGGTCAGCGCGCCGAAGAACGCGCCGCCGCCCGCCGGAACGAGGACCGGAACGACCTCCGCCGTCTCACCGGGCGGGCAGGCGTCGGACACGACTTCCATCAGGTCGGCGTCTGTCCCGTCCGCGAAATGCTTCGGCTTGGCGGAGACGGGCCACTTATGCGAGCCGCGAATGCAGAGCAGCGGCGACATATCTATGGTCAGGTCTACCAGCGAGATCCAGAGGTTCATCACGTCCCAACTGCGCAGGAAGGTCAGATAGGGCGCGTCCTGGTGCATGGCGATGGGCGCGCCGCCGGGAACCTTCTCCACAAGCTGATCCTCCATCAGCGAGAGGCTGGGCGTGTCGAGCAACTGCGCGGCCATCTCCGCGATGCGCGGGTCGGTGGAGATGTCCCACAGGTCGGCGTCCAGGAAGCGCCCGTTCACCGTATGCCGCGCGACCGTCTCGCCTTCCTTGTAGACCCGCCTGGGCGTCCGGTACTCCGGCGGGCGGCGGTCGTGCGTATACTCGCCGCGAAACAGGCGATGGACGGCGGCGCGGGCCTTCTCCACCTGCGCCTCGGTCAAAATCCTGTCCAGCGCCAGAAAGCCATCCTCGTGAAACTTTGCGATCTGTTCCGGTGTGAGGCTCATCGTTTCTCTCCTTATGCCGGGTACTGAAAGTACCCGTCTCGAGGGCCTGACGGCCAATCGTCCTCGCGGACGAAATGCCTATTTGCCGGGCTTTGCTCACCTTTTCCAGGGTGGGGAAAAGCGCGTCAGACTCTGGCTCGATCTTGCAGTAGTTGGGCGTGCGCGGGGCAGAGTTTGCCGCCATCCGGCAAGACGGCTGCCAGGAGGCCGTCCTGCCAGTGCGAGTTGTAGAGGCGGCAGCCCGTATCCTCGCAGAAAGCGACGCCGAAAAAGTGATAAAAGACCGCTTGCCAGGCCAGCGCCGTGACGACCGCCCTGATGCGGTCATCGTCATAGTCGAGCATCGTGTGACGGAAGCGCGCCATCAGCGCCCGGAACTCCGGGCTGGAGCGCGTGACCGGGCCGAGTTGCCGCAGTTCCGCGCTGAACGCCTCGGAGACGCCCGGCCCCTCCAGGCAGCCTGACAGAGAGATAACGGCGGGATTGCCGCAGAGGACGGTCGAGCCGTAGTAGCAGCGGTCTTCCTCCCACCAGTAGACCATCAGGCGGTCTGTCGGGACGATATGTAGACAGGCACGGCGGCTCTCTTCGCGCGGCAGCAGACCTTGCAGCGCCTCCTGAAACGCATAGCCTGAGTAGATGGCCCCATCGCTGCCCAACGCCGGATTTTCCAGCAGCCTCCGCTCCGCCACGACCTCTTTCCAGTAGGGCCGTCCGTTGGCGAGTCGAATCGCCGGATCGTTCAGGCGCGTGGAGGCGAGCGCCTGCGCCAGTGTATCCAGGCGCTCCGGTTCGCGATGGGCCGCGCCGAGATGATGCGTCGTGAACGCGCCGCGAATCGCGATCTCCGCGCCGGGCAGTTCCGCCTTCAACCGCTGCGCGACCGTTTCCAGATGGAGCCGCGGCGCGCTGCCCTCCTCATAGAGCCAGATTCGCAACGATGGCGTCCTCCCGAAAGGCGTGCCTATTTCGCTTCCTCTTCGAGCAGGAGCGAGCGGCCGACGACGATGGTATGCGGGTAAAAGCCCATCGTGGCGTAGGTGGCGTGCGCGGGCGCATTCCAGAGCTGCGTGCCGACCGAACAGGAGCGCGCCCCTTCCGCGTAGCTGCGCCGCATGGCCTGCGAGATGAGCGCGGCGGCGATCCCCTTGCGGCGGTGCGCCTCCTTGACGCCGAGGCCCCAGATGTTCATGCAGGGCGCGCCGAGGCGCTCGGCGACATATGGGATCACGACCCAGGAGATACCGCCGACATCCTCGCCCTCCAGACGCGCCCGCGTCACTCTCGGCTCGAAGCCTGTCCAGGACTCGCGCATCGGCTCGTGGCGCATCTCGGCAGGCGACTCCGTCAGTTCGAGAGGCACGTCGGCTTTGCGCTCCGGCGGCAGGGCGTCCATCTCCGCGACCATGAAGATGGATTCCTGCGTGTTCTTGTAGCCGTTCGTCTCCAGCGCCATCTGCACGTGCGGCATGGTCACCGGCCCCATCGGTTCGCCGCCTGCCCACAGTCCCCGATAGAACGGGTAGCCGTATCGGGCGTGCAGCGCCTCGAATTCGCGCTGCCCGGACTTTTTAAGCCAGGCGGTCGCCTCTGCGACGAGCGCGCCGCCGACGCGGAGACGGTCGCGCGGAAAGATCAGCATACGAATACGCGGGACCCGTTTCTCAGGATCGTGTCCGCCTTCGGAACCCGCCGCGAGGCAGGCGTGAACCCACCCCACGACCGCGCCGTTTTCGACAGCCACGAACAGCCCGTTCGGATCGAAAGCCTGCTTCTTCTCCACGAGCCTGATGAACCGCTCCGGGTCGAGCGGGGCGATATGCCCGTTGTAGGCCGTCTCTGCGTTGTAGAGGGCCGTCATACCGGGCAGATAGTTCCGGTCGTAGGTCTCTATGGTAAAACTCACGTTTGGCGGCTCCTTATTTTGCTAACCGCATCGGCACGCCCAGGAACGAGTACATGGCGCGAGAATGCGGCAGACCTCGCGTGAAAGTGCGCCCGAACACCTGCGCGCAGAACGGCTGATCGCCCTCCGCCTTCACTGCGAACGGCTGGTCGAGCGGCAGACCGGCGACGGCGCGAGACTCCACCTTTGCCACGCCGCCTGGCGGAATCTCGACGGCGTGCCGCAGCGTTTGGCCGTCCGCCAGTCCCAGGAAGGAGAGGGTGACGCGGGCGGGCGACGTGCCGGGATTGAACAGGTGGTACGACTGCTGCCACTCCGTATTGCGGTCGTCCACGCCTCCGGCATGGCCGATACCGAGCCACCAGACCCGCTCCTCCGTCAATGGCCCCGGATAGAAGTTCACCGCCGTCATCGCGCCGGGACAGACCTGGCTCCACATCTCGAACTCGCCTCCGCAGATGTCCGGCACGACGGGACTCTCGGCGGTCACGGTCAGCGCGTAGGGCGTGTTATAGGCCGTATGCTTGCCGAGCCAGGGCGACAGATGCAGCCATTCCAGGTCGGACTTCAACGGCGGGATGGGCAGAGGCTCCGACTGCGTCGTGCTGCCGTCCCCGTTGTGGAAGGTGACGGTCGCGCGGGTCGGTTCCGTCTCGCTCAGGTTGTGCGTAAACAGCAGGTTCCAGGTCACGTCGCAGTTCTTGTCGCGGGGCAGGATGCCGCGATCCACGATGTCACCGCCCGGATAGTGCCAGACCTCCGGCGCGGGCGCGCGCAGAGGAACCGCCATCGTGCTGCGCGAGCCGACGATGGAGGGCTGTCCCATCCAGCGGCAGCGGCGCGTCGTCTGCGTGAGAACCGGGCCGCTTGCATCCACGCGCACCGCATGGTCGCCCGTAATCTTGACCGGCGGGCCGTTCTTGCTGCCGAGCATCAGCGGGGCGCGCTCCCATACGTCCAGCGCCAGCACGCGCTCGCCCGGTATCTCGAACGTCTCCTCGGCTCCCAGGTCGCGCGCCCGCAGCAGCCAGCGCACCCGCACCTTGACCGCCTCTTTGCCCGGATTGATGAGGGTCAGCAGTTCGCGCTCGTACCAGGGCTGCCCGCCGGAGCAGTAGCAGTCCGGGAAGACCCAGGAGGTCTCGTCTTCGAGCGGGCCGGGATAGGGCGACACGGCCACCAGCGCATCGGGAACCGGGTCCCAAAAGGTGAAGTCCTCGTGGCGGGCCTGCGGCAGGACGGGAATATCGGACTCCACCGCGATCCAGAACGCCTGCTTGTGCGGTATCTCGCTCAGGCTGGCAAGTTCCTGCTGCGCGATCTGCCCCGCTTCTACTGCAAAAGTGATCGCAGTCGGCGGCCTGTCCGTGTGATAGAAGCGGGCCGTTACCTGTGCCTTCTGGTTCTGCGGGTTGTAGACGAACAGTTTGGAGGAGCATTCCAGCGGCCTGCCGGGTTCGCGGCGATAACTGGCCGGGAGATCGTCCCAGATGTAGCCATCGCTGACGTACCAGAGCGTGCCGGGGCGGTGATATTGCGGTTGGGGCATGGTGTCTCTCCTCCTAAGCCAGGGATGCGATGTCGCGCAGCGTGCCGTCTATGCTGCGGAGCGTCCTGTCTGCCGCCTCGCGATTGGGAATCGGCATCGCGGCGAGTTCCGTTTTAAGCGTTTCGAGTTCCTTCGCGTAGTCCGCCCGCACTTCCGGGGTCATCCGCTCGCTCAGATAGATGGGCGGGCCGGAGACCGACGGGTTCTCCTTCCAGACGAGCGGCTCCAGCGAGAGCGGCCCGTTGCCGACCCTGTAATTCGTGCGCGAGAAGTAGGCGTTTTCACCCCGCGCGTACCAGTCGGCGAGTGCCTGTGCAGCGCCACCGGAGACGCCGTAGACCTTTCCGAGCGCCTCCATCAGCGCGGTTTCGGGTTCCGTTGCGGGCGCGGAGAGGATTCTGGCCCCGGTGCGCCAGGAGACTTCATCGGCGGGATTGGCGAACGGACGGTAGTAGTATTCGCAGGAGCGCCCGCCATCGGCCCACAGCTTCTTGAGCGCCCGCGCGGAGCCGAGGCCGCTGGGGACGAACCAGCGCAGGCGATCCCAGTGCTGGGGCGGCTCGACAAAGACGCCGCCGACCGAGCCGAACGCGCATTGCAGGCGCTTCACCAGGTTGGGGCGCAGACCGGCGTCCGCGGAACGCTCGCGCACCTCGATCATGTAGTCTACCGATTTCGAGATGCGCCGAATGTGTTCCATCTCGTTCGGGTCTTCTACCTGCAAGCCCCAGGAAGCCTGCCCGATGGTCCAGTCCGGGCGACCGGCGCGGGCGTAGTCGGCAGAACGCACCAGAATATCGGCGTGATGCTCGGCGGGCGAGCGCTTGCTGCACAGTTCGCAGTTGCAGCGGCCCTGATCCGCCGACTGCATACTGATCCCGTCCAGGCCCCAGCGCGACTGCATGAGAAAGTCCAGCACGCGCCGCTGCCAGTCCCAGGCTTCCGGGCGGAAGGGACACATGGCGTGCGCATGGCCCGCCGAGACCGCAGGAACCTGCTGGATGACCTCGTCGAAGCCCCACGAATAGATGCCCGTGCCGGACAGGACTTTCAGGCCCCGCTCATGCGCCGCCTCGACGAACGCCCGCAGCTTCGCCTCCCTGTCCGCCGAGATAACGTTTTCCAGAGGAACCGGCCAGGAACGGTCTATGAACAGTCCCCACGCCTGGTTATAGGTCACGCCCAACTCCTGCTGCGCGTCCAGAAAGCGTATCTGGTCGGCCAGCAGTTGCTCGTCCCAACGGATGCACGGCCACTTATCGGCCGGTGTCGGCTCGGAGGCCAGGTCGCGCACCCATCCACAGGAGACGCGGTACTGGAAGGCGTCCTCACTCATGCATTCTCTCCTTGTCCCCGCTCCTGGCAGGGAAGTGTCTGCTCTACATTCCGACCCGCGCGGCCAGACCCGACAGGTAGCGGGCGTCCTCTTCCGCGAACACGTCCGGGTCGCCGGTTCCGCAGTATTCGATGGCGAGCGGGCCGGAATAGCCCGCCGATCTGAGCGCCTGCAAGACCCGGAAATAGTTGATGTCGCCGTAGCGCAGCGGCAGGTTCCAGTCGTAGCCGGTCGGCGAGAGTTTGACGTTTTTACAGTGCGTGTAGCCGATGCGCGGCCCGAACGCCTGAATGGTTTCCCATAGCGGTTCGCGCGGGTTCGTGATGAGCATGTTCGCGAAATCCAGCGAGGCGGTCAGCCAGGGCGAATCGCATTCGGACACGATGCGCAACTGCGAGGCTGCCGCGTCGTGAATCGTGTCCATGTGCGTCTCCAGGGCGATCCGCACCCGGCAGGCTTCCGCCATCGGAACGACCCGGCGCAGAGTCTCCTGCACCGCTCTGTAATCGTCCTCATCGGCCTCCGCCGCAACGACCTCTCCAACCCCACTGCGCCGTCTCAAGCTCAGGCGGGTATGCAGTATCGGAACTCGCCATTCTGCCAGCGTCGCAATCACTTTCTCATAAGCGGCTTCTTCTGCCGCTCGCTCTCGTTCCCGCGAGACCGGCAGCGGCCCATAGAACAGGCTGCGCAGCGCCAGGCCGCAGCTTCCGGCGAGTTCGGCTGCGCGTTCCAGCGACTCGGCGGCCCGCTTCGGCGTGGACAGATCGCAATCCTCGAAATCGCGCAGTTCGACGGCCTGAAACCCGAACGCCTGCGCCCGCTCGAAGGCATAGCGCATCGGATACCCCCGATAGGTATAGCCGACGAGACAGAGTTCGGCCACGAATTTCCTCCTGACAGGCTGTTCCAGGGTGAACAGGGAACCGTCGCGTTCGTCACAAGGGAATGAATTCCGGTTCCTTGATGAAAAGTGGGATTCTGTTTGGACACGGGGTTGAAACCCCGGTCTGGAGTTGCCAAGTCCACCTTCGTGGACTCCAGCCTGCGAAGGCAGGCTTTGCACCTTCAGACTGGCCTTTGAAGGCCGCGCACAAATCCCACCACACTATATGTCAATGAACCGAAATTCCTTCCGTTGACAGAGAATCTGTCCGTCCATAAACGTGCGGGCTGCCAGGGAAAGCGGTATGCAGCGCCTCCGCATAGGCGTTGAACTGCTGGACGGTCGCGAACATGGGCAGCACGGCCAGCGCGCGTTTCAGCGTCGGCAGATCGCGAGTCAGCACATACTCCACAAAGAGGCGGCGCTGAATCGCTTGCAGGCGCGTCGTGCCGCCCAGCCACTCCGGCATCGCGCCGACCGGCAAGCCCTGCACGCTTCGGCCCTGCACGAGCGCCGGAATCTCCACGATGGCCTCGTCCGGGAAGTTCGTGATCGCGCCCCGGTTCGGTATCTGCAGCGGGATCGTATTGGCCCATCCCGTCGCTATGCTTTGTAGCAGCCTGCCGACCGTGATGCCCGTGTAGGGATAGTTGAGCTTCGAGCGTTCGGGATGGATGCCGGGCGGATCGGTGATCGGCTCGGCGGTTTGCAGGGCCGTCTCCACCGCCGCGACATAGCTCTCCCGCTTGCCGCGCCACGCTTCCCAGCGCGCCTTCTGCTCCGGCGTGGCAGAAACCTCATAAGGCCAGTTGTGATAGGCCGAACTGCGCAGATGCCCGGTCAGTTCCAGAATCGGGAGGATGCCCCGGTTGCCGGGATGAAAATCGGCGTCCTGCGCGATCTCGCCCCAGCGTTCCCGCCAGAGCGCATAGCCGTCCTGCCCCGCGACCGTAAAATCCAGCGCCCAGCCGTCATGGTTCACGCCCGCGTGCTTCAGGGAGAGGCTCTCGTATGGCACGCGGAAGTAGTAGGCCAGCGCGCCGCGCAGCCCGTCCGTCTCGACGCAGAGGCCCGCCGCGCGCACCCCGACGGCGTTGACGACGCCCGCCATCACGTCGGTCGGGTTCATCAGCGTGATGAAGAGCGCGCCGGGGCAGAGCCGCTGCATCCCTTCCGCGACGCCCAGGCTCCAGGGCGCGCAGGCGACCGCCCACGCCGCGACCTCCGGCCCCTCGCCCGGCACGCGAAAACCAAGCTGTTCCCACAGGCGATCAAGCTGCATATGTTCCTCGTGCAGCCAGACCGAGACCAGCACGACATCGGCCCCTTGCAAGGCCGCTTCCCGCGTCTCCGCCACTGTCGCGCGCACCGGCACGTTCCAGGCGCTGCGCACGACCTCGGCGTAAGACTGCATCCGCTCGGCCTTCTCGCGGCGGATGTCGTAGAGGCAGAGTTCCGCCTCGAAGGGCAGGACGCTCTGCTGCATCACCTGGCCCACTCCGTTGACGATGGAGGGAACGAACAGGCTGCCGCCGCCGATATAGGCCAGTTTCACGCGGGGGAGTCGGGCTGTCATCGCTCGTGTCATTGCGGCGGCGCGGCGGGCGCGGCCTCCCCCGTTCGGTTCCGCAGGAGCGCGTCCGGCCCGGCCATGCCTGTCTGTGCCGATAGTGTTTGCAGGGCCGTGCGCACGCGCGCATCGTTGGGCCGGAGGCGCAGCGCGCTCGTCAGATGGGAACTGGCGCGGCGGATGTCCCCGCGCTGGAGCATCGTCAGCCCCAATTGCAGATGCGCGTCGAAATCGTTCGGGTTGGCGGCGCAGAGTTCTTCCAGATGGCCCAGCCGGTCTCTCTCCTGTTCCAGCGCCTTGAAGCGTGCCTGCGCCTGCGCCGCTTTCTGCGATTGCCCGGCCTGCGCATAGGCTCCGGCGAGTTCGTAAAAGACAGCGGTTCGGCCCGGCATCAGACGCGCGGCTTCCTCCAGCTCTGCCACCGCTCTATCCAGCTTCTTCTGCCGCCGATAGAGCTGCCCCAGGTAGAGGCGTGGCAGACGGTTCTGCGGATTCAGTTGCAGCGCGCGCAACAGATCGGCCTCCGCCTGCGCCTCTCCCTGCGGCGTATGATCCGTATTCAGCAAGATCAGGCCGCGCCACATCGTCGCGAACGAACTGTCCGGGTTCTGTTCGAGAATGCGATCTGCGATAGGACGCGCTTCGGTGTATTTCTGCTGGTTTACCAGAGCTTCCCCCAGCATCAGGAGAAAATCCATCTCGTTCGGACGGACCTGCACCAGGCGGCGAAGACTCTGCAACTGTTTCTCCTTGTCGCCCATGTCGCCATACAGAAATCCCGTGATGGCAAGCGCGGTGATGTTATCGGGATCCCGACGCAACTCTTCCTGGGAGTACTTGAGCGCGGCGACTTCGTTCCCGGTACGCAGAGAAGCGGCCGCCAGACGCTCGTAAACGTGTGGCGTCTCCGGCTTTAGCTGCTGAAGTCGCTGGAAGGCTTCGACCGCGCGAGGCCAGTCGTGGGCGGAAGCGTAGAGTTCGCCGAGCTGTTCCCAGGCATCGGCGTTGTTGGGGGCCGCGCGCAGCGCCTCGCGCCACTCCCGCTCGGCCTGGCGGGCCTGCCCTGCGTTCGTATACTCGATAGCCGCATCAATATGCTTTTGCACAGGAGCCTCTCGGAACTGCCGCGCCAGCACGATCGCCCACGCGACCACTGCCAGCGCCAGCAGTCCCAGGGCGAAACCGGTACGCAAGCGGGTGGGACGAACCGGAGAGGACATAGGCAAGAGCGATTTGCGTATCACAGCCAGCGCGCTACCGGTTGTTCTGTGCAGGAGGGCTGCCGACGGGCGGCAATCCGCTGGCCGCGCGCATTCCCTCGCGTATGGATTTCGCATTCGTCACGAAGTGGCCCGGCCCGGACAGAAGGTTTTTCGGAGGGGCAAAGTAGCGCTGCCAGAAGAAATAACCCAGAACGAGGACGACCACGACCACAAGGCCGACGGCCACAGGCGTGGGTACGGAACTCTTCATCTCCTTCTCCCTCATCAAACTGTCTGCGATACGCTCCGTAGAGCGGCTCTCCTCTACCGAGAGAGGAAAGCGTCTGCCTCCCTCTCTCGGTAGAAGCGCGTACTAACGCATGTTCGTACAGGTAAAGGTCGGTGGAACGCCGCTCGGGAAGCGATGTTCATCGCAGGTCGTGGACCCGTGAATGAACGTATTGTTCGGGTTCGGATCCGGGCTGAGTTCCCAGTTGTTCTGATAGAGCGGATAGACGGTCGCGGACCACTTTTTCGCTTTGGCATGACCATCGAAGAATGTCCAGTTCGCCGGGCCTGCCGGATTGCCGCCCGGCCAGGAACTGCCATGCCAGTAGCCCCACTGGCACTGCGCGCTGGTGGGATTGCTATAGGCCCAGTTCATATTGATATCCGACCAGCCTGCGGCGACTTCCCCGATGGCGATGGTATCTGCCGGGCGGCTGATCGCTCCATCGCTGAGTGCGGAGAGCGAAGGATCCGCATCGGGGCCGGTGGCGGGCAGCCAGGTCGAGGCGCAACTGTTCATCGCGTAAGAGACTGGCATGGTCAGGTCCGGCTCCTCCGACCATCCTTCCGCATTGCCCTTCGGGTCGCGCCCTGTATCGAAATCTTCCGTCACCGGCAGCGTGCCGGGGCTGGGCCGGGAAAAGGGATTGGACGGGCAGGCGAAGATGCCTTTGTTCTTGACGTAGGGGCGGATCGCGTTGCGCCAGTTATACGTATCGAAATAGTCCGGCGTTTCGATGAACGTGATGCGTGGATACGTCTCGTCGAAATCCTGAGAGTACATCCGCAGGGCCGTGCCAAGCTGGCGTGTATTCGACAGGCAGGCAGTCATACGGGCCTTTTCGCGGGCCTGGGCGAAGACCGGGAAGAGAATCGCGGCCAGAATCGCGATGATGGCGATGACGACGAGCAACTCGATCAGGGTGAAACCGTGCTTGCTTGCAGGGTGACGCATGGTTTGCTGTCTCTCCTTTCTAGATGCAGTCAAATAGGACGCAGGGTCTACCGCCTCGGCTTGACTTTGCGGGCTACCTTTAGTATAGTAAGGCAAGAATGCCTGGATGACAATAGCGCAGATGGCAAAAAACCTATAATATCTGGCATTTCGCCCGCACTCTTGCGCGGCAATGCACTCTATTTTCTGGCATGGTCACGCGGCCCACAAGACACAATGGAACCCAATCCGTCCCTCGAACAAAGTACCATCTCCGATGCCACGATGTCCGGCCTGATCGTCACCGGCCATGCGTTCGACCGGAAAGAAGACGCGATCTGGAACGAAAACGGCGTGGACTCCTGGGCGCTGACCTATACGGTGAAAGGCGCGGGCCGCTTTGCCTATCGGGGGGGCGAATATGTCGCCCAACCGGGCGATGCCGTGCTGCACCGTCCCTACACGCTCTATACGATGGTGGCCGAGCCGCCTCGCCCTATCTGGGAAAACCTGTGGACGAACTTTCAGCCGCGTTCCGAGTGGTATCCGCTCTTGAACTGGCCGGAGATAGGGCCGGGGTTTATGGTGCTGACTCTGCGGGATGCGAAGGTGCGGGAACAGGTGGAGGCGCGATTGGCGCAGATGCACCGCTGCGCAATAGGGACGCTGCGGATGCGGGAGATGTTCGCGCAGAACGCGCTGGAGGAGGCGCTGCTCTGGTGCGATACCGTCAATCCCAACTCGGAGCAGTCGCGCGTAGACCCGCACGTGCAGCGCATCATGGACTATCTGTGCCACAACCTGACGGAGAAGATCACGCTGGAGATGCTGGCGCGGATGAGCGGCATGTCGGTATCGGGACTGGTGCATCTGTTCCGCCGTCAGGTCGGCATGTCCATGATTCAGTTCCTTGAACTGCAGCGGCTCAACCGGGCGAAGCTGCTGCTGGAGCGCACGAACCGTCGCATTCAGACGATCTCGGCGGAAGTCGGGTACGAGAATGCGTTCTACTTCTCCCTGCGCTTCAAGCGTCAGAACGGGATCAGCCCGCGCGACTATCGGAAGCGGCAGAGCCATCGCTGAAGGAGGCGCGCGGCGGAGGCCGTCCCCTCGCCCGTTCCTCCGAAGAGGAGAGCGGGAGAGAGGAGAGGCGAATGCCGCGCGTCAGTGGGCGCGGTTCGGCGTATGCGGTCTGCTGCCGAGGTCGCGCCAGTCCTGCTCTTCGACATGCAGATGATAGTATTCGGCGGCTTTCTTGATGTTGGCGAAAGCGAGGTCGCGATCCTGGTCCGAAACGCCTTGCAGCCTTCAAAAGTTCGTCCCGAACACAAATCCTTACTACCCGCCGGCGAAGGCGCCGGCAACGGCCTTTTGCAGCCCTGTTTCTATTGGCCCTGCCCACTCCTGCGGGCGATAAGATCGGTTACGGTTTCCGAACGCATGGTCTTCTCCTCGGAGAGAAAATCCGTTCTTCCCTCCCGATAGGGCAGACGGCATGGAGAGACCCTCCGGTTCCCGGATTTGCGGTGGGCGTTCCCGGCGCAAAAACAGATCCTCCTTTCCGCCTCTCTGGAGGGGAGACGGGAAAGGAGGACGTGATCGAGTTCGTCAGGCGGGCGTGGGATGCTGGAGACGCCGCCTTTATGCCGATTTCGCCGGACGGGCGGCAGGTTTGCGGACCGCCTCGCGCGCCGAAGAAGCTACATCTTCTTCCACAGCCAGGCACTCGGCCAGCAGATTGAGCTGCGGTTCCAGGCGGCGCAGTTGCCTCCGGTTCGCCGTCGCCAGTTTTTCCAGAATCTCCTCGCCGCGCGGCGTGAGGGCCACGAAGACCTGTCTGCGGTCGGTTTCAGCGGGCTTTCGCGCCGCCAGGTCCTGCGCCACCAGGCGATCTACCAGGCCGACGGCGCTGTGGTGGCGTATCTGCAGGCGTTCGGCCAGTTCCCCGATGGTCACATAGTCCCGGCCCGGAAACCCTTTGATCGCCAGCAGCGCCAGGTATTGCTGAATCGTCAGGCCCGCCTCTTGCGCCCGCTGTTCGCTGCCGCGCAAGAACTGGCGCAGCGTGTAGCGAAACGCGGCCAGGGCCTCGTATTCGGCTTTGCTCATCGGTGTCTCTATCTTCCTGCTCCTCTCTGCGCGCATCCGGGCGCGCGCTCTCTATTATAGCCACTGTAAGGCATTTCACTCAATACCCTGCCCGACTTCCCGGAAAGAGACCCGGCCAGAGGTTGCTTTTTTATATCGTATTGGGATATATTATACAGGAGGACATCGTGCAAAATCGGGCGTTTCCAAAGGAACACAGATGACGGATTCGGATTCCAGGGGTAAGGGGCCTTCCCGGCGGAACGGAAGTTCGCCGGAACCTATCGAGGCAAAGAGCGAACTCGGCGACTTTACGACGACGCGGCGCGTTATCCCGCTTTCGCTGCTCGCCATCGCTATCGGCGTCCTCGGCGCCTTTGTCGCGCTGGCGCTGCTCAAACTGATCGGCCTGTTCACCAACCTGTTCTTCTTCCAGCGTTGGAGTACCGCGATGGTCTCTCCGGCGCAGAACCGACTCGGCCTGCTGGAGATTTTTGTCCCCATCGTCGGCGCGCTGATCATCGGGCTGATGGCCCGCTACGGCTCGGAGCGCATACGCGGACACGGCATCCCGGAGGCCATCGAAGCCATTCTTATCAACGGCAGCCGCGTGGAGCCGAAGGTCGCGCTGCTGAAACCGCTCTCCTCCGCCATCTCGATAGGCTCCGGCGGGCCGTTCGGCGCGGAGGGGCCGATCATCATGACGGGCGGCGCGTTCGGCTCGATGATCGCTCAGTTTTTCCACATGACCAGCGCGGAAAGGAAGACGCTGCTGGTGGCAGGCGCGGCGGCGGGCATGTCTGCGACCTTCGCCTCGCCCGTCGCGGCGGTGCTGCTGGCAGTGGAACTGCTGCTCTTCGAGTGGAAGCCACGCAGCCTGATTCCGGTGGCGCTCGCCAGCGCCACAGCCGCCGCGGTGCGCCGCTACATCATGGGCATGGGGCCGCTCTTTCCTGTGCCGCCGCATCCGACCTTCATCGGCCCCGGCGGGCTGCTCGGCTGCGCGCTGGTGGGCGTGCTGGCCGGCGCGCTCTCCGCGCTGCTGACTCTGGGCGTCTATGGTGCCGAAGACGCCTTCCAGAAACTGCCGATCCACTGGATGTGGTGGCCCGCTATCGGCGGGCTGGTGATCGGTCTCGGCGGGCTGATCTTTCCGCAGGCGCTCGGCGTCGGCTACGACACCATCGGCGCGCTGCTGCAAGGCAACGTGCCGGGACGGCTCATTCTGGGCATTCTGCTCGTCAAATCGGTCATCTGGGCCGTCTCGCTCGGCTCCGGCACCTCGGGCGGCGTGCTGGCTCCCCTGCTGATGATGGGCGGCGCGCTCGGCGGGCTGGAAGCCATGTTCCTGCCGAACGAGGGCGTGGGGTTCTGGCCGCTCATCAGCATGGGCGCGATCCTGGGCGGCACGATGCGCTCGCCGCTGACAGGTATCGTCTTTGCCGTCGAACTGACCCACGATGTCAACGTGCTGCTGCCCCTGCTGTTGGCGACCACGCTGGCGCACGGCTTTACCGTCCTCACGCTGCGCCGTTCCATCCTGACGGAGAAGATAAGCAGGCGCGGCTACCATCTGAGCCGGGAGTACAGCATTGACCCCCTGGAGATTCTCTTTGTGCGAGAAGTGATGCGGACGAACATCGTCGCGCTGCACGCCGATATGTCTCTTCAGGAGCTCAGTACGAGCCTCCATCATGGCAGCGGGCAGCGCAGCGCGCAGCGTCTCTATCCGGTCGTGGATGCGCAGAATAGGCTCACGGGCGTGGTTTCGCGGGAGCAGCTTCTGGAGTGGATACGGGAGCCGGGGCGCGACGGAACCGGGCCGCCGCTTGCCGAGTGGATGCGGACCGACCCGATTGTCGCTTACGAAGACGAGCCACTGCGCGTGGTGGTCTATCGGATGGCGGAGACGGGCCGGACGCGCCTGCCGGTCATCGCGCGGGACGGGACGCGCCGACTCGTCGGGATGATCTCGCTGGACGATCTGTTGAAGGCGCGCGCCCTGAACATGGAGGCGGAGCGGCGGCGCGAGCGCGTCCTGCCCCTGCGTCTGGCCTTTCCCAAGCGGCCGCGCCGCCCGGAAAAAGTCGGCTGATCTTAGCGCAGCTGTTAGAACCCCTCCCTAACCCTCCCCTTCGTAAGGGGAGGGAACCGTTCTGTGAAACGTTCTTACCTCGCCGCTCCCTCCCGCTTGTTTGTGATCAGGGCTTGTGCAGGGCGGCTTCTATCCGGGCGCGGTAGTGCGGGAGGTCGGGAACGGACAGACCGGGGACTTTGGCCTCGTCGTCCCAGCGGCGCAGGCGCACTGCCTCGCGATAGTAGGGATTGGCCTCGAACGCGCGCGCCTCTGCCGCCGTGAAAGGGCCGCCCTGCAGGGCCAGGCTCTGGACAGACGCCGGAGACAACCGGCCCCGATAGGCAGGGTCTACGGCACAGAGATAGCGTTTGGCCGCCACATGCAACTGTACCGGCTCCGTGACTTCCGGGCCGAAGTGTCTCGACAGCCAGAGCTGCCCGATGGCCTCATGGCGCGCGTCAATGCCCTGGTCGGCGATGTCTTCCGGGCCGCTGTGCAGCAGATGGCCGATGTCGTGCAGCAGCGCCGCGACGACCAGCGAATCCGGCGCTCCCTCTTTCTCCGCGCAGTACGCCGCCTGTAGCGCGTGTTCTTGCTGCGAGACCGCCTCCCCGTAGTAAGCCGCCTCTCCCTTCTCGGCGAACAGCGCGCAGATCGTGTCCACAATGCTCATTCGGAACTCCTTGCCCCGTTTGTCTCGTGCAGCCGGTTCAGAGATTATTTGTCCTCGCCGCCAGGGTCAAGACCTCCGACGGATCAACATCCACCGTCATCGCCTTCGCATCCACGCCGCCCCAGGCAACGCGCTGCAGCACGCACGGATGCCCGTTGACGCACACGCCCTGCACGCGCTCCGGCCAGAGCAGCGTTAAACCCTGGATCGGACGCTCGGCGCGCCGCTGCCAGCCCTCCTCCACGCGCTCTAGCTGCACCGTCCGGCGCGCATCATTGAAATCGCACCACTCCCGGCCATTGACGCTCATCAGGTCGCGGGCGCGCACGGCCTCGTGCATCGCCTCGTACCAGGCCAGCGTTTCCGCGCCTGCCACTCCCAGCAAGTCCGCCGGGCCGTGACACTGCAACACCGTCTCGTCGCGCAGGCGCAGGTAGCGATCGCTCCAGACGACATCGGGCGCATCTGAGACGCTTTTGAGACCGAAAAGAGGCCGCAACTCGCACGCGGGACGCAGACTGAGAAGGCTGCCGCCTGCCTGAGCGAGTGCGACGACGGCCTCCTGCTGCGCGGCGGTCAGCGCGATGTCCGGCCCTGAGCGCCCTCTGTTCCCGGACTGCCCAATAGATATCCACAGGCGTATTTTCTAACGGCAGTCGGCGTTTCCCTCCTCTCACATCGAGAATATCCATGCCTTCCTGACCGGCGTTCTCGGCGATCTGGCGCTGCGGCTCTTCCAGCGCACGGCGCACGATGGCCGCGCCGTGCTGCCGGGTGATCTTCCCTTGTCAGCAGCGTTGATATGAGCTATACTCACGGCGGGCGAGAAGTTCCACTATCCTTGCACTGTTCATGCGGCGAGTCGCTGCCTCGTTTCTTTTGGGCCATTACCGCTTTGAAACCCTTCTCGTAGCCACTCCAGCAAGTGGCTCTGGTGTTCCTTATCGATCTGGCGGCGGAGCGTGCCTATCGTGGAGCCTGCCATCCCGCGTTGAGCGCGTTGTTCTTCCAAAAACTGGTAAGCACAATACGCCAGCGCCCAAAATCGCAGAGTGCTCGTCGCGTTCATCATCTGGTAATGATCGCTGCCAAACAGTTCTTTGAGATCATCGCAGGCGATTTCGATCTTCCAACGGAGCGCCAGAATACCCAACAGCGTCTCGGTGTCCGCCGCCGAGGAAAAAGTGAGGGTTTGTCAGGGCTTGCTGAAAAAGTGCAAGGATAGTGTTGCTGTTAGTATGACCTAGAATTTGAGCAAACTGAAGACCCTGCCGCTTCGACACAGGAGATGGCCGTTTGTGCGGCTAACAGACACTAGATTAGTCCCGGTCTTCGAGTTTGGGTAAGGTAGGCGTGAGAAAGTATCGCCGATGCCTGCCTCGCCTGTCAAGGCCGATTTACCAAGGACAAAATGTGCGTAAGTCCTAGAGAGTCATCCGATGCCAAACAGAGACACGATGCGGGCCAACGTCGAAAAGGCGCGTCCGGTTCTCTACGAAGACATACCGCAAAACAGCGACACCGTGCGCCAGAAGGCTCTGGAGGCGCTGCGCCGCAAGATAATTCCCTGGCTCAGCACCGGACAGGCGCTGCCCGTTGTGCTTGCCGAGCCGCCGGTCATCGCGCCGCCAGGCGTCAAGATACTGGGCTATCGCCCGCCTCTGCCGGAGATTCCCCGGCTCAAACCGCCCTCTCTGCATGAGTGTATCTGGTCGAAACAGTTTATGGCCGCTCCGCGCTATATCGGTATCGGTTGTGTCCTCGAAGGCGAAGCCGATTTCGCTCTGGGAACCAACATAGATGTGCCGGTTGGCGGTGCAGCAGGATTTCATCAGCCCGGCATCGAACTGCTGACGTTCCCGGCAGGCACCCTGTTCGTCCTCCCACCCGGCGTTCCCCGCACCAGCGGGGAGAAACCACACTGGGAGCGGCCTGCGCCCGAAACCGCCTATTCGCGCGTCTTCTGGCTGTTGCTTCTGCCTTCCGTACTGTTCTGCCATATCTGCCGCACACGCGGGACGACCCACGACAGCGACGGCGTCATCACGGTGGAAGATCACTACCTGGAACCCATTGCCCAGGCCATCCTGGACGAACTGCGAATGCGGGCGGGCCGCTTCGATCAGGTCGTCGGCAATCTGATGCTGGGGCTGTTGCAAAGGGTAGAGCGCGATCTGAGTTCGGAGGCCATTTTCCCCGGCCGGCAGACGACGCTGGTTATGCATTCGCTGCCAAGAGCCAGCTTGTTGGTGCAGAGCGTCTGCCAGTTCATGCATCAACATCGCAATGAACCACTCACGCTGTCGGGCCTCGCTTCCCGCCATCTTATCTCTCCCTCGCAACTGAACCGGCGTTTCCGCACAGAGATCGGCATGAGCGTGATCGAATACCTGATACACTGCCGTATCGAAGCGGCCAAGCATCTGCTCCTCGATCTCAATGAGACCCGGCTTTCCATACAGCAGATAAGCAGCCTGGCAGGTTTTAGCGATACTTCCTATTTCGGGCGTCTGTTCAAGAAACAGGTCGGTATGGCCCCTGCTAAATTTCGGGAATTCCACCGCCGTCAGTTGCACAGATTGCCCGAGGAGGACAGCGCCCGGTAGCATTTTTTTGGGGGAAAATACGCAAATAGTACTATATATGCTCGGATACTCCATTGTTCCGGCTTTGCAACGCTGCTACACTGAGGCTAATGATGGGCCTTTCAGCGAAGGGAGTCCTCCATGAAGAAAGAAGTCGGAACGAAAACGGTGGTGATCGTGCTGGCTCTGGCGGTTCTGGCCGTCCTCTGGTATGGCTGGCAGGTCGCTTTTCGCCCTGGGCCCGGGCAGGAACCGCCGCCGCCACTCTCCACGCAGCCCAAGCCCTTGGCGCCGCCCGGAACCTATTTTCCCCCCGGCTCGACAGCAGAGGGGGGAACCGGCCGTGTGGTCGTGCCGGACCCCGCCAACCTCGAAAATGAGATGCGGCAGAGACGGCCCGCCCGATAAGCCCTTATCAAGAAGCCAATACGCTTCGGTTCTCTATTCTGGGGCGCTGCCGAACGGGTGGAAAGGAGAAGCCTATTGAGCCTGTAAGATCGCTCCTGCTCTCATCCTCATAACGACCATTTTTGCGGTGTTCATTGCAGCGGAGACTTTAAGGAGAAAAAAGATGAGTTCGCTACGTAAAAGCGCCTTCACACTTATTGAATTACTCGTCGTTATCGCCATTATCGCGATTCTGGCCGCTATTCTTTTCCCGGTTTTTGCCCAGGCGCGCGAAAAGGCCCGCGCCACAAGCTGCCTCTCCAATACGCGCCAGCTTGGAACGGCCGTCGCCATGTATGTGCAGGACTACGACGAGTTGTTTCCCTTCTCGAACGATTTCGGCAACCCCACCTTCGTTATCGAAGGCTCTCCCATTCAAGGGGGGTATAAATATTGGGGAGACGCCCTCGCACCCTACATCAAAAACGGCGGGCCTTCCGGTCTGCCCGGCGGCGGCACGGGTAACTACGGCCCCATCGTGCGCTGCCCGGATCAGATGGACTGGGCCGTAGGCTACGCCTATAATATCCAGTTGGGCTACTTCCCCGGCAATCAGATCGGTTTGAACCGGGTCGGCCCGATCTATCAGGGCGTGTCGCTGGCTTCCCTGAACCATCCTGCCGAGATCATCGTTCTGCTGGACAATTCGGTTCCCAATAGCTGGATGCGAAACAACCTCGGCTATGGGACAACGGCCTACTGGTATGTCTCGCAGTGGTTCCCGGAGCCGTTCGATCTGTGTATGCAGTGGTACAACTGGCCCGATTCGGCGAAACTCGCGGGCGTCCCTGGCGACGGCACGCCTTCGGCCCGGCATTCGGGCGGCGTCAACAATGTCTTCGGAGACGGTCACTCCAAGTGGATGCGGACCGGCGGCGAACTGTGCAAAGAGGTGCATGGCTTCCCCGATGCCCCTTAGTCTGTCCGGCGGCTTCAGACGGACTGTCAATCAGGAGGCACATCAGCAGACAGGGGCCGTGTGTCTGCTGATGTGCCTCCCTGCGCGGAACCGGCATCTACCGGCATGACCCGGTTACATAAGGTCTACACGATTCAAGACAGAAAGGGAGGAAACTCGCATGGCGGATGCGCAGGCCATCGCTTCGGGACTGCTTGCCCATTGGAAACTCTGTGGAGACGCAAAGGATAGCTCCGGCAACGGCAACGACGGAGTCAGCCGGGACGTGGATTTCTCGGCGGCGGGGCCGAACGGTAAGCCTCACACCGGGGCCAGGTTCGGAGGGCGGAGCAGCTATATCCAGGTCGGCGCGGATCGCTCCTTTCGGCTCGGAACCGGAGAGTTCTCGCTTGCGGCCTGGGTGCATACCGAGCCGGAACTCGACGACGTTCTCGGCAGCATCGCCGGTCAGTACGACCCGCAGGCGCGCAGAGGCTTCACCCTCTCCCTCAAGAATCACGCAGGGATGACTTCCAGCCAGTCTAACTATCGGAATCTCCAGTTCGGCATAGACAACGGCCAATCGGACGGAACCTGGGAGGACTGCGGACGGCCCGGCCATAGCGTGTTTATCTTCTCTATGGCCGTCCATGACGGTCAGCTTTTCGTCGGAACCTGTGAACCCGGCGACGGCGACGCCGGGCATGTCTACCGCTATGGAGGGAGCGGCCGCTGGATAGATTGCGGCAGCCCGGACCCCTGCAACGCGGTCTCGTCGCTGGCCGAATACGACGGCAAACTCTATGCCGGCGTATCGCGCTATCATCTGCCGCATTCCGGCCAACCGGCTTCCACCAACGAACATCCGGGCGGCAAGGTCTACCGCTACGAGGGCGATGGAAACTGGGCCGACTGCGGGCGGCTGGGCGAGTCGGTGGCCCTGCACGGCATGGCCGTCTATCGGGGCAAGCTGTACGTCACCTCGATGTACGCCCCGGCAGGCGTCTTTCGCTACGACGGCGACCACAACTGGGTCAGCGTCGGCACGCCTGACGGCAAGCGCGTCGAGGCGCTCGGCGTCTACGACGGGCATCTCTACGGGACGGGATATGACTACGGCTTCATCTGTCGCTATGAGGGCGGCACGAACTGGGCCATCGTCGGGGAGCCGCCGGACACGACGCAGACCTATGCCTTCGCGGTCTATGAGGGCAGCCACTACGTCTCGACCTGGCCGACTGCGACCGTCTATCGGATCAATGGCGACCATGACCTGACGGACTGCGGGCGGATTGGGCAGGAACGCGAGGCGATGGGCATGGCGATCTACAACGGCAAACTCTACGTCGGATCGCTGCCACTCGCGGAGGTCTACCGCTACGAGGGCGATCGGTACTGGACGCGGCTCAAACGGCTGGACTTCACTCCCGAGGTTATCTACCGGCGCGCGTGGACGATGGCCGTCTTTCAGGGTCGCCTGTTCATCGGTACGCTGCCTTCCGGCCATATCCACGCGCTGGAAGTCGGCAAGAATGCGACCTACGACCGCGCGCTGGAGCCGGGCTGGCGGCATGTGGCCGCCGTGCGCGGCAGCGACGCGCTGCGGCTCTACGTAGATGGCGCGCTGGTAGCGACGACCCCGACGCTGCCTGCCGCAGAGTACGATATCGCCAACGAGAGTCCCTTCTACCTCGGCTTCGGCGATCACGACTATTTCAACGGAATACTCAGCGATGTGCGGCTCTATGGCAGGGCGCTGACCGAAGCCGACGTTTCGGCGCTGTACCGCCGCCGCGAATCGGTGGGGCAGTGAGGAGCAGACGCGATGCCTCTCCCGACTCCTCTGCTCCTCTGCGCCCTCCTGGTTGTTCCAGCACTCGCGGCGGTCGGCGTTGGCGGTGCGCTACCGTCCGGCCCTTCCGCAGGTCACGATTATCGCGCCGATTTCGACCGTACCGACGCGGCCTTCAACGGCGGGAAGGGCCAGTCGGAAGCGACCAACGCGAGCGGCAAACTCGTCTGGGGAGAGAGCTATCTGCTCATCGCGTATGTGCAGATGTACCAGGCCACGCACGATGCCGACTACCTGCGCCGCCTGGTCGCGCACTTCGACCGCGTCTTGCAAAACCGCGATGATACGCGCGGATTGGCAGATGCCTACGCGGGCAAGCCTCTGGCGGGCTGGGGTTCCGAACGGTACTCTGACGGCAAGTGGCACGTCTGGATCGTGCATACCGGGATGCTGACCATCGGCCCGGCGCAGTTTGTGCGGCAGGTCAAGGAGCATAAGGCGCTGCAGGAGGAGTTCGGAGCGAAAGCCGCCGAATACAGGCATCGGATCGAAGAGAGCCTCCGCGACGCCGATCCTTACTGGCGTGACGGGCCGAACGCGGAGGAGGGCTACTATTACGACCCCTATCTCAAGCAGTGGGTCCCGCTCAATATGCAGAATGCGATGGGAATGACGCTGCTGGAGATGGGAAAGGCGACCGGAAACCGGGCCTGTCTGGACAAAGCAGCGCGTCTGGCGCGCTTCTTCAAACACCGGCTCCGCCGACCAGAGTCGGAGCGTTACGACTGGGCCTACTGGCCGCTGCCGGATAAGGACGGGCCGGGGAGCGAAGATATTTCGCACGCCTGCATCAACGTCGCGTTTGCGGCGCTCTGCGCCGCCGAGCAGATAGTTTTTACACGGCAGGACGCGGCCCGGTTCGCGCAGACCTGGCTGCAAAGGGTGGTGAAGCCGGATGGAACCTGGGCGGACAATGTAGATGGCAGCGGCAAGGGCAATACGTACAAGCCGGACGGCGCAAGCCTGTGGCTGCCGCTCTGCCCCCTGCTGCCCGCTGAGGTACGCGCCGCGTTCTACGGCAGTATCGCCCGCGCTTTTGCAGGCAAGGTAGATACGCGCGGCGTCAATCTGCTCGGTATCGCCTCTCTGCTGCGTTATGCGCCCGCGCAGGCGGTCACCGCGCAAAAATGAGAAGCGTTATTTTGCAGCACCCCGGTAACAAACCAAATAGAGGAGCCAGATAGCAGCGTTATGAATGCGGCGCTCCCGAAAGCCTCTTCCCCTTCCCAACCGGAGCCGCGCCCGCGCCTTGCCGGAGTGCGCCCCCATGTGGCCGCCCTGATCTTTCTGCTTCAGGCGCTCATCGTCTGGTGGGTCGCCGATAGCGAGATACTGCGCAGCATCTACTTTATCTGCTACTCGCTAATGATGCCGACCGTGCTGTATCTGCTGCTGGGGCGCGTGCTGCAACACAGGCTGCGCCTCGACCGGCGGGAACTACTGTTCGGCTACGTGGTGCTGACCTGTACGCTGCCCATCATCGGCTTTGGGGGCATTCGCTTCCTGATGGTGGGCATGGGCTATCTCTCCTATTTCGCCACCACACAGCCGCAGTGGGTGAAATATCTGCCCTATCTCGGCTCTCTGCCGGTACTGCACGATGCGCAGGCGATCCGCGCCTTCTATAACGGCGGCAGTCCTGTCCCCTGGCGGGCCTGGCTGGTCCCTATCGGCTTCTGGAGCGTCTATCTGCTGCTGTTGCAGGGTCTCTGGATCGGGCTGGCGGCGCTGCTGCGCCGCCTCTGGATCCATGAAGAGCGGCTGACCTTTCCGATTGCCGTCTTGCCTCTGCAACTGACCGACCCGCAGGTACGCCTCTTCCGCCGCCCGCTTTTCTGGCTCGGATTTGCGATCCCGGTGGCGCTGCAAAGCCTGCTGGCGCTGCACGACTGGTTTCCGTCCATCCCGGCCTTTCAGCTCAAGTCCTACGACATCAAGCCGTTCCTCTTTACTACGCCGCCCTGGAACGCCTTTCCCGATCTCCAGTTGGGGTTCTATCCGATGGCGATCGGCCTGGCCTATTTCGTACCCAGCAGCGTCAGCTTCAGTTGCCTGTTCTTCTGGCTAACGGCCAAATTGTCGTACCCCATCGGGGCGATGCTTGGCGTGGAGGGAGGAGGCAGTCAGGCCGCACGCTTCCCCTTCAAAGACGAGCAGGCGGCGGGCGCATGGATCGCGTTCGGCGGGCTGGCGCTCTGGGCCTTGCGGCAGCGTTGGGCCGGGCTGGTACAGTCGGTTGCGTCGGAGGAACGGCGCGCGTTGCGGCAGATGAGCCTGCTGGCGGCGGGGTGTCTGCTGGCTGCTGCCGCCCTGATGATAGCGGTCGGCATCCCCTGGCTCATCGCCGCCGGAATCCTCGCGATCTACGCCGCCTTTGTCCTCAGCGGCGCGCGGATACGCGCCGAGGCCGGAAGCATCTGGACTTTCGGCCCGGTAAACTGGACGCCCGACCGCGTGATGAACGGCCTGTTGGGTTCGCAGGTCAACAATCAGGTACTCGTGGCCGAAGGCCACTTCTATTCCGTTCATATTGACGTGCGCGGCCAATCGCTGCCCTATCAGATGGAGGGCTTGAAGATCGGCGATACCGTTGGTATCCCCTGGCAGACCGTACTGAAATGGGTGGCCGTCGGGACGGTGACGGCGCTGGCGCTCGGCTGGTGGTTCAGTCTCGCCGACTTCTATTCTGTAGGAGCGGCAACGGCCAAAAGCAACACCTACGTCATGGTCAAAACGGACATCGGCATGAACGAGATGGATCGGTTCGCCAGTAATCGCATCATGTTCGACTGGCCTGGCATGAAAGGCGTGCTGTTCGGCGCGGGCCTGACGACGCTGCTGGCCTGGCTGCGCACGCGCCTGCTGTTCTTTCCTCTGCATCCGGTCGGCTATGTCCTGTGCAATACCTACAGCATGAGTTCCTTCTTCATGCCGTTTCTGATCGCCTGGACGGTGAAGGTGCTGGTGCAACGTTACGGCGGCAATGCCGTGTACCGGCGTAGTCTGGCTTTTTTTGTCGGCCTGACGCTGGGCGATATTGTGATTCAGGCGGCGTGGGCGATCATCGGGAAAGTCCTGAACGTCCCCATCTATCAGTTTCTCTCTTAACTGCGCCGTCCAACGTATGAAAATGAAGGGTCAAGATGAACCGCCGCACGTTTCTGAAACTTGCCAGCGCCTGCGCGCTCACCCTCGGAGAAGACACCATGCCTACTCTTGGCTCCCCTGTTCCTGCGCCGGCCCCGGCCTCCGCCAAAACCGCCAGCCTGACCCTCACGGCGGCGCAGAGGGCCAACGCCGTGCGCAATGCCGCCCGCTACGCCTGGGCCAGAGCCGAACAGGAAGCCGCCCTCCACGCCGCCCAGCCCTGGCTGGACCGCAGTGACGACACGCTCTGGAACCTGA
>Ga0070741_10006195_pt1 | contig 25910 bp, 33 predicted proteins | sample Coa_R1_4_FD_66440 | JGI IMG/M metagenome (GOLD analysis project Ga0070741, IMG submission 66440) | Surface soil microbial communities from Centralia Pennsylvania, which are recovering from an underground coalmine fire - Coalmine... | ecosystem: Environmental > Terrestrial > Soil > Unclassified ... | reverse complement strand
CGATCAACCTGCGAACGTGCGAAGGAGTTGCAGAACCGACGACAGCAGCAGCGAGCCGCCCGCGCCTGCCCACTGCTTTCCGCTGGGCCGCTCACGAGAGACGTTCGCCACAGCCCAGATGACGAGGAAGCCGGCCGCGAAGATGCCGAGGCCCTGGGCATAGCTCAACGAGTTGGACAGAAAGCCACTAACGCGGTCGCCGCCGACTTGGGCAAAGGCGGGCGAGCCGAGCGTCAACGTGATGACGAGCGATCCGAGCGAACGCCACAAGCGCCTTGCGACGGTTTGCCCGCGATTCAGAATCCGGGACATCGGAGTCCTCCTTGTGGGAGCAAATGTGGGACTCGTGCCGGAGCAAGAGGCGGGAGCAGGTCAGCAACGGGAGGATTTGTTTGCTGAAGAATCCTGCTCCCGGTTTGTCAGATCAGCGTCCGTTCTCCGAATCGCAATTCGGTTCCGGCGGCATCAGGCTGCAGTCTGCGTGATGTCGGGTTCGACTTGCGGCGCATGGCGGGATAGCTCCGGTGAAAAATCCCCTTCACTATTCCTAATGCCAGTGTCCTCGGAGAAAATGGTCGCTTGGGTTGAAAAAAAGTTTTCTGGTTGCGTCGGGCCTGTCGGCGTCGCCTCTGGTTTGCGGTCGTTACCGGCAACAGCGCGTCGGAGCCGATTGATGATCCGCTTCAGGCGCATTTGGACAGCGTTCGTCGTTGCACCAGCGTCCGCTCCAGCCAGTTCGTTGGCCTCAAAACCTTCCCACTTGAACTTGCGAAGGAGTCGGTATTCGGCCTCGGAAAGCAGACCGTCACGCATGGCCCGCTGGAGGAACTTCTCCAGCGTGACCACGTGTTCGAGGGCCGCTGGCGGTTCTGGATAATCCGCAGGGATCTCCCCAGGCGGAAGCGATTGCCGGATTTCAGCAATAGCCCACGTGTAGAGGCGACGCCGGAAGCGTACTGCCAACGCCCCTGGCAGATGCCCATTGAGGCCCTGCATTTCGGGTAACCTCGCGGTTTCCAGGAAGCACACGGCTGCCTGTTGCGAGATGTCCTCCGGGCAGAGCCCAGGGAATTTGTGGCAGACCTCCCTGAAAACCTTGTGGATGGTCGGGATATACGCAACGAGAAGCAATTGCTGCCCGATGTCTTCCGTGGTTCTGTCCGCGAGGCCATTGACCAGCGCGTGCAGGATTCCGTCCCACGCGTTGTGATTGTCGGCTTCGACCTGCTCGTGCTCGTGCAGACGCGCGATCACGTCAGTGGGCGAATGGAAGTGGTTCAGAACCGGGTGGTTATCGGCGAGTGCCTGGAAGTGGATTCGGGCTATTTGTGTGCTCAGCGAGTCGAGCAGGGACTGCTCAACCTGACATACAACACATTGGCAATTGTTCTCCTTCGTTGGCATTTCGCCTCACTTCTGACGAAGGGATCGTCGGTAGCCGGGCCGAGGCCGCGGAATCGCGGAGCGGGCTTGTCAGCCTGGGGCGATTCGGTCTCGATCCGGCAGCCATTCGATTTTCTCCGTCACTATCTATGAGGCCGCATTTCGGGAAAAACTCACAAAAAAGTTTGGGCCGTGTCGAAGCGGCAAGGGATGGTTATCGTCAAGATCGCAAGTCCAGACCAAAAGACTACTGGAATCCAAGGATTGTCTTGAAGTACGCTTTCGTCCACCCACATGAGAAGAGCGACGGCCAACCGCAATTCCGCGGGGAAGAAACTGCGACGAGTCCGGAAGGATCTGGGTTTGTCGCTTCGTGACGTTGTCGCTCAAAGCCAAGAGTTGCGTAACGGTCGGGGCGACCGGCGCTTTGCTGTGTCGCTGAGCGTCCTGTCAGCGATTGAGACAAAGGGGCAACCGCCAACGATCCATCGTCTCGCCAGCTTGGCCAGGATATACGGCAGGCCGATTGCGGAACTGCTGTCCTGGTACGGAATCTCCTGAGGTAGGCGGCCCCAGCGCCATGTCTCGGCTCTTTTGACTTTCGCCTCTTGTTCGCCTATGACCCGGGAAAAACCTATTGTTTCCGCAGATCTAGTGAAGCAATGTTCGTCCGAGGGCCAATCAGCAAGCTGCGTGATGTCATGTCTGCGGTTCCAGTGAGGGAGCCTCCTGCGACCTTCCCGTGGAACGTGATCTCCAGGGAGCCCATCGGAAACTGGTTTTGCCCGGAAAATGTAACAGCGTCTTTGGAGATCACTCCTGAGGAGATTGGCACCTGGACGCGCCCACCTTGCGGATGGGTGAAGGAAAAACTGCCAGTCAGAGCATCGCCGTTCTGGTTCAAAGTCAATTCGGCGGGCCCCTCCCATTTGTTCTTACCGCCGCTCTCGCTTGCCTGAATTGAGCCCTTCCAGGCGCCGGAGACGTTGGGTCGCGATATCCATTTGCAGCCGACTGCAGGCAGGATGACGAGAGACACGAGCAGGCACAGGGACAGGTATTTATCGCGCATTTCGGTCTCCTGCTGCGCGGGAATCAGGCGATAGAGGCGCGCAGCCTAGACGAAGCGGGCGCGCGAGTGCCGAGCGTTGCACCCCGAAAAAATTCAGGTGAACGCGACGGCGATGAGCAGCATCATACACGGAAACCGGCAGCAGTTCTCGCCGCTGCGCCGCCATTTCGTCCAGGGCCACTTACGCAGACTGAAACCGTCTGCGGCGCGCCTGATCGTTAGCACCCCGCAGTACGGTTTTTCGTCCGAGTCCACAGTCATCCACAAATCGAGCACGCGACTCCTGTCGTAAGGCTCAGGACGAACCACAATGGCGACCCACGGTTCCCCCATTCCACTTCGGCTCAATCCTGTAGATCGGCATGGCAAAGAGATCAACCCAGCGGTGCTGGCGGCGGCTGAGGAAGTCATCCCAAGCGCACTTGAATACGGCCTGAAGATGCTCCGCGATCCCGCGCTTGTCGCCAACGTGCTGGAGGAGGTCGCGGCCGCGGTATCACGCCAGGTCGCGAGCAAAGATCCACCAGGCGAGCCGCTTCCAATCCAAAACCTGGCAGGCTATGTGTTTCGCGGTTTTGTCAGGCGGGTGAATCGCTTGAAGAGTAAGCAGCCGCCGCTCGTTAGCTCCGATGGCGACGGTCAGCCGCGAACGGCGCGCTCGGCTGATCCAACGCACGATCTCGAAACGAACATTTTGATCCAGCAATGCCTCGCCCAATTTGATTTCGTGACTAGGGACATGTTCTGGCGCAGGGCACAGGGTTACTCATGGAGTGACATCGGCAAAATTCATGGGCTCTCAGGACACGCCGCGGAGGTAAGATTCCGCAGCGCGTTGGGGCGCGCCAAGGTGCGTCTCAAGCCAGGAAGGAGGTCATTGCCATCCGCGACACGGGCCGACCAGACTGAGGAGCTGACGCCGGCAATGCAAAACGATGGCAAGAAATCGACGACGCGAGTTTAGCGAGGACGAATTCTTTGGCCATGCCAAATCCTATCTCTCCGAGGCCTTCCCCAACCCGCAGCGGATTGGCTGTCCAGCAGATTCCGATCTGATACGGATGGCTGAACACCCCATTGAAACAAGAGACGCGAAAGTCAGCGAACACCTGATGCGCTGTTCGCCATGTTTTAGGCGCTACATGGAAATCCTTGCAGCTCTGAAGCAACAATCACGCTGAGCCAATCGCTGTCATAATCGTGTCCGGTACTCGGCTGTGACCGCGCTGTCCAATTTTCGAGTCTTCCAGCACCGGAAGCGACAAAGCCTCACTGGAATTGTGGTGACCGGCGCCGTGCTGATTGCAGCACTCGTCGGGCGACTCGTGCCACCGCTCAACGATGCGCTCTCTGGTCAGCCGCGCTACATGGAAGCCTTTGCCGATCTGATGGGCCGGCAGATCGCGAACACGACTCGTCAGGAATATCCGGTTCTTGTGAGCCAGGCCGAGAACGCCGATTGCCGCACCGTTGAGGGACGCACTTCCGACTATGACGATGCCTATTATGTGCTCACGTTTTCGGAGCAGGCCCGGTCGGTGTGCCTCACGGTTTATGGCGCTCTGCCGCAAAACTCGAAGGCTCCTGGGATAACGCTGAGCCCGGGGTCCGCGCGGAATTACGGTCGCGACTTCAAGACGCCAGTACGCACAGTGCCGCTGCACCGAAGCCTGACCGTGTTGTCGCCGGAATACTTGGCGCTACTGCACTGGCGAGCGAAGGTCGATCCCAAAGCGAACGTGAGGGCCGGCGCAGCGCAGCGTGTCACTAGTCCATCCGCGCAGATCAGTTTTAACTGACCACCTGGCAGGATCAGGTTATTCTCTGCCCACACATGAACGTCTTTGACAGGGCGACGGGCACCCTCGTGAAAAACAATCCATGCGCGAAGGTCGTACCAGTGGCCATCATCGACGCTTCCGCACGATGCATTCGAGCGTGATGAGCAGCGTAGGCGTCAGGCCGGAGGTAACGCGCGACAACATGGGCCACTCGACAGTGGACGTAACGCAAAACGTCTACAACCGCACGTGGTGGGAAGAACGAGTGGAAGCTGTGAGCTTAGCCGCCGCCAGCGTCTGGCGGGAGTTTACGCCGGGCCAGCAGCCAGCCCGGCCAATGTAAACCTTTTTGTGTAAACCCTCACGACCCGACGATTTCGCGAGGTTTGTAAGTGCAAGAAAAGAATTGGTCGGGGAGAGAGGATTTGAACCTCCGACCCCCTGGTCCTAATAGAGTGGTGCTTCGCCTGTCTCATTCCTGCTCCAACCACCTCAGTCTGGAATGTTTGTAAACCCTCCAATGGCAACCCTCACTAGGGGTTCAACGAACCCTGGCAGGCGACCAAGGAATCAAAATCTTCGCTGATTCTGAAACACAACCGGTCGGAAATAGAACCAGCGACAGTTGGGTTCATGGAGCCGAGTCGAAATAAACATGCCCAGCCGCGTGGGGCTGTTCCCAATTTATTCCTCGATCTGTTCCCAGAATCGCCCGCGGCGTTGCGACATTCCATGGAACCGAATACCCCAGCGGGGGCTTCGAGCTGCTGGCGCGAGGCTGGCGACGGCGTCGCAGTTGTCGCGGATGTAAGCCTCGCGAAGCTAGATACAAACCCAATACACCGGCTAGCAACATTGCGAGCAGAAGCAGCAAAAGAAAGATTCTGTCCCTGCGGCTGCGCTGCCTACGCCGATTTCTTAGAGTCTGCACCTGCGTTAACCTTGGCCTTATTCCCGTATTCGGGCTAGGAAGGACCCGAGAAGTGCCCCGGCACTGCAGCCGTTCAACCGCTCCGGGGCGTGTACATGATCAGCGCAACGCCAAGGAGGCAAAGTACCGCACCCACCATGTCCCACGTGTCGGGGGCGATGCGGTCGAACGACCAACCCCACAAAAGCGACATGACCACAAACACGCCGCCATAGGCAGCGTAAACCCGCCCGAAGTGGGCCGGCTGAAACGTTGGGACCACACCGTACAACACGAGCACCACGGCGCCGACAGCGGCAAACCACCACTGCCGCCCTTCCCGCAACCAGAGCCAGACCAAGTACCCGCCGCCGATCTCAAACAGCCCCGCAAGAACAAAATAGAAGATGGAGCGCAAAAGCAATCCTGTTTCCATACGGCACAGAGTACGTCTTCAAGGATTGGACGCGCCAGATGAAATTCGTTAGGACGAGCGACATGAGTCAGCGCTAGTTGCATTCGCCGAACCACTGGCAGTTCCACGCCTCTAGCTTTCGCGCCTCTTCCGTTCGGTGCGCCTGTAATTCCGCGCAAAACTCCCGAAGCTCGGGGCGCCTCGCGCGCTCAACGCACTCCTTGGCCCGCTCTGCCACCTCGCGGTGGCCATCGAGGATGCCTTTGATGAAGTGCTTCTCGAACACGGCCCCATCCTGCGACTCGACCCACAACGGATACGGATCTTCATGCATCTCGTCCGCATACCACCGCTTCAACCACCCGGCCAGCCGCTCGGTCTCCCCAGACTGGTCGGCCAGCAAATCGGCACAGAATGACTTCAGTTCGGGACGGATGTTCTTTTCGGGACACGCGCGCGCACTCTTGATGTCATGCATCAGATGGTCGAGCATCGACCTCAGGAGCCGCTGGTCGAAATCCCTACCTCCCGTCTGGTGAGAGGTGGATCGAGCCGCGCAGCCGCTCAAGGATAGCGCCAGCATGACCACCCATATCCGCCTTACGATCATCATTCCCTTCCAACTGCAAGTGGACTGTTGGTCAATTCACCGGGTTTTGGCGCTCACCGTCTGCTGGGGCCCTTTTCGGCGGCAGCACCACGGGTTGTCTCTCCAATCCCATGAACCATCTTCATGCAGTAGTCCATTTTCTTTTGAGCCTCAGCCACGCTACGTCGCACCTCGTTGACGTTCGGCTTCGAGGAACCGCTCAGCTCCTCAGCTGCTGCTTTGAGCGCGTCGCTGGCGGCGGCACAGTGCTCCTGCAACTCGATAGCTAATTCCGTGGATGACAAGTAGACGTGCCGCTGCATCTCCTGCGTCTCTTCAGGTCGTGTCGAACCCGCCTCGGTGCTGGTTGGCTGCCGCTCCTGCCCCGTGCGCGAGCAACCGGCAACGACCATGCAAGATGCCAACAGCAAACTCAATGGAATGCGCATGCCCCAACTCATATCCAGCGGCTCCCTACCAGAGATGCGAGGAGGTGGCGATGTGATGGGCTATCGTGCCTGAGAAGATGCAAGACTCCGCTGGCCAACAATGCAGCCCCGCCGAAAACGAGCAGCACGCCAAACACCAGTTCAGGCCGGATCGCGGTTCGCCTTATCATTGCCATGCTCCTACAAAGATGGCTATGAGTCTCGTGTACGCAGGACCCGCAGGCCGTTAGCGATCACCGCTAGAGAAGCGCCCATATCGGCGGCTACTGCCATCCATAGAGTCGCCCAGCCGACGAGCGCCAGCCCCATAAACACTGCCTTGGTTGCGAGCGAGAACACGATGTTTTGCCGGATGATGGCCGAGGTCTTTCGGGAAATCCGGATGGCAAACGGCAGATGGGAAAGATCGTCGGCCATCAGCGCAATGTCAGCGGTCTCCAGGGCTACATCGGTACCGGCCGCCCCCATCGCGATGCCGACCGTCGCCGCCGCCAGCGCGGGCGCATCGTTGACGCCGTCGCCCACGAAGGCCACCCGCTGCCCGTTCGTGACCATCTCCCGCACCGCCTTCACCTTGTCATCAGGCAGGAGCTCGGCACGGTAGCCGTCGAGCGCCAGCCGCTCGGCGACGGCCCGCGCAGTCTCCTCATTGTCTCCGGTCATCATCAAAAGGCGCCGAACGCCACCCTTGCGCAGGGCGTTGATGGCGTCGCGGGCGTTGGGCCGGATTTGATCGGCAATGGCAATGACTCCGATCGGAGTGCTATCGGAGGACAGCAGCACCGCCGTCTTGCCCTCTCGCTCGAATTGGCGGAGCGCCTCTTCGCTCCGGGGAGTGCAGATTCCTCGCTCGTGGCAGAGCCTCTCATTGCCGAGGTAATAGTCCTGCCCATCGATGCGGGCCCGCATGCCGCGACCGACGATGGCCTCGTAGTCTGTCGCCGGAAGCAGGGGGACGCCGCGCTCCTGCGCCTCGGCAAGGATGGCCCGCGCCAGCGGGTGCTCCGACCCCTGCTCCAGGCTGGCGGCGATGCCCAACACGCTAGCTTCCCCCAGTGCGTTCAGGGGCAGAACATCAGTGACCGCGGGTCGTCCCTCGGTCAAGGTCCCGGTCTTGTCGAAGGCAATGGCCGTGACCGCGCCCGCGTTCTCCAGGTGAATTCCGCCCTTGATGAGAACGCCGCCTCGGGCCGCGCCGGCGAGTCCACTTACGATCGACACCGGCGTAGAGATGACCAGGGCGCAGGGGCAGGCAATGACCAGCATGGTCAACGCCCGGTAGAACCACGTGCTCCACGTCCCCAAGCCCAACAGCGGCGGCAAGACAAAGACGAGCACAGCGGCGGCCACGACCGTAGGCGTGTAAATCCGAGAGAAGCGGTCCACAAAGCTCTGCGATGGTGCTCGCGCGGATTGGGCCTCCTCGACCGCATGGATGATGCGCGCCAGCGTTGTGTCCTCGACGAGCTTAGTGACCTGGATCTCCAGCAGGCCCTGCTCGTTGATGGATCCGGCGAACACCTCCGCCCCTGGCTCCTTGTCCACTGGCATGGACTCGCCGGTAATGGGCGCTTGGTTCACAGCAGAGCGCCCGGAAAGGACTGTCCCGTCCAGGGGAATCCGCTGTCCTGGCCGGACGACGATGGTTTCCCCAACCGCAACTTGATCAACAGGAACGCTGATTTCCTCTCCGTCCCGCCTCACCGTCGCTTCGGGTGGCGACAGATCCATGAGGGCTTTGATCGCGTTACGCGCCCGGTCCATCGAGTAGACTTCAAGCATCTGGGCGACCGAGAACAGGAACATCGCGGATGCGCCCTCGCCCCATTCGCCAATTGCGGCTGCTCCGATAGCGGCGATGGTCATGAGGAAGTTCATATCCAGCACACCGTTGCGCGCCGCCCGAAATCCCCGGGGAGCGATGAACCAGCCGCCGCTGATTGCGGAAGCAGCCAGGACCGGCACCAGCACGTGACGTGGTGCGCCCCAAAGAATCAGCAGGCCTCCGAGCGCGAGCAGCGTTCCAGAGACGATAGTGACCGTCAGTCGTCCGCGCTTTTCCCAGAATGTCTGCGGCCTGAGCTGTTCGCCTTCGCGCCGCGCCTGCATCCCGAGTTCCTTGATGGCGCGCAGCACTTCCGGGGCGCTGATGCTGCCTTCCACGACCAAACGGCGCCGCATCAGGTCAAACTGCAGGCGAGAAACGCCCGGCAGCCGGCCCAGCTTGTTCTCGATCTGCCGGACCTCGTCGGCGCAGTCCATACCCTCGACGATGAACGCTGCTGCCTTGGTTTCGCCTTCTTCGACCCGGTATCCGATACGGCGGATGGTCCCGGCGATGTCGCCGCGCGCCAGCTTGCCTTCGGCGTACGCGACTTTCACTTTGCCGCCGACAACATCCACGCGGACATCCTGCACGCCGGTCAGCTTTTCCAGTGCACGCCGAACGTCGTCGGCACAACTGGCACAGTCCATGCCGCCAACGCGCAGATCGCAGTGCGCCATCCCTTCCGGTGGCGGACTCCCAACCTGGCCACTCACCGGGATAGCCCCTTCGGTTGTGTGCATTGCCTGAGGCATGCTCTTTGCCTCTTTCCTAGATTCCGGCCTCACCCTGTTCTCCCGTCCGGATACGAATCACGTCATCCACTTCGTAGACAAAGATCTTGCCGTCGCCTGGATTGCCGGTATGGGCCTTGTCGCGTATGGTCCGAACCACAGTCGCAACCAGGCGGTCGGGCACTACAATCTCAAGCTTCGCTTTCTTGACGTATTCCACCGTTCCGTCCACCACCGTATCGGGTGAACCGACCGCCCGCGCCCGTCCAAAGCCGCGCACGTCCGAAACGGTCACTCCCGGCAGACCCTCGATTTCTTTCAGAGCCTCGACCACCTTCGACAGCAGGAACGGCTGGATGATCGCCTTGATCTCCTTCATCGTTTCACCTCAGATCTCCACTTCTTCGCGCTTCTCCTGAAACCAACGGTAAACCGTGGGCAGCACCAGCAATGTCAGCAGCGTGGAACTGATGAGCCCGCCGATGACGACGGTCGCCAAGGGGCGTTGTACCTCGGCGCCCATGCTGGTGGATACCGCCATGGGGACGAACCCCAAGCTGGCCACCAACGCAGTCATAAGCACTGGCCGCAATCGGGTCTTTGCACCCTCGCGGACGGCTTCTTCGAGCGGCTTGCCTTCCTGCCGAAGCTGATTGATGTAGGAGATGAGCACAACTCCGTTGAGAACGGCGACCCCGAACAGCGCGATGAAGCCGACGCCCGCCGAAATACTGAAGGGCATGCCCCGAATCGCCAGCGCGAAAACTCCTCCTGTAATTGCTAAAGGCACATTCAGGAAAATCAACACCGCCGGCCGGGCAGATCCAAAAGCCATGTAGAGCAGCAGAAAGATCAACCCCATGGTCAGGGGAACAACGATCAACAAGCGCCTGCGGGCTGCCTGCAACTGCTCAAACTGGCCTCCCCAGACCACGTAATACCCCGAGGGCAATTGCAGGGCGGCGGCAACCTTGCGCTGTGCATCCTGGACAAAGCCGCCGATGTCTCGACCGCGAACGTTCACTTCCACGGTGAGGCGCCGCTGCACGTCCTCGCGGCTGACCTGGGCCGGTCCGGTTTCCTCGATCACATCGGCCACCTGCGCCAGCGGAATAATCTCCCGGCCTGGCCCGGCGATGGGCAAGCTTTTCAGCATGTTGAAATCCGAACCGATTGGGTCCGGCATGCGCACGGCAAGCTCAAACCGCCGGCGCCCCTCAAAGATGGTTCCGACTACCTTGCCTGCGCGGATGGCCTGAATGGCATCCAGCACCTGCTCGGCATTTAGGCCGTAGCGAGCGAGCTTGTTGCGATCGATAGCGATGCGGATGACCGGCAGCCCGGCCGTCTGCTCCACGCGTACATCGGCCGCTCCCGGCACCTTGCCTAGAATTCCAGCCAGGGCCTCGCCCCTTTGCTGCAGCACGTTCAAGTCATCGCCAAACAACTTAACGGCAATGTCAGAGCGCGAGCCTGCGATGAGCTCGTTGAAACGCATCTCAATGGGCTGCGTAAACGAGAGCCCGATTCCGGGCACCTGCTCTTGCAGCACTTGGTTCATCTTGGCGATGAGTTCTTCCTTGGTGGAGGCCGTCTTCCATTCTGACCGCGGCCGCAGGACCACGAAAATGTCCGAAAGCTCGATGCCCATCACATCCGTGGCAATCTCCGGGCTTCCAGTGCGCGATACCACGCTCTTCACCTCGGGAAAGTTCTGCCGCAGGGTGCGTTCGATTGCCATGCTGGAATTGATCGACTCCGTCATCGAAATGCTCGGCAACCGCCACGCCTGGATCGTGATGTCGCCTTCGTCCAGACGCGGGATGAACTCTGATCCCAAGAAAAGGAAGACCACCATGCTGACGCCAAAGATAGCCGCAGCCCCCAGAGCCGTGGTTCGCGGCCGAGGCATCACCCAGTTGAGGGCTGGCTCGTACCAACGCCGCAACTTGCGCATAAGCCACGGCTCGCGCTCCTCAGAAGGTTTCAAGAAAAATGACGCCAGCACCGGCATGACCGTGACCGCCAGCAGCAATGAGCCCGCCAGGGCAAAGATGACCGTGGCCGCCATCGGGCGGAACATCTTGCCCTCAATACCGGTCAGCGACAGGATCGGGAAGTACACCAGCGTGATGATGGCGACGGCGAAGGTCACCGGCCTTACGACTTCGGCGGCGGAGCGGCGAACGATATCCAGCTTCGACGCTTTGTGAACACCAGGTTCACCGAGGTGTCGAGAGATGTTCTCGATCATCACCACGGCGCCATCCACGATGATGCCGAAGTCAATGGCGCCCAGACTCATCAGGTTGCCGCTGATGCCGGAAGCAAGCATCCCCATGAAGGCAAACAACATGGAAAGCGGAATCGCGGCTGCCACGATCAGACCGCCCCGTACGTTTCCCAGCAGCAACAGCAGGACCGCAACCACCAGGAGACCACCCTCCAGCAGGTTCTTTCGAACCGTACCCAGCACCCGGTTCACGAAGTCAGCGCGGACATAAAAGGAAACGATCTTCACGCCCGGCGGCAGCGACTTTTGTATTTCCGCCACTTTGTCACGCACCCGTTTGCCAACTTCGTTAGCGTTCTCGCCGGCCAGCATCATGGCCATGCCGATGACGCGTTCTTGCCCATTGGCGCTGGCCGCACCGATGCGTAACATAGCGCCCTCGCGCACGTCGGCGAGGTTTCGCACGTAGATCGGAACGCCATCCTGGCGGGTCGCAACAATCACGCTCTCCAAATCATTCAGCGACTTCGCCAGGGCCTCCCCGCGGATGATGTACTGCTGCTGATTTTTTTCTATGTAGCCACTGCCCACGTTTGCGTTGTTGCTCTCCAGGGCTCGGAAGACGTCCTGCAAGGAGACCTTGTACGCGACCAGCTTGGCCGGGTCCACCACCACCTGATATTGCTTTGCCTGTCCACCCCAGGTGTTCATTTCTACGATTCCGGGTACCGAACGCAGGCGGTAGGCCACGTCCCAATCGAGAATCGTCCGCAACTGCATAGGGGTGTATCCGGAACCCTCAAGGGTGAACATGTACACTTCGCTCAGGCCGGTGGTCATCGGCCCCATTTCCGGCCGGCCCAGGCCCGGAGGGATGCTTTCGACCGCCACGTTTAAGCGCTCCGAAACCAACTGCCGCGCGCGGTAGAGGTCGGCCCCGTCTTGGAAGATCACTGTGACTGCAGAAAGGCCATAGCGGGAAATGGAGCGAATTTCTTCCACACCCGGAATACCGGTCATCGCCGACTCGACCGGAAACGTGATGAACTGCTCCACCTCTAGAGGCGCCAAGGATGGACTCTTGGTCAGGATTTGGACCTGCACCGGCGTGATGTCCGGGACAGCGTCAATCGGCAGGCGCTTGAGGGCATAGAAACCGCCCATCGTGAGCAGCGCCATCAGTATGAGAACCAGAAGACGGAAACGGAGAGCCACTTCGACGATCTTTTGCATCTACTCTTCGCCTCCCAATTGGTCCTTCAGCAAAACGGACTTCAAATAAAAACCCCCGTTAGTTACCACTCTCTCCCCTGGGGCTAGACCTTCCGCAACTTCGATCCAGTCTCCTATCTGCTCGCCGGTCCGCACCAGCTTCTTCTCGAAATGCGTCCGGTCTCGCGGGACAAACACCGCTTTGGCGCCGTTGATCTCCAGTACCGCACCTCGGGGAACGGCTAACAAGGTTCGGCTCTTCGCCCCAGGAATTTCGATCGCGGCAAACATCTCCAGCTTCACGCGGCCATCCTTGTTGGCCAGCACACACCGTAACTTTGCGGTTCGAGATGCCGGGTCAAGGGCGTCGCTCAAATAGGTAATCTGTCCGGTAAATAGATCGTTCGGATAGGAAGCCAGTGCCACGCGACACTCGCCACCGCGCGCGACATACTGGATGTCCTTTTCGTATACGTCGGCTAAAGCCCACACCGTGGACGTATCGACGATCGTGAAGAGCTCCTTATCGCGCCCGACCACCTCACCTTTGGAGACGTCGTACTTGGTCACCACCCCGGAAAGCGGCGCTCGGAGGGTGTTATGCGATGCGGTCCGATGAGTGCCATGCTCAGAACTGTCAAGCCGCTTGAGGTCCTCATCAGTCAACCCGAAGCGGTGAAGCTTTTCCTCCACTCGCGTCACCTCGGCACGTTGGCTCTCCACCCCCGCCTTGGCCTGCTCATACTCGGCATTGCGCAGATCAAACTCGCGCGGCGAAATGGCCTGAACCTCGATGAGCGATTTCGCACGCTCAAGGGAGCGTTTGGCTACCTGCTCCTGTGCCATTGCCTTTTGAAGCCCACCCAGCATGGTTTGGTATTGGCTGATCGACTCTCCGAGTTCGATGTTGTCGTAAACGAGCAGCGGCTGCCCCTTCTGCACCCGGTCACCTAATTGGACCAAGACACTTTCCACCACGCCTTGGGAGAGCGGAGTGATGTGTGCCACACGAGCTTCGTCAGGGGAGATCACACCGGTAGTACTCACCTTGCCTTGCAGGCGCCGCTCGGCAGTCAGCGCGGTCACGATGCCGGCGTTCTTCTGAGCCTCAAGGGAAAGTTCAACAAGGTTTGGATCGTGCTTCTCATCAGCCGTTTGCGGTTTGGGCCGCGTTGCTCGCCAAATGACCGCTGCGGCGAGAACAAACACAACGGCAACGCCAGAGATGATGGTCTGTCTTCTCACCCTAGAATTCCTTTCCCACAGCCGCTTCGAGCTGGAACACAGAGGCGTTGTAGTCGAACAGCGCCACGTTGTAGGCGCGGACCGTCTCCCGATATACCCGCTCGGCATCGAGCAACCCGATCAGGTCGAGGGCGCCGAGGCGATAGGACTGCTGCGCGATGTCCCGAGCTCGACGGGCGCTGGGGACGTACTCCTGCTCCATGGCATGCACCTTTTGCGCTTGCGTCTGTAGGGATTGATAAGCCTCCTGCACGTCGCGTTGAACGGCGAGCAGCACCCGGCCCACCTCGTATTGCTGCTGTGTGATCTGCGCTGTGGCCCGGCCGACTCCGCCCTGATTGCGGTTGAAGAGAGGCAACGGCACATTCAAGCCGAAGGCGACCGTATTCGCGCCCAAGTCACGCTTGTAACCGACGAATGGCGTGACGTTGGGAACACCTTCGGCTTTCTGCAGACGGAGGTCTTGCCGGTTTCGCTCTAGCCTTTGCCGTTCAGCCAGCAGGTCTGGCCGCGCTTGCAAGGCCTGTGCCTGCAAGTCCTGTGGACTTAACGCGAGCTGGCGAATGCCGAGAGTTTCGGCAACATCGAATGCGGTGCTCAGATCGGAAACGCCTAGCAACTCCAGTAAAGCGATCTTGGCATTCCTGAGCTGGAGATCAGCATCCAGCCGGTCGGTAAAGAACCGCAGTCGCTCGGCGCGGATGCGGTTCATCTCCAGTCCGGAGATCTCACCTTGCTGGAATCGGGCCTCGTTCAGCCGGATGATTTCGTCAAACTGCTTCAGGATCTCTTCTGCCAGCTCCCGCTGCGCCTTCGCCAGGACGACGGTGTAGTACCGTCGCTTCAGTTCGGCCTTGAGCTGCCGAACTGTGTTCTGTACCTCCGACTCGCTAACCCTGAGTTCCTGCCTAGCCACCTGGGCTCGCTTGCCTCGTTTGCCAGCGGTTTCAATTGGCTGAACAGCCCGCACAATCAGTTCCTGGTTGTTGAAGAACGGGCCAGGGCGCGGCTCGAACAGCGGGTAGCTCTCCGAGTTAAGCTCAAGGCTCGGGTTCGCTCGCAAACCCGCCTGGGTGAGGTTGGCGGTAGCAACTGCAACGTTCTGGCGATCCCGCAGCAGAATGGGGTTTTGCTTGAGCAGCAACTGCATCGCCGCGTCCAACGTGAACGTCTGCGGTATCGACGCCGTCTGGTTTTGCGCTGGCGCGAGCGCTGACAAAAACAGCCACAAGGCACATCCCACCCACAACCTGCCCCAATGGGGCAGAACTTCCTCGATCATCTCCCTCGCTCCTTGAAAAAGTCTTGCGGCAACCGCTGGCGAACCTCGATGAGGGCCTTGGCCCACAGCCGGGCAGCTTCTTCCGCGGACATCCCGAGAATCGCTCCCACCCAGGGCATCTGCACCGCCATGACGCCGTGCAGAATGAACACCGCACGCGGGAGGGCGTCGAGCTGGCCGATGGCCACTAGCAGCGGCTCCGACGGTCCACCGTTTCTCGCGGGCGACTCGGAAGCCGCCTGAAGCGCGAAACGCAGAAGGGCTACAGGCACACCGTTCGTTGCGGCACGGCCGCCGCCTCTGAGGAAACGAATAAAGCTTTCGGCGGTGACCTCCTCGGCCAGGCTCTTCTCGCCGAGAAACAGCTCGCAAAAGCGCAGCACCATCGGCCCCCACCGGCCGTAGGATGCCCTCGCCTCCGCGAGATCTATCTTGTTGGCTCTACTCATGTGACCCTCAACTTCGAGCGGTCCAGCGCCAGATCGAATGTTCCATCGGCACTCGCGGGCGCTCATAGGAACTCCTTTAATTTCTCTCGGAGTGTTTCGTAGGCCCGAAACAGCAACGACTTGGTTGCCGATTCACTGAGCGCGAGTACCTCCGCTATCTCCCGGTAATCCAGTTCCTGGTACTTGTGCATCACGACGGCCAGCCGCTGACGCTCGGGGAGCGCGTCGATGTGCCGCCGAATCGCGACCAACCGCTCCCGCTTCACAATCGCCTGCTCTGCGCCCGGCGATGGATCGGCGACGTCCATTGCCAATCCGGTCTGCTGATTCTCCTCATCCAGGCTGGCCGCAGTCTTTGCCCGTTCCTGCCGGCTATCGCGGGCATGGTTGATGGCGAGATTCGCCGCGATCCGGTAGAGCCAAGTGCTGAACTTGGCCCGGGCAGCGTACGTATGCCGCGACCGGTACACGCGCAGGAACGCTTCTTGCGCCAACTCCTCTGCGATGGCTTGGTCATGCACCATCCGGAACAAGAATCCGACCAGCGGGCGCCGAAATCTGGCGACTAATGCCTCAAAGGCCGCGCCATCGCCCTCTTTGGCCCGCAGCATCAGCTCAGCGTCGCTATCCGAAGAAACACTCTCGGCAGCGGACGAGTGGTCCGGATCGACGCTCGCGCGGAAAAGAACGGTGCGTGGCTCGGCGCTCCAGTTATCGCGCTGGAATATGGCCATGTTTTTTCGCAGCCGCATACATCACCCCGTAAGACGAAGGGCGAATCCGAAGTCAGCCCGAGGGCCGCAAAGCCCTCAACAGATCGGCGTATCTTTAGGGGTTAGCTGCGCGGAGGGTGGTAAAAAGAGAAGACGAGGTCTTTGGGAGCCTCGACGCGTAACAGGGGCCACTCCTGCTGCGCGTTCTCAAACGTAACAATGGCCGGAATGCTTGTGGGAGAAACGTGTGAGCAGCAGCAGAAACAATCTTCCTCTACTGTCGGTGCTGGAGGCTGCTGAGATGGTCCTGCCTTCCCGACCGCAGTGACCGAAGCCGCTGGCGCAACGCCATCTGGCAGAGTCACCGCTTCGGCGTTGCAAACACCCGGAACCAAAAGGTCCGCCAACACCCAAACGAGAAACGTGATTGCAACGAATTTGTGCCAGCTCTGCCGCATCGATGCCTTAGATGATCCTAACCTACCTGGGGATTCCGGTCTATGCAAATGCATAACTTGCATCCCGACGCCGACGCCTAAGACTTTGGACGCAGCACGTCGGATAGGGTGAGCAGCCCCTTCAACCAGTTGCACCTGTTCGGGTTCCGGTTACACCAAAGTTCCACGACCTACGGCACCATGATCCTGCTGATCGAGCCCAGCATCATCCGGCCGCCCATGCCTCCGCTCATGGTCGTCTGCCCGGTGATTGCATGGATGCGTTCACCCTGGAAGATCGTCGTGCCGTCAAACTGTATCGTAAAAGGCAACCCGCTCATATCGACCCCAGTCGGAGTCTATGATGTACGGCTCTTAGTCAAACAACCACCAGCGCTCATCGACGATCCGCATCCACAAGGCCAGTAGCAAGCCAAGAAGCGCAAGAAACAAGGCCCATCGGCACAGGAGCCAGAGCGACAGATGCTGCACCCTTCGCGTCATGCGAATAGCCGATTGGTACGGCGCGACGGCAGTAATCGTGCCGAGTTGAGAATGAACGTCAATTCTGAAGCCACATGGATGAAGGCAGCGAGCAGCGGATTGAGAATGCCCAAGGCTGCCAGCACGATTCCCGCCGCATCCACCAGCAGCGTCCCATAAAAGTTCTGCATAATTATGCGCCGGCATCGCCAGGACCTGGGAAACCGTTCTGGCCAAAATCGCTGCCATAATTGGCCCGTGGTCTGCTGATGCTAGCTCTCTCCGATTTTCGAGCTCTCCAGCACCGGAAACGTCAAAGCCTCACCGGGATTGTTGTGAGCAGCACTGTGCTGATTGCGGCACTCGTCGGACGATTCGTGCCACCGCTCAAGGATGCGCTTTCAGGTCCACCGCGATACATGGAGGTTTTCTCGGACCTGATGGCGCGGCAAATCGCAAACACCACGCGCAATGAATACCCGGTTCTTGTGAGCCGGGCTGAAAACGCCGATTGTCGCAGCGTTAATGAAGGACACACTTCCGACGACGACGACGCCTATTATGTGCTCACATTCTCGGAGCAGTCCCGGTCGGTGTGTCTCACGGTCTATGGCGCTCTGCCACAGGATTCGAAGGCTGCAGGAATAACGCTGACCCTGGGTTCCGCGCGCAATTACGGTCGCGAATTCAAGACGCGAGTACGCGCCGTGCCGCTGCATCGCAGCCTGACCGTGCTGTCGCCGGAATACTTGTCGCTGCTGCATTGGCGAGTGAAGGTCGATCCCAAAGCGAACGTGAAAGCCGGCGCAGCGCAGCGGATCACCAGTCCATCCGCACAGATCAGTTTTGCCGACGCCTCCCTCAATTTCCAGGACATCCGCGCCGAAGTCGCAAAGCGGCATACCTTCGTGAATCAGGTCCTGGTGGCAGTGGTGTTTGCTAGCGGCGTGTTCATCCTTCTGCTCCTATGGAGACTGCGAAGACTCTATGGCGAATCGGATCGGCTGTGCCGCAGCCTCGGGCCTGAGCTTCCGATCAGGATTTTCCTCATGCGCGACCTCTTCCTCGTTGGACAAGAGACAGAGAGCGAATACCAGCAAAAGCGGCAAGAGTCGCTGGCGCATGCCCGTCTTGAGCACATCATTCAGCGGGAGAGAGAAGAGGCGACGCGGCGGTTGCATGGCGTGCTTGACTCAACGCAAGAGGAAAGCACGCGCCTCAGGATTCAGGCGGCACTTGGCAGCGGAAGTCTCGACGACATGCAGGCAGTGCTTGACGAGCTGCAGCCGCAGGTTTCGCAGAAGACGCCCGAAGAACGCCTCCGTTTATTGCTCGAATCGCTAAAGGACTATGCCAGCGAGAACGAGGTGCGCGAGGTCGAGACAGAGGCGCTCTCTGCACTGCGAGGCCAGGGATTCCGTCAGGCCAGGGAAGTTGTGATTCATTTCCACGAGCAGTTCCGAGCAAGGTGTAGGCAACTCCTCGAAGAAGGTGTGCGCAGCACTGAATCGGCGGCAAACTCCAGCGGGAATACCGACCGATGACGGGCGGACTGCCGAGCCTGCCCTCCAAGTCACGGGAATCAGTGCTGATATTGCCGATTCGTCTATTTGGTCTAATACTGTGTATGACTCTAGCGCTCTGCGACTCCGACGGCTTCTGTGGCCGCTTCCTTAACCTCGCCATCCTCAGGCAGGCGAGATGAGCGAGCACAGCAAGATTGAATGGACGGATGCAACCTGGAATCCTGTTCGAGGGTGTACAAAGATCAGTCCTGGTTGCACCCGCTGTTATGCGGAGCGTTTTGCCGAGCGCTTCCGAGGCGTACCAGGGCATCCTTATGAATTCGGGTTCGATCTTCGCCTAGTACCTGACAAATTGAGCGAGCCTCTCAACTGGAAAAAGCCACGCCGTATTTTTGTCAATTCAATGAGCGATCTCTTCCATCCCGGCGTGCCAGACGAATTCGTTTGCGAGGTGGCGCAAACCATGATTGCTGCGAATTGGCACACCTATCAAATTCTGACCAAGCGTTCCGAACGGATGCGCGACCTGCTGAACACGAAATTGTCATTTGTGAAGCAAGCTGAACATATTTGGTGGGGCGTCAGTGTGGAGAACAGATCCTACGGCCTCCCGCGAATTGAGCATCTTCGCTCCGCTCGTGTTCCGATACGGTTCCTATCAATCGAGCCGTTGCTGGAGGAGCTCGGGAACCTAAACTTGGCTGGCATCTCGTGGGTAATTGTCGGTGGAGAGAGCGGACCGGGAGCAAGACCAATGGACAAAGAGTGGGTTCTTTCGATCAAGCGTCAGTGCCGACGTTTCGGGGTGCCATTCTTTTTCAAGCAATGGGGCGGAACCCAAAAGGCAAAGAATGGCCGCACCCTTGCAGGCCGAACTTATGATGAGCTGCCCGTTCTCGCGTAGTCTCACTCGCGCCCTTCAGGAGGCAGGTACGGTAAGCCAAGAATTCGGAACACGTCCTCCTCGCATTGCACAGATATCCGCGTTCCGTCGGCTTGTTCGATTCCATCTCCCGAAGCCCGAAGCTTCAGGCCAAGGTCCTTGGCGCGCATCGCAAGCTTGATGTTGTGGTTCTTGCTTCCCGTGCGAATCAACAAGAGCGTGTAGAACGTGTCGAGTCCCGCAAAGTAGATGTCAATCGGAATCCCGGTCTTTGTTGCTATAAAGTTTTTGATTTTCCCGCCGTCTCGCACAGGAGTGAGGCTTCCACGCTCTACGAGGCCGCGCAATAGAACGTCTATTTCCGTGCCGCCTGCCGCCGGGTATGCAACAACGTCGATGTCATGCACGAAGGGGCGGTTACGTCGCAGTGATCCCGCAATCTCAATCCGCTCGGTTGCCCCACGCAGCTCGGAAACGAGCTTCTCGGCAACGGCCCGGGCGGTGGTCGCTGGAAATCGACGTGTCATCATCTGTCTAGTTAAAACGCATCGCGGTACCGTCCGGAAAGGTGCCCCGTTTGCGGCCAAGCTTCGCCTTCGTAACAGTCAATTCGTTGGCAACCTCCATCGGTCTCAGGATTTGAGTCTTGAAGTGTGTGCGAAGAAATGGCGTTTCGGCTACTACGAAGTCGCCGAGAGCCTCAATTGATACTTCCTGGCCTTTGAAACGCTCACTGATAAGTCCCTTCAGCAGGCCGTAATCAGGCGTGTTGCCGAACAACGTCAGGATTCCTCGCTCATCTGTGTAATCAGAAAACTGAAACGTCCCGCTCTTATCCACCTGCCACATGGCCTCCTTCATCTTTTCCAAGCCACGCGGGTTGTTGCTGGCGAAGAACAGAAAATAGTCGGTTCGGTTCCCCCGATTCAGCATCTCGAAGGAGCGTACAAATTTGGCTTCACGCTGTAATTGGGCGAGGTAAGTATCGTGAATTTGTCGGCGGCGCTCGTCTGGATTTGAAACATCCAAAACCCGACGCCATGCCGCTGTCCCAAACAGCTCGTCATACGTGCCTTCATGATCCGGATGGCCTAAGAACCTGTTGATTTCTTCATACATGAACGTAATCAGCGCCTCACAGGACTTGTTCTGAAGAAGCCGCGCGATGGTCGCGAACGGCGTATGAGAGAACCCAAAGGGATCCACGAATACGAGCGCAGGCGCGATCTTCTTTTTTTGCTCATCCAAGTCACGGAAGACGCTTTGCAATTGCTCGTTGAAACGCCCGCGAACGCAATAGACCTTGAAATTCTTAGGAAGCGTTGCCTGAACATCGTTGACGACGGCCTGGAGGTGTTCAAATCGGTCCTCGTGAGCCTCGACAAAGATGAAGATAACTTCGCCCTTTGGCCGATGGCTGTGGTCACGAGCAGCTTTCAGGACAATTAATGGTGAGCCGTCTTCACCGCCCTTGTACTTGCCGGGGCCGGCGAATCCATCGATGTAGAGAACGCGACCCGCCCAGCTCGCAACGATTGGCAGCCAGGCTTGAAAGTAGCGCTGCACGATTTCGTGCTTTTTCGCGGTGTGCGGATCGATTTCCCAGACGGTTTCGCGAGGTGCAGCCACTGTGAGACGAAGAATAGCAGTAAGGGCGCAAAACTGAAGCAGGGAAACCGAACCTTCCTCTTCCGACGTTCGCCTAACCGCCATCGCGTTCGATCTTGGCCAAGACCATCTGCGCGAGGCGGATGCTGTCGCTCACAGCAGAGAGTACACGTGGCGTTGGCTTGATTTCGTCACGGGCCAGTCGCACGGCGGCGATGAGTGATGCTGCGATCAGGAGGGCGTTCTTGGATCGGTCGTCGCCCATGCCGGGCCGGGCATGGTCACCAATCAGCCGTTACTTCGTGGATTGAGCTGTGGCAGCCGAAACACCGGGGCCAAAGACATCCGGGTTTTCCGTGATCTGGTCGATGATGCTGCGGTCGTACCGGATTGCGAGCACGCGATACCCAAGGTCATCCAGCCGGGCCCGTTGCTCTGTGTCTTTTTGCTTCTGAGTCGGGTCATCGTGGGTTGGCCCATCGATGAACACTGCAATACCCTTCAGGCCGTCGCGTTCGTAATAGAAATCAGCCTCGCAATAGACACCCTCTTCAGGGCGATACTGAGCACGATCCGGTAGTCGGCGTTTACTCTCGTACAGCCGCTGCAAGAATTCGGCTTCCAAACTCGATTTCGGATCGCGCTTTTCCATCAGCCATTTGTACTGATCCTCGTAGGAGCGCCCTTTCGCAACGCGCGCAGTGGCCGATTTTGTCAGGGCGAGCAGGTAGTCGCGGATCAGGAAGCGGTCGATTTTGGGATGATCTGGCTGGTTCGAATAACTGAGCAGGCAGCGATAGCAAGCGCGAGCGCACGATTCCGGCTGTGCGAGATCATCTCCCTTTTTCGGGATCGAAATGGCAGACTCGAAGGGCTTCGCGGGCGACTTTGGATAGAGCTTCGGGCTCCTGCAACAGTCTCGGCCAGACGCCGTTGCCGCCCTCGGCGGCTTCCCAAAACAGAATCCGCCGCTGTTCAGCTTCACCGATGCGCGTGACAGCGATCTCCTGCTCTTCGAGTTGGAATAGAACCTGGATTCCGCGCTGCAAGGCATAGCTGACACTTGCAAGGAAATCTTCGCTCCGATCCTTGTGGGCAGACGTGTTCAGCTTGAGCAGTAACAGGTTGCGCGTGTCGTGCACGAACGGCTGCACACCTGTCATCACCTGCGAACTCTCGATGTCCTGTGGTCCTTCCTCTCCGGGCTTTTTTGCCCAATAACCTGTTGTGGTTTCCAGCGTGAACCCTTTTTGCTCTGAGCGCCGCCACCGGCGATTAACCCGCCAGAGGCTGGCTTGTGGTGCGACGACTATATCGGCAAGCACTTCGCCGCCATGTGCGGCCGTTCGCCCCTGCTCGAACGTTGCTTGTCCATCAGCGCCAGCAGCGAAGCGATATTGCAGCGCGAGATCATAGCCCTCGCGGGTGCGCTCTTCTTCATCGCACGTGATGCGCTCAACGCGCTTCCCTCTAACCGTTGTCATTTCAAAAAGCGTAGGCACGAATTCACTCGTGTCGGCGTTGAACGTGGTTTTGCAGTGATCGCAAACATCGACCGCAATGTTCTCGTGGAAGAATCCGCACATGACGCACAACTTGGCTTTGCGCAAACGTCCCTCGATGCCGCTCATAGGCAACACACAGCGGATCAGCCGATACTTGCGCCCTTCGTGATAGAGGATGTTTCGTGGGCCAAATTCGCTCAGTCCAAGGAAACGCGGTCGGTCCACAACGTGAGTGGCGTTCTCAGTCTCCAGCAGCGCACGCAACGGGAGCCGCGGGAAGTTGTAGCCCGGCAAGAAACCTTCAGAGGCCAAGTACCGGTAGGGATAGAAATCCGACTCGGTCTGTCCAGCCTGGTTCAGGAGAAGCGCGATTTCATGCTTTGCTTCGGCCTCCGCGGCTGCAGCTCTTTTCTGCTTCTCTTTCGGTGCCGTCGGATCATCAATGATCGTTCGAGCTTGATTTCGCTGCGCAACTGCATTGCTGTAGAGTTCGCGCCAGCGTTCGAATGAGCCGTTGAACCTTTCTGTGGCCTCTTTCAACGTCCGTTCAAGCCAGGTTCGCGTATACCATTCCGAGTTTGCGATCTCCTCGCCGCAGGCGGCAAGAATGGCTTCGCACTCGGACTTGAGAGCGGCCAGTTTCGCATCGGAAAGCGTGGCGTTGTGCTGGATGTTCGCCTGCAGTGGAAATCCTGCGGCATTCAAGTCCAGGACATCCGTCATGCTGCTACCGAGCGATGCTCCGGTGTGGGCGAGCCATACGGAATGAATGTGCGCTCGCACCAGCTCTTCGTTCCCGAGCTCTAATCGGGGAGGAGCGACTGCGCCCGCGACCATCAAGGCCGGCTGGCGGAAGAAATACTGATCGTGTGAACTGCCTTCGCTGCAGAATGCGACGACGAGTGCCGGTTGGCCGTTACGCCCGGCGCGGCCACTGCGTTGTGCGTAATTTGCAGGAGTTGGCGGCACGTTTCGGAGATGGACCATATTCAGGTCGCGGATATCGATTCCCAATTCCATCGTTGGAGAGCAGAAAAGGGCCGACAATTCGCCACCACGAAACTGCACTTCGCGCTGCTCTCGAATGTCCGCAGGAATCTGTCCGGTGTGCGCTCCGCCTTCAATGCCGGCCATCAGGCGCGCCGTTTCACGATAAAGCTGTGCAAAGAAGACGTTGGCCTGGCGCTCGAAATCCTGATCGCGTCCCGAGCGCATCCAGCGAGTGCGAATCGGATCTGGATCGGGTGGCTTGCCGGAACCCTTTGTCCAACGAATCGAATTCGCCAGTAGCTGGACCGCTGGCTTTTTCGCATGGGTCTTCGTCAAGAGCAGGAAGTTGCCCTTAAGGACTTTCACAAGAGCCTCGATGAACTGAGGCCATTCACCGGCGGAGATGTCCGCTGACGAGTCCCACGTATGCCGGGAGCGCAGGTATCTCGCCAGCTGAGGCGAATGGTATTGGGCGTGAAATTGAACCGTTTCACGAAATTCTCAAGTGTCAACTGAACCCCGGTGTAATCCGTACCGACCGGATACACCAGTCCGAACACCAACTCCGCTTCGGGATATGAGAGCTCCAACTGGGGCTCACGTGAATCAGCTTGAGTCATTTGAGGCAGTCGAATTTTATCTCAGCTTGGCAAGCGAACGAGGGAGAGAATCACCCGTCCGCCTGACGCAGGTGGTCTTATTTTCCGATTGTCCCCGAAGGCATCGGAGCATATCCTTCCCGCATTGCCCGCACGGAAGCAACCTGAGCGTTCTTCCTAATGAATTCCAGGAGGACACTCAGGTCATAACTGACCCTGCCTTCGATCATGATCCAATCCGGACCGACGCCTTCGTATCGCCACCGTTTGAGCGTATTCGGTGAGCGCCCGAGGATTTCAGCGGCTCGGCGGGTGTTGATCAACTGAGGAATTTTGGGCGGTACCTGCTCGCGGGACATTCCACCCTCCTGGGTACAAATGGAGTTGCAGCTTTGTACCACCGCCACTGACGCGATCACATCCAGTGCTTCGTATATTTGCAGTAGTTGTACTCGTCGATCCTTTTGAGCAGGCCAGCGCCATCGGGTTGCAAGGGCAATAACGTCCGCACCTGCTGGAGAGTCAGCAGAAAGAAAGCCATGTAGTTTGCGCCGTTGTCCCCGACCTTGTTCAAGTCGCACCGATGGCACCTCGCGATCTCCCGGTCCCATAGCGGGAAGAAGTTCGGCCCGAGCAGATGAAGGGCCTTAGCTGCGCCCACCGGACCAAGGACCTGTTCGAAATGGTCGAATAGCGCTTCAACGGTTTTCAAATCCGTCTGAGTTACCGAGTCAATGCTCCGGCTTCGAAACGAGAGCGCCCCTTTTAGGTGTGTCTCCAGAAGCCGTTCAATCTCCCGGAAATGCTGTTCCGTAAACGGGCGATACTGGTAATACTGCGCGTTCCACGTCTGCAGCAGAACAGCCAGTGCCTCCGCCACGGTGATCCGTGTCCTACCCGCCGACGAAAGCTCGATCAACTCTGTCGCTACACGGTAGAACAGGTCGCGCGGCTCATATTCCTGGAATCGTCGGTGGGCTTCGTTCAATTCATCGACCGTTGGAGCTTGTGGCGCGCGAGCGCTTGCTGATGTACGCATGGTGAGGCCCCTGTAACAATGCGCCGTGAGAGTCACGGCTTTTGCCGAAAGAAAAATGTCCCCGATGCCGCAGGCGAATAGAAAGAAGCCTGCTCTGCTACAGATTCGGCAAGCGGCACGGCGTAAAGACCGGTTGTGCTTGCCATCTTCTCCCACATCTTGGATTGCTCCAACCCAGTAAGGAGCGATGTCCAAATGCGTTCTAAGGCGACTCTAAGTTCACCGCAGAGCCGATTGACAAGCTCAGTGGAATCCACGAGTTCGGCCTTTGAAAGAGTCTCAGCATTACGCCAGAGCTTCCTCACGTTATTCAACTCGCTGTGGATCGGCAGGTATTCTCTGGCGACATCGGAAGCGCGTCCGAGAACCGGATAGTGCAGCAGCGTATCCCGATAATCTTTGACTTCTTCGAATACCGCGTCAAAGCCCTTAGGGAAACTCTGATTAAGCACTGCTTTTGAGGCGGCGCTTCTTGGTTTTCGTATTTCAATCGCGGCGCGAGCCCTGTTTTCGCTTCTCTCTGCGCCGCTTTGCTATGCGGCGGGCGG
>Ga0070741_10006194_pt1 | contig 25910 bp, 27 predicted proteins | sample Coa_R1_4_FD_66440 | JGI IMG/M metagenome (GOLD analysis project Ga0070741, IMG submission 66440) | Surface soil microbial communities from Centralia Pennsylvania, which are recovering from an underground coalmine fire - Coalmine... | ecosystem: Environmental > Terrestrial > Soil > Unclassified ... | reverse complement strand
ACGCCGACGACGACGATGGCGACGACGCCGAGGATGGCCACCCGCAGCGCCATCTTCGGCGTGAACAGGTAGGGCTGCTCGACGCGGGGGTCCGGCGGCAGGAAGCGAGGGACCCGCGCCCTCGAGCCGGCGCTAGCCAACGGCCGGCGCTCCTTCCGGGCGGACGGCGCGCGGACGCGGCGGCAGCAGCCGGCGGACGAGCGCGTACACGGGCAGCGTCACGATCAGGTTGAGGGCGATGTCCTGGAAGAGCGTGTCGAGCAGGACGGCCCGTGCGGGCGCGGGCTCCCCGAGCACGAAGCGGAGCGCAAGTCCTCCGAGCGCGTACAGGAACGTGATCAGGGCGATGGCCAGGAACGGTGCGTGCATGCGGTCGCGGCCCGTCGTCTCCCCGTAGCGGCCGACCCAGTAGCCGACGAGCGTGAGCAGCAGCGACGAGAGGCCGAGAATCTCGAGCGTCGCCGTGTCGATGACGAGGCCGGCGAAGAAGCCGGCGCAGGCGCCCGTCACCGAGCCGCGCAGCAGCGCCGCGGCGACGAGCGCGACGAGCAGGAGGTCGGGGGTGCCGCCGAGGACGCGCACGTCGGCGAAGACCGAGGCCTGCAGGATCGCCGCCACGAAGACGAGCGCACCCACCTTGAGCCCGTCGAGGATCATGGGCGCGGCCGCTCCTTGACGAGGACGAGCATCCAGTCGAGCGAGGAGAAATCGACCAGCGGCTCGACGCCGATCTGCTTGTACGGGTCGACGTCCGTCTGGCTGACCGAGCCGACCGTCCCGATCGGGATGTTGCGCGGGTAGATGGAGGACAGGTCCTTCGTCCGCCAGCCGGCGGTGACGAGCGGGTCGCCCGTGGTCACCACCTGCGCCTTCGACACCTGGTCGAGGATCAGGCCGCTCCCCGGGTCGTTGTGCCGGACGATGCCGGAGGCGCCCGTGCGCGGATCGAGCGCGGACACGGCGCTCGTCGGGTCGGTGATCAGGGTCACCTGTGCGGTGTGGGCGAAGACCTTCGTCACCTGGCCGGCAAGCCCCTCGGCCGTGACGACCGGGTCGTTCAGGCCGACGCCGTCGTCGCGTCCCTTGTCGATCCCGACCCGCTGGTCGAACTGCCCCGTCGGCCGGCTGATCACGCGCGTCGTGATGCTGCGGTAGCCGGTCGGGAAGGTGGTGCCGTCACGGTAGGCGAGCAGCTCCCGCAGCTTGATGTTCTCGCGAATCGCGGCCTGGAGCTGGATCTTCGTGTTCCTGAGCGCCGCGTTCTGGCGGCGGAGCTTCGCGTTCTGCGATCTCGCGCTGCTCAGCCCGCCGACCCAGCTCGCTGCGTCGCGGAACGGCTGCGCGACACGGTTCGCGGCCACCTCGAACGGACGCAGCACGCTCGAGCCGGCGCTCTGCAGGCCGTGCAGCCCGCCCGAGGAGGACTCGCGGAAGTAGATGGTGAGGAGGGCGAGCGAGACGGCAACCAGCACGCCCGCGACGATGCGGCGCCGAAGCACGCTCGCCGTTCGAGAGGAGAGCTGGGTCGGTGCCGCCGGCCGCCCCCGCGATGCCCCCAGCGTCGCGACTCGGACTGATCTGTGGCGAGGCACGAGCAACCCCAGTGTAGGCAAGTCTGCGGCGAGGTTGCGCGGGCGACAGGGGGCGGGCCCCACCGGGACGAAGCGGCCGGCGACCCGGGCGACCCGACGAGAGAGACCTCTCGTAGGCTGGAGCCCCTCGTAGGTTGGAGCGCGGGAGGCCCCTGTGACTACGCCCGATAGTTGTTCCGAAACCGCCCACGCCCGCGCGTCTTCTGCGAGCGGTGAATCACCTCGAACTCCTCGAGGCTTCGTCCGGAGCCGACGGCGACGCACGTGAGCGGTGACTCGGCGACGTGCACCGGCATGTGGGTCTCCTGCCGCAGGCGCTCGTCCAACCCCCCGAGAAGCGAGCCCCCTCCGGCCAGCATCAACCCTCTGTCCATGATGTCCGCCGCCAGCTCCGGAGGCGTCTTGTCGAGCGTCTGCTTGATGGCGTCGACGATCTGCCCGACCGGTTCGTCGAGGGCGTGCCGGACCTCGTCCGACGAGAGGATCACCGTCTTCGGCAGGCCGGTGAGAAGATCCCGCCCTCGCACCTCTGCCTGGATCTCCTCGCGCATCGGGTACGCCGAGCCGATCTCGAGCTTGATCTCCTCGGCCGTTTGCTGCCCGATCAGCAGCTTGTACTCCCGCTTGACGTGATTGATGATCGCCTCGTCCATCTCATCGCCGCCCACGCGCAGGCTCTGCGAGACGACGATGCCGCCGAGCGAGATCACGGCCACCTCGCTCGTCCCGCCGCCGATGTCGACGATCATGTTCCCGGCCGGCTCGGCGATCGGCAGGCCGGCCCCGATAGCGGCGGCCATCGGCTCCTCGATCAGGTACGCCTGCCGCGCGCCGGCGCTCAGCGTCGCCTCCTCGACCGCACGCCGCTCGACGCCCGTCACGCCGCTCGGCACGCACACGACGACGCGTGGGTGGGCGAACCGGTGTTGGTGCACCTTGAGGATGAAGTGCCTGAGCATCTGCTCGGTGACGTCGAAATCGGCGATGACGCCGTCTTTCAGCGGCCGGATCGCCTGGATCGAGCCCGGCGTGCGGCCCAGCATCCGCTTGGCTTCGACGCCGACCGCGTGCACCTCGCCGGAGCGCGTGTCGATCGCGACGACGGACGGCTCCGAGAGCACGATGCCGCGGCCGCGCACGTACACGAGCGTGTTTGCCGTCCCGAGGTCCACGGCCATATCGCGGCTGCCGAAGCCCGTGAGCGTGTCGAAGAGCGCCATCGGGGGCTTCGAGTCTAGCGGCGGTCACCGTTCGGGTCGCCGCATGCCGCTCGATGCGCTCGGGCCGGCGCTCGCCGACGTCCGACGAAGCCGGCGGTCCGGATCTCTCGCTCGTCTGTGCGCGGTCCTCGCTGCGGCAGGGATCAGCCGAAGCCGTAGACGCCCGGGAAGCGCTCTGCGAGCAGGCGGACGAGGAGCGCCGCCGGCAGGCCGACGACGTTCAGGTAGTCCCCCTCGACGCGCTCGACGAGCGACGCGCCGAGACCCTGGATGGCGTATGCGCCCGCCCGCCCCTCCCACTCGCCGCTCGCCACGTACCGGTCGATGTCGCGCTCGGACAGCGAGCGGAACCACACCCGCGTCACCTCGTGCTCGAGCACCTCCCAGCCCGGCCCGACGAGCGCGAGCCCCGAGACGACGACGTGCGAGCGCCCGGCGAGCGCTCGCAGCGCCGCCGCCGCCTCGGCCGCGCCCGCCGGCTTTCCGTACACGACGCCCTCGCACGCGACGGCCGTGTCCACGCCGAGCACGGGGCGGCCGTCGGCGAGCGCCAGGGCGGCGCGGGCCTTGCCCCGCGCGTGCGCGCGGACGAGCGACACCGGATCGGCGTCGGGCCGGTCGTCCTCGACGAACGACGGACGGACGGCCTCGAACGGGATGCGCAGCTGCTCGAGGATCGCGCGCCGCTGCGGAGACGTCGACGCGAGGAGAAGCGTTGGCGGCGCCGCCTCGGACGCCTGCCCAGCCCCCGTCAGCGCTTGCGCGACCGCCAGATCTCCTCCGCCGGCCAGCGCCTCCCCCGCGCGGTCTCCGTCTCCGACCCGCACGCGCAGGTCGGCGCGGCGCCCGCGGTGCGCGCGGCGGCCTCAGACGAGCTCATCGGCCGAGAACCACAGCGCGATCTCCCGCTCGGCCGATTCGGGCGAGTCGGAGCCGTGCACGAGGTTGTCGGGCATGGCAAGGGCGAGATCGCCGCGAATCGTCCCGGGTGCGGCCTGCGCGGGGTTCGTCGCGCCCATGGTGGTGCGCACGACCGCGATCGCCGATTCCCCCTCGACCACGAGGGCGAGCGTCGGCGCCGAGGTGATGAACTCGACGAGCTCGCCGAAGAACGGCTTCTCACGGTGCTCCGCGTAGTGCGCCTCCGCCAGCGAGCGCTCGACGCGCACGAGCTTCGCCGCCCGCAGCGCGAGCCCTCGCCGCTCGAGGCGGGAGACGATCTCTCCGGCCAGGCCGCGCCCGACCGCGTCCGGCTTCACCAGCACGAGTGTCCGCTCCGAGGGCACGGAGCGCGCAGTCTACTCGTCGGCCGCCGGGCGCTTGCGGGTCGTGCCGCGCGGGCTCACGGTCTCCGTCGACTCGAGCGCGATCGTGCTCTCCAGCGCCCCGACCAGGTCGGCGGCCGAAGCGCGTACCACCGGCGTCTCGCAGAACGGGCACATCTGCCAGAGCGGCTCGAGCGGCGCCTTGCAGCCGGAGCAGGCCTCCTTCAGGCGCGTCGTGCACACCGGGCAGACGAGAAACGACGGCTCGATCGCGGCGCGGCAGACCGGGCACTCTCTCTGCGCCGCGGCGAGCCGCTCCTCGATCGCACGGATCTCGAGCTCCCGCTCGCGGACCTCGTCGAGGTATTCGGGCGGCCGGAAGAGCATGTACACGAGCGCCCCGACGTACGGCGGCACCAGGCCGAGCAGCGTCGCAAGAGCGACGAGCCAGGGGCTGCGGACGCGCCGTCTCGCATCCTTGAATGTCCAGAAGCCGACGGCGAGCCAGAAGACCACGCCTGCGGCGATCAACCCGGCACGCGTGATCGTCCATGTCCGCGAGGCGAAGAAGTCGGTGAGCAGGACGGTGGTCAGCGGAAGATCGGCCTCAGAGCAGGAGCTTTCCGACAATGTACCCCGCTGCGAACGCGACTCCAACGAAGGCCGCGAGCGCGAGCGCCGCGAACAGGAAGACGCTCAGGCGCGGGCCGCGCTCCGCCATGGCCTGCGGTCGAGCGCTGCAGACAGATCCGCGAGCAGGTAGAGCGAGCCGGTGACGAGAACCGGCTCTCCGAGCTCGTGTCCGCGCCGTAACGCGCGCACGGGGTCGGGCACCTCCACCACCGAGGTGAAGAAGCGCCTCGCCCGCTGGGCGAGCGCGCCCGCCGGAAGCGCACGCGGGCTCGACGATGTCGTCGCGACGAGGGCGGGCGCGAGCGGCGCCAGCCCCGACAGGATGCCGTCGACGTCCTTGTCGGCGAGCACGGAGGCGACGATCGAGCCGAGCCGCGGGAGCTGCGCGCCGACGAAGCGGACGGCGTCCGGCGTGTGCGCGCCGTCCCAGATCTCGCCGTCGCGCCGCTCGAGCCGTCCCGGGAGCTGCACCGGCACCGGCTCGACCGGACGGCCGAGGAACGCCTCGACGGCGGACGCTGCCAGCGACGCCGTTCCACCCGGCTGGACGACGACGCGCCCCGCGCCGTTCGCCCTCGCGAGCGACGCCCACTCGGGCTCGCCGAGCACCACCGTCGAGCCCGGTTGGACAACGGCGAGCTTCTCGACCGCGATCGCCTCGCGCGTCGGGCCGAGCACCTCCGTGTGCTCGAGCGAGACATTCGTCAGCACCTGCACGGGCGAACGGAGCACGTTCGTCGCGTCGTGACGGCCACCGAGACCAGCCTCGACCGCGGCGACCTCGACGCCCGCCTCGGCGAACTCGGCCAGGGCTGCAGCCGTCAGGACCTCGAACTGCGTCGCCCCGAGGGCCTCGGCCTGGGGTCTGACCCTCTGCAACGCCCGTTCGAGCGAGGTCACCTCGTGGCCGCCGACGCGGATGCGCTCCTCCCAGCCGCGAACGTGCGGCGACGTGTAGGCCGCGGCGTCCACCCCCTCGGAACGGAGCGTCGCCTCGATCGTGCGGGTCGTCGTCGACTTGCCGTTCGTGCCGACGACGTGGACCGACGGGTAGGAGAGCTGCGGATCGCCGAGCCCGGCGAGAAGCGCCCGCATGCGCTCGAGCCCGAACCCCTCCTTCGGCCACGGCGAGAGCGACGCCAACCAGTCGACGTTGCTCACGCGGGCGCCGTCCGGTACCAGTAGCTGGAGACCGGCTCGAAGCCTGCCTCCTCGTACAGGGCTCGCGCCGGGCCGTTGTCGGCGTCGACGTTGAGGCAGAGCGGTGCACCCCGCTCGCCCGCCCAGGCGGCGAGCGCGGCGAGGACGGCTCGGGCCGCGCCGCGCCGGCGGGCCTCCGGCAGTGTGGCCATGCAGCCGATCACGGCCCAGCCGCAGCAGTGCGCCGCCCGACCCACGGCAACCTCGCCCCGGCGGGCGAACACGGTCTCGCCGGCCTCGCCGCGCAGCGTCGGCAGGAGCCGCGCCGCAGCCTGGGGCGAGAAGCCTCGTACGACGAGCCAGATACGAAGCCAGGCGCGGTCGGGCTCGCCCATGAGCTTCACCGTGTCGCCGACCTCGCACGCAAACGGAGCGGCGTCAGCGACCTCGAGCAGCACGTCGCCGCTTCGCTCGTAGCCGCGCGTCGCGAGCACCCGGTCGAGCCCGCCGGGCTCGCTTGCCGGCGAGATCTGCAACGTCGGCCGCAAGCCACGCACGCGGTAGAACGTGTCCACCGCGGCCAGCTTCTGCTCCAGCTCGATGCTCCCGTCGTGCCTGCGCGGCCAGACCGAGTTCGCCCGCCCCGTCAGGCCGTAGCCGTAGCGGAGCTCCCAGCCGCCGAGCTCCTCGTGGAGCGGGGCGCGCCAGGCGGCCGCGATCGCCCCGTCCAACTCCGCTGCGCTCGGGGTCAGACCGCGGGAGACGGACGCCCGAGACATGGCCGCACTAGTCCTCTCCGAGCGCGTCGAGCTCGCGGCGGTAGCGCGCGAGCTTCGCTCGCTCGGCCTCGACCACCTCGGCCGGCGCCTTCTCCACGAAGCGGGGGTTGTCGAGAAGGCCCTGCGCGCGCGCGATCTCCCTCCGGAGGCGCTCCCGCTCCACCTCCACGTTCCCGTCCGGCCGGCCGTCGGCCTGTCTCGCCCGGCCTGCACGCGTCTTCGCCTCGAAGATGCGCAGCGCGTCGCCCTCGAGCTCGACCCGCACGCCGCTGCGCGCGAAGATCGCAGCCGCGTCCCGGGCGCGCTCGAGCACGTCGCCGGCCGCGGCGTCCCGCGGAATCGACTCGGGCCACGGGGAGACGATCAGGCGGCTGTCGTGGAATTGCGACCAGATCTCCTCGGTCACGTGCGGCATGACCGGGTGCAGCAGCGCGAGCAGCCGCTCCAGCGCGGCCAGCGCGGTCGCACGTGCGTCTTCGTCGCCGTCGTAGAGCCGCGGCTTCGCCGCCTCGGCGTACCAGTCGCAGAAGTCGTCGAAGACGAGGTGGTAGAGCGCCTCGGCGACGTGGGCGAAGTCGAAGGCGGCGAGCCGCCCCTCCACCTCCTCGCGCGTCTCGTCGAGGCGGGAGAGGATCCACCGCTCCTCGACCGCCCTGGGCCGCAGCGCCGGCTCGACGCCCTGCGCCTGCCCGAGGATCAGCCTGGACACGTTCCACAGCTTGTTCGCGAGGCTGCGCCCCTCCTCGATCGCCCCCCAACTGAAGCGGACATCCTGTGCCGAGGAGATCTTGAGCAGCCCGTAGCGCGTCGCGTCGGCGCCGTACCGCTCGACCGCCTCCAGCGGGTCGATGCCGGTGCCGAGGCTCTTCGACATCCGCCGCCCGTCGACGGCGAGCACGGTGGAGGTGATGACCACGTCCGTGAACGGCACGTCCTCCATGAGCAGGAGCCCGGCGACGATCATCCGGTTCTCCCACAGGCGGATGATCTCCCGGGCGGTGACGCTCACGTCGCCCGGGTAGTAGCGCTTCAGCTCCGGCGTCCGCTCGGGCCAGCCGAGCGTCGCGAACGGCCACAGCGCGGAGCTGAACCACGTGTCGAGGACGTCGGGGTCGCGCTCGAGCTCCCGCGAGCCGCACTCGGCGCACGCGTCGGGCGGCGGCCAGGTCACCGTCCTGTGCCCGTCCGGACAGGTCCAGATCGGCAGCTGGTGTCCCCACCAGAGCTGGCGCGACAGGCACCAGTCGGGCGCCTGCTCGAGCGAGTCGAGCGCGAACCGGTGCTGGCTGTCGGGGTGGTAGCGTGTCCGGCCGGCGCGGAGGGCGTCGATCGCCGGGCGGGCGAGCTCGTCCATGCGGCACCACCACTGCGGCGAGACGAGCGGCTCGATCCGCGTGTGGCAGCGCTCGCAGGTGCCGACCGAGTGACGGTAGCTCTCGCGCCGCTCGAGCGCGCCGTGCTCGCGCAGCCAGGCGAGGATCCGCTCGTCGGCCTCGCCCTGCTCGAGCCCTGCGAAGCCCGGGGCGGTCATGCGCCCGTCGAAGCCGACGACGGTCAGCGTCTCGAGCCCGTGGTCGCGGCCGATCTCGAAGTCGAGCGGGTCGTGTCCAGGCGTGATCTTGAGGGCGCCGCTGCCGAACTCCGGTCGCACGCGCTCGTCGGCGATCACCGGCACGCGCCGCCCGACGACCGGCACCACCACCTCCCTGCCGACGGCGTCGCGGTAGCGCTCGTCAGCCGGGTGCACGGCGACCGCGACGTCGGCGAGGATCGTGGCCGGGCGCACCGTGGCGATCGTGATCCACCCCGACCCGTCCGCGAACGGGTAGCGGGCGTAGGTGAGCACGTCGTCGACCTCGACGTGCTCGACCTCCAGGTCGGAGATGGCCGTCCGGTGGTAGGGGCACCAGTTGACGATGCGGTTGGCCCGGTAGATCCAGCCGCGCTCCCACAGCCGGACGAAGAAGGTCATCACGGCGGCGACGTACGCGTCGTCCATCGTGAAACGCTCGCGCGCGTAGTCGAGAGAGCAGCCGAGCCGGCGGAACTGGCTCATGATCGTGCGGCCCGTCCGGTCGAGCCACTGCCACGTGCGCTCGACGAACGCCTGCCTTCCGATCGCCTCGCGCGACGTCCCCTCGTCGAGGAGCTGCTTCTCGACGACGTTCTGCGTCGCGATGCCCGCGTGGTCGTAGCCAGGCTGCCAGAGCGTGTCGAAGCCGAGCATCCGTCGCCAGCGGACGAGACAGTCCTGGATCGAGCCGTTGAGGGCATGGCCCATGTGCAGCTCGCCCGTCACGTTCGGCGGCGGCACGCAGATGACGAAGGTCTCGTCGCGGCGGGCGCCCGCCCCGGCGGCGTACAGGCCCTCCTCCTCCCACGCCTGCTGCCACCGCGCCTCGACGCCTTCCGGCCGGTAGAGCGGGTCCATGCTGGCCATTCTACGAGCCGCCGTCCGCCCGGCCGCCGGTGTATCGGATCCAATCTCTGGACACCTTGGATCCGAGGTGCTAGAAATGGTCGTGATGATCGGAGGGATACGCATGGATGGGATCCAATTCTTGGCCACCCGGCGGGCGGAGGAGGCAGATCCGGCCCGGTCCGACGGCGCGGGCGCCGAGGCTCCCACGAACGGAGACAGCATGATCGTCGGCGTGGAGCTGACACGGTCGGTCGACGGCCCCGACGTCCTCGAGTCGTTCGCGGCCCAGGGGCTGGAAGGCCGGCTCGCGGACGGCGGTCACCGCCTCGTGGTGAGGGCGGACGACGTCGGCGCGGTCGAGCGCGCGCTCGACGCGTGGACGCTCCGGTCGGGGCTGCCGTTCGTGCCGCTCAAGACGGGAAGGCGCGAGTTCGTCCTCGCTCCGCCTCCAGCCTGATCGCGGCGTACACTCCCGGGCGATGGCAACGGTCGGCACGAAGGCCGACGATATCGCCCTCGTGCTCGAGGACGAGATCGTCTCCGGCAGGATCGCGCCGGGCACGGTCCTGCGCCAGGAGCAGCTGTCGGAGCGCTTCGGCGTCAGCCGCACGCCGACGCGCGAGGCCCTGCGGCGGCTTGCGGCGCTGGGCCTCGTCTCGTTCGTCCCCAACCGGGGTGCCCGTGTGCGGACGCTGTCGCGGGAGGAGCTGCGCGAGGCGTTCCTCGTCCGCGCGGAGCTCGAGGGGCTGGCGACCGAGCTGGCGGTCCCGCGCATGACCGCGGACGACCTCGCCCGCCTCGACGAGGCCGAGCAGCGCTTCAGCAGCCTGACGCTCGACCTCCGCGCCAAGGCCCGCGCCGGCGTGGAGGACAACTCGCTGGCCATCGAGTGGATGAACGCGAACTACGCCTTCCACGACGTCGTCTACCGCGCGGCGGGCTCGCCGTACGTGGAGCGCGTGGCGAAGAGCGCGCGGCGCACGTTCATCGGCCAGATCACCTGGGTCGCGCGCGCGGAGCTCGACGAGCTGTACGCGCGTAACGACGCGCAGCACCGGGCGATCCGCGAGGCGATCGCCGCCGGCAGCGCGGCGGGGGCGCGAGCGCTCGCACGCGAGCACGTCCTCAGCTCGGGGCGTCTGCTCGAGGCGATCCTGGAGTACGTGCGCGACCGCCAGGGCCCCGAGGCGCTCACCGCCTGAGCGGACTCGGCCGCAGCGCGCCGACGATCCACCTCACAGGCGGCGACGACCCGCTACGCCGACTCTTCGGCGATCTCGTCCTCGTCGTCGTAGTCGGACGGGATCGTGCCGCCCCGCGTCACGAGCGTCGGCTTGAGGCCCTTCGCGATCGTCTCCTTCGTGATCACACACTTGGACACGTCGCGCCGGGAGGGGAGCTCGAACATGACGTCGAGGAGCGCGCCTTCGATGATCGAGCGCAGACCGCGGGCGCCGGTCTCGCGCTCGAGCGCGCGGTCGGCGATCTCCCACAGGCCGTCGTCGGTGAACACGAGCTCGATCGAGTCGTAGGCGAAGAAGCGCTGGTACTGCTTGACGAGGGCGTTCTTCGGCTCGACGAGGATCTTCACGAGGTCGTCGCGCTGCAGCTGGTGCACGTGCGAGACGACCGGGAGGCGCCCGATGAACTCCGGGATGAGGCCGTAGCTGAGGAGGTCCTCGGGCATGACCTCGGACAAAAGCTCGGAGCCCTCGATCGAGTGCTTGGAGTGGATCTTGGCGCCGAATCCGACCGCGTTCCGGCCGATCCGGCGCGCGATGATCTTCTCGAGCCCGGCGAATGCCCCGCCGCAGATGAAGAGGATGTTCGTCGTGTCGATCGAGAGGAACTCCTGGTGCGGATGCTTGCGACCGCCCTGGGGCGGTACGGAGGCGACCGTCCCCTCGAGGATCTTCAGGAGCGCCTGCTGCACGCCCTCGCCCGACACGTCGCGCGTGATCGACGGGTTGTCGGCCTTGCGGGCGATCTTGTCGACCTCGTCGATGTAGATGATCCCCGTCTCCGCCTTCTTGATGTCGAAGTCGGCCGCCTGGATCAGCTTGAGCAGGATGTTCTCGACGTCCTCGCCGACGTAGCCCGCCTCGGTGAGCGCGGTCGCGTCGGCGATCGCGAAGGGGACGTTGAGGATGCGGGCGAGCGTCTGCGCGAGGTGCGTCTTCCCGCACCCGGTCGGGCCGAGAAGGAGGATGTTCGACTTCTGCAACTCGACGTCGTCGTCCGCCTGGCCCATCTGCACGCGCTTGTAGTGGTTGTAGACGGCGACGGCGAGCGTGCGCTTCGCCTCCTCCTGGCTGACGACGTAGTCGTTCAGGAGCTCGTAGATCTCCTTCGGCCGCGGCAGCGTGTCGAGATCGAGGTGCGAGGGCGCCGTCAGCTCCTCGTCGATGATCTCGTTGCAGAGGTCGATGCACTCGTCGCAGATGTAGACGCCCGGGCCGGCGATCAGCTTCTTCACCTGGCGCTGGCTCTTCCCGCAGAAGGAGCACAGCAGCTGGTCGTTGCTATCGCTCGCTCGCGCCACGACACCTCCTCCCCCGGCCCACGCTCTTCTTGTACCGCGATTTCACCGGTTTCGCCAGCGCTCGATCTAGCGATGCTCGATAACGGTGTCGATGATGCCGTACTCCTTGGCCTCTTCGGAGGTCATGAAGTAGTCGCGCTCCATGTCGCGCGCCACCTTCTCCAGCTCCTGTCCGGTGTGCTTGGCCATGATCTCTTCCATCTTGCGTTTGAGGGCGATCGTCTCGCGGGCGTGGATCTCGATGTCGGTCGCCTGCCCCTGGAACCCGCCCCACACCTGGTGGATGAGGATCTTGGCGTTCGGCAGCGCCATCCGCTTTCCTTTCGCGCCGCCCGCCAGGAGCAGCGCCCCCATGCTCATCGCGATGCCGACGCAGATCGTCTGCACGTCCGGCTTGATGAACTGCATCGTGTCGTAGATGGCGAGGCCCGAGTAGACGGAGCCTCCGGGAGAGTTGATGTAGATGGAGATGTCCTTGTCGGGATCCTCCGACTCGAGGTGGAGCAGCTGCGCGACGATCAGGTTCGCGATCTGATCGTCGACGGGGGTGCCGAGGAAGATGATCCGCTCGTTGAGCAGGCGCGAGTAGATGTCGAAGGCGCGCTCGCCGCGGGACGTCTGCTCGATCACCATCGGGATGAGCGGGCTCAGCTGCGGCGCTGGCCCCGGTCGACCGAAGTCCCACCCCGCGCACGGGTGGCGGTTGTCTCGAACGGTCATGCGTCCCCCTCCTCCTCGCCCGGTGTCCACAACTTCGCGACGCCCGGCGGCTTCTCCTTCTCGGGCGTCCACAGCTTCTCACGCGCGCGCGCGAGGTCGGCAGGGATACGCTTCACCTCGGCGGCGAGCCGGTCGAGCGCGGCGCGCAGCCGGAGGTCCTCCCGGAACTGCTCGCGCCGGCCGTCGTTCATCACCTGCTCGACGACCTGGTCGGGATCCTGCTGCTCCTCGGCCGCCTGCTCCCGGAGGAACGCGGTCAGCTCCTCGTCCGTGACCTCGATGCCGAGCTTGTCGGCGACCGCCTCGAGAGCGAGCTCGCGGGCGAGCGACTGCCGTGCCTCGGCGCGGACCCGCTCCTGCACCTGCTCGGGCGTCTGACCGGAGACGGCCAGGTAGGCGTCCACCGAGACGCCTCGGCGCTCGAGCGAGCCGACGAGGCTGGCAAGCAGCACGTTCGCCCTCGCCTGCACGAGCCCCGCTGCGGGCTCGACCTTGGACGCCTCCACGAGCGCGTCGACGGCAGCCGCCCGGAACCCGTCCTCCGCCTCCGCCTCGAGCTGCGCCCGCAGATGCGACTCGATGTCCGCTCGCAGGTCGGCGAGCGTGTCGAACTCGCTCGCGGCGCGGGCGAGATCGTCGTCGACGGGCGGCAGCACCTTCTCCTTGACCTCCTTCACGGTCGCCGTCACGCTCCGTGCCTCGCCCTCCTCGTCGAGGTCGAGCTCGATCTCCTTCGTCTCTCCGGCCGCCATGCCGGCAAGCCCGCGCTCGAGCTCGTCCACGAGCCGTCCCGAGCCGAGCTCGACGACGACGTCGCGGCGCGCGTCGCCGGAGCCGGCGACGAGGTCGACGACGACCACATCGCCCTCCCGCGCCGGCCGCCCCTCGACGGGAGCGAGCTCGGCGACCGCGTGCCGGAGCAGCTCGAGCTCCCGCTCGACCGCCTCGGCCGGCACCTCGGTGTCTGCCGCCGGCACCTCGAGCGTCGTCCAGTCCGCGAGCTCGACCCGGGGCTGCACGGCGACGGTGGCGGTGAAGCGGAAGGGCTGCGAGGACGTCGCGGGGAGCTCGTACTCGTACTCGGGGGAAGAGGCGGGCCGGATCCGCGTGCCGGCGACGGCGGAGCGGTACCAGCCGCCGATGTGGCTCTCGACCGCCTCGGCGAAGATGCGCTCTTTGCCGACGCGGGCGATCAGAACCGGCAGCGGCACCTTCCCCTTGCGGAACCCGGGGATGCGAAGGGAGGAGGCGAGGTCGGAGGCCGCGTGCTCGACCGCGTGCTGCACGTCCGCGCTCGGGACGTCCACGCTCAGGCGAACCCTGTCTGCGGCGAGCTCCTCGACCCTCGTCTCCACGAAGCCATTCAAGCAGAGGACCTCCGGCCGGCCGCCGGAGACACGGTCGCCGTCCGGCTCGGCCACGTCGTCACCGTTCCGGCACGGTCCCGTCTCACACACGTAGGGACTTCCTCGCTACGCTCGCAGCGGGTGGTGGGCCGGGGTGCCCCGAACGGGAAGCTGGATCGCCCGGCAGACTCCCCCGGGACGCCCGGCGCACCGAGTCGGGAGGTCCGACCGCAGCCCAGCGCGGCGCCGTTCGTTGACGCGGAGAGCCGGTCGCACCGGCCCCTCCCGGTCTTCCGGCTCTCCGTCGTCGACGACCCGAACCAGAGGGAGAGGAACGGGTGCGCGGGCGGAAGGCACCGCGCACCTCCAGCGTGGCAAGCGGCGCACGCCTCGCGCGGAAAATCCTTGTAAGCAGCGAGAACGGCTTCCGGAAACGCCCTCTGCGGCCGTACGGACGATGGAGCGACTGGGATGCGGGCGAGAGGGATCGAACCTCCAAGGAGCGTGCGCCCCACCGGGACCTAAACCCGGCGCGTCTACCAGTTCCGCCACGCCCGCCGGCGCCCTGCAGCCCTGCCGGGGAGGGCGCGCGAAGTGTACAAGCCGCGGTCCGGCTGCCGACCCCGCGCCGAGCGGCGCCGGCTCAGCCAGCTTACGGCAGCGGCCCGTCGCGCCAGCGCTCGAGCAGCTCGTCGATCCGCCTTCGCGACCGTGCGCCGACCATGATGTACAGCCGGTCGCCGGCCTCGATCATTGTGCTGCCGCGCGGCGGCACGCCGACGCCGCCCCGGACGATCAGCATCACGACCGCGTCTCGCGGGAGCCCGGTGTCACGGACGAGCCGGCCGACGACCGCGTCCTCAACGTCGACCTCGTGCTCGATGATCTCGGCGCCGACGCGGCCCACGGAGCCGACCTCGATCGGCGGCTGGTAGACGGGGCGTCGCTCGCTCGCGAGGTGGAGGCGACCGGCCAGCGGCTCCAAAGTCAGCCCCTGGACAAGCGCCGAGAGCAGGACGACGAAGAAGACGGCGTCGAAGATCGTCTGGCTCCTCGACACGCCCGCCGAGAGAGCGAACGTGGCGAGCACGATCGGCACCGCCCCACGCAGCCCGGCCCAGCTCAGGAAGGCGCGCTCCCGCCAGGTGAAGCGCTGGAGCGGCGTGGACACGAGGACGGCGAGAGGCCGCGCCACGAGGATGAGCGCGGCGGTCAGGCCGATCGCCTCGGCGGCGACCGTGCCGAGCCGGCTCGGAAAGACGAGCAGGCCGAGCACGACGAAGAGGCCGACCTGCGCCGTGTACGCGAGCCCCTCGTGGAAGCCGACGATCGCACGGCGGTACGGCATCGGCCGGTTGCCGACGAACAGCGCGACGACGTAGACGCACAGGAAGCCGCTGCCGCCGGCCGCGTCGGCGGCGCCGTACGCGACCGCGGCGATCGCCGTCGTCGCCACGGGCGCGAAGCCCGAGAGCTCGGGCGGGATCCTCGGCAGGGCTCGGGAAGCGACGATGCCGATGCCGACCCCGATCGCGAGGCCGAGCCAGAACTGCCGGATAAGCAGGACGACGACGTCCTCGACGCCGTAGTCGCGCTGGCTGATCCAGGAGATCAGCCCGATCGTGAGCGCCACCGCCATCGGGTCGTTCAGCCCCGACTCGACCGCGAGCACGTTCGCAACCCGGCGCCGGAGGGCCGTGAAGCGGAGCGCGGCGAAGACGGCGGCCGCGTCGGTCGAGCCGACGACGGCGCCGAGCAGCAGCGCGCTCGACCAGTTGAAGTCGAGCAGCCCGTAGGCGACGGCGCCGACGACCGCGGCCGTGACGATCACGCCGACCGTGCTCAGCGAGAACGCGGGCGCGAGCGAACGCCTGACGTCCCGCCAGTCGGAGGTGAGGCCGCCCTCGAACAGGATCGCGACGAGCCCGACGATGCCGATGGCGCGTGCGAGCTGCGCGTCGTCGAAGTAGATACCGCCCGGCCCGTCCGAGCCGAGGAACATACCGAGGCCGAGGAAGAGGACGAGTACGGGCAGGCGCAGCCGCCGCGCGACCATCGCCGCGACCACGCCGAGGAGGAGGATCGCCCCGACGAGCAGGAGACGATGCTCGACCGAGTACGCGGTCGCGGCCTGCACCGGCTCCAATCATCCCTGGTCCGCCGTCCACCCGCTCCGCGGCGGCCGCGCCGGCGAGGCGGGAGGCTACTGCTCCCAGGCGCCGACCTCGTACGGCCGGCCGGGGGTGCCGCCGACCACGAGCAGCGTCGTCGGCGACGCTGCCGCCTCGAACCTCCGCTTCGCCTCCGGCTCGCAGGCGACGACCGAGCCCGCCGGGAGCTGCACCTGCTCGCCGTCGAGGGTGGCCACCGCCTCGCCGCGGTGGACGAAGTAGAGCTCCTGCTGGCCGGAGTCCACCTCGTCGTGCTCGGGGATGAGAACTGCGCCCGCGTCCTTCGTGACGGCGTTGACGCCGAAGGCGGTGATGCCGAAGTGGTGGCGGACCGACTTCCAGGTGGCCGGCCAGTCTCCCTTGACGGGCGGGATGTCGTCGAGGACGGCGACCTGCCAGTTGCTCGTGCTCGCGGCCATCGGGGCCTCCTCCTCACCGGTTCGGGATCGAGGCGGGGAGTGTGCCCTTGCCTAGTCTTCGCTGTCAATGGACGACGAGCGCCGCAGGAGGCTGACGCTCGCGGCGACCGTGCTCGGCTCGTCGCCCGCCTTCCCGCAAGCCCGTACGCGGCCGCTGCGGGCGGACGTCGTCGGCAGCCTGCTGCGGCCGCCCGAGCTGCTCGACGCGCGCGCGCGCCACGGGCGGGGCGAGCTGTCCCGCGAGGAGCTCGCCGCCGTCGAGGACGCGGCCGTCGACGTCGTGCTCCGCCGCCAGGCGCAGTGCGGCCTCGACGCCGTCACCGACGGCGAGCTCCGGCGGCTCTCCTTCCAGAGCCAGATGGTCGAGGCGGTCGACGGCTTCGGCGAGTGGAGCCTGGACGCGTTCCTGTGGGGCGAGTGGCGGAGCGACACGGTCGGCGACCTGACGCTCGAGCGGCCGCCGCTCGCGGTCGACGGCCGGCTGCGCCGCCGGCGCTTCCTGTCCGCGCACGAGGCCGCGTACGCGCTTCCCCGCACCGACCGGACGCTGAAGGTGACGCTCCCCTCGCCGAGCCTGTTCTCCCAGTTCTGGGACCCGGTGCGCTCGCGGGAGGCCTACCCGACGCTGGAAGCCTTCCTCTGGGACACGGCGCGCATCCTGCGCGAGGAGGTCGAGGAGCTCGTCCGGCTCGGCGTCCGCTACGTCCAGCTGGACGCGCCCCACTACCCGCTCCTCCTCGACGAGCGCTGGCGCGCCTTCTACGAGGCGCGCGGCTCGGTCGACCTCTGGCTCGAGCTCGACGAGGACGTGCTCTCGGCCGCGCCCCCGGGCGTTGTGCGCGGCTTCCACCTCTGCCGCGGCAACCAGGGCAGCCGCTGGCTCGTCTCCGGAGGCTACGACCTGCTCGCCGAGCGGATCTTCCCGCGCGTCCGCGCCGACCGGCTCCTGCTCGAGTACGACGACGAGCGCTCGGGCTCGTTCGAGCCGCTCCGCCACGTGCCCGAGGACGTCACGGTCGTGCTCGGGCTCGTGACGACGAAGACGCCCAGGCGCGAGACGCCGGACGCGCTGGCGCGGCGGGTCGAGCAGGCGGCGGCGCTCGTGCCGCTCGAGCGGCTCGCCGTCTCGCCGCAGTGCGGCTTCGCCACCTCGGTCGTCGGCAACGCGATCACCTTCGAGGACCAGTGGGCGAAGCTGCGCGCGGTCGCCCGCACCGCGAGCCTCGTCTGGGGGTGAGGTCCCGGGCGGCGGCGCTCGCCCGGCCGAAGCCCGACGCGCGCCGCCGCCAGCGCCCGGCGCTAGGCGAGCCCGTTCGCCTTCAGGAAGGCGGCGGCCACGTCGGCGGGCGACTTCTTGTCGATCGCGACCGCCTTGTTCATGGCGATCATCGCCGCCAGCGTCAGCTTGGCCGACACCGCGTCGAGCGTCGTCCGGAACGCCGGGCCGAGCGCCGCGGCGACCTTGGCGCGCACCTCCGGCACGACCGTCTGCGAGCGCTCGCTGAAGATCTCCTTCGGATCGGCGAGAACGGTGTACTTGGAGGGAGGCGCGAGCTGCGGGTCGGTGGAGAAGACGTCGCCGACCTTGCACCTCTTCGCCGCCAGCGCCGCGTACACGGAGATGCCGGCGAGCGGGACGAACTCGGCCTTGGTGATCCCGTACGCCTTGCGCAGCCCGACGAGACCGGCGTAGCGGGTGCGGAACTCGGGGAAGCCGCAGATCGAGAGCCCGGGGACGCGCTTCAGGTCGGCGATCGTCCGCAGGTGGTACTGCTTCGCGAGCGCGCCGGGGACGCCGATCGCGTCCGTGTCGTAGAAGGGGGTGGGCGTGAACAGCACCAGGCCGCGCTTGGCGTCGAGCTTGCGCGCCTGGGCGAGCGCCACCGTCGGCGACTTCGGCACCGACGTCCTGTGGAAGACGACCGACAGGAGCGTGCCGAGGTACTCCGGGTAGACGTCGATCTGCCCGCTCGTCAGCGCCTTGTCGGTGATCTCGGTCGGGCCGATGCTCTCGTGGTAGTCGACCTTGAAGCCCTTCGCCTCGAGCGCCTGCTTGTACAGCTGGCCGAGGACGTACTGCTCGGTGAAGTTCTTCGTCCCCAGCTTGACGGCCGGCTTGGCGGCAGGCGCGGACAGCGCCGCCGCCGCGAGTCCTCCCAGGACGATCGCGACCCCGAACGAGACGCAGAAGGCGGCCTTGACGGCGCGCCGCGTGTGCTTCCTGATCACGGCTTCCCTCCTTTTCAGCGAACAGGGCTCCTGCGGGACGGTGAGCCGGGAAGCCTACTGGCCGGGAGCCGCCTGACCGCCGAGCGGCTCCGGCGCCAGCGCCGCCGCGCGGCCGTCCGCCCGGCGCAGCCCGCGCGGGCGCAGCAGGCGCTCCAGGCCGCCGACGGCGAGGTCGGCGAGGAGCGCGAGCGCGGCGACGCAGATGGCCGCGCCGAGCACGCCCGGGAAGCGGTAGCTCGCCTGGTCGACGATGATGTCGCCGAGCCCGCCGCCGCCGGCCACGGCGGCGATGGTCGCGGTGGAGACGACGTACACCGTCGCCGTGCGGATGCCCGCAAACAGGAGCGGCAGGGCGAGCGGCAGCTCGACCCGGAGGAGCACGTCGCGCTCGCGCATGCCCATCCCCCGCGCCGCCTCGACCGCGTCCGGGTCGACCTGGTCGACGGCGACGTAGGCGTTCGTCAGGATCGGCGGCACGGCGAGGACGACGAGCGCGACGAGCACGTTCGTGAAACCGATCCCGAACGCCGAGATCCCGATCGCGATCACCGCCAGGCTGGGCAGGGCACGTCCGACGTTGGAGACGCCGATCGCGAGCAGCGAGCCGCGGTGCAGGTGACCGAGGAGCACGCCGAGCGGCACGGCGATCGCCGTGGCGACGCCCATGGAGGCGCCCGACAGGGCGAGCTGCTCGACCGCCTTGTGCCAGAGCAGCCCGCCGTTCGCGCCGATGAAGCGGACGGCGTCGAGGAAGGTGCCCGGGCCGACCGAGTCGAGGAGGATCACGCCGCCGCCCTCGCTCTCGCCCACGGCTGCAGCAGCCGCTGCGCCACGACGAGCAGCGCGTCCGCTCCGAGCGCGAGCGCGACGGCGAGGCCGCCGGCGGCGATGATCTCCGTCTTGAAGTAGTCGCGCAGCGCGACGAACATCGGCGTGCCGAGCGACCGCTGGCCGATGAACGCGGCCAGCGTGGCCAGGCTGACGGTGGTCACGACCGCGATGCGCAGGCCGGCGACGATCGACGGCAGCGCGAGCGGCAGCTCGATCCGCCAGAGGATGTCGCGCCCGCGCAGCCCCAGGCCGCGCGCCGCCTCGAGCACCTCCTCGGGCACCGAGCGGAAGCCGGCGAGGATGTTCCGGAAGAGGACGAGCAGCGTGTAGCCGACGAGCGCGATCTCGACCGTCGTCACCGACAGCCCCGTCACCGGCACGAGCAGCTGGAAGAGCGCGAGGCTCGGGATCGTGTACAGGAAGGCGCTGACGAGGCCGATCGGCGTCTCCAGGATGCGGTGCCGGCGCGCGGCGACGGCGGCGGCGAAGGCGATGGCGAACCCGATGGCGACGGCGATCGCGGTCAGCTTCACGTGCTCGACGAGCGCCGGCTGCAGGACGCTCCCCCAGTTGTCTCGCACCCACTCGGGGCAGAAGAGGTCGTTGTTCGTGATGCACGCGCTCGCCCGCCCGAAGCTCGGGATGTGCACGGGGCCGCCGGCGGCCGAGTGGACGCTCACGAGCCGGCGAGCAGGCGGCCGACCTGGCCGACGGAGAGGACGCCCGCGGCCTCGCCCCGCTCGTCGACGACGACGAGCTGCTCCGCCCCCTCGCTCAGCATCAGCGAGAGCGCGTCGCGCAGGGTCGTGTGCAGGCCCGCCACCGGCGCGCCGGCGGCGAGGCCGTTCGGCGCCTCGAGCTCGATCTCGCCGAGCTTCCGCAGCGCCAGGCGCTTGAGACCCCGGTCGGCGCCCACGAAGCGCGCGACGAACTCGTCCGCCGGCCGGGCGAGGACGGCGTCGGGGGTGTCGTACTGGGCGAGCACGCCGCCCTCGCGGAAGATGGCGATGCGGTCGCCGAGCTTGATCGCCTCGTCGATGTCGTGCGTGACGAAGATGACCGTCTTGCGCTCGATCTCGTGCAGCCGCAGGAACTCGTCCTGCAGGCGCTCGCGGGTGATCGGGTCGAGGGCGCCGAACGGCTCGTCCATCAGCATCACGGGCGGGTCGGCTGCGAGCGCACGGGCGAGGCCGACGCGCTGGCGCTGGCCGCCGGACAGCTGCGCCGGGTAGCGGCCGGCGTCCGCGCGGTCGAGCCCGACCAGCTCGAGCAGCTCGTGCACGCGCTCGCGGACGCGCCGCTTGTCCCAGCCGAGGAGCCGCGGCACGACGGCGACGTTGTCGGCGACGCTCATGTGCGGGAACAGCCCGATCTGCTGGATCACGTAGCCGATGCCGCGGCGGAGCTCGGTCGCGTCGAGCGAGCGGATGCTCCGCCCGTCGATCGTGATGTCGCCCTCGTCGAGGTCGATCAGGCGGTTGACGAGCTTCATCGCCGTCGTCTTGCCCGCCCCGGACGGCCCCACGAGCACGCAGATGTCGCCGGCGGGGACGACGAGCGACAGCCGCTGGACGGCCGCAGCCGGCCGTCCGGGGTAGCGCTTGGTCACGTCGCGGAAGACGATCTCCGCGGCCGTGGCGGTGCGCCTGCGGCCGTCCTCAGCCACGGTCGGCGGCCACGGCGCCGACCGGCGCCGCCGGCTCCAGCTCGAAGGCGAGCGCCGCCGCGCGCGCCCGGCAGCGGGCGAGCGCCTCCTCCCTCGTCCGGCCCGCCTCGTGGAAGATGGCGAGGCGGTAGCTGTCGGCGTCGTTCGTTCCCTGCTCGGACAGGCGCCTGCCCGCGCCGACGAGGATCTCCAGGTCGGGCTCGGGCTCCGGCACCTGCACGACGAACGCGTCCGCGAACACGCGCAGGCAGTAGCTGACGGCGACGCCCTCGCCGGGGCCGACGCGCCAGGCGGGGTCGTCGCCGCAGGCGAGCCGGAAGAGCGCCTCGTAGGTCGAGCGGCCGTGGACGGCGCGGACGAGCGGCGCGAACTGCGAGGCGATGCGTCCGTTCACCTCGATCAGCCACGGGCCGCCCTCCCCCTCAGGCGGCACGAACAGCTCCATGTTGAAGAAGCCGCCGTCGAAGCCGAGCGCCGGCATGACGCGCTCGGCGATCGCCTCGAGCTCGGCGGTGCGCGCGGGCGGCAGCGAGGACGGGTAGACGAACGCCTCGAAGCTGTTCGTGCCCGGGTACTTGACGGAGTCGGTGACGCCGACGGTGGTGACGACGCCCCGGTGCACGTAGCCCTCGAGGGTCACCTCCATCCCCTCGAGCAGCTCCTCGACGAGGAAGCCGTGCGCGGCCGACTCCGGCAGGCCTGCCAGCGCCGCGATCCGCGCGTAGCGGAGCGGGTAGCCGTCCTCCTCGAGCGCCGCCAGCTCGGCGGCGCTCGCCAGGCGGCGCGCGTTCTCCGACAGCCGTCCGACGACCGGCTTGACGAACACCGGCGGCGACAGGGGAAGCGCCTGCGCGGGCTCGCCCCGGCGGACGTGCGCGAAGCGGGGCACCGCCTCCGGCGCCGCCAGGCGCTGCAGGCGCCTCGACGTCGGCTTGTGCTGGCAGGCGAGGAGCGCCTGCGGCGTCGGGCCGGGCAGGCCGAGACGCTCGGCGAGGAGCGACGCGAGCAGGGCGGAGCGGTCCTTCGTGCCGACGACGCCGTCGACCGGCCGCGCCGACAGGGCGGCGACGAACCGCTCCGGATCGAACGACTCGTCGGCGTCGTCGAGGTCGGAGCCTGCGAACCGGACCGTGTACGACTCGCTCAGCCCGGCGGCGTGGATCTCCCGCAGGTCGCGCGCCTGCGGGCAGACGACGAGAAGGTCGCGCACGGTTCTCCGGAATGCTACGGATTGCCGCCGTCGCGGCCAACGCGGGCGCCCTCGCCCGAACTCAGCCGCCGAGGTGGCGGAGGAACCAGCCGCGTGCGAGCTCGGCCACGCGCTCGAGCGCCCCGCGCTCCTCGAACAGGTGCGTCGCCCCGGGGACGATCTCCAGCTGCACCCTCGCGGCACGCGTCATCGCCGCGCGCGCACGCCGGTTCAGGTCGAGCACCAGCTCGTCCCGGCCGCCGACGACGAGCAGCGTCGGCGCGCGCACGTCGGCGAGCGCCGGCCCGGCGAGATCGGGGCGGCCGCCGCGGGAGACGACCGCCCGCACGAGCTCGGGGCGGCGGGCGGCGACGATGAGCGCCGCCGCCGCTCCGGTGCTGGCGCCGAAGAGGCCGAGGGGGAGCGGCGCCGTCCCGGCGTCCGCGGCGAGCCAGTCGGCGGCGGCGGCGAGGCGCCCGGCGAGGAGCTCGACGTCGAAGCGGAGCTCGCCGCCGCGGCGGTCGAGCTCCTCCTCCTCGCGGGTGAGCAGGTCGAGCAGGAAGGTCGCCAGCCCCGCCTGCTCGAGCACGCCCGCGACGAGCCGGTTGCGCGGGCTGAGCCGGCTCGAGCCGCTTCCGTGCGCGAACAGGACGAGCCCGCGCGCGCCGGGCGGCAGGGCGAGATCGCCGTCCACCGCGCCTCCGTCCACCGCCAGCCGCACCGCGCGCACCGCCGCCGTCCGCAGCGCCCGCCGCACCTCCTCGTCGGACACCTCGGCGAAGTCGGCGTACCACAGGCCGACCGCGTGGAACGGCTCCGGCGCCGCCAGGCACACGAGCTCGTCGACGAGCGGCCGCAGCTCGTCCAGCGTGTGGCGCGGGGCGACCGGCACGGCGACCACGACCCGCCGCGGCCGACGGGCGCGAACGGCGGCGATCGCCGCGCGCATCGACGAGCCAGTGGCGAGCCCGTCGTCGACGAGGAGCACCGTCCTGCCCGCGAGCGGGAGCGGCGGCCGGTCGCCCCGGTAGGCACGCTCGCGGCGCTCGAGCTCCGCGCGCTCCCGCTCGGCGACCGCGTCGACGACCTCGGGCGGCAGGCGCAGCTCGTCCACGAGCTCCTCGTTCAGCACGCGCGTGCCGCCGCTGGCGATCGCGCCCATCGCGAGCTCCGGCTGCCCGGGCAGGCCGAGCTTGCGCACGAGGAAGACGTCGAGCGGCGCCCCGAGCGCCCGCGCCACCTCGCGCGCGACCGGGACGCCGCCGCGCGGCAGGCCGAGCACGACCACGTCGCCGCCGCCGAGCCCGCCGAGCCGCTCGGCGAGGAGCCGCCCTGCCTCTGCCCGGTCGCGGAAGCGATCGCTGCCGTGCACCATCGGACCCCCTGCATCATGTATCCCTTCGGCGTGGAGCGCGAGGACTGGAACCGCCGCTGGCAGGAGCGTGCGCCGCACGTCCGCGACGACCCGAGCGACGTCCTGGCGGCGGAGCTCGGCGAGACGCCGCCCGGCCGGGCGCTCGACCTCGCCTGCGGCGCCGGCCGGAACGCGCTCTGGCTGGCCGAGCGCGGCTGGCAGGTGACGGGCGTCGACTTCTCGGACACGGCGCTCGCGCTCGCCCGCCGAGCGGCCCGCGAGCGCGGCGTCGACGTCGACTGGGTGCAGGCGGACGTGCGCAGCTACCGGCCGGAGCCGGCGGCGTACGACCTCGTCGTCGTCCTCTTCCTGCACCTCCCGCCGGCGCAGCGGCGGGAGCTGCTCGCGCGGGCGGCGGCCGCGCTCGCCCCGGGCGGCAGGATGCTCGTGCTCGGGCACGACGTCGACAACCTCGGCACGGGCGCACCCGGCCCGTCCGACCGCAGTGTGCTGTACGCGCCCGAGACGGTGGCGCGGGAGCTGGACGGGCTCGAGGTCGAGAAGGCGGAGCGGGTGGTGCGGCAGGTCGAGGGGGAGGGCGGGCCGGTGCAGGCGATCGACACCCTCGTCGTCGCCCGCAGACGCTGAGGGCCCCGGAGCGGGGCCCTCACGAGCGCCGCGGCGGACGCTCAGGCGTGCTGGGCCCCCTCCCCGCGCGCCACGAGCGCGTACAGGATGAGCAGGTCGACCGCGATCGCGACCAGCACCCAGGTGGTGTTCGCCGGCGCCCCGCCGGCGGCCCAGAGCAGCGCCGCGAACCCGCCGGCGACGGTGACGAGGATGGCGATCGCGCGCGCGCCCGGAAGCTTCGTGAGGACGCCGAAGCCGCCGTAGAGCATGACGCCCCCGACGACGAGGAAGACGACGCCCCAGAACGGCCGGCTCCAGAAGAGCCCGGACGCGAGATGGTCGTTCTTCGCCAGGAGGGCGATGCCCCCGATCACGTCGAAGGCGCCGCTCGCCAGCAACAGGAGTCCGGCGTACGCGGTCCAGCCGACGCCCATCGCGGCCGCGTACGTCTGCTGCATCCGCTGCTCGTAACTCGACATCTGCCCGCTCCTTGGTCGATTGCGCACAACCGTTTCGACCCGCGCGGGCGGAGCCCTCCCCGCCGGCGCGGCGGCTATCGTTCGCGGGCGAGCGGTGCTGCCCGAGGAGCGACGTGAGCGACGCGCGCGCGAGCGCCGGCGGCGGACGAGGCGCCGCCGGCTGGCGGCGCTGGCGGCGCTCGGGCTCGCCGCCGCCGGGCTCGGCGCCTTCCTCGGCCTGCGCGGCGGCGCCGGCCGGGCAAGCCCGCCGGGGCCGCGGACGGCGGCCCGGGCCAGCCACGCGCTCGCGCCCCCTGCCCGGGCGCGGCCGAGCCGGACGGTGCTCTCACTTCCCGCCCGGCTGCCTGCCCGCACTCTGCGCGTGCCGATCCTCATGTACCACCGGATCGACCTGCTGAAGCCGTCGCTTCCCACGATCACGCGCCGCCTGACGGTCGCCCCGGCCGACTTCGCCGCGCAGATGCGCTGGCTCGCGCGCAGCGGCTACCACACGCTCACCCAGCGCCAGCTGTTCGAGGCGCTCGAGCACGGGCAGCGGCTCCCGCCGAGGCCGATCCTGATCACGTTCGACGACGGCTACCGCGACGTGCTCGGCAAGGCGGCGCCCGTGCTCCGGAGCCTGCGCATGCACGCGACGGCGTACGTGATCACCGGCCGCATCTCGGGGCCCGACGTCAGCTTCCTCACCTGGCCCGAGCTGCGCGCGCTCGAGCGGAGCGGGATCGAGATCGGCTCGCACACGGTGCACCACCTCGAGCTCACCGGCCTGTCCGACCCGCAGGCCCTGCAGGAGCTGATCCGCTCGCGCGCGGCGCTCGAGCGCCACCTCGGCCACCCCGTGCAGTGGTTCGCCTACCCGGCCGGCGCGTTCAGCGCGCACGCGGCCGAGCTCGTCCGCCGGGCGGGCTACGTGCTCGCGGTGACGACGCGGCCGGGCGCCGTCCAGGACGCGACGGCGCCGCTCGAGCTCCGCCGCCTCGAGATCCTCGACTCGACCGGGGTCGCCGGCCTCGGCGCGCTCCTTCGCTCCTGAGCGGGTCCGCCGCCGGGCCGGGGAGTTGCCTCGATCCGGCGCGCACGGTACGCTGCGAGGCTGCTTCCACCCCCAACCAGGGAGAACTCCATATGACTGCTCGCACCATGCGGCGGGGAGGGCTGGGCCTCGGGGCTGCGCTGGTCGTCGTCGCGGCGATCGTGCTCTCGCTCGGCGCCGGCCAGGCGAAGGCGCTGACGCCGTGGCTGTACATCGACACCTCGCCGGGCACGGGCGCGCCGCCGCCGAC
>Ga0070741_10006193_pt1 | contig 25915 bp, 27 predicted proteins | sample Coa_R1_4_FD_66440 | JGI IMG/M metagenome (GOLD analysis project Ga0070741, IMG submission 66440) | Surface soil microbial communities from Centralia Pennsylvania, which are recovering from an underground coalmine fire - Coalmine... | ecosystem: Environmental > Terrestrial > Soil > Unclassified ... | reverse complement strand
CAGCGGCAGGTCAAGAAGCTGATCGCCGGTCCCGGCGTCTACATCTGCGACGAGTGCATCGATCTCTGCAACGAGATCATCGACGAGGAGCTCACGACTCCGAGCACGCTCGACCTCGACAACCTGCCGCGGCCGAAGGAGATCTACGCCGCGCTCAACGACTACGTCGTCTCGCAGGAAGAGGCGAAGCGCACGCTGTCGGTGGCGGTCTACAACCACTACAAGCGCGTGCAGATGGGCGCCGAGGACGGCGACGTCGAGCTGCAGAAGTCGAACATCCTGCTGCTCGGGCCGACCGGCTGCGGCAAGACGCACCTCGCGCAGACGCTCGCGCGGATCCTCAACGTCCCGTTCGCGATCGCGGATGCGACGGCGCTCACCGAAGCCGGCTACGTCGGCGAGGACGTCGAGAACATCCTGCTGAAGCTGATCCAGGCCGCCGACTTCGATATCAAGAAGGCGGAGACCGGGATTATCTACATCGACGAGGTCGACAAGATCGCGCGCAAGGCGGACAACCCGTCGATCACGCGCGACGTCTCCGGCGAGGGTGTGCAGCAGGCGCTGCTGAAGATCCTCGAGGGAACCGTCGCCTCCGTCCCGCCGCAGGGCGGACGCAAACACCCGCACCAGGAGTTCCTGTCGATCGACACGACGAACATCCTGTTCATCTGCGGCGGCGCGTTCGCCGGCCTCGACAAGATCATCGCGAAGCGCATCGGGAAGAACGCCGTCGGGTTCGGCCGCGACATCTCGGCGAAGCGCGACGCGGAGAGCGCCGAGCTGCTCGGCGACGTGATGCCGGAGGACCTCCTGAACTTCGGGCTGATCCCGGAGTTCATCGGCCGCCTCCCGGTCGTCAGCGCCGTGCACCAGCTGAAGCGCGAGGACCTCGTCGAGATCCTCACCGAGCCGAAGAACGCGCTCTCGAAGCAGTACCAGCGCTTCTTCAACTACGACAACATCGACCTCGTCTTCACCGACGACGCGCTGTGGTCGATCGCCGACCGCGCGCTTGCGCGCGAGACCGGCGCGCGCGGCCTCCGGTCGATCATCGAGAACGCGTTGCTCGACGTCATGTTCGAGCTGCCCTCCCGCAAGGACGTCTCCAAGTGCGTGATCACCAAGGAGACGATCGAGAAGGGCCTGAAGCCGACGCTCGTCACGAGCGCCGGCAACGACGCCGAGCTCGACGAGCCGATCGAAGAATCCGCGTAGCGGCCGTGGAGGTCGGCGACGTCTACGGGCCGTCGAGCTGGATCGACGTCCCGCAGGAGCGCATCGACGCGTTCGCCGAGGCGACCGGCGACCACCAGTGGATCCACGTCGACCCCGAGCGCGCGAAGGGCGGCCCGTTCGGCTCGACGATCGCGCACGGCTACCTGACGCTCTCGCTCCTGCCGGTCGCGTCGTACGAGGTCGTGCCGCGGCAGGGCGGCAGCATGTCGATCAACTACGGCCTGAACAAGGTGCGCTTCCCGTCGCCGGTCCCCGTCGGGTCACGGCTGCGCGCGAGCTTCGAGGTGATCGAGCTCGACGAGCAGGACTGGGGCGGGCAGGCGACGATGCGCGCGACGGTCGAGCGCGAAGGCGGCGAGAAGCCCGTCTGCGTCGCCGAGATCGTGTTCCGCTACTACCGCTGAGCGTAGGATCGTCCGATGGACGATCTCCTCGACCGCTACGCGGAGCTCGTCGTCCGCGTCGGCGCCAACGTGCAGCCCGGGCAAGAGGTGTTCCTCGTCCCGGAGATCGAGCATCGCGACCTCGCTCGCGCGCTGACCCGGCAGGCGTACCGCGCCGGGGCCGCATACGTCAACGTGCTCTATCTCGACCCGCACGTGCGCCGCGCGATGATCGAGCTCGGGCCGGACGCGGCGCTCTCGCACGCGCCGGAGTGGCTGAAGTCGTTCGTCTCGGCGTTCAGCGGCAACGCGCTGATCGCGACGATCGGCGATGCGGAGCCGGAGCTCCTCTCCGACCTCGACGGCGAGCGCGTGGGCCGGGCCGTGCAGCAGGAGATCATGGAGATCCGCACGCAGCACATGCTCGAGAACACGGTCAACTGGTGCGGTGTCGGCGCGCCGAACGAAGGGTGGGCGCGGGAGATGTACGGCGAGCCAGACGTCGGACGCCTGTGGCAGGAGGTCGCCTTCTGCATGCGCCTCGACGAGCCGGATCCCGTCGCGGCCTGGCGGGAGCACATCGCGCGGCTCGCGGAGCGCACCGCTGCGCTCGACGACCTGCACGCCGACGCCCTGCACTACCGCGGCCCGGGCACCGACCTGACGGTGGGCCTCCTGCCGGGCGCGCGCTGGGTCTCGGGCGGCCAGCACACCGCCGGCGGGATCTTCTACGTCGCGAACATGCCGACGGAGGAGGTCTTCACCTCGCCGGACGCTCGGCGCACGGAGGGCACCATCCGTCAGACGCTGCCGTTGCCGCTCTCGGGTCAAGTCGTCCGTGGGCTCGAGCTGACGTTCGAGGGCGGGCGCGTCGTTCGCGTCGAGGCGGAGAGCGGTGCGGAGCTCGTGCGCAGCCACTTCGCGAGCATCGAGAACGCCGACCGCCTCGGCGAGGTCGCGCTCGTCACGCGCGAGTCGCGCGTCGGGCAGTCGGGGACGATCTACATGAACCCGCTGTTCGACGAGAACGCGACCTGCCACGTCGCCTACGGCGCGGGCTTCCCGTTCGTGTTCGAGGGCGCCCCGGAGGAGGGGCTGAACGTCGCGAACATCCATCTCGACTTCATGGTCGGCGGGCCCGACGTCGAGGTCGACGCACTCCTCGCCGACGGCACAGCGGTGCCGCTGATCCGTGGCGAGGAGTGGCAGCTCGCGTAGCCCGCTACGTCAGTCCTGCTCGTGGTCGCGCTCGCACCAGTCGGGGCAGGTGCACTCGGCCGTCTCCCACTGCGCCGCGACCGGCGCTTCGGGGAGGTGTTCCTCGACTATCGGATCCAATTCCAGCATGGTGACCGCCTTTTCTGGGTTTACCAGCCGATTCCTGTGATATTTAGGATCCCACATCGGCGATCTACCCACAAGGAGCGCGCATGAACCCCACCGATCGGATCCAGGAGCAGACGGCCCAGCTCGAGCGGCAGTGGGCCGACGACGAGCGCTGGGCCGGCATCGAGCGCACGTACACGGCGGCGGAGGTCGTGAAGCTGCGCGGCTCCGTCGTCCCCGAGTGCACGCTCGCGCGGCTCGGCGCCGAGCGCCTCTGGCGGCTGCTCACGCAGGGCGGGTACGTCAACGCCCTGGGCGCGCTCACCGGCGGGCAGGCGGTACAGATGGTGAAGGCCGGCCTGCAGGCGATCTACCTGTCGGGCTGGCAGGTCGCCGCCGACGCGAACCTCGCGGGCGCGACGTACCCCGACCAGAGCCTCTACCCGGCGAACTCGGTGCCGCAGGTCGTGCGCCGCCTGAACAACGCGCTGCTCCGCGCCGACCAGATCGACTGGAGCGAGGGCCGAAACGGGACCGACTGGCTGGCGCCGATCGTCGCCGACGCGGAGGCCGGCTTCGGTGGTGTGCTGAACGCGTTCGAGCTGATGCGCGCGATGATCGACGCGGGCGCCGCGGGCGTGCACTTCGAGGACCAGCTCGCGGCCGAGAAGAAGTGCGGCCACCTCGGCGGCAAGGTGCTGGTGCCGACCGCGCAGTTCGTCCGCACCCTGAACGCGGCGCGCCTCGCGGCCGACGTGCTCAACGTCCCCACGGTGCTCGTGGCCCGCACCGACGCGCTCAGCGCGACACTGCTGACGAGCGACGTCGACGACTACGACGCGCCGTTCGTCTCCGGTGAGCGCACGGGCGAGGGTTTCTACCGCGTGCAGGACGGCCTCGATGCGGCAATCGCGCGCGGGCTCGCGTACGCGCCGTACGCGGACGTCCTCTGGTTCGAGACGTCGACGCCCGACCTCGGTGAGGCGAAGGAGTTCGCGCAGGCGATCCACGAGCGGCACCCGCGGAAGCTGCTCGCCTACAACTGCTCGCCGTCGTTCAACTGGAAGCAGGCGCTCACCGACGTCGAGATCGCCCGCTTCCAGCAGCAGCTGGGCAGCTGGGGCTACCGGTTCCAGTTCATCACGCTCGCCGGCTTCCACTCGCTGAACGCCGGCATGTTCGAGCTCGCCCGCGGCTATCGCGACCGCGGGATGAGCGCCTACGTCGAGCTGCAGCAGCGCGAGTTCGCCCTCGAGGCCGACGGCTACACCGCTACGCGCCACCAGCGTGAGGTCGGTGCGGGATACTTCGACCAGGTGATGCAGGCGGTGGCCAAGGAATCGAGCACGCTCGCGCTCAAGGGCTCGACGGAGGAAGCGCAATTCCGGAGCTAGACCCTCTCGGCGGGGAGGCGCTCGCATTCGTCGAGCGCCTCCACCGCGAGCTGAACCCGGAGCGCGAGCGGCTGCTGGCGAAGCGCAAGGAGCGGGAGGGCGCGACCCTCTCGTTCGTTCGCGCGCCCGAGGACTTCACCGTCGCGCCGGCACCGGCCGCCCTGCAGGACCGCCGCACGGAGATCACGGGGCCGGTCGACCGCAAGATGATGATCAACGCGCTGAACTCCGGCGCGAAGGTCTTCATGGCCGACTTCGAGGATGCGAACTCCCCGACGTGGCAGAACGTCGTCGACGGCCAGCGCAACGTGCACGACGCGGTGCGGCGCACGATCCAGCTCGACACGCCCGAGAAGAGCTACCGCCTGAACGACGAGATCGCGACGCTCGTCATCCGGCCGCGCGGCTGGCACCTCCTGGAGCGGCACCACACCGTCGACGGCGCGCCGATCAGCGGCTCGCTCTTCGACTTCGGGCTCGCCGTGTTCCACAACGCGCGCGAGCAGCTCGAGCGGGGCAGCGGGCCATACTTCTACCTGCCGAAGCTCGAGTCGCACGAGGAGGCGCGGCTGTGGGCGCGCGCCTTCGCAATCGCCGAGGAGGAGCTCGAGCTGCCGGCCGGCTCGATCAAGTGCACGGTGCTGATCGAGACGATCCTCGCCGCATTCGAGATGGACGCGATCCTGTACGAGCTGCGCGACCATTCGTGTGCGCTGAACGCCGGCCGCTGGGACTACATCTTCAGCTGCATCAAGAAGACCGGCGCGCTGCTGCCCGACCGCGCGCAGGTGACGATGACCGTGCCGTTCATGCGCGCGTACACCGAGCTGCTCGTGAAGACGTGCCACGACCGCGAGGCGCACGCGATCGGCGGGATGGCGGCGTTCATCCCGTCGCGCCGCGACCCGGAGGTCAACCAGGTTGCGCTCGAGAAGGTGGGCGAGGACAAGCGGCGCGAGGCCGGCGACGGGTTCGACGGCACGTGGGTCGCGCATCCCGACCTCGTGCCGGTCGCGATGGCGGAGTTCGACGCGGTGCTCGGCGAGCGGCCGAACCAGGTGGAGCGCAAGCGGCCCGACGTGAGCGTCGCGGAGGCCGACCTCCTGAACTTCGACGTGCCCGGCGGCGAGATCACCGACGAAGGGCTGCGCGTCAACGCAAGCGTCGGCGTGCGCTACCTCGACGCGTGGCTGCACGGCGTCGGCGCCGCCGCGATCGACAACCTGATGGAGGACGCGGCGACGGCCGAGATCTCGCGGGCGCAGATCTGGTCGTGGGTGCAGGCGGGGCGGTTCGACGACGCGCGCGTCCGCGAGGAGATCGCAAAGGTCGACGCCGGCGACGAGGCGAAGGAGGTCTTCGCGGACGTGGCGCTCAGCGTCCCGTTCAAGGAGTTCCTGACGCCGACGGCGTACGATTATTTGCCGTGAGTCTCGAGTCCACGAAGGCCGACGACGTCGCCGTCCTGATCGAGGAGGCGATCGTCGCCGGCGAGTTCGCTCCCGGCACCGTGCTGCGCCAGGAGCAGCTGTCCGAGCGCTTCGGCGTGTCGCGCACGCCGGTGCGCGAAGCGCTGCGCCGCGTGGCCGCGCTCGGGCTCGTCCAGTTCGTGCCGAACCGGGGCGTGCGCGTGCGGATGCTGTCGCACGAGGAGCTACGCGAGGCGTTCGTCGTCCGCGCGGAGCTCGAGGGGCTCGTCACGGAGATCGCCGCGCAGAAGTTCACGCGCGAGAACCTGCAGGAGCTCGAAGAGGCGGAGCGGCGCTTCGCGCGGCTGACGAAGGAGCTGCGCTCGCGCGAGCCGGGCGGCGACCGCCGTAGTGTCATGGTCGACTGGATGCGCGCGAACCATGCGTTCCACGACGTGCTCTACCGCGCCGCGAACGTGCCGTACATCGAGTCGGTCGCGAAAGCCGCGCGCCGCACGTTCTCCGGCCCGGCCGTGTGGGCTCCGGTGGACGAGGAGCTCGACCGTCTCTACGAGCGCAACCAGGCCGAGCACACCGCCATCCGCCAGGCGCTCACCGCCAACTCGGTGAAGGGCGCACGCGAGCTCGCGCGAGAGCACGTGATGCACTCGTTCGTGCTGCTGCAGACGATCCTAGAGCACGTCGCCGCCGACTGGGCTGCGCCGACGCGCTAGGCGCGGTCCAGCAGGACGGCGATCAACTCGCCGGCCGAGCGGACGTGCGCCGTCATCTCCGCGCGCGCGGCCGTGGCGTCCCGTTGCTCGATCGCCGCGAGGATGCGCGTGTGCTCGCCGATGTTCTCGCCGAGCAGGTGCGAGTTGTTGCTGAGCGCCGCCCAGGTCAGGTGGCGCGGAAAGCTGCGGTGCAGGTAGGCGATCGTCGCCAGGAGCTGCCGGTTGTGGCTCGCCTCCTGGATCACCTGGTGGAAGAGGTTGTTGCCGCGCTCCCACTCGCTCTCGGCCGACCACGGCTGCGGCTCGCGCCCGCTGCGGCGGTTCTCGATCTCGGTCTCGATCGAGCTGCTGAAGAGCGCCTGTGCCTCGTGGAGTCGCGACAGCTCGGCATCGCCGATCAGCGGGGTCGCGAGCTCCGCGGCAAGTCCTTCCAGCTCGCCGCGCACGCGGTACGCCTCGCGCACGTCGCGCGCGGTGGGGCGGCGGACGACTGCGCCGCGGTTCGGCTCGATGACGACGATGCCGGTCGACTGGAGCTTGCGCAGCGCCTCGCGCACCGGCGTTCGACTCACCCCGAACTCCGTGGCGAGTGTTTCCTGGCGGAGGTGCGCATCCGACGGGATCTCGCCGCTCAGGATGCGGGACTGGATCGCGGTCGCGAGTCGGTCGACGAGATCGTTGGCGGGGCGCGTCGAAGTCATCTCGCGACAAGACTGTCGCGTACGAGACGGACGGAAACAATGATGAGGAAGCACGCGAACACGATCCGGAGGACGTTCCCCGGCAGCGCGAGCGCGAGCAGCGCGCCGCCGACGCCGCCGAGTGTGCCCAGCAGCCCGATCCGGAGCGCCAGCGCGAGGTCGCCGACCTTGCGCCGGCGCAGGAAGAAGCTCGCCACGATCGCCGTCGGCAGCACGACGAGCAGGGAGGTCGCCTCGGCGGCGTGCTGCGACATCCCGACGGCGAGCGTCAGGAACGGGACCATGAGCGTGCCGCCGCCGACGCCGAGCAGGCCGGATGCGCCGCCGACGACGACGCCGAACGCCGCGAGCACGGCGTAGAGGACGACCCCGGTCACGCCGCCTGCACCAGCATCGCGACCGCGACCGCGCCGAGGAACAGGCCGAACACGAGCTTCAGCGGCCGCTCCTCGATACGTGCGAGGGCGCTCGTCCCGATGCGCGCGCCGACGATCGAGCCGGCGGCGAGCGCGATTGCTGCGAGCACGTGCACCTTGCCCGCGACGCCGTAGGTGAGGACGCTCGCGGCGCTGATCGGGATGATCGCGCCGAGCGAGATCGCGTGCGCGTCGCGCTGCGTCGCCCGCGCCCAGAGGACGAGCAGCGGGACCATGACGATCCCGCCGCCGACGCCGAGAAGCCCCGAGAGGACGCCTCCGAGCGCGCCGATCGCGATGTACCGCGGCTCGATCACGAGCAGCCGCGAGGCAGACGACCAAGTGGCCACTGGACGCGAACCGTATCGCGTTTGGATCCATTTGACAAGCAAGAGGATCCAAACTAGATTGGCGGCTCTCGCAAATGGCGGGGGCGTCCCCAGGCACCCTCGGCCGGCCCAACCCGATCCAGGTAGGGGGAAACATGAAAGGCAAGATCGCCCGTCTCGCAGCACTCGCCGTCGGGGTCCTGGTCGTTGGCGCGCTGACCGCGACGGTTGCCGGCGCGCGGAGCTCGCACTCCGCCGTCAACTTCAAGAACGGCGGCACGCTCACGATCGGGCTGTCCGAGGAGCCCGACGCGCTCGACCCGACGCTGGCGCGCACCTTCGTCGGCCGCATGGTGTTCGAGTCGATGTGCGAGAAGCTGTACGACCTCGACTCGCACCTCAACATCGTCCCGCAGCTCGCGGCCGCGATGCCGCAGGTGTCGAAGGACAAGCTCACCTACACGATCAAGCTCCGCAAAGGCGTGAAGTTCAACGACGGGACGCCGTTCAACGCGGCCGCGATGAAGGAGTCGCTCGAGCGCGACCTGACCTTCAAGGGCTCGGTCCGCGCGAGCGAGATCTCGCCGATCAAGACGATCGACGCGCCCAACGCGTCGACGATCGTCCTGCATCTGTCGCAGCCGTACTCGCCGCTCGTCTCGCAGCTCGCCGACCGCGCCGGCATGGCGATGTCGCCGAAGGCGCTGGCGTCGGAGGGTGCGAACTTCGCGCAGAACCCGGTCTGCGTCGGCCCGTTCATGTACAAGGACCGCGTCGCCGGCGACCACATCACGCTGGTTCGCTCGCCGTACTACTACGCGAAGTCGAAGGTGCATCTCGACTCGATCGTGTGGAAGATCATGACCGACCCGAGCTCCCGCACCGCCGCGATGCGCGCGGGTGACATCCAGGTCGAGGACCGCATCCAGTCCACCGACGTGCCCACGCTTCGCAAGGACAGCAGCGTGAACCTCGTCAAGGCCGTGACGATCGGCTACCAGGGGATCACGTTCAACGTCGGCAACAAGAACGGCGTCGGCAAGCCGTACTCCAATGTCGGCACGCCGCTCGCACGGTCGCAGGACATCCGCACGGCGTTCGACCTTGCGCTCGACCGCACGACGATCAACAAGGTCGTGTTCGGCGGTCTCAACGCGCCCGACTGCTATCCGCTCGCGCCGGTGAGCCCGTGGTACAAGCCGACCACCAGCGGCCTGCAGTGCAACCTGCACGCGAACGACGCGATCGCGAGCAAGCTCGTCAAGGCGTCGGGCATCGCCAACCCGACGGTCAACCTGCTGCTCGGTGGCACCGACCCGGTGACCGCGCGCCTCGGCCAGGTCATCCAGGCGATGGAGAAGAACGTCGGCATCACCGTGAACGTGAAGCCGACCGAGTTCACGACGTCGCTCAACGAGGCGACCGCCGGTCAGTTCGACGCGTACGCCGTCGGCTGGTCGGGTCGCGTCGACCCGGACGGCAACATCTACGGCTTCGTCGCGACGCCGGGCACGCTGAACTACTCCGGCTACTCGAACCCGAAGCTCGACTACATCCTGAACGGCGCGCGCAAGTCGCTGTCGACGAAGTCGCGTGACACGCTGTACCGCGCCGCGATGACGATCATCCACCGGCAGCGGCCGTTGATCTACCTGTACCACCCGGTCTACTACTTCGGCGTGTCGAAGAAGGTGGCCGGTGTGCAGATCTACGGCGACGGCCTGATCCGCGCGCAGTTCGCGGGCTACACCCAGTAAGGGAAACGGAGAGCGCGACGACTCATGGGCGGCTTCCTGCTTCGCAAAGCGGGAGCCGCCCTGATCGTCGTCTTCTGCTCGAGCGTCGTCGTGTTCGCCGGCGTCCGGGCGTTGCCCGGCGATCCGGCGATCGCGCTCTCGGGCGAGAACCGCGACCCGGCGGTCCTCGCGGCGATCCGGCAGAAGTACGGCCTCGACAAGCCGCTGCCGGAGCAGTACCTCAAGTGGATCTGGCATGCGCTGCACGGCGACCTCGGCGTCGACCAGCGCGACCTGCCCGTCGCCCACACGATCATCGCCCGCATCCCGATCACGCTCGAGCTCGCGGTCCTCGCCGTGCTGCTCGGCTCCGTGATCGGCATCGTCGCCGGCATCGTCGCCGCGGTGCGCCGCGGCAAGGCGGCCGACCATTCGGCTACGACGTTCGCGCTCGTCGGGCTCTCCTTGCCGCACTTCTGGCTGGGGCTGATGATGATCGTGGTCTTCGCCGTCGACCTGCACTGGCTTCCCGCGGGCGGCTACGTCTCGTTCGGCTCCAACCCGCTCGGCAACCTCGAGCACATGCTCATGCCCGCGATCGTCCTCGGCACGGGTCTGTCCGCGGTGCTGATGCGGCAGATGCGCTCGGCGATGCTGACCTCGCTCGGCGCCGACTACGTACGCACGGCGCGTGCGAAGGGGCTGCCCGAGTGGCTCGTCGTCGGCAAGCACGCGCTGCGCAACAGCCTGATCACCGTGACGACGGTCATCGGCCTGCAGCTCGGCGTGCTCATCTCCGGCGCGGTGATCACCGAGGAGATCTTTGTCATCCCTGGGTTCGGTCACCTGACGCTCGACGCGATCGACCAGCGCGACTACACGCTGCTGCAGGGCGTCATCCTGGTCGTCGCCGCCGGCTACGTGCTGATCAACCTGCTCGTCGACGTCGTCTACTCGCTGCTCAACCCGCGCATCCGCGTCCAGGGGAGCTCGACGTGAGCTACGTCGACACCACGGCCGTCACGATCAGCCCGCGGGCACGCCGCTGGCGCCTTCTGCGGCGGCGCTTCCTGCGGCGCCCGCTCGCCGTCGTCGGGCTCGTCGTCGCCGCGACGTTCATCGTCGCCGCGATCCTCGCGCCCGTCGTCGCGCCGTACTCGGCAGGCGAGACGAACTTCAACGCCATCCTGCTGCACTCGTCGTCGCACCACCTGCTCGGCACCGACGAGCTCGGCCGCGACGTCTTCTCCCGCATCGTCTGGGGCGCCCGTGCGTCGATCGAGGCGGGCGTCTTCTCGACGCTGCTCGCGATGGCGGTTGCCGTCCCGATCGGCGTGGTCGCGGGCTACTACCGCGGCTGGACGGACACCGTCATCGCACGGCTCACCGATGTCCTGCTGGCGTTCCCGTTCCTGATCGTCGCGGTCGGGCTGGCTGCGATCCTCGGTCCTTCGCTGACGAACGCGACGATCGCGCTCGGCATCGGCGCGGCGCCGGCGCTCATCCGGATCGCGCGCGGCGAGGCGCTGGCGCTGCGCGAGGAGGATTACGTTCGCGCGGCCGTCGCCAACGGCGCGAGCGACCTGCGCATCATCTCCAGGCACGTGGTGCCGAACATGCTCTCCACGCTGATCGTGCAGGGGACCGTGTTGATCCCGACGGCGATCATCGGCGAGGCGGTCCTCTCGTTTCTCGGCCTCGGCGTGCAGCCGCCGACGCCGTCGTGGGGCGTGATGCTGTCGGACGCGCAGTCGTATCTGATCCAGGCGCCGCGCCTCGCGATCTATCCCGGCATCGCAGTCTTCCTCTGCTCGCTGTCGTTCAACCTGCTCGGCGACGGGCTCCGCGACGTCCTCGACCCGAAGACGACGCGATGAGCCTGCTGGAAGTCAACGACCTGTCGGTGCGCTTCGACACCGACGAGGGCAGCGTCCATGCCGTCGACAAGCTCTCGTTTCGCGTCGAGCCCGGCGAGGTGCTCGGGGTCGTCGGCGAGTCCGGCTGCGGCAAGAGCGTCACGTTCATGGCGCTGATGCGGCTGCTGCCGGAGACGGCGGTCGTGTCGGGCCGGGCGACGTTCGACGGCCGGGACCTGCTCGGCGCGTCCGGCTCGCAGCTGCGGGCGATCCGCGGCAAGGAGGTCGCGTTCGTCTTCCAGGAGCCGATGACGTCGCTCAACCCGGCGTTCAAGGTGGGCAACCAGATCGGTGAGGTGCTCCGTCGCCACCTCGGGCTGTCGCGCGCCGCCGCGCGCGAACGTGCGATCGAGTTGCTGCGGCTCGTGCGCATCCCGGCCGCCGAGCGGCGCGTCGACGAGTACCCGCATCAGCTGTCGGGCGGCATGCGCCAGCGCGTGATGATCGCGATGGCGCTGGCGTGCGACCCGAAGCTGCTGATCGCCGACGAGCCGACGACCGCGCTCGACGTGACGATCCAGGCGGGCATCCTCGACCTGATGCGCGACATCCGCGAACGTCTAGGTACCGCGATCGTGCTGATCACGCACAACCTCGGCGTCGTCGCCGACGTCGCCGACCGCGTGATCGTCATGTACGCGGGACGGAAGGCGGAGGAGGCTCCCGTGCACGCGCTCTTCGCGCGGCCGCAGCACCCGTACACCAACGGCCTGCTCGCGGCCGTGCCGCGGCCCGGCCTGTCGGACCGGCTGCGCGAGATCCCGGGCCGCGTGCCGTCGCTCGCCGAGCTGCCGACCGCCTGCGCGTTCGCGCCGCGCTGCCCTCGCGCGGACGACCTGTCGCGCACGAACGTCCCGGACCTCCGCGAGATCGAGCCGTCGCACCTCGTCGCATGCTTCCATCCCGGCCCCGAGGAGGTGCCTGCGTGAGCGCCGACACGCCGACGCTCGAGGTCGAGGATCTCGTCATGCACTTCCCGCAGCGCGGATTCGGTGCGCGCGGTGTCGTGCACGCGGTCGACGGCGTGTCGTTCTCGATCGGGCGAGGGGAGATGCTCGGACTCGTCGGCGAGTCCGGCAGCGGCAAGAGCACCGTCGCGAACTGCGTCATCCGACTCGTCGAGCCGACGGCGGGGACGATCAAGCTCCAGGGGCAGGACATCACGCACCTCTCACGCCACGCGCTCCGGCCGCTGCGACACCGGATGCACATCGTGTTCCAGGATCCGTACTCGTCGCTCGACCCGCGCATGACGTGCGGCCAGATCGTCGGCGAGCCGCTCGACGTGCAGGGCATCGCGCGCGGCAAGGAGCTCGAGGCGAAGGTGCGCTCGCTCTTCGACCGCGTCGGGCTGCGCGACGAGCTGCGCTACCGCTACCCGCACGAGCTGTCCGGCGGACAGCGGCAGCGCGTCGGCCTCGCGCGGGCGCTTTCCGTCTCCCCGTCGCTGCTCGTCGCCGACGAGCCGGTCTCCGCGCTCGACGTGTCGGTGCAGGCCTCGATCCTCAACCTGCTGCGCGACCTGCAGCAGGAGCTCGGGTTCTCGTGCCTGTTCATCACGCACGACCTGGCGACGGTCGAGTATCTATGCGACCGGGTGGCGGTGATGTATCTCGGCCAGATCGTGGAGCTCGCGTCGACGGCGGAGCTGTTCGCCGCGCCGAAGCACCCGTACACGCAGGCGCTGCTCTCGGCGGCCGTCGTGCCCGACCCGGAGGTGCAGCGCTCGCGCTCGCGCGTGGTGCTGGAGGGCGACTTGCCGAGCCCGCTCGACCCGCCCACCGGATGCCGCTTCCGCACGCGGTGCCCGCTCGAGCACCGCTCGGCGCCGCGCTCGCACGAGGAGGAGCCGCCGCTCGTCGATACCGGCGGCGGGCATCTGGTCGCGTGCCACCTCGTCGGGCCGGGCCGCGAGGCGCCGGTGCTCCTGGATCCCGCGGAGCTGACGCGATGACGTTCACGACGAGGCCCGAGCTCCGCGGCACGTTCGGCGCGGTGGCGTCGACGCACTGGCTCGCGTCGACCGCCGGCATGGCGGTGCTGGAGCGCGGCGGCAACGCGTTCGACGCCGCGTGCGCCGCCGGCTTCGTGCTGCAGGTGGTCGAGCCGCACTTGAACGGGCCCGGCGGCGACCTGCCCGCCGTCTTCTGGTCGGCGGAGCGGGGCGAGGCGCTGGTGCTCTGCGCGCAGGGCGTCGCGCCGCAGGCGGCGACGATCGAGCGCTTCCGCGAGGTCGGCCACGAGCTCGTTCCCGGCACCGGGCTCCTCGCGACGTGCGTGCCCGGGTCGTTCGGCGGCTGGCTGCTGCTGCTCGAGGAGTTCGGCACCTGGCCGCTCGCCGACGTGCTCGCGTTCGCGATCGGCTACGCCGAGAACGGCTATCCGGTGGTGCCGGGGATCACGGCGACGATCGAGCGCGTCGAGCCCCTGCTGCGCGAATGGCCCGCCTCGGCGGAGCTGTATCTGCCGCCGCCGAAGCCGGGGTCGACGTTCCGCAACCCGAAGCTCGCCGAGACGTGGCGCCGCGTGCTCGCCGAGCCCGACCCGCGGCGCGCCTACTACGAGGGCTTCGTCGCCGAGGAGATCGATCGTTTCTCCCGCGAGAACGGCGGCCTCATCACCGGCGACGACATGGCGTGCTGGCGCGCGTCGATCGAGCCGGCGGTGTCCGTCGACTATCGCGGGCTCACGGTGTGCAAGACCGGCGCGTGGGGGCAGGGGCCGTCGGGCCTGCAGCAGCTGCGCCTGCTCGAAGGCTTCGACGTCGCCTCGCTGTCGGAGCCCGAGCTCGTGCACGTGATGACCGAGTGCGCGAAGCTCGCATTCGCGGATCGCGACGCGAACTACGGCGACGCCGGTGAGGTCCCGCTCGAGCGGCTGCTCTCGCGCGAGTACGCCGACGAGCGCCGGAAGCTCGTCGGCGAGGACGCGAGCGGCGAGCTGCGGCCGGGGCTCGGCCGCCTGCCGTCGGTCGTCGCTAGTAACAGTCTGTTACTAGGTGCCGGAGAGCCGACCCGCGGAGACACGGTTCACATCGACGTGGCCGATCGGTGGGGCAACCTCGTGTCCGCGACTCCGAGTGGGGGCTGGCTGCAGAGCTCGCCGACGATCCCGGCGCTCGGCTGGCCGCTCGGCTCGCGCGCGCAGATGTTCTGGCTCGAGGAAGGGCTGCCGTCGTCGCTCGTGCCCGGCACGCGGCCCCGCACGACGCTCTCGCCCGGGCTCGTGCTCCGCGAGGGCGAGCCGTGGCTCGCGTACGGCACGCCGGGCGGCGACCAGCAGGAGCAGTGGGCGCTGCACGCGCTCGTCCGCCACGTCGACCGCGGACTGAACCTGCAGGAGGCGATCGACGCGCCGGAATGGCACACCGACCACCTGATCGCGTCGTTCTACCCGCGCGGCGTCAAGCTGCGGTCGCTGACGGTCGAGTCGCGCCTCGACGGGGTCGACGAGCTCCGCCGCCGGGGGCACGAGGTCACGGTCGCGGACGCCTGGTCGCTCGGGCGCAACAGCATGGTCAAGCGCGAGGGCGGCCAGATCCTCGCCGCCGCGAACCCGCGCGTGATGCAGGGTTACGCGGTTTGTCGCTAAGCTCTCACGCATAGTCGCTGACTAGCCCCCACCGGATGATGGAACCCCGTTATGACCCGCACGGGGTCGAGGAGCGCTGGCAGCGGACCTGGGAAGACGAGGGTCTCTACAACGCGGACCCCGACCCGGCGAAGACGCCGTACGTCGACGCGCACCCGCCGCCCAACGTCACGGGCGAGCTGCACATGGGCCACGCGCTCCAGCTCGCGCTCGGCGACCTGATGATCCGCATGAAGCGGATGCAGGGCTTCAATGCGCTGTTCCAGCCCGGCTACGACCACGCCGGCATCTCGACCCAGAACGTCGTCGAGAAGCAGCTCGTCGCCGAAGGGACGTCGCGCCAGGAGATCGGACGCGAGGCGTTCGAGGAGCGCGTCTGGGCGTGGCTGCACGAGTACGGCGGGAAGATCCTCCACCAGTTCCGGCGCATGGGCGCGTCGCTCGACTACCGGCGCACGCGCTTCACCATGGACGAGAACTACGTGCGCGCCGTGATGCGCTTCTTCGTGCACCTCTACAGCCGCGGCTGGATCTATCGCGCGAACCGGATCATCAACTGGTGCCCACATCATCAGACGTCGCTCTCCGACCTCGAGCTGGAGCACGAGGACGTCGACGACACGCTGTCGACGATCCGCTATCCGCTTGCCGACGGCGACGGATACATCGCGATCGCGACCGTGCGCCCGGCGACGATTCCCGCCGACGTCGCCGTCGCCGTGCACCCGGACGACGAGCGGTACGCGCAGTTCGTCGGCCGCGAGGTGATCGTGCCGTGGACGGAGGCGCGGGTGCCGGTGATCGCGGACGAGCGCGTCGAGATGGACTTCGGCACCGGCGCGCTGAAGATCACGCCTGCGCACGACCCGAAGGACTTCGAGATCGGCCGTGAGCACGGGCTGCCCGAGCCGTCGGTGCTCGGGCCCGACGGGCGCGTCACCGCAGCGGGCCTCGAGGGGCTCAAGCAGGACGAGGCGGCGCAGCGGATCCTCGACTGGTGCAAGGAGCGCGGCCTGCTCGAGAAGCGCGAGCACTACCGGCACAGCGTCGCGTTCTGCGAGCGCTGCCACACGCGCATCGAGCCGCGCATCTCGCTGCAGTGGTGGTGCTCGATGGACGAGATCAAGCAGCGGCCGCTCGAGGCATTGCGCGCGCGGGAGATCGTCTTCCATCCCGAGTCGCAGCACCGGTTCGCGATCGACTCGCTCGAGAACGCGCCGGACTGGAACATCTCGCGGCAGATCTGGTGGGGTCATCAGATCCCCGCGTGGTACTGCCCCGACGGGCACGTCACCGTCGCCGAGACCGCGCCGGATGCTTGTGCGGAGTGCGGCTCCGCCGAGCTGACGCGCGAGACGGACGTGCTCGACACGTGGTTCTCGTCGGCGCTGTGGCCGTTCGCGACGCTCGGCTGGCCCGACGAGACCGACGACCTGAAGTACTTCTACCCCGGCGACCTGCAGACGACGGCGCGCGAGATCATCCGCCTCTGGGAGAACCGGATGATCTTCTCCGGCTTCGAGCTGATCGGCGAGAAGCCGTTCAGCAACGTGATCATCCACTCGACCGTGCTTGCGCCCGACGGGCGCCGCATGTCGAAGTCGCTCGGCACCGGCATCGACCCGCTCGAGCTGATCGACAAGTACGGGACCGACGCGACGCGGTACGGGCTGATGAAGAACTCGCTCACGCAGGACGTGCGGTTCTCGTACTCCGCTATCGAGGAGGGCGGAAAGCTCGCGAACAAGCTGTGGAACGCGGCGCGCCTCATCGTCACGTCGTGCGAGGGCGCGCTGCCGGCGGAGAAGCCGTCGTCGCTCGAGGAGCGCTGGATCCTTGCCCGTCTCTCGCAGACGCAGCGGCGCGTCGAGTCGCTCCTCGCGGAGTTCGACTTCGCGCACACGATGGACGAGCTGTACCACGTCACGTTCGACGACTTCTGCGACTGGTACCTCGAGGCGGTCAAGGCGCGCCTCTACGACGGCGACGCCGACGCGCGCGCGACGGCGACGGCGGCGCTCGAGCGGCTGCTCAAGCTGCTGCATCCGGCGATGCCCCACGTGACGGAGGAGATCTGGTCGTTCCTGCCGGAGCGGCAGTCGCGCTTGATCGTCGCGCCGTGGCCGGAGGCCGGCGCGGAGGAGGGAGCCGACGCGCTCGACCGCGTGCAGGAGCTCGCGGTGATGTTCCGCCGGTCCGGCGTGGTGCCGCCGCTCGACGGCGACGAGAAGCGCATCTTCGACGCGGTCGTCAAGCCGGAGCGTGCCGTCGCGAACGGCAACGCCGACGCGGAGATCGCTCGGCTGCGCAAGGAGGTCGAGCGCGCGGAGAAGATGCTCGCGAACGAGCGCTTCGTCGCGAACGCCCCGGCCGAGGTGGTTGCCGCCGAGCGCGAGAAGCTCGAGCGGTATCGCCGGGAGCTCGATGCCATCGGCGGCTGAGCTTCACGACGGCGACCTCGTCCTGCGGCCGTGGGTCGACGAGGATGCGGAGGCCGTCGGCTACACACAGCGGTCGCCGGAGATCGGCGAGTTCTTCGGCTCGGCGTTCGGCGACTGGCCCGAGTTCGACCCCGACGCGCCGCGCTGGGCGATCGTCGAGGGCGGCGTGCCGGTCGGCCGCATCTGGACGGCGTTCGGCAAGCGGCCGTTCGAGGTCGGCTACTACCTCCGCCCGGACGCCTGGGGCCGCGGTCTCGCGACGCGCTCGCTGATCCTCGTGCGCGACTGGTTCGACGAGCCGCTGGAGCTGTGCACGCACCCGCGCAACGAGCGCTCGCAACGCGTCGCGGAGCGCGCCGGCTTCCGCCGCGACGGCGTCGTCGAGAACTACGCGCGCTTCAAGGACGGCGAGACGGCCGCGTGGCGCTACGTGTGGCCGTGACGGTCCCGTCACGGTGGCTGGCACAAGACATGTCTCGCCCGCCGCAGGTGATTTGCAGGGAAGGTGACTCTCTCGTCTCACTCTCGTGACACTTCGTTGACGGTGGCTGACACCGGACACGTCGCCTGGCTCGAGTCGCTGTCGCCGTGGCCGACCGACGGGTTCGGCACCGAGCGGATGCGCGCGCTGCTCGAGCGGCTCGGTAACCCGCAGCGGACGTTCGAGGCCGTGCACGTCGTCGGGACGAAGGGCAAGTCGACTGCGGCGCGCCGGATCGCACGCACGATCGGCGGGCCGGCATACACGTCCCCGCACGTCGAGGGCTGGCACGAGCGCCTCGACACCGACCCGGCCGGCTTCGCCGCGGCGATCGCACGCGTCCGCGCGGCCGCCGAGGAGCTGGGCGCGACCCAGTTCGAGACGGTGACCGCGGCCGCGTTCGCCGACTTCGCCGCGCGCGGCGCGACGGTCGCCGCGATCGAGGCCGGCCTCGGCGGGCGGCACGACGCGACCAACGTGATCGACGCGCGCGCCGTGCTGCTGACGAACGTCGGCCTCGAGCACACGGAGGTGCTCGGCGAGACGCGGGAGGAGATCGCCGCCGAGAAGCTCGCCGTCGCCGGGCCCGACGCGACGGTCGTCCTGCCCGACGACGAGTTCGCCGGCCTCGTCCCCGGGCGCGAGATCCTCCTCGGCGGTGCGCGCGAGGCGGCGGCCGCCTTCCTCGGCCGCGACACGGAGCTCGCCGAGGCCGCCCTGCCGGGCCGCCTCGAGATTCGCGGCGAGGAGGTTCGGGACGGGGCCCACACACCGGAGGCGGTCGACTGGCTGTTGCAGCGGCTGCCGCCGCCGGCCGACTACGCCGTCGTCGCCTCGATCCTGGCCGACAAGGACGCCGCCGGGATCCTCGAGCGCCTCGCCGCAGCGGGGCGGACGCTCGTCGCCACGCAGTCGACGAACCCGCGCGCGCTGCCCGCCGCGGCCGTCGCCGAGGCCGCCCGCGGGCACTTCGAGACGGTCGAGATCGAGCCCGACCCGCACCGCGCGCTCACCCGTGCGAGGGATCGAACGAGCCGGGTTCTCATCACCGGCTCGCTATACCTCCTTGCCGATCTCTCGCATGACGACTGAAATACATACGATGCCCAGGCCCCGTGAACGCGTCAGCGTCTTCCTCTTCGCCCTCACGCTGGTCGGACTTTTCGTCGGCGCCGCGTTTGCGGTTGGGTACGTCCTAGGAAGAATCCTCCTGTGATCGCCAGCACCTTCGGAAACTTCTTCCACTCGTCGGCGTGGTACGTCATCCGCAACCTGGCGATCCTGCTCGTGATCGTCTTCTGGGTGGCGACCGTGTACTGGGTGTACAAGGACGCGCGCCGGCGCATCGCCGACCACATGCTCGTCTGGGTGGCGACCGTGCTCGGCGTCGTCCCGTTCCTCGGGCCGCTGATCTACATGCTGTTCCGCCCGCCCGAGTACCTCGACGACGTGCGCGAGCGTGAGCTCGAGATCCGCGCGATGGAGGAGCGCCTCGGCGGCGGCACGTCGCGCTGCCCGGTCTGCCGCGCGCACGTGGACGACGACTTCCTCGTCTGCCCGGTCTGCACGACGCGCCTGCGCCAGGCATGCGGCACGTGCGGCAAGCCGCTCGAGGCGGCGTGGCAGCTGTGCCCGTACTGCGAGACGCCGGTGCCGGGCGACCCCGCGGCGACGATCGCGGCGCCGCCGGTCCGCACGACGCGGTCACGCTCGCCGCGCGCTTCCAGCTAACCTCCGCGCGGCATGGCAGTCGAACGCACGTTGATCCTGGCGAAGCCGGACGCCGTCGAGCGGAATCTCGCCGGCGAGATCCTGGCGACCTTCGAGCGCCGCGGACTGAAGCTGCGCGCGGCGCGGTTCGTCACCGCGAGCCGCGAGCTCGGCGAGACGCACTACGCCGAGCACAAGGAGAAGCCCTTCTTCGGCGAGCTCGTCTCGTTCATCACCTCGGGCCCGACGCTCGCGTTCGTGCTCGAGGGTGAAGGCGCGATCGCGACGTGCCGCGTCACGATCGGCGCGACGAACCCCGCCGACGCCGCGCCGGGGTCGCTGCGCGGCCGCTTCGCGCTCGCGATGCCGAACAACCTCGTGCACGGCAGCGACTCGCCCGAGTCGGCCGAGCGCGAGATCGGGATCTGGTTCCCGGATGGACTGGCGTAGCGACGCTGCGGCGAACGCTGCGCAGTGGACCGAAGCCAACAGCGAGTACACCGACCGGAACGCCGAGGACAACTGGGCGCTCGACGGCATCACGTGGGGCGTCTGGGCGGTCGACGAGTCCGAGCTGAACGTGCTCGGCGACGTCGCCGGCCTCGACATCGTCGAGCTCGGCTGCGGCACCGCGTACTTTTCCGCCTGGCTCGCGAAGCGCGGCGCGCGTCCGGTCGGCGTCGACATCACGCCGGCACAGCTCGCGACCGCGCGGCGCATGCAGCAGAAGACCCGCATCGAGTTTCCGCTCGTCGAGGCGGACGGCGGCGACACCGGCCTTCCGTCGGCCTCGTTCGACATCGTCCATTCGGAGTACGGCGCTTCGATCTGGGTCGATCCGTACCGCTGGGTCCCCGAGGCGGCTCGGCTGCTCCGGCCCGGCGGCCGGCTGATCTTCCTGCGCAACTCGACGCTCGCGATCCTCTGCAGCATGGACGAGGGCGGGACCTCCGAGACGCTCCAGCGGCCGCAGTTCGGCATGCACCGCTTCGAGTGGCCGGACGAGGACGGCGTCGAGTTCCATCTCAGCCACGGCGACTGGATCGACCTGCTGCGCGCGAACGGGTTCGAGATCGAGCGGTTGATCGAGATCCAGGCGCCGGCCGACGCCGAGACGCACACCTATTACTCCTACGTCACCGCCGAGTGGGCGAGACAGTGGCCGGCCGAGGAGCTATGGGTAGCCCGGTTGCGCCGCCGCTGATCCTCGCGTCGCGCTCGCCGCAGCGGCGCGCGATCCTCGAGCAGCTGCGCATCCCGTTCGAGGTCGTCGAGCCGGACTTCGACGAGGTCGACGGGACGAGCCCGCTCGATCGCGCGGTCGGCAAGGCGCGCAGCGTCGAGTGCGTCGACGAGCGGCCGGTGCTCGGCGTCGACACCGAGGTGCTGCTCGACGACGAGCTCCTCGGCAAGCCGGCCGACGCGACCGAGGCGGAGGCGATGCTCGAGCGGCTCGGGGGCCGCACGCACGAGGTGGTCGCCGGCCTGTGCCTGCGCACGCTCGGCTGGGAGGAGCAGCACACCGAGGTCACGCGTGTGACGTTCCGCGTGCTGACGCCGCGCGACCTCGCCGTCTACGTCGCGAGCGGCGAGTGGGAGGGGCGTGCCGGCAGCTACGCGATCCAGGGCCTCGGCGCGTCGCTCGTCGAGCGCATCGAGGGCGACTACCTGAACATCGTCGGTCTGCCGGTGACGAAGCTCGTCGAGCTGCTCGCCACGCGCTTTGCGGGCGTGTACGGCTTCGGGTGATGCACGAGAACGAGCTGCCGATCGACGACGCGCTCGTGCGCCGCCTCGTCGACGGGCAGTTCCCCGAGTGGGCCGCGCTTCCCCTGCGGCGGATCGAGCCTTGGGGCACCGTGAACGCGATCTACCGGCTCGGAGACGAGCTGTCCGTGCGCCTGCCGCGCCTGATCGAGTGGTCGCTCGATGGTCGCGAGCTCGACTGGCTTCCGAAGCTCGCGCCGCTGTTGCCGCTCGCCATCCCGGCTCCGCTCGCAATCGGCGAGCCGGCCGACGGCTATCCGTGCCGCTGGTCGGTCGTCCGGTGGCTCGAGGGGGCGCACGGCGCAGCCGAGCCGGTGCAGGCGGCGCGCGAACTTGCTGCGTTCGTGCGGGCCTTGCGCGCGGTCGACGCAACCGGCGCTCCGGCGATCCACGACCGGCTCGCGCATCGCGGCGACGACATGCGCGCGGTCGTCGCGCAGTGCGGCGAACGCGCCGTCGAAGTTTGGGAGGCGGCGCTTGCTGCGCCCGCCTGGGACGGCGCGCCGGTCCTCTGCCACGCCGATCTCGACGCGCGCAACTGGCTCGTGCGCGACGGCCGCATCACCGGGATCATCGACTGGGGCGGGCTCGCCGCGGGCGACCCGGCCGCCGACGTGATGGTCGCCTGGAAGCTGCACTCCGCCGAGGCGGTGCAGGTGTTCCGCGACGTGCTCGGAGTCGACGACCACACGTGGACGCGTGCGCGTGGCTGGGTCGTCGCACAGGCGGCCGCCGCGCTCGGGTACTACACGATGGAGAACAACGCGCCGCTCGTCGTCGAGTCACAGCGGTGGCTCGAGCTCGCGCTCTAGCCAGCCGTCGTACGCGACGAGACCGCCTTCGCCGAAGCGCGCGTATGCCTCCTTCGGCACGGTGGTCTCCTCCTCGACGCCTGCGCCGTGGCGGATCGCCGCGTCGTCGACGGTGTAGGCACCCCAGTCGTCGCCGGTCGACTTGTCGCGCGCGCCGACCGCGACGACGACGCACGGGCCGCCGAGGATCGTGTGCTTCGCGCCGGGCGGGCAGTGCACGAAGTCCCATGCGCGCAGCGCGCGTTCTTCGCCTTCGACGATCAGCAGCGCCTCGCCGGCCAGCACGAGGAAGTCCTCCTGGTCGGCTTCCCAGTGGTACATCGACATCGGCTCGCCGGGGCCGAGCACCTGGAGGTTGATGCCGAGCTGGTGGAAGTCGAGCGCGCCCTCGAAGCCGGCGCCCTCGAACTCGCAGAGGACGCCGCGGCCGGGCCGCTGCCACCACTGCGCGTCCCGCGCGTTGAGCACGAACCAGCCTTCGCCCTTCGGGACGAGGCCGCGCTCCGTCGCGACCAGCTCGGCTTCCACGCGGAGAGCTTGACATGTGCCCGCTGCACGCCTATTATCTAGTTAGCTAGATAAACCAAGTTCAACCATGATCCAATTCCACCTCGAACGATCCGGCGTCCCGACCTACCTGCAGCTCGTCCAGCAGGTGCACCAGGCGGTGCGCCTCGGCGTCCTCAAGCCGGGCGACCAGCTGCCGACCGTCAAGGAGGTCGTCGGCACGCTGACGATCAACCCCAACACCGTGCTGCGCGCGTACAAGCAACTCGACCTGGAGGGGATCGTCGAAGGCCGTCGCGGTGTCGGGACCTTCGTCGCGAACGACATCGCGCCGGTGCCGCCGGACGACGACCGCAAGGCGCTGCGCAGCGCGCTCGAGCGCTGGCTGGCCCGTGCGCGCGCGGCCGGGCTGCGCGACGACGAGATTGCGACCCTGTTCGACGACACGATCCGCCCACCGGCGATCTCGAGGGTGGCGTGAACGCCATCCGCACCGAGGGGCTCGGCAAGCGCTACGGCATGACGTGGGCGCTGCGCGACTGCAACCTCGAGATCCCGGCCGGCTCGGTCACGGCGCTCGTCGGCCCGAACGGCGCCGGCAAGACGACGCTGCTGAAGCTCGTCGTCGGGCTCACGCGCCCGAGTGCGGGCAGCGTCGACGTGCTGGGCCTCGTTCCGCGCGAAGACGAGCGCGAGCTCATGCCCCGCCTCGGCTTCGTCGCGCAGGATCACCCGCTGCACATGGGGTTCTCGGTGCGCGACACGCTCTCACTCGGTCGCCGCCTGAACCCGGGGTGGAACGACGATCTCGCGCGGCAGCGCATCGAGCACCTCCGTCTCCCGCTCGAGCGCAAGATCGGACAGCTGTCGGGTGGCCAGCAGGCGCAAGTCGCACTCACCCTCGCTCTGGCCAAGGAGCCCGAGCTGCTGGTGCTCGACGAGCCCGTCGCGGCGCTCGACCCGCTCGCGCGCCGCGAGTTCCTGAACTCGCTGATGGAAGCGGTGGCCGAGCGCGAGATGGCAGTCGTTCTGTCGTCGCACATCGTCACCGACCTCGAGCGCGTGTGCGACCACCTGGTGATCCTGTCCGACTCGCGGCCGCTGCTCGTCGGCCCGATCGAAGAGCTCGTCGCGAGTCACCGGCTGTTGACCGGCCCGGTCGCGGATCCGGCCGAGGTCGCGCGCGTGCACGACGTCGTCCGCGCAACCCACACGAAGCGTCAGACGAGCTTGCTCGTGCGCGCGAACGGCCACGTGTACGACTCGGTGTGGGAGCTGCACGAGGTCGACCTGGAAGAGATCGTCCTTGCATACCTCGGCTACGGCGTCGCCGAGCACGAGCCCCGGGCGGTGACCCGATGATCTGGCTCGGCTGGCGCCAGCAGCGCACGGAGACGCTGATTGCAGCGGCGTTGCTTGCCCTCGTCGCGGCGATCCTCGTGCCGTCGGGGATCGAGATGGCGCACGCGTACACGCGCGACGGGCTGGCGCACTGCGTCGACATGACGCAGGGGCCGACGTGCGGCAACGTCGTCTCGTCGTTCGAGCAGCGGTTCTCCAAGTACACGGCGCTCATCGGCTGGTTCAACCTCGTGCCCGGGCTCTTCGGCGTGGCGTTCGCTGCGCCGTTCGTCCTCGAGCTTGAGCGCGGCACACACCGGCTCGCGTGGACGCAGAGCATCACCCGCCGCCGCTGGGTCACGACGAAGCTTGCGCTCGCGGTCGGCTCGACCGTGCTTGTCGCGGGCGCGCTGATCGTGATCCTGGTCTGGTGGCGCGCGCCGCTCGTTCGTCTCGACGGCCGCATGGACGGCAGCGCGTTCGACTCGCAGGGGACCGTCATCTTCGGCTATTCGCTGTTCGCACTCGGCTTGGCGCTTGCGATCGGCGCCGTCTGGCGCCGCGCGGTCCCGGCCGTGATGGTCGCCTACGTCGGCTACTTCATCGCCCGGATCTTCACCGACTCGGCTCTGCGCCAGCACTTTGTCGCCCCGCGCTCGCTGACCTGGCCCGCCGGGCAGGCTCAGCCGGCCGCGGTGCAGCATGCGTGGGTGATCTCGCAAAGCGTGGTGGGGCCGCTCGACCGGGCGACGTGCCTCAAGCAGGGCGCTGCGAGCATCAAGCAATGCCTTGCGTTGAGTGGAGGCAGCATCCACTCCGTGTTCGTGCCCGCAAGCAAGTTCTGGGTGCTGCAAGGCATCGAGACTGGATTGTTCGGCGGCATCGCCGTCGCGCTGATCGCGTTCGCCGGCTGGTGGACGCTATACCGCGAGTAACGCGATTCCCGCGAACACGAGCACGGAGCCCGCGAGCCGTGCGCGCGACACGCGCTCCGACAGCACGCGCGACGCGAGCGCGGTTGCGATCACGACCGACGCCGAACGCACCGCGAGCACCGACGCAGCGGACCCGTGACGCAGCGCGAGCAGGCCGAGCAGGAACGACCCGAGGTTCGTGACGCCGGCTGCGGCGATGGGCCAGCCGAGCGAGCGACGGATCGCGCGTGCGCCGACGAGCGGGGGATACACGATGCACGGCCCGGCGAGCGTCAGCACGAAATAGGTGAGCGCGCCGGCGCGGTGGATGCCGACGCGGTCGACCATCGTGTAGGCGGCGATCGTCGCTGCGATCGTCGCCGTCAACAGCAGCGCCGTCGCATCGCCGCCTGCTCCGACCCCGCGCACGGCGACGACACCGACTGCTACCAGGACGACGCCTGCGACCTCGGAGGGCGAGACCCCGTGGCCGAGCGCGACGATGCCGAACAGGAGCACGAGCACCGGCGCCAGGCCGCGGGTCAGCGGGTAGACGAACGAGACCTCGCCGCCGCGGTAGGCGAGCGCAAGCGCGACGACGTACACGACCTCGAGCAGCGTCGAGGCGAGCGCCCAGGGCCAGACCGAGGCGTCCGCGTGCCACCACACGACGGCGAACGGCAGGGCCAGCGCCACCGAGACGAGAAAGGTCGCGGCGGTGGCCGCCTGCACGTCCCGCGCGCGGCCGAGCAGGAGGTTCCATGCCGC
>Ga0070741_10006192_pt1 | contig 25922 bp, 21 predicted proteins | sample Coa_R1_4_FD_66440 | JGI IMG/M metagenome (GOLD analysis project Ga0070741, IMG submission 66440) | Surface soil microbial communities from Centralia Pennsylvania, which are recovering from an underground coalmine fire - Coalmine... | ecosystem: Environmental > Terrestrial > Soil > Unclassified ... | reverse complement strand
AGCCCGCTGATGTAGTGGCCAAAGCGCGGCAGCTCTATCGGTATTAAGGGACGCATGGAGGCCCCCTCGTCTTACCACCGGAGTTAGACCAGTCTTGGCCCTCGGCCAGACCGGCTGCCAGCGAGCGGGGCGGGGCACGGCTGTCCAAAAATTTCCCGCGCGGCGATACTATATTGGAGCATCACCATACTGAAGCCGCGCGGCCGGCGCTTCCAGCAATTCCGGCGGCCTGCGACGCGCAGCCCGGAGGAGGAGCAGCATGCGAAGGATCTTTCTTGCAGCCTTGATTTTGCTTTGGACCCCCAGTCTGGCCCCAGCAGCAAACAATTTGCAGATATATTTCATCGACGTGGAGGGCGGCGCGGCTACGCTGATCGTGACTCCTGCGGGCGAATCCCTTTTGGCCGATACCGGCAACCCGGGGAACGAGGATCGAGACCCGAAACGGATTTACCAGGCTACCCAACTGGCGGGTCTCAAAAAGATCGACTACGTGCTGATCACCCATTTCGACGGTGACCACGTAGGCGGCGTCCCGGCCCTGGCCAAGATGATTCCGGTGGGCAAGTTTCTGGACCATGGCGACTCCATCCAGACGGGAACGCCGGCGGGAGCCAGACTGTGGGAAGGCTACTTGTCCGTGGCCACGGGTAAGCGCATCAGCCTGAAGGCCGGCGATAAGATTCCGTTGAAGGGCGTCCAGGTGCAGGCCGTTTCCTCGAATGGAGATGTGCTGGCGAAACCGATCAACGGCGGCAAATCCAACGAAGCGCTTTGCAAGGATGCCCAGCAGAAAGAACCTGACAGAACCGAGAATGCCCGGAGCCTGGGATTCCTCCTGACTTATGGGAAATTCAAGTTTCTGGATGTTGGCGATCTGACCTGGGACAAAGAGATGCTGCTTGCCTGTCCGGTAAACAAGCTAGGGACCGTGACGGTTTACCAAGCGACGCACCACGGGTTTTTCAACGACCGCTCGGGCGCGCCGGCGCATGTGTTTGCCATCCAGCCGCAGGTGGTTATCGTGAATAACGGCCCGCGCAAGGGACTAGGGACGCCGGAACTTTATGAGCGGATCACCAAAATCCCCGGCGTCGAGGGCATCTGGCAGGGTCATCTCTCGCTTGCCCTCGACCAGCAGCACAATACAGACGAGCAGATGATCGCCAATCTTGAGCCGACGGATCAGTGTAAAGGGAACTGGCTGAAGATCACCGTCGAACCCAATGGCCGCTATACCGTCACAAACGGACGTAACAACTTCAGCAAAAGCTACTCGGCCCGGTAAGCCCCGGGCGCGGCGGCTCCGCCGGATTCGCCGTGTGCTGCTCTATTTCCGTTTGAACCCGGCCGGGATCGCCACGTCGGCGGCTGTGACGTCGGTCAAGACCTTCACCAGCTCGTGATTCATAGTCATGATGGTGGCGCGGCCCGGCGCAGCATTTTCCTGCTGTTTTTGCTGTTGCTGCTCGGCTCGTTTGCGGACCGCCCTTCGGCCCAGTCCTCCCAGCAGGCCGCCCACGGACGTGATGTTGGTCGTCGAACTGTCGCTCGCCTGCGATTTCTGCTGCTGTTGCCGCTGCATCTGTTCCGGGCTGGCAACCGACTCCATGTTCATCACGGTGAGAATGGGTGTTCCGTCCATGTTCACGTTCTCGGCCTGAAATTTGCCGATCGCATCCTTCATCATGGGGTACATGGCCATGGCCGCCGCCATCTGCTCGGCGGAGGGAACCATGGCGAACGAACCGCTCAGCTTTTCCGAATAACGGCGGTCGAAATCGTTGATCTCTTTCATGGCGGCGATCCGCGGGCCAAGCCACTCGTGGGTGGTCATGACCATGCCGCCGCTCTCCTCGAGCGTTTTTCCCTTCTCATGAACGGTGATGGTCATTATGACCTCCCGGCAGTCATAGCCGTTGAGGTTTTTCTTCTCGCCTGATTCCTTGAGGTCGAAATCGATCTGCATTTGTTTCGCATTCGGATCGGTTTTGGGTTCCGCCGAGGGCTGTGTGGGCTCGCCGCTCCTGGCCTTCTGCTCCGCCTCCTGCATCCGGCGGCGCATCTCGTCGAAGGTCACGACGTGATAGGTTTTGGCCCGCATATCGAGCTCGTAGACCTTCTCTTCATCGAGGTCTATGATGCGGCCAGTCGTGTCGTTGACCGTCATCTTGCGGTTGCCCCGCACGGCTACCGTATCAACAACGCCCTCGCGGGCGGCCCGGCCTCCGAACATGCCCATCAGGCGGCCCATCATGCCCGCGAAATGCACCTGACTCTTCTCCTGGGTTTTCACATCGGCCCGGGCCGCCATGGCCGCGCACAAAACACCCGAGAGCAACACAATCCTTTTCATAAGCCTCTCCCCAGGGTCCGATAATACAGAGGAAGGCGCCGGCAGGGCAATAGAACTCAGGCCATACTCCGGCCCCGATGCTGCCCCCCCGAGCGCGGAGAAGCCGGTACGGACTTGCGCTGCCTGCCCGTTTCGCGCCGCTACTCCTCTTCTTCCTCTTCGCCGGCGCGAGCGGCTTTGGCGGCGGCGATCACCTTTTCGGCGATGGGAGCGGGCACAAAGTCATAGGTAGCAAATTCCATGGTGTAGGACGCCCGGCCCTGCGTCATGGAAGTGAGATCATTGGCGTAGCTCAGCATTTCGGCCATCGGGACCTGAGCTTTGATGATCTGCGTGTTCCCCTTGGTGTCCATGCCCAGAACGCGGCCCCGGCGGCTGTTCAAGTCTCCCATCAGATCTCCGGCGAACTCCATCGGCGTGTGGATCTCCACGTTCATGATCGGCTCGAGCAAAGCGGGCTTGGCCTGTTCCATCGCGGCTTTGAACGCCTTGCGGCCCGCCAGCTTGAACGACATTTCCGAAGAATCCACTTCGTGGTAGGAGCCGTCATAGAGGATGACTTTGAAATCCACGACCGGATAGCCGGCCAGATAGCCTCGCTCGGCCGCTTCCAAAATCCCTTTTTCCACAGCGGGAATAAAGGTTTTGGGAATGGCGCCGCCGAAGATGTCATTGACAAATTCAAAATTCGCGCCGCGGGGCAGAGGCTCCACCTTGATCTTGCAATCGCCGAACTGCCCGTGGCCGCCGGTCTGCTTTTTATGCCGGCCTTGCACGTCCGCACGGCCGCGAATGGTCTCGCGATAGGGAATTTTGGGTGCTTTTAGCGTGACCTCGACGCCATATCGCTTCTTCAGCCGGCTGACGATGACCTCCACATGCTGCTGCCCCGATCCCGCCAGGAGAAATTCCTTCGTCTGGGGGTCGCGATAGAAGCGCAAAGACTGATCTTCTTCCAGAATCCGGTGGATGGCGGCGCTCATGCGGTCCTCGTCCTGCCGCGATTTGGGTTCGAGCGCGTACGCGATGGCGGGAACCGGCAGCACGACGGTGGGATACAGGATCGGCGAACCCTTGTCGCCGAGCGAATCGCCCGTCAGCGTTTCCTTCAGCTTGGCTACCGCTCCGATATCGCCGGCGTGAATTTCCGTGACGGGAGTTACGGTCTTGCCAAACAAAATGCCGATGTGGGAAAAGCGCTCCATCGCGCCGCGCGTGTAGTTGTAAACGTTCGCGTCGTTTTTAAGCACGCCGGATATGACCTTGAAATAGGTGACGCGGCCGGCGAAAGGATCGGCGACCGTCTTGAAAACGAACAGTGACAGCGGCTCGGCATCGGAGATTTTGCGGGAAACCGGAGCCCCGTCGGGGCTCCTGCCCTGCATCTCGCCGCGATCGGCCGGCGCAGGCATATTTTCGGCCAGAAAATTCAGGATGAGATCCGATCCCATATTGCGGATCGCGGAGGCGCATAAAATCGGCACGATGCGGCGCTGGCGAACGGCGTCGCGCAGGCCCTCCACGATGTGCTCCGGCGAGAGGGTGCCCTTGTCAAAAAACTCCTCCATCAGGGCGTCATTGCCCTCGGCGATCATCTCGATCAGAGCCTCATGCGCCTTTTGCGCGGCCTCCGACAAGTCGGCGGGAATCGCTTCTTCCTTTGCCTTGCCGTCGCCGTCGGTCGTGTACGCGTAGGCCTTCAGCGACACCAGATCCACCACGCCCTTGAAATCCCGCTCCGCCCCTATGGGCAACTGGACGGGGACGGCAGTCCGCCCGAAAATCTCATGAATGTTTTCGAGCGATCGCTCGAAACTCGCCCGCTCCCGATCCAGCTTGTTTACGACGATGGCGCGGGGAAGCTGGTACTCGTCGGCGTAGGCCCAGACTTTCTCGGTCTGCACCTCCACGCCGCTGACGGCATCGACCACTACCAGGGCCGAGTCGGCGGCGATCAGCGCGCTTTTCGCGTCGTGGATGAAGATGTTGTATCCGGGGGTATCGATGAAGTTCAGCTTGGTTTTATTCCACTCGAGAAACGCGACCGCCGAGGAAATCGTGATCTTGCGAGCCTGCTCTTCCTCGTCAAAATCTGTGACCGTATTGCCTTCCTCGACCCGAGTTAGACGGTTGGTGGCCCCGCCCGTGTAGAGGAACCCGGCGACCAGGCTCGTTTTGCCGCAGTCGCCGTGGCCGACCACTCCGATATTGCGAATATCCTTGCCTTCGTAGACTTTCATACAGGAATGATTGCCGATCAGGGGCGCTAAGCCCCGCAGATAGCGGCCCTTAGAAAATCAGCGTAACGCAAACCGAGCATAGTATCACAAGTGGACGAAGAACGCCGCCCGCCCCTGGAGTCCTGGCGGCGCACACGGCTGCCGCGTCCCAAAGCGGCGCCGGATCCGGCGGCGTCCGGAGGCTTGCTATAATTTTCGCCAGGGAGCAGTTGGTATGTCGGTCGTCGAAGTTGCATTGCCGGGTCCCGAGACCATCGCGCGCTACGAGCCGGTGATCGGCCTGGAAGTGCACGTCCAGCTGATGACCAGGACCAAGCTGTTTTGCGGCTGCTCCACGGAATTCGGTTCGCCGCCCAATACCCAGGTCTGTCCGGTTTGCCTGGGACTGCCCGGCGCTCTGCCGGTAATCAACCGCGAGGCGGTCGCCCTGGCCGTCCGCGCGGCCCTGGCTCTGAATTGCGAGGTTCGCTCATCCTCGCGCTTCGCCCGCAAGAATTACTTTTATCCAGACCTGCCGAAGGGATACCAGATTTCGCAGTACGACAAGCCTCTGGCCGAGCACGGCTGGCTGGATGTGCCGCTCGACGGCGGCTTTAAGCGGGTCGGCGTCACCCGCGTGCATCTCGAGGATGACGCCGGCAAATCGATTCACGACGGCTACAAGGATTCGGATCGGTACAGCTACGTCGATCTGAACCGCAGCGGCGTGCCTCTGATCGAGATCGTAAGCGAGCCGGACATTCGCAGCTCCGCGGAAGCTTACGCCTACCTCACCGAATTGAAGCAGATCATGCAGTACATTTCCGTATCCACCTGCGATATGGAAAAGGGGCATTTGCGGTGCGACGCCAATGTCTCAGTGCGCCTGCGCGGGGCGGCCAAGTTCGGCACCAAGGCGGAAGTGAAAAACCTGAACTCTTTCCGCTATCTCCAGAAAGCGTTGGATTACGAGATCTCGCGGCAAGTGGGAGTGCTGGAGAGCGGCGGCGCCATTCTCCAGGAGACGCGGCTGTTCAACGTGGAGACCGGCGAAACCGTGGGAATGCGCTCGAAGGAGCACGCTCACGACTACCGCTACTTCCCGGAGCCCGATCTGCTGCCGCTCGTGGTGAGTGAAAGCTGGCGCGAACAGATCCGCGCTTCCATGCCCGAGCTGCCGGCAGCCAAGCGCAAGAGATTTGTCGAGCAATACGGGATTCCCGATTACGACGCGCAGGTCCTCACGCTGGCCCCCGCTCTGGCGGACTACTTCGAGGAAGTGGCGCGGCAGAGCGGGGAACCGAAAGCGGCTTCCAACTGGGTGATGGGCGAGCTGACCGGAGCGCTGAAGGCAGCCGGCAAGCCGATCGAGGAATCGGCCGTCAGCGCCGCCAATCTGGCGGAGCTGGTGCGCCTCATCGCCGCCGGAGAGATCTCCGGCAAGTTGGCTAAGGATATTTTTGCCAAAATGTTTTCGACCGGCCGCTCCGCCTCCGAGATCATCGAAGCGGAAGGCCTGAAGCAGATCAGCGACACGGGCGAGCTGGAAAAGATGGTGGACGACATTCTCGCCGCTAACCCCAAGCAAGTCGAACAGTACAAGAACGGCAAGAAAGGCGTGCTCGGCTTCTTTGTAGGACAGGTCATGAAGGCGACTCGCGGCCAGGCGAATCCGGCAGTAGTCAATGAAATCCTCGGCCGGAAGCTGGGATAGGGCGAGTCCCCTCGCTTTGAGCGCGTATTCCCTTCGGCTCGGTAAAATCCTCCCCCGCGGGTTCTATGAGCGTCCCGTCGAGCAGGTGGCGCGAGATTTATTGGGAAATTTTCTGCTTCACAAGATAGGAAACACGACGCTCGCAGGCAAAATTGTCGAGACGGAAGCGTACTTGGGCGTGAACGACCGCGCCGCGCACGCCTGGCGGGGCGTCACGCACCGCACGCGCGTTCTTTTCGGCCCTCCGGGGCATGCCTATGTCTACTTCATATATGGCATGTATGAATGCCTGAATCTGGTCGCGGAGCCCGAAGGACGCGCCGGCTGCGTGTTGGTTCGCGCCGTCGAGCCGGTGCTGGGCATCGGCGAGATGCGCCGGCGCCGCCCGGGAGCTCGGCGGCTGGAAGACCTGGCCTCGGGCCCCGGCAAGCTTACCCTGGCTATGGGGATTACGCGTAAGCATAACGGCGCGGACGTGACGCGCGGGCCGCTGGTAGTGCGCGAGCCGGCGATCCGCGAAGCTTTTCGCATTGCCGCCGGCCCCCGCGTCGGCATTACGCACAACGCCGACTGGCCCTTGCGCTTCTATATCGAAGGCAGCCCCTACGTCAGCCGCCCGGGCCGCCTTCCCGCGGCTGAGCCTGCTAACGAACAGACGGCGTCCCACGGCGCAAACCGGAAAAGGATTTGCCCGGGCGAAACGGTATAATCGCACCATGGCCGCGCAGGCGAAGCAGCCTTTGACGCTGGATGTTCTCGATCTGCGGCACTTCCAATCCCCCGATTTTGACGCGCTGCTGGGCGAAGAGGCCCAGATCTGGGCCGATAAGCTTCACTGGGATTTCCGCCCATCGTGCGATATCGTCCGCCGCTATCTGGACCTGCACGCGTTGAGCGGCTATGCGCTGATCGAGGGCCGCCAGCCTGTTGGGTATAGCTACTATGTACATGAAGACCACAAGGTCCTGATCGGCGATCTCTTCATTTCCGAACCGTACCGCACCCTCGAGGCCCAGCACCAATTGCTGCGGCACGTGGTGGAAACGGCGCAGAACACTCCGGGCGTCCGGCGCATCGAGGGGCAGCTCATGATGCTCGAGTCCGCCAGCGTCGGCTCGCTCTATCCGGCCGCGCAGCTCTCGATTTTTGAGAGAAATTTCATGCTGGCGCAGGGGATCTCGACCCTGCGGCGCGAGGTTTTCGGCGCCGTTCCGCCGGGCTCGATCGCCTTTGAGCGATGGTCGGAGCAGCAGATGGAGCAGGCGGCGAACCTCATCGCCCGCGCCTATCGCACGCACGTGGATAGCGAGATCAACGATCAATATCGCAGCGTTTCGGGAGCCCGCCGTTTCCTCCACAATATTGTGCAGTATCCCGGCTGCGGGGCCTTCTATGCCCCCGCCGCCGTCATGGCCCTCGACCGCAAAACACGCGAGCTGTGCGGCATTTCGCTGACCAGCCTGGTCAGGCCGGACGTTGGTCACATCACGCAGATCTGCGTTGCGCCCGAGTGGCGCGGGTTGGGGATCGGCTCCGAGCTGCTCTGGCGGTCCATTCAGGCCTTCCGCGAAGCGGGCTGCGCCGAGGTCAGCCTCACGGTGACCGCCGCCAACACAGGGGCCGTGCGGCTATACGAGCGCGTGGGGTTTCGTACGGTGCGGAAGTTCAGGGCTTACGTATGGGAGAATTTCCGCAAGTAGCTGTGCGCCTGACGGTCGTCCCCGGCCGTTGTTTTCGCCGCCCCGCCACAAAACAAACCGGCTGAGACCGGGCGGCCCCGCGCAAGAACTCTCCCGTTGCAAGAGCTGTACGCTGGCGACGGAAGCCCGGTGCGGAAATGCGCGGCGGCCAAATACAGATTGCCCTTCGCGTCTGCCCCCGCCAGCAGCCCGGCCGCCGGCGGGAGGGCATCGCCGTCAGGGGATTTAGCTGCGGATTGAAGATTTCCAAATCCGAGTGGCTGATTTTTTCTCCAGAGGCTGCCCTGGCCCCCTGCCGATATGGCGCGGCTGCGCGAAAAGGGAAACACAGAACGCCAAGCCGGCAAGAACTGTTCCCATTCCGCGCATTGACTCTTCCTCTCGTCATTACGCACCGACGAAGGAACCGGCAGGATTGGCGCCGCTGGCTCACATCTTCATCGCCAAATCGATCAGGGTGCGCACCGCGATCCCTGAAGGCCCCTTGGCCATATACGGCTTGGCTTCCTCGAGCCAGGCCGTGCCGGCGATATCCAGGTGAACCCAAGGCGTTGGGTCGGCGAACTCTTTCAGAAACATCGCCGCGGTAATCGCGCCGCCCCAGCGCGTTCCCACATTGGGCAAGTCGGCAATGATGCTTTTGAGCTGCTCCTTGTAGTCATCATCAAGGGGCATGGGCCACATTTTTTCGCCGCACTCCCTGGCCGAGGCGAGAAGCCGCTCAAGCCAGGTCTGGTCGTTGGTGAAAGCGCCGACGTTGTAATGGCCGAGAGCCACCACAATCGCTCCGGTGAGCGTGGCGGCATCCACCAGATGGGTGCAGCCCTGCTGGCGGGCATAGGTCATGGCGTCGGCCAAGATTAAGCGCCCCTCGGCGTCGGTGTTGATGACTTCGACTGTTTTACCCGACATGGTGGTCTGAACGTCCCCTGGCCGCTGGGCGCGGCTGCCAGGCATGTTTTCCACGCTGGGAATGAACGCCGAGACCGGAACCGACGGCTTCAGGTCAGCCAGCGCCCGCATCACAGCGATCATTGCGGCGCCGCCAGCCATATCGTATTTCATCTTTTCCATGCCCTCGGCAGGCTTGATCGAGATGCCGCCCGTGTCGAAGGTGACGGCTTTGCCCACCAGCCCCAGATGGACGTCGGAAGAAGGCGGAGAAGAGGGCCGATACCGTAGCAAAATCAGGGCCGGCGGTTCGGCGCTGCCCTGCGCCACGCCGAGCAAAGCGCCCATGCCCAGCGCCCGCATCCGCTGCTCGTCCAGGATCTCGATTTCCAGACCCTTTTCAGCCGCCATCTGCTGAGCGCGGGCGGCCAGATCTTTCGGAGCCAGGCGGTTGGCGGGCTCGTTGACTAGGCCGCGGGCAAAATTCTGGCACTCACCGGCGATAACGGCGCGGCGCAAGGCAGCTTCCAGCTTCGGGCCGTTGTTGTCAGAAACCGCGACGGAAGCCTGATCGATCCGCTTGTCGTCTTTCTTATCCGTTTTGTAGGAATCCGGCTCGAAATCGGCAGCCAGCATGCCCTCGGCGGCCGCCGCCACCTGAGCTTCCGGCGAAAAGCCGCCCGAAGGCGCGAAAACAAACTCGTGGACGCCTCTACCCTTCAGATAGCGGAGGGCTGTGCCGGCGGCCTTGCGTAACTGCGCCGCGTCGAATTTCTCCACTTTGCCTCCGCCCACCAGAAGCAGACGCTTCGCCGCGAGACCCGTCGGGTGGTGGAGGAGCACGGTGTCGAGAGCTTTTCCGGTGGTTTCGCCGGATGCGTACAGTTCCGAGAGAAGGCCGCCGGTCTGCGCGTCGAGACGGCGGAACGGCTCATCGGCGGGGGCCCCGTTGGCGCTCTCGAAAACCACAACCGCCAACGCTTCAGTAGCTATAGTTTCCTTCGGCTGGGAGTTCAGCGTGAGTTTCATGTTTACAGGCTGCGGCGGCGCATGGCTTCGCGGGCCTCGGCCTCGGCTGTCCGGGCGCGTTCCGCCTCGCGTTTATCGTGCAAGTGCTTGCCTTTGGCCAGCGCCAGCTCGCATTTGATCCTTCCTTTCTTGAGATAGAAACGAAGCGGGATGAGGGCCAGCCCTTTCTCCCGCGTTTTGCCAATCAGTTTTTGAATCTCTTGCCTGTGCAGCAGCAGCTTGCGGGCTCGCACCGGATCGTGGTTCTCGCGGTTGCCGTGCGAATAGTGGCTGATGTGGGCGTTCCGCAGCCAGGCTTCTCCGGCTTCGATCGAGACGTAGCTGTCTTTCAGTTGTACTTTGCCTTCACGCGCGGCTTTGACTTCGGTCCCGGTGAGCGCCAGACCAGCCTCAAACCGTTCCAGCAGAAAGTAATCATGGGCGGCCCGCCGGTTGGCGCTCAGCACCCGTTCTTCGTTAGTTGCGGGGTTAGCCATGGGCCGGAACTGTAAAATTCACTCCACGCGGGGCGTGCGGCGCCCGTCAAGTATTGATGGATCGCGCGGAGTGTCCCAGCGCTATCTGGTGAAATGACTGATTTTAACATAAAGCGTGCCAGCCGTTTCGCAGCCCTGTGTCTCTCGTTATGGCTGGCCGGAGGGGGCTTGGTTCCGCTGGCGGCGGCGCCCAAGGGCAATGCCATTTTCAAGCAGGGCCGTAAGGCCGAGCTCAGCAAAGACTACGACAAGGCGCTCGAACTCTATGAGCGCGCGCTGAGAGAAGACCCGGAAAACCAGACGTACATGCTCGCCACCCGCCGCATGCGCTTTGTTGCGGGCCAGACTCATGTAGACCAGGGCCACCGGCTGCTCGATCAGGGCAAGCTGGTGGAAGCGGCGGCTGAATTCGAGAAGGCAAACACGATCGATCCCTCGCTGACTATCGCCCAGCAGGAACTCAAGCGGACACTCGATCTGATCGCCAAAAGAGAGCAAGAGCAAAAACAAAAAGAGGGACAAAACCAGCCGGGCGGCGGTGCGGGGGCGGCCCAGCCTGCCAAGCCCGGCGGCGCGGGAGCGGCCGAGGCCCAGAAGCCCGAGCCGGGCCTCTCCCCGCTGCTCGAAGCGAAGAAAGAAACCGAGGAACTGCTCGAGTCGGCGCAGCCTGTGCCGACGCTCCGGCCGCTCTCCACCCAACCTATCAACTTCAAAGCCAGCAACAACAGCAAGGTGATTTTCGAAACCATCGGGAAGCTGGCGGGCATCAATGTGCTATTCGATCCGGAGATGCAGGGGCGCCGGATTACCGTCGAGATCAACAACGCCACGCTTCTGCAAGCGCTGGATTACGTGGCGACGATTTCCAAGGCCTATTGGAAGCCGCTTTCGGCCAACGCGATTTTCGTCACCGACGACAATACCACCAAGCGCCGCGACTACGAAGATTACGTGGTCCGGACGTTCTATTTAAGCAACGTGTATACGGCCCAGGAGCTCCAAGAAATTGCGACCGCCGTGCGGTCGGTCACTGAAATCCGCCGTGTTTTCACCATCAACTCGCTGAACGCGCTGGTGATTCGCGGCACCGCCGATCAACTGGCGCTGGCCGAAAAGGTCATCGACGATGTAGATAAGTCGCGGGGCGAGGTGATCATCGACGTGTTAGTGCTCGAGACCAGCCGGACGACGGCGCGCGACCTCGGACTCACGCCAGTTTCCGGCACGACGCCGGGAATCAATGTCTCGGTCGCTCCTGTCTCGGGCAGCGTTACAACCGGGACGAGTACCGGCACGACCGGCACAACAACCACCGGCACGACTACGACCGGGACGACCACTCCCACTACGGGGACGGCAGGAACCACCACGACTCCCGCCGCCGGCACTTATACCTTCGGCCATTTGCAAGGAAACAGCTTTTCGCTGAGTTTGCCCAGCGCCAATTTGAAAGCACTGATGAGCGCTTCCGATACGCGCATTTTACAGTCGCCGCGAGTACGCGGGTTTGACGGCTACAAGACCAGCCTGCGTATCGGTCAGCGCATCCCGATTGCCACCGGCAGCTTCCAGCCGGGCATCGGCGGCGTGGGGATCAACCCTCTGGTGAATACCCAGTTCAATTATCAGGATGTTGGCGTGAACGTGGACCTGACCCCCAGGGTGCACTACGGCCGGGAAGTCTCCATGCACATCGAAATTGAAATCTCGACGGTCGCCGACCACGTCGATATCGGCGGCATTTCCCAGCCGGTTATCGGCCAGCGCAAGATCATCCATGATTTGCGCCTGAAAGAGGGAGAAAGCAGCATCATCGGCGGCCTGAACCAGACCCAGGTGACGAGGACCGTGGCCGGCGTCCCGGGCCTGATGCAGATTCCCGTGCTGGGGCGGTTGTTTTCCAACGAGCACAAGGAGGTCAGCGACCAGGAGATTTTGATTGTGCTCACGCCGCACGTGGTGCGGGTGCCGGAGCTGACCGACCTGAACATGAAGGGCATCAGCGCCGGCACCGACCAGATCGTGAGATTGAATTTTGCTCCGCCTCCGAATGATGGTCCGGCGCTGCCTCCTCTCCCGCCACCCGGAGGAACTGCTCCGGCAGGAGCTCCGGCTCCGGCAACGCCCGGCGCGGCGCCGGCGGCGCCGGCAGTTCCCACGGCCCCGGCCGCTCCGGCGGGAGCCCCGGCGCAGCCAACCGTTCCGCCGCCCGTGCCGGGCGCTGCTATTGCTCCCACACCGCCGCCGGGACCACGCGGCCCCGGGCCCAGACCGGTGACTCCGGGCGCCGCCCAGCCGGCGGCGCCGCGCGGAGCGGAAGCTGCTGCCCCGCGGCTGCGGTTTGAATCGGCGCAGGTGAGCGGAGCTATGGGAACCCGTATCACGCTGAACCTGCTGGCGGAAAACGTGACCGATCTTTTCGCCGCGCCAGTGCGGGTCACATTCAATCCGAAGCAGTTGAGCCTGGTGGACGTGCGCCGGGGAGGGCTTCTGGCGAGTGACGGTCAAGACATCATCTTCTCCCGGAACATTCAAAATGACAGCGGGGAGGCTTCGATCAATCTGTCACGATTCCCCGGGTCCGGCGGGGTTTCGGGCAGCGGGTCGTTGCTTACGCTCGAGTTCCAGCCCGTGGCTGCCGGTAGCTCGACCGTAAGCGTCACCGGCGCCGGCGTCCGGAACGCCCGGCAGGAAGCGATCACCCTGGGCGGAGCTCAAGCAGAGGTCGTGGTCCGATAATAGAGTACAGGGGCCCGGTCGTGAGCGGTAGATTGGCAGCGAGAGCCGGCGCGGAGAGACGCACCGTTGGCCGCACAGGTCCGCCGGGGAAAAAGGCAGCGCGGCCGGAATCTGGCCTGACACTGATCGAGCTGATCGTGGCATTCACGATCATGCTGATTCTGACGACGATGGCCGTGCCGCTGGCGCGCGTGAAGGTGCGCCGCGAAAAAGAGCGGGAACTGCGCTACGCCCTTCGTGAAATCCGCTCGGCGATTGACCGTTACAAAGATGCGTCGGACCGCGGTCTGCTCGGCCCTCCTAAGCTCGAATCGGAAGGGTATCCGCCCGACTTGCAGACCATGGTGGACGGAGTAAAGATGCAGGGGACGGTAGACAAGAAAATCCGGTTTCTCCGGCGCATCCCTATTGATCCAATGACAGGAACGGCCGACTGGGGGCTTCGCTCCATGCAGGACGACCCGACCTCGCAAAGCTGGGGCGGGCAAAACGTGTTCGATGTTTACAGCAAAAGCATGGATACGGCGCTGGATGGAACCAAATATTCGGATTGGTAACGAAGGCAGCCGTGCGCGTTTTCTACCCGGCATGGCCAAGGGCAGTCCCGGAGCGCCAATGGCTGGAAGCCGGCTGGGGAAAGGCGGCGCGAACCGAGGCTTTACGCCATGAAGAACCCACGTTCCAGGGCAGGGATGACCCTGATCGAGCTGATGATCGTACTTACGATCATCATCACGGTCATTTCGGTGGCCGTCCCCCTCTATCAGAAGGCTATCATCCGTTCCAAAGAGAGCGTGCTGAAGCAGAATCTTTTCACCATGCGCACGCTCATCGACGAGTACACGTTCGACAAGGAGAAAGCGCCACAATCGCTGGAGGATCTCGTGACCGAGGGCTACCTTCGGGAACTGCCCATGGATCCGTTCACCAAGAAGCGCGACACCTGGAAGGTGGTCATGGAGGACACGCTGCAATCGGTGGATCAAAAGGAACCGGGCATCTTCGACGTGCACAGCGGGTATGACGGAACTGCGCTGGATGGAACCAAGTACAGCGATTGGTGAGAGAGGCTCCTCTATTATGGCCCGTTGCGCCCGGCGGCTTTCGGCGTGCGTCAGTGTTTGAACCGGTACCCCAAAATCATTTTGATTAGCAGATGATCAGTCGCCGCGGTCGTCCCCACCCCCACCCCGAAGTTGAACTCCCAGTTGGGCGAAAGCACGAGGTCAACGGCGGGCAAAATCTGCTGCTGCTGCTCACGCAGCGGGTCAAAACCCGTCACCGGGCCCAAGGCGCCGTAATACTCGAAACCGGCTTGGACTTTCTTGGCTTGTTCCCCTTCCCCTTTCACCCATACGTCATAGCTGAGCTTGAAGTTTGGGGAAAACTCAAAGCCTTTGCTGACGCTCGGGCCATGAAAAGCGCGGTCAAAGGTCGGATTAAAGGAAAAATACCAGCGATTGATTTCTTTGTCGATGATGGGGCGAATTTCCCACGTCCAGGTATCAGGCGAGTAGACGGCGCGCTGGTATCCGAACTCTTGCGAAAGGCTGAGGCCTACCGGCAAATGCCAGCTTTCCGGAACGCGGAAACGCGGCCGGATATGGTCGCCCACCCAGGACCAGCCGTAGCCTGATTGAACGCTGGTGAAGATGTAGAAGCCGGTCTCAAACCACGGGGTGAAGCCATGGGTGATCTCGATGGTCTCATGGTATTGGTGATTGGTAGGGCGGGTGCCGTCGTCGGTGGTCTTGCTGCCCTCGAGAGTAAAATTCATGTGGCTCTCGACCATTGTGCGCCCGGGCTCCACGGTTTCATACGGATATACTTGCACCTCATAGTTTCCCTGGCCGTAAAGGGCGGCGGGCCCAAGGCAGAGAAACGCGAGCGCCCATTTCCTACGCCACAACGCTGTTCCAGCATGCGCGCATAATCGCATCGATATACCCAAAGGCCCTGTCCAGACTCAAAAGGTTACTCCGTCTTCTGGGGTTCTGACAACCTTCGGGAGCGTAATGTTATGCTGATAACCCGAGGGATTGTGGCATGAAGAAATTTCCCGGCGTGTGCCTGCTCGCGGCAGCCCTGGCCTGGGGATCTCCCGGCCCCTCGGCCAACATTTTCCCCTTCCACTACTCCATCGACGATCTGCCGAACGGGCTACGGTTGATCACCGTGCCCACGGGGCTTCCGAATATTGTGGCGGTCTATACGGTTGTGCGCACCGGATCCCGCAACGAGGTGGAACCGGGAAAATCCGGGTTTGCTCATCTTTTCGAACACCTGGCTTTCCGCGGGACAGAGAAGTATCCGGCCGACAAATGGGAGGCTGTGATGCAGGCCGCGGGCGCGCAAACCAACGCGTATACCACCGACGACCGCACGGTCTATCACGAGGTATTCGCGAAGGAAGGGCTGGAATCGGTGCTCGCGGCCGAGGGCGACCGCTTTCAAAACCTGAAATACTCCGAACAGGACTTCAAAACCGAAACCCGGGCAGTGCTGGGAGAGTACAACAAAAACAGCGCCAGTCCGTTCGAGAAGCTCGACGAGGTGGTGCAGGCGACCGCCTTCACCCGGCACACGTACCGGCATACGACGATGGGTTTTGTTCAGGATGTGGAAAACATGCCGAACGAGTATTCCTACGGTCTGGAATTCTTCCGCCGCTGGTACCGCCCCGAGAACACGGTGATCTGCGTCGTCGGCGACGTAGACCGCCGCACAACCTTGGCGCTGGTCAAGAAATATTTCGGGGGCTGGAAACGGGGCAGCTACAAGGCGGAGATCCCCGCGGAGCCGCCGCAGACCGAGCCTCGCTCGGCTCACGTCGATTGGCCTGCGCCCACACTGCCTTTGGTGACGGTGGCGTTCAAGGCTCCCGCCTATGACGACGAAACCAAAGATTCGGCGGCCCTCGACATTATCCTGTTTCAGGCCTTCTCGCAAAATTCGGATCTTTACAGAAAGCTGGTGATCAACGAGCAAAAGGTCGATCTGCTCTCGGCCGACAATCCCGACCACATCGATCCCTTTCTGTTTGAGGTGACCGCCCGGGTGAAGGATCCCAAAGACGTCGACTACGTCCAGCAGCAGATTCTTCAGACCTGCCGGGACCTCCAGGAAAAGCCGCTTCCCCGCCAGAGGCTGGACGAAGTCAAGTCGCACCTCATTTATAGCTTCGCCCTCGGCATGAACAGCACGGCGCGCGTGGCAGAAACGCTAGCTGCTTATGTGGGGCTGCGGCGGACGCCGGAAACGATTAACAAACGCTATGCGCTGTACCGGTCTATTACGCCGGAAGATGTACAGGCCGCGGCGAAAAAGTACTTTGTTCCGCAGGGCCGCACGATTGTGACGCTCAGCCATAAGGCGGAAGGAAGAACATCCGGAACAGGAGAGGCCCGATGAACCGGCAGCGGAGATTTCGCGCCTCCTTAGGCCGCTTCGGCCTGTTTGTGCTGGCTGCAATCGCCTTGTCGCATGCCGCTTGGGCGGCGCAGCAGATAGAAACTGTCGCGCTCCCCTCGGATTCGCCGCTGGTCAGCTTCCGGATTTTGTTTAAAACCGGCGCAGCTTCCGATCCCGCGGGCAAGGAGGGCATTGCCGCTCTGACCGCGGCGATGCTCGCGCAGGGCGGTTCGCGCGACAGAAGCTACGAGCAGATTCTCAGCGCCCTGTTTCCGATGGCGTCGGCTGTCCGGTCGCAAGTCGATAAGGAGATGACCGTCTTTTCCGGCACTACGCACATAGACAATCTGGAGAAGTACTACGCGCTGATCAGGTCTATGCTGCTCGATCCGGGCTGGAGGCCGGACGACCTCCGGCGCTTGCGCACGGACACGATCAACCGGCTTCGCGTGGAGCTGCGCAGCAACAATGAAGAGGAACTGGGCAAAGAGGCGCTGTATCTTCGCATCTATGGCCCCGCGCATCCGTACGGGCACGAAAATCTCGGCGCCGTGTCATCGCTGGAGAAATTGAGCCTGGACGACCTCCAGGCCTTTTACCGGCAGCACTACACGCGGGCCAATCTCGTCATTGGGCTGGCGGGCGGCTTTCCGAAGGATTTTCTCGAGAAGGTACGGGCCGATTTTTCCCGCCTGCCAGAGGGGGCGCAATCCACGCCATCGGATTTGCCGCAGCCTGAGCCCGCGAGCAAGCTGCGGGTTTTGCTCATCGAGAAAAATACCCGCGCGACAGCCATCTCGCTCGGGTTTCCGCTGCGCGTGAACCGCTCTTCGAAAGACTGGCCCGCGCTGTTTCTGGCGCAGACGTACTTTGGAGCGCATCGCTCGAGCAACGGCGTGCTGTTTCACGACCTGCGCGAGGTGCGGGGGCTCAATTACGGGGATTATGCCTATATCGAATACTTCCCTCGCGGAATGTTCCAGTTCGAGCCCGACCCCAACCTGGCCCGGCGCCAGCAGATTTTCCAAATCTGGATTCGTCCCGTCGAGCCGCAGAACGGTATGTTCGCCCTACGTGCGGCCCTTTATGAGCTGGATAAACTGGTGAAGGAGGGCCTTTCCAAAGAGAAATTCGAAGCGACGCGCAGCTATCTCTCGAAATTCGTCAACTTGTTGACGCAGACCCCCAGCCAGCAGCTTGGCTACGCCATCGACAGCAAATATTACGGCCTTCCCGATTTCAACGGCTACGTCAAAAACGCGCTGGCCCGCCTGACGCTCGAGGAGGTCAACGCGGCGATCAGGAGAAATCTTCGCTCGAGCGATCTGGATATAGTCATTATCACGAAGGACGCGCAGGGGATGAAAAAGGCCATTCTCTCCGGAGAACCTTCGGCGATCTCTTATGTTTCGCCAAAGCCCCCCGAGGTGGCGGCGGAAGATAAGATCATCGGTTCGTACAAGCTCGATGTGAGCAGCGTGGATATCGTCCCCGCCGAGAGCCTTTTTGAAAACTAGCCCGGACCGCGTCTCCGGGCATGGGTTCCGAGGCCGCCTTCAACTTGACGCCGCGCTTTGCAAATCAGGTAGAATTTAAAACTTCGCGCTTTCCGGCGAGAATGCAGGAATGCGCATTCGCGCGTGCAATAGGCCGAGTCGCCGAACACGATCAGACGGAATTCGCCGATCGACTGGATCAAGAAGAACGGGCTTCAATAACCCGGAGCGGGCTGCAAGCCCGCAGTCAGGGCCCAGGGCGAACGTATGCTGCAACCAGGAGTCACGCACCAAGAAACGATGGTGGTCACCGAGGCCGAGGCGATCCATTTCATGGGCAGCGGCATCCGGGCGCTGTCAACGCCCTCGATGATTCTGTGGCTCGAGATTACCGCGCGAAACGCCGTGCTGCCGCTGCTCGAGCCGGGACAGGATACAGTGGGCACGCTGGTGAATGTGGCGCATCTGGCGGCAACGCCGCTGGGGATGAAAGTAACTTGCCGCGCGACGCTCAACGCCATCGACCGCCGCCGCCTGACGTTCGCCGTGGAAGCATATGACGAAAAGGAGAAAATCGGCGAAGGCACGCACGAGCGTTTCGTGATCGATGTACAGCGATATGCGGAACGGCTCAGCGCAAAAATGCGCGCCTGAGCATTTTTTCTACTTGGATAAAAAAGGGAAAGTCAGATCCGGTGGCGCGGCGATTCATTCCATTGTCCATTTTTGGCGCCCGCAGCTCATCAGAGAAAAAGCTCTCTCCTACCTGGCGGCGTTCCATGCCATTTTATCTACTGGCGCACCGTCCACTTGATGACCACGGCGGACCGCAGCCGCTTCAAGCTGCGCAGATAGAGGCGCTTGTAATGATTGGCCTCGCTAGGGCCCTCTACGATGGCAAGCGAGTCCGAGGGAACGTCAATGGTCACCGGCACGCCCGGCAGTTCGCCGGTCAGCCGGCCCGGCGAAACGCGATCACCCTCGATACGAATCAACGTGTCCTTTTCCACCTGGCCGGACCAAATCAGAGTACCCGCGGACGGCCCGGGATAGGGGACCGGTTCGGGGGCGGCGGCAGGCTCGCCTGGAGCCGCCGGGGCTCTGTGTAGGGTCAGGCGCGAGGCAGCGGCATCGGAGCCGTACGAGGGCCCGGGCTGCGAAGCCGATGGTGCGGCCGCCGGCGCTGGCGGCGTTTCTGAGGGATCGGGCTTGAGCAGGTGAATTCGCGGCCGAGATGGACGGGACGGCGGGGGCGAAGCTTCACTGGCCGGAGGGGCGGCAGTGGGCGCTCCGGCGGCCGGTTCCGATGACGTGGCGGCGGAGTTAGCCACCGAATCGGGCGCCGGGGATCGAGCCGCTTGCGCCGATTGTACGGCTGCCTGATTTTTTGGCAGGCGGCTCGCTGCGGCGTCCCCAACATCCGGGGCCAGCTTCGCTTCTTTCCCGCTGGCCTCCTTCCGGTGGGTCGAAGCGGGCTCGCCATCGCGGCGAGAGGCCCCGGATTCACCACCGCGCGCCGGCACGGACGGCGGCGATTCTTCGAGGCGGTTCGCGCTTTCGCCAGCCGGGGGGCGCTGCTCTCCGGCTGGCGCGGTGGCAACCGTCAGCTCGACCGAGCCAGGGTTCGCCCGGCGAAGCGATAACAGCCGGTATAAAAGCGCAGCTCCGGTTGCAACCAGAACGAGCAAAGCGGCGATCCAGAGCCAACGGGAACCGCTGGAGCCGCGCGGCGCATCCGTGGCGCCGCTGGGGGCTGCGGCCGCACGGGATGCCACCGGCGCCCCGCAATGCTGGCAAAACTTCTCGCCCGCGCTGATTTGCATTCCACAGTTTGCGCACTTCATAAAAACATTATCGAACGCTTCCACGCGCCCCGGATTTCCCCCGGGCGCTCTAGATAAACGCCGGAGAGCCATCGGCCCGGTATTGAAAGGCGCGCCGCCAGGGCTTCGGCGGATAGTGTGGAAACGCCTCTTCGTTAAGCTCCACTCCAAAGCCCGGTTTGGTGGGCAGTGGAATATATCCGTTCTTGACCATCACCGGCTCCTGAAGCAGATCCTTGCGGGGGGCTTGGTCGTCGGGATGGTATTCAAGAATGAGAAAATTGGGAGTGGATGCGGCAAAATGCACATTCACCACCGTGGCCAGCGGCCCGACGGGGTTGTGCGGCGCCACCATTACGCTGTGGGCTTCGGCCATGGCAGCGATCTTCTTCATCTCCAGCAGCCCGCCGCACACGGTGACATCCGGTTGAATAATATCAACGCACTGTGCCGCCAGGATCGGGCGGAATTCGTGCTTGGTGTAATTTTCTTCGCCGGTAGCAAGCGGGATGTTGACGTGCGCCGCAAGTTTCGAGTAGGCGGCCACGTTTTCAGGGCGCAGCGGCTCTTCCAGCCAGAAGGGCTGATAGGGTTCCAACCGCTGGGCCATACGGATCGCCCGAATCGGCTCAAAGAAAACCGCGTGCGCGTCCACGGCGATATCCACGTCGGGGCCGACCGCGTCGCGTACGGCAGAGATGCGCTGGCCCGCGGCGCGCGTCACCGCGTTGTACGGCATCGCGTTGCCTCCGGGCGGATGCGGGCCGATCTTCACGGCCGTGTAACCGTACTTCTGCACCAGCGCCTTGGCGTTGGCGCCAAGCTCCCTGGCGTCGCGGCCGCCGGGGCTTTGATACACGCGCACCTTGTCCCGGATTTTGCCGCCGAGCAGCATATAAACGGGCAGGCCGGCGGCTTTGCCGGAGATGTCCCAGAGAGCGTGCTCGATGCCGCTGATCGCCGCGTTGACCACCGAGCCGCCGGGGAAGCGCGTGAAGTTGTACATGGTGGCCCAAAGGTACTCGACGTTCCGGGGGTCCATGCCGACGATCCAGCTCTTGAAATCGTTGATGGCCGCTACAGTAGCCTCGTCGGGTCCCACCGAGTAAGCCTCACCAATACCATGAATGCCCTGATCCGTGAGGACCTTGACGAAAATGTAATTGCGCCCGCCCACTCCGACCATGTAGGTCTTGATGTCGGTGATTTTGATGGCTGGACGGCCGCCGGCGGGATCGCTGCTCAGCCCTGCTCTCTGGCTGCCAGCCTGTGGCATGGCGGCAGCCAGTAAAGGAACGCCAGACCCGGCCAGGAATTCACGTCGTTTCATGTTCGCCTCCGGCGTTCAGTGTATACCCGCGCCGGGGCGGGCAGAAGTCAGCCTTTCCGGATTTTTACCGGGGCTTGCAGGCGGAAGGTAAGCAGGGCTTCGGCCGGCAGCAGGACATCCTTCTTGCCCGTGGCATAAGCTCCGGCAGTGCCGGCCCCCACGCCCGCGGCGGCGCCAATCAGCGCTCCGGTGCCGCCGCCGGCCAGGCCGCCAATCAAAGCGCCAGCTCCGGAACCGCCGCCGATCAAGACCAAATTCCGCTTTTTGTGCGATTTGGCCGAACGGCTTACGCGGGTAGTTTTGATGGAATATTCCTGGTCCTGCCAGGCGAGAGTATCAAGCGTAATGGACAAGCGGGCGGGCGTCCGCAGGCGGCCGGAAGCGACGGCGCTGACGACATGTCCACGCACTACGGCCCCCTTGGGTACGACGACGCGGTCGCCGAGCACTACGGGCTGGTTCAGCGTAGCTTCAAACTTTTCTCCCGCTGCGCTGCCCGCCGAACCGAGCGGCTGGGCGAGCCGCACTTGCAGCTCCGTACCGGCAGGAATCTCGACCTCCGCAGCGGCGGGGGGCTGCACGGGTTCGGCCGGGACAGCCGCGGCAGTGCTTGCGCCTGTCGCAGCGGCGGGCGGCGTCAAATCGGATGAGCCAGCGGTGTTCATGCCGGCAGGCTTCTTCGCGCAAGCCGACGTCCAGAGAAGACCGGCGAGGCAGCACGCGGATAACCAGTACGTATGACTTTTCACGGAGCACCTCCCGAACCAGCTCAGCAAGTCCGCAGCCAGGCCCGAAAAACTCTTTAAAACTAGCTACTTAAAGTTGCATCCAAGGTCTCGCGGCGGCGCCTGCCGTGTAAATTTTGCAGTGGTTACGCTTGCTGGGAGCCGGCCGCTCATTCTTTGACTCGGACGGAATCGGTCTCCGCCACCCTCAACGGCCGTCTTCGCGAGTGGAAGACTGGCGCCGCGGGATGCTGGTCGACGCGGGCGCCGACGCAGCGGCGGAATCTGACGCCTGCGTTCGCGGCGATGCGGGGTGTGGCTGACAAGATCGGCTACTTTTCCACAGCCTGGAAGTCGCAAGGCTCAGCCCAGAGCCGGTTCCATGGGCATCGCCAGAGGAGGCTCCAGCAGAAAATCGAGATGGCTCATTTTTGCCACCGCTTCGTTTACCGCGCGCTCGGAAGTCGGCTCAAGCGTGATCACAAACGGCAGATCCTGCTTGTTTTCGCAAGGCTCTTGCAGCACGGCTTCCAGGCTGATATGGGCCGAAGCCAGGATCGCGGCAAGAGAGGCGAGAATACCGGGACGGTCGATTACGCGAAACCTTAGGTAATACGGCCGCACTTGGTGTGTGATCGGAATTGGAGCGTACTCGCGCAAGCGGTCGTGGGCAAAGGGCGAAACGCGCTCGGGACTCCCATTGACAATCTCGCGGGCGACGCGCATCAGATCGCTCACCACCGCCACTCCGGTCGGCAGCGATCCCGCGCCTTTGCCGTAGTAAAACGTATCAGCGCCATGCGCGCCCTTGACCCAAATCGCATTGTAGGCGCCGTCCACGTGAGCCATAATTGCCGAGAGCGGGATCAGCGCGGGGCGCACGGAAAGCAAGAGGCCCTCGGGGGTCTGCCGCGCTGCGCCGATCAGGCGAATGGTGTGCCCAAGGCGGTGCGCGTAAGAAAAATCCATCGGCGAAATACGGCGGATTCCCTGGACATAAATATCGGCAGGCGACACGCGCACGCCGTAAGCCAGGGCGGCCAGAATGGCGAGCTTCGAGCGGGCGTCGTAACCATCGATGTCGGCGCTGGGGTCGGCTTCGGCATAACCCAGCCGTTGCGCCTCGGCGAGAATCGCGGGCAGCGGTTCGCGCCGCTTCTCCATCTCGGTCAATATGAAATTGCAAGTGCCGTTGAGAATGCCGAAAAGAGCTTCAACGCGGTCTCCAGAGATTCCCTCGCGCAGAACGGCGTGAATCGGAATGCCTCCCGCCACGCTGGCTTCCATCGCCAGGCAGATGCCGGCGCGAATGGCCTCGTCCCAAATGCGTGGTCCCTCGGCGGCCATGAGCTCTTTGTTCGCGGTGACGACAGACTTGCCGTGGCGGATGGAAGCGCAAACAATTTCCGCCGCCACGCCCGAGCCGCCCACCAGTTCCGCTACGATGTGAATCTCAGGATGAGAGACGACGTCGCGCCAGTCGGCCGTATGCAGGGCATCGGGAAAGAGCCGCGCGGCGGCCGGAGGGCGATCCCGGATCGAGCGCGAGCAAAGCGCTTTTACAGCGAGCGGAAACCCAAGCTTGGCCTCAATTTGCCGGGCATTCTCGTGCAGGATTGTCAGCGTCCCGCTGCCGACGTTTCCCAGCCCGACAATGCCCACGTTGATGACCGGCATAAGCAGCCATTCTAGCAAGCGGTTATGATAGGAGCGGAGTGGTTATGACGCTGCCAATTGGGACGAGCGTGCTGCTGCTTTTGTTGTTGGGGGCCCCACAGAGGCCCTATCCGCCGGAGCGGACAGGACCGGCAGGAGCCGAAGGAAGACCGGACGTCCTGCTGCCAAGCGGCAAGAGCCAGCGGCAGGAGATCCTGAAAGCCGACTTTGCAAAAACCAAAGCGGATGCCGCTCAGCTCTTGGATCTCGCGCAGCAGTTAAAACAGGAGCTCGATAGAGACGACCACAACGTACTTGACCTCCGGGCAATGAAGAACGCCGAAGAGATCGAAAAGCTCGCCAAGCGGATCAAGGACCGCATGAAGCAGCATCTCTGAAAATAGCTCCGGCCTATTGCGCGCCGCTGGATATTTTTGAGAAGATCCTCCCGAAAGGGTGTCCCCGTTTTCACAGTCCCGCCGATGAAGACGCTCCTCACAATGCGCGCGAGAGTGCTCGCGCTGGCGCTGATCACCGCGCTCCCCGGCGCGAATACCGGCTGCAACAGCCTGAAATCCGTTCAGGCGCAGCCGGCCAAGAACAAGGAAACCCTAGATCTCGGGAAGGTAACGCGCAAGCGGCAGATTGCGCCCGTTTGCAGCGACGCGGAGTGGCTGACGCGGCCGGAGCGCGACGCCACCGAACAGCCGGAAAAGGTTCTCGATGCGCTGGAAATACCGGAGGGCGCCACAGTAGCCGACGTGGGGGCCGGCGTGGGCTACTTTACCTGGCGGCTGGCGAGGAGGGTGGGACCGAAAGGGAAGGTGATCGCAGAAGATGTCCAGCAGCACATGCTGGATTTACTTGCGGAAAACCTGAAGCAGCGCCGAATCACCAACGTGGAAATGGTGCTGGGAGGGGTCCGGGATCCGCACTTGCCGGAGAATGCTGTGGATTTGGCGCTGCTGGTAGACGTCTATCATGAATTCGCCGAGCCGGAAGCGATGATCCACCATATCCGGCAGGCGTTGAAACCCGACGGCCGGCTGGTGCTGGTCGAATACCGCAAGGAAGATCCGTCTATTCCGATTCTGCCGCTGCATAAAATGACTGTGGAAGAAGTACGGTCGGAAATCGAGCCGCTCGGCTTCCAGCTCCAAAAAACACTGGAATTCCTGCCCACGCAGCACATCATCATTTTCACGAAGAAGCCGCTCCCCTCGGAGGAGAGGGCTGCGGCCTCACGCTGAATCGGCCGGCACGGGAGGCGCGCACTCCAAAAGTTTCCGCGGGAGCAGGTCGCGGACTGTTGAGACGACGCCGTGGAGCATGAGGTAGCCTTCTCCGCGCTCCATATCGCGCGAAAGCTGGAGCCAGCCGTCGTCGACGGAAGGACCGAAAGGCACCCGCATGGTCCAGCAGCGGTCTGAACAGCGGTCCTCTCCGCCGGGATGCAGCCATACATGCAGCCGCACGCCGCCGGGAAGTCCCAATTCGACGGCATCGAATCCCAGCTCGCGCATGGCGTCCACGGTGAGCCTCCAGCACTCATCGATCGATTCGGCGCGCTCGAGGGCATAACGATACGAGCGCAATTTGGTTTGAGAAGCGATGAGCTGGCGCACAGTGCCGCTCAGGATGATCTTGCGAGCCTCGCTGAACTCGGCGTAGCCGAGATGCTGGACGCCCATCCAGGAAACCGCGCAGAACAAAATAATCACCAGTCCGCCATATCGGAACTGCGGCATGGCGGCCAGCAGGGAAATCATCGCGCACACGCTGGTGATCGCGTAGATTAGCAGGACGGCACGGCGGGGCGTGAGGCCAAGATCTACAAGCCGGTGATGGATGTGGCCGCGATCGGCGCTGAAAATGGAATCGCCGCGCAAAAAGCGCCGGGCGATCGAGATGCCCGCTTCCATGATCGGAAAGGCGAGGGCCATCAAAGGCGCCGTCATTCCCAGCAGCGTAATCGATTTTTGCGACCACAAAAGCCCGTAGGCGCCGAGAAGAAATCCAATCGTCAAGCTCCCGCTGTCACCCAGAAACATCGAAGCCGGGTTGAAATTGAAGCGCAGGAAGGCGAGCAGGGCCCCGGCGAGCGGGGCGGTGAGCAGTCCCAAAACCACCAGGCCCGAGGATTGCAACATGGAGGCCACCAGCATCGTGCAGGTGGCGAAGAAGCCGACGCCCGAGGCCAGACCGTCCATGCCGTCGATCAAATTGAATGCATTGGCGCAGCCGACAAGCCAAAGCAGAGTCAGCGGGAAGCTCAGCCACTGCACGTGCACCGCGGTGGACCCGAACACATCGTGAATTTGAATGCCATAGAAATACAGCCAGCTAGCGGCGATGCT